>Ga0265316_10005830_pt1 | contig 11879 bp, 10 predicted proteins | sample 4522metaG_FD_202092 | JGI IMG/M metagenome (GOLD analysis project Ga0265316, IMG submission 202092) | Rhizosphere microbial communities from Carex aquatilis grown in University of Washington, Seatle, WA, United States - 4-5-22 metaG | ecosystem: Host-associated > Plants > Roots > Rhizosphere >... | reverse complement strand
AACGCCTGATGGATCCCGTCTTCGCTTTCCTCGTCGTTCTATTCGGTGCCGCCTGCCTGTTGCTGGTGGCGCCCGCACTACGGCGGCCCTCTGGCAGTCTCGAATTCCCCTTTGCTGCCGGCTGCGGGCTGCTGGGGTTCCTCTTTCCCCAGGCCATCGGAGTCGCGAGCCAGGGCGATGCGGCGCCCCGCGACGGTGTGGCCAAGGCGCTCATCATGTGCACACTCCTGGCGCTGGCGGTCTATGCGGGCTGGCACGAGCCTGCGCCGGCAAGATGGAGCGCGCCGCGCCAAACGCGCTATCCCGTCCGGCGACTCTACTGGATCGGGATGGTGGCCCTGGCAGTGGGGCTGGTTGGCTTCCTCAAGCTAGCCTCCCTCGGCGGCGGCATCCTTGGATACTACTCGCCCCACGGCGTGACCGATTGGAGGGGCGTGTCGGTCGTTTACGACTTCTTCGCGCAATACCTGACACCCGGGCTGGTGCTATGCGCACTATCCGGCCTGCTGCTGAGAAGCAAGCTCCGGCTGCTTGCCCCTGCCGTCGCGCTGGCGGTTCAACTCGCCGGGATCGTCTTCCTGGGGCGGCGGTCCATGCTGGTTTCGGTCCTGATGTCGGTCGGCTGCCTGCTCTATTTCGGAAGCGGTTGGGTGCCGCGCCGGCGCCTGGTGCTATGCGCTGCGCCCCTGGTGGCTCTGGCGATGTTCGTCGCCCCGGAGTACCGCAAGCACAGCCAGATCGGCGGCGACACCGGGCGCTTGCGCGATCTGGACTCCGCGGCGCTCATTGGCGCGGGAACCCATGGTGGCGAATTCTGGGCGATGGCCAACTACATTCACGCCACCGCGGAAGATAACCTGTACGAATACGGGGCCGGCGTCTACAACATCTTCGTTCAACTGTTCGTCCCCAAACTGATCGTGGGCGAGCCGGGGAAAGCAGCCATGATGATCCCCACGCGGGACGCCCTTGGCGGCTGGCGCATGCCCTACGGAATGGTGCCGACCGGCGCCGGATCGGCCTACCGCCAGTTCTGGTTCCTCGGCTGTCTCTGGTTCTACGCGCTGAGCCGTCTGATGCGATACCTGTGGCTGCGCGCCAGCGCTGGTGGCGACAGGATGGCGCAAGTCGGCTACGTGCTCCTGCTCACGCCCGCAGTCGCTTCCGTGGTCAACGATATGTACGCCATCTACGTGCCCATCTTCATGTTCTGGATCCCTCTGTCTGTGTTGACCTGCGGACATACGACTGGCCAACGCGTCCGCCCTGGGACCAGGGTGGCGGCGGAGGCGGCCGGCTAAGTCTGCACATTTGTGCATATGGCAGGAGGCTTAGTTCGGTGCGGCGCCGTGGCGGAGACGCCGTCCCGCTCGCGAAAGGGCGTTGCGCCGGGTGATTCGCGAAGAGCCGCGGGAGAGCGCGTAGAAACGGGGCGTAAAGACGACGTCATTACGATCTGGTATCCTGGTGCCTGGGAGAGATTATGCCCGTACCACAACGGCAGGCCACGAAACGCGAGGCGCTCAACATCCGCGTCAAACCGCAGGTGCGCGAGTTGATCGATCGAGCCGCGGCGCTCGCCGGCAAGAACCGCACCGATTTCGTCCTCGATGCGGCCCGCCGCGCAGCGGAGGACACGCTGCTGGACCGCGTCGTTCTTGCCGTCGACCCTGGGGCGTACCGCCGGTTCCTGGCGCGCCTGGATGCTCCGCCGCGACCGAACAAGCGGCTGGTCAAGAGCCTACTGACCCCTGCTCCGTGGGATTGAGATTGCCTCTTTCGGCGCCCGTAACGTTGTTTGAAGAGCATGAGACGGACGGCTTCGACTCGGGCGAGCCCACGCTGGACGACTGGCTCAAACGCCGCGCACGCGCCAATCAGGCGAGCGGCGCATCCAGGACTTACGTGGTGTGCGAGGGTAAGCGGGTTGTCGGTTACTATGCGCTCGCTTCCGGAGCTGTGGCACAGGCTGGCGTGCCGGGGCGGTTTCGCCGGAACATGCCGGACCCAATCCCGGTCGTGGTCCTGGCCCGGCTGGCGGTCGATCGCAGTCATCAGGGACGCGGGCTGGGGCGCGCCATGTTCGGCGATGCGGCGCGACGCGTCGCTCAAGCGGCCGACACGATCGGAATTCGGGGCATCGTTGTCCAGGCGATTTCCGAAGACGCGCGAAGCTTCTACGTGGCCCTCGGCTTCGATCCGTGCCCTGCCGAAAGGATGATGCTAGCGATCACGCTCGCCGATCTGCGAGCGGCGCTCGGGAGCGGTTAAGCGAAATGAGTCACTCACTGCGTGTTGTTGTTCCGTCGGAAGCGGCGAAGGCACAGGAGCCCGACGAGGGCACATGGCAGCAGGGAAAGCCTTGCGGGCTCGGGCACCGCGCCGATCGTTAGCGTGGCCGCCGACTCGACACCCACATGCAGCCTGGCCCATCGCAGCGGGGTTGGCCGAAGGGTCTCCTCCTGCCACCGGGACGCATCGGCAAGTGGAGTAGATCCCCGTACTCAGCTCGGCGTCGGGGAGGCCAAGGAAGGGTACACCGACTCCTGTTCGTCCGCGCCGTTCGGCTCAAGTGAGATAGGTTCGGCAGATTCGGAGTTGTAAACGAGAACGAACTGGCCCGGAGCGAGATGCCTCGGCGCTGCTATCGGGACCGAAGGACAGCGTCCACAGGAAAGTTCCGGCCGAGACGCGCACGGCCGCAAGCAGAAGAGCGAAGGAAAGTGCGCGGATAAGCCGCTTCCCCCCCAAGCCAAGCGATTTTCTCAGCCCGCCCACCGGGAGTCTTCACATGACCGACACCACCGCCCCAGACCGTCGCGTTCTCTTCATCACCACGATGGACCCGGATACGACCCCTCACGCCGAGTGGATTCCCTGGACCCTGGAGAAGGCCGGGTGGCATGTCACCACCGTGACGCCGGCCGGCGAAGGCAGCCTGGTCCGGGACGTTCTGGGGGCGCATTGGAAATGCCGAACCTTCCCCTTCGCCTGGGGCAAGAACCGTCTGGTTGCCGAGTACTCCCTGCTCCGGGAACTGCTCAGGGCCCGCTTCGGCTCCGATCGCCTCATCTACCTGCATTCCCAGGGCCTCGGCTGGCGCGCCGCTCTGGTCTTCCTGGGGCCGCTGTTCGGCAAGCGCCTGGTCTATCACAATCCCGATTACTACGATCCGATCGCGTACCCCATCCGGGCCACGCTCGAAGGGCTGCTGGCGCGCCAGTGCGACCTGGTGGTGAGCCATGAGTTCCACCGAGGGTATATCATGCGGGCCGCCTACCGGCTGCGCTGTCCCATTCTTGTCTCGCCGCCGCACTTGAGCATCGGCTGGCCGATCCCGCCACGGTCCGAGGAACGGCGCCGCGAGATGGCCGGGGGGCGCGACGATGCCTTCCTCCTCCGTTTGCACAGCGGCTTCCACCCGCGGCGCATGGTTCCCCAACTCTTCGAAGCGCTCTCCCGCTTGCCGGAGCGGTTCCGGCTCGTTATGAGCGGCAGGGCGGATGGCACCGCCGAGCCGGGCGCCGCGCGGCTTCTGCGCAAGCTGGGCGTGGCCGGCCGCGTTGTCACTCTGCCCAGGCTGGACTACCGAACCATGCTGGAGTACACCGCCAGCTCGGACGCCGGTATCCTCCTGTATGCCAATAACGACTTGGGCAATTTCTTCCAGGCACCGGGCCGCCTCACGGAGTACCTGGCATGCGGCCTGCCGGTGGTCGCCTCGCGCTTCACAGGAATCGAGAACCTGGTTCTGCGTTACGGGATCGGACGGTGCGCCGAACCCGGCGACCCCACAGAGCTGGCCGAAGCGATCCTCGCCCTGGAAAGCGACACCCGCACCGGCCGGTTCTCCCCCGCGCTCATGCGCCGCCGCTTCGAGACGCACTTCGCCTACGACCACTGGGAAAACAGGGTGGTGACCGCGTTCGATCGCGCCTTGCGGTTCGGCCGTGGAACGCGCCAGGCGCCCCCGCCCGAATACTGGTTTCCACAGACGGTGCCCGAATGACCACCTGGCTTGTCGCACAACTCGGCGCGCGGATGCACTACGCCGTTCCCCGCATCCTCCACTCGGCAGGCATGCTGGAGACACTGCGCACCGACATCTGTGGCGGCCCCTGGGCGGAACCGCTTCGCCGCCTGCCGCCTGGGTTGCTGCCGGGGTCACTGGCACGGCTGGCCGGGCGGGTCCCGCACGGTGTCCCGAGTTCGCGGATACGCTCCTTCCCGCGATTCGGCATCGAGTATGCCGCGCGGCGCGCTGTCGCTCGAACGCCTTCCGCGCTCACGGCAGTCCACTTGTGGGCCGGCAGCTCATTCTGCGATTCCATCCTGCGGGCAGGTCTCGGGAACGCAAGTGCGGTTTACACCTTTAATTCGGCGGGCCTGCGGCTGTTGAGCCGGGCCCGCCGCCTCGGTCTGATGACGGCGGTGGAGCAGACTCTCGTCCCGGCGGCGGTCGAGGATGCGCTGCTCGCGGAGGAACGTGAGGCGTTTCCGGATTGGCAACCTCGGCTCGCACGCGACCACAACCGCGTTGCCTTCGCCGCACGGGAGTGCGGTGAGTGGGAATGCGCGGACTTGATCGTGTGCGGTTCCGAGTTCGTGCGAGAGGGCATCCGGAGCCGCGGCGGCCCAGCCGATCGTGCGGTAGTGGTCCCCTATGGAGTGGACGCGCCGGCGCCGCCCGTAGTGCGCGCGCATCCCCAGCGCCCGCTCCGGGTTCTGACGGTGGGCGCGGTCGGCCTGCGCAAGGGGACTCCCTACCTGCTGGAAGCGGCCCGCAGGCTCCAGGGCGCCGCAGTGTTCCGGCTAGTGGGCCACATCACCGCCTCCGCCGCAGCGGCGCGCCGCCTGGCGGATTCCGTCGAGATCACCGGAGCGCTGCCGCGGGCCGCCATCGCGCAACAGTTGGCTTGGGCCGACGTCTTTCTCCTTCCCTCCATTTGCGAGGGCTCCGCGACCGTTTGTTACGAGGCCCTCGCGGCCGGCCTGCCCGTAATCACTACGCCCAATGCTGGTAGCGTGGTCCGCCACGGGATCGACGGGTTTGTGGTCCCCATCCGCGATGGGGAGGCGATTGCCGCCTCACTCGACACCATCCGCACCTCCCCTTCGCTTCTGCCCAGCCTGTCGCGCAACGCAGCCATACGCGCTCGGGAGTTCACTCTGCAGAAATATGGCGAACGTCTGCTGGCGGCTCTGGCCCGCATCGGCGAACCAGCCGACGCCCTCACAGTCCGGAACTGAAGCCCAATGCCCACCGCGGCCATCGTCCACAATCACCCCATTCACTACAAGAACCTCCTGTTCCAGGAGCTCCAGAGGCGAGAGCTGTCGTTCGAGGTCCTGTTTGTGGCCTCCGGCAGCCACAACCGCCTGGAGACTCCCTCCTGCGGCTACCCGCACCGCTGGTGTTACGAAGGATCTTACGAGAATGCGCCCGCGCCCGCGGTAGCGCGATTCGTCTGGTCGTCTCTGGCGGAACTGGATCCGCGGGTTGTCGTCATCAGCGGCTACTACGACGTTGCGGGATGGGCGGCTTGGGCGTGGGCGGAGTTGCATGGCCGGCCGAAGCTCCTTTGGGCCGAATCGAATCGCTTCGACTATCCCCGCCGCCACTGGAAAGAGCGGATCAAGTCGGCCTTCGTGCGCCGTTGCGCCGCAGCCAACGTCTACGGCGAATCGAATCGCGAATACCTGCGCGATCTCGGGATGCCCGACAGCAGGATCACCACGAAGCGTGCCGTGATCGATACCGGGCTGTTCCAGTACTCGCCGCCGCGGACCGGCGAACACCCGCGCCGTGTGCTGCTTTACGTTGGCCGCTTCTCGCCGGAGAAGAACCTGGAGCGGCTGCTGCGCGCCTGGGCCCGCCTGGTTCGTGATCGAACCTGTCCGCCGGCGCGCCTGGCGCTAGTCGGGTATGGGCCCCTGGAGGAGAGCTTGCGCGGTCTGGCGAGCGAACTGCGCCTTTGGAACACTGTCGAGTTCCGCGGGCCCGCCCTGCAGCAGGAGCTTCCCGCCGTGTACCGCGGAGCCGACGCGCTGGTCCTCCCCAGCCTGCGCGAGCCCTGGGGACTGGTGGTGCTGGAGGGAATGGCCTGCGGACTGCCCGTGGCAGTCTCGAACCTGTGCGGTTGCGCCCGTGACGTGGTCAGCGATGCAACCGGCGTCACATTCGACCCCTGCAGCGATGAGGACCTGCTATCGGCGCTTCGCGATCTGATGAGCCGCCCGCAGGCGCAACTGGAGAGCATGGGCTGCGCTGCCTCTGAGGTCGCCTGCCAATACACGCCTCAGAACTCGGCGCGGTTGGTGATGGCGACTGTGGCATCGCTTCTTGCCGGGGCAGGCGCTTCCGCGTGTCTGGGCAGTCCCAAGGACCTGCCCCACCTGGCTGAGGAATCATGACAATCGGCATGTTGACGGCCGCTGTTTCCCGAAATGCAGGAGGTGTCTTCCCAGCCTCCTGCGAGCTTGCTAAAGCACTTGAATATACGACGGCTATTAAATTGAAAATCTTCGGGATACATGACGACTACACGCAGGCGGACCAAGCCGCGTGGAAGGGCCTCCCGGTCTGCGCCGAGCGCGTCGTCGGGCCCCGTCGATTCGGCTACGCGCCGACCCTGACTGATCGGCTCTCCTCTGGCGGCGTTGACCTGGTCCACGCCCATGGCATCTGGATGTATCCCTCCGTCGCCTCCCTGCGCTGGGCCCGTCGGGAGCGTCGGCCCTACATCGTCAGCCCGCATGGCATGTTGGATTCCTGGGCGCTATCCCGGTCCCGCTGGAGGAAGCGCGTCGCCGGCGCGCTCTTCGAGAACCATCACCTGAGAGGCGCGGCATGTCTGCACGCGCTGACCCGCGCGGAGGCCCGGTCCATCCGGCGATACGGGCTGAGGAACCCGGTCTGCGTCATCCCCAACGGCGTTCGGATTCCGGCGCTGCCGGTGTCGCCCCACCCATCCTGGGAGGAGGTGGTTGGCCCGCAGGCCCCGGTGCTTCTCTACCTCGGCCGCCTCCATCCCAAGAAGGGTCTCACCGCGCTGCTGCTGGCTTGGGCGCAGCTTCGTGTCGAAGCGGCCGCACGATCCTGGAAGCTGGTGATCGCCGGCGGGGACGAGGGCGGATACGGCGACTGGCTTCACCGCCTGTGCGAAGTTCTGAGAATCGAGGGGACAGTGGTCTTCGCCGGTCCCCAATACGGCGACGCAAAGGCCGCCAACTTCGCCCGGGCGTCGGCCCTCGTCCTGCCGTCTCAGAGCGAAGGACTGCCGATGACCGTGCTGGAAGCCTGGGCCAGCGGCGTGCCCGTCCTGATGACCCCGGAGTGCAACCTGCCGGAAGGCTTCGAGGCCGGTGCCGCGATGCCCATCGCCGCTCCCGGGCCGATCGAAATTCGCAACGCTCTCGAAAGGCTCCTCCGGACGCCTGCCGCGCGCCTCCGCGCCATGGGCGAACGGGGACGGGAACTGGCCAGGCAGAACTTCTCCTGGGATTCGGTCGCGCACGAAATGAAGCTGGTCTACGAATGGATCTTGGGGCGGGGAGAAAAGCCAGCCTCGGTAACGCTGCAATGAGCCTGCCTGTTCGCAATCGGCTGGCGCGGTGGACCTGGGGTCTGGCCTATGCGTTTCTGTTCCGCCCCAGCCCGATTCCGTGCCACGCCTGGCGCCGGTCGATCCTCAGGCTCTTCGGCGCCCGCGTGGGCCGCGGCGCCCATCCCTATCCGTGCTGCCGGATCTGGGCGCCATGGAACCTGACGCTAGGCGACCACAGTTGCCTGGGCAACGGCGCAGAGTGCTACTCGGTTGCGCCGGTCACGCTCGGGGCCCATGCCACCGTGTCCCAGGGCAGCCAGATCTGCACGGCCACCCATGACTACAACGACCCCGCTTTCCCTCTGGTCTCGCGGCCAGTGTCGATCGGGCCGCGCGCCTGGGTCGCGGCCGAGGCATTCATTGGCCCAGGCGTGAACGTCGGAGAGGGCGCCGTCGTCGGCGCCAGGGCCGTGGTCGTGAAGGACGTGCCGCCCCGGGCGGTCGTCGCCGGCAACCCGGCCCGCATCGTGAAATGGCGCCGCTATGAACATCAGTGTCTTGATCCTGACTCTCAACGAAGAGAAGAACCTGCCCCGCTGTCTTGAAAGCGTCGCCTGGAGCGACGATGTCGTGGTCTTCGATTCGTTGAGCGACGACCGTACCGTCGAGATTGCTCTCCAGGCGGGCGCCCGGGTCATCCAAAGGCGTTTCGACAGCGAGCCTGCCCAGCGGGCCGCTTCGCTCCGCGTCCCGTTCAAGCATCCCTGGGTCTATAACCCTGACGCCGACGAAGTCGCCACACCCGAGCTTCGCGACGAGATGCTGGCGGCGGTCGCCGAAGCTGGCCGCCCCGAGGTCGCCTACCGGGTCCGGCGCAAGGACATGTTCATGGGCCGCTGGCTGCGGCATTGCAGCCTTTACCCTACCTGGCTGGTGCGGCTTTTTCGCCCGGAGGTCATCGGCTTCGAGCGCAGCATCAACTTGCGCTACACCGTGGACGGTGCCGAAGGCCGCCTGCGCGGCCACATGCTGCACTACAGCTTCGAGAAAGGGCTCGAGGCGTGGTTTGAAAAGCACAACCGCTACTCGTCCGCGGAAGCGGTCGAGGCGCTGGCGGTCCTGGACGGTTGCCACGCCGGCTTCGAGGGCCTGTGGAGCCGCGATCCGGTCGCGCGCCGGCGGGCACTGAAGGATCTGTCATTTCATCTGCCCTTCCGTCCCGAGCTTCGTTTCTGCTACACGTACTTCGCCAGGCTGGGCTTTCTGGATGGCGCGCCTGGCTTCACCTATTGCCGGCTGCTGGCCGTCTACGAGTACCTGATCGGCCTCAAGGCGAAGGAGCTCCTCGCGGCGGAACGGCCGCAGGTTTCCCATGAGATATCTTCTGCTCAACCAGTTCTTCGCTCCTGATCTGGCTCCCACCGGGCACTTGCTGGGCGATGTGGTCCAGGAAATCGCCTCGCAGGGGCACGACGCCGCCGTGGTCTGCGCGCGAGCTACATACGCCGGGGCTGCCGGCGGCTCCGAGGCGCGTAGTCCCGAGCGCGTCCGCGTTTTGCGGACGCCCTGCCTCCCCTTCGGACGCGGGCGGGGAGCGCGCCTCCTCTCCTACGCCTCCTTTTACGTAGGAGCCTTGTGGCAGAGCCTCTGGGCCACGGACTGTGACGCGGTCGTCACCATGACTACCCCGCCGATGCTCTCGCTCATCGGCACCCTGCTGAAGAAGCTGCGCGGCGTTCGCCACTACATCTGGGAAATGGACCTGTATCCCGACGTCGCCGTGGCGTTGGGCGTTCTTGCCCCCCATTCCCTGCTCGCTCGCGTCTTGGGGCGCCTTGCGACCTACAGCCGGCGCAACGCCGATGCCGTCATCGTTCTCGGGCCGTGCATGCGGGACCGGGTCGTGGCCGCCGGCGTCCCGGCCGACAGAGTCCACACCGCTGACAATTGGGCCGACGGAGCGTTGGTGCGTCCGCGGCCGTTTCCTTCACCCAAACCGCTGGTGGTGTTGTACTCGGGCAACCTCGGCCTGGCGCATGACATTCAGACCATTGCGGCCGGCATGGACGTGCTGAGCGAGGATGATCGCTTTCATTTTGTGTTCGCGGGCGGCGGGGCGCGTCGACGCGAGTTGGAGGAGATTTGCCGCGCCCGAGCGGTCGCCAACGTCTCGTGGCAGCCCTACAAGGCATGGGAATCGCTCGGCGCCCATCTGGCCACCTGCCATGTCGGCCTCGTGACCCAGACTCCGGCATCGCTGGGCACGCTGGTCCCCGGTAAGATCTATGCACTGATGGCCGCCGGCCGCCCGCTGCTTTTTGTGGGCCCGAGGGAGGCAACGGCAGCCCGCATCATCGAGAGGTTCGGATGCGGCTGGCAGATCGACGCTGGGGACTCGAACGGCCTGGTCCAACTGCTGCGCCTGCTGGCTGGCGCGCCGCAGTTGGCCGCTGACGCGGGGGCCCGCGCGCGCCGTGCCTTCATCGCCAACTACGATCTTCCCGCCGGTGTCTCCGCAGTTCTGGATGCGATCGGGCTGCGGCCTGCGCGGCGGCCTCCAGCCAGCGCACGGATCGCGGCGGGACAACGGCGGGGTGCGCGCTCACTTTCTGCCTGAGACGAAGCGGCCGGCGAGGCGACTAGTCCAGCAGGAGAGTCCATGAACGCGCCGCCGTTACTAGGACTCGGAGCCTTCGGCTTCGCGCTGGTCCTCACGCCCATTGTTCGCGACCTTGTCGGCACATGGGGCTGGTTCGATCAGCCCGATCATCGCCGCAAGCTCCACCGCCGTCCCGTGCCGCGCGTAGGCGGCGTCCCGATCCTACTGGCCGGCGGCATCGCCTTCGCCCTCCTCGCGCTATCGGCAGGCGCCGGGGGCGGCGCTGTTGCGCGTGCTCTGCCGTATGCCTGGAAGCTCGCGCCGGCCGTGCTGGCCATGTTCCTGGTGGGGCTGGTGGACGATCGCGTCGGCCTGCAGCCCTGGCAGAAGCTGGCGGGCCAGTTCGTGGCGGGGTCCCTGGCATGCTGGGCAGGCGTCTCCTTCACCAGGGTCGCCGGCTACGCGCTCCCTTCCTGGTTCGCAATTCCACTGACCTTGCTGTGGATGGCGGCGTGCGCCAACGCTTTCAACCTGATCGATGGAATCGACGGCCTGGCCGCTGGCGTCGCGTTCATCGTCTCGCTTACCGTACTGGTGGCTGGCGTCATGCTCCACCACTCCGGCCTGGCCCTGGCGGCGGCTGCGCTCGCCGGCGCGCTCTTGGGATTCCTGCGCTTCAATTTCAGCTCCGCCTCCATTTTCCTGGGCGACTGCGGCAGCCTGACGATCGGGTTCCTGCTCGGATGCTGCACCATCGTATGGTCGGACGAAGGCGCTACGCCCGGCGCTGCCCTCGCCCCTTTGTTGGCCCTCTCCGTTCCATTGCTCGATACGGCCCTGGCCGTGATCCGCCGCGTCCTCCGCTGCCGGCCGGTCTTTCGGCCCGACCGGGACCACATACACCACAGGTTGCTCGCCCAGGGATTGTCGCCGCGCCGGGTCGTCCTGGTGTTGTGGGCCGCCTCCGCGCTGGCGGCGGTGTTTTCCCTAATGGTTTGCCTTGCGAGTAGTCCCTGGGTGGCCGCCACCGTCGCCCTTTACTGTCTGCTGGCCAGTGTCGGAGTTAAGCGCCTGGGCTATGTGGAACTGCGCGCGGCGCGGCGAGTGGTGGGGCCCGCCAGGCTGCTGCGGGCGGCCAGCGCCGAGATCCGGCTGGGCTCGCTCGAAGAGGCGCTGGCTCGCGCCGCGACGACGGATCAGCGTTGGGAGGCGATTCGCTGTGCGTGCCGCGATCTTGGGTTCGCCCGCGCGTCAATGCGCGCGGAAGGCGCGGTGCGCGACGCCTGGCTGCAAGGGTCAGGGCCGTGCGCGGTTTCCTGGACTATGCGTGTCCCCCTCGCGGCCGGCGACTGGGTAAACATCGGCGAGGGGTTCCATTCCTCCGTGGAGCCGTCGATCATTGCGCCCCTGGCCGCGCTGCTGCACCGAATGATGGGGCCCAAACTGGCGCCCCCCAGCCGCGAGCCGGCCGCTGCGGAGGCCGAAGCTCCTCGGATCGCCGCGGTGGGCGTGCCCATAGCGCTGCGATGAGGCCACGGTCATTTCCAGTCTCTTTGGCGAGAGCTTATCCTGGTAGTACCACGCTCAATCGGGAGGTCCAGCATCGAAAACCGTCCTGACGGTGGCCATGGCGAGGGTTCCGCCTGTATCGTTCCGGCCGCCTCCAACCGCTGGGTCATCGTCCACTATCACATCTTCAAGAATGCCGGCAGCACGATCGAGTATGTGCTGCG
>Ga0265316_10005829_pt1 | contig 11881 bp, 13 predicted proteins | sample 4522metaG_FD_202092 | JGI IMG/M metagenome (GOLD analysis project Ga0265316, IMG submission 202092) | Rhizosphere microbial communities from Carex aquatilis grown in University of Washington, Seatle, WA, United States - 4-5-22 metaG | ecosystem: Host-associated > Plants > Roots > Rhizosphere >... | reverse complement strand
TAATTCGCCGATCCGAAGGCCGGTGTTGAGGGCGAGCGTGATCATTCTTTGCCAGTGCCCCTCTGCCATCGCCGCGACGAGCACATCCGCCTCGTCATGGCTGAGAAAGTCGAACTGGAAACGCGACTGGCGAAGTCGCTTGATTCCGGGCGCTGCCACCAGGACGCCCCATGCGATGGCGTCGTGGAGACATTTTGAAAGGGTGCTGAGGTGGAGATTGATGCTTCTAGCGGAGAGCCCTTCCCCCAGTTTGGTCATCTTGTAGCGCTCGATCCTTGCTACGTCCACGGCTGATAGCGCGAGGTCGCCGAAGGATGGCAATAGGTGCCTTTCCAAAACGCTCCACCGTGAGACCTGCGTCGACGGCTTGCAGTTCGCGCGCACGTACGTCTCGAACCATTCAGCAGAGAAAGCCGCGAACGTCGGTGCTGGTGGCGGCGCGGGCGCGGGCTTGAGTTGTTCGCCAATTGTCAGCTTGTGGCGGAGCACGGCCTCATACGCCTTTGCCCCAGCCTGTGTGTTCTCGGGGCTCCGAACTCGATAGCGGGTGAGATTCACGCGGAAGTCAACCCACCACGAGTTCCTGATTCGTCTGATGCTCATATTGGTAGTTATTCTTGGCCCATCGGCTCGACGCAGCCATCGCCAAGGAACGTCTCAATGTCCGCGTGGTCAAATCGAAGCAGACCGGAGACGCGGTAGAAACGAAGAGCACGACGTTCAACGAGTCGATACACGCTCGTCTTGGAGACCCGGAGAAGCTCGGCAACTTCATCCAGTGTGAGCAGTCTCCGGACCGGCGACGAGGCCGACAAGGGACCGATGGGCATAGTGGATTAGGTTGTCGATGAGCAACGGTTGGGGAGCGGCGATGGTGTTTTCGCCATCGGGCCGCCGGGGCAACCGTTGTCACCGTACACCTTGGGGAAGCGATCAGGCAAAACCCCGTCGACAAGCGGGGCAAGCATGGCTTGATCGTCTCACACACGACCAACGCAGTAAGGGATAGAGGATTGAGAGTGAGGTATTAGTTATCCACAGCGAATACAACAAGAGAGCCCTTCAAGGCTCTCTGTTTTCGTACCAGCCAGCGATTTGGTCTGTGGATAACCCACCTTTCCCGAACAAACCTCTATCCCTTACTTAGCCGCCGCCATCTGGAATGATGTACTTGGACCGTTTGAGTCCACGGAACCGGCGGGTTGCTTCCAGGCTCGCCCACCGATTCTGGCTTAACTTTTGCCACCCACCCTCTCTGGCGGCGGCTTTCGCACCTTACGGCAGCGCGCCGCGGGCGGTCAAGGGCTCGGGTGAATTATCAGATCATGTTCGTCCGAACACCGCCGGAAGATCAAGCGCGCGTGCTCGTAATCGTGGCGACGTCGCAGTTTTCAGGTCATGCCGTTGTCGACGGCTGGGGCTTGGCTCCTGGGAGCTTCGCCACCTGGGATCTCATCTCGTTTGCGACCAACGAAACGCGAACTCGTTCATTCAAGCGTCATCTCATTCGGTCTCTGCATCGATATCGGCCTGCGGTCCTCGTTCTGGGTGTTCCCAGGTTCGACGGACCGATTGCGCGTGTCCTGCGTGAGGAAGCGACTCAAGTCGCAACTGCCATCGGCATGTTGGTAGTCGAGCGCCCCGTCGTGGCTGGCCGACACCTGCTGCTTGGCTGCCTGCGCGGCTCCAACGACGACGCGCTCGCCGACCGCATCACCAGTGGCTTCTTTCCCGAATTGGCCTGCTTTCGGAACGGAAAGCAGACGATCCAGCGGAAGTACCGCCGACACGCCTTCGAAGCTGTGGCATTGGCTCTGCACGAACTCGTGACGCGCGCCCCACTGTCCGCTGCGGCCGTGGCGAAGGATGCCGCCTTTGCCATGGGTTGGTTCAACGACGCCCTGGCAGCATCCGCGAGAAGACACTTTCCCGAAAATCTATGACCAATCCGACCTCATCGAATCCTGTCGGCGTTCTTAAGATCACCCTCGCAGCCTCCGGCCGATCTCGTACCTTCACTGGAGCCGAACTGGCGCGGCTCCTCGACTCGCCCGGCATCGTCGTTCGGCTCGCCGCCGTGCTGTACTCGCGGCCAGGTCGACTCGCAGCGGGGAAGATGACCACGGGCAACGAAGAGAACGCAGCCCGGGAACAACGCTCGTTCCGTTGGAATGACGGGGCCAAAGATCAATCCATTTCGGAACGTGAACAAGCCGTCGAACGAACCGCCAGCTACTTGGCCGACAAGCTCGGCGATCCGAAAAGCATAGCCTTCTTCCGTCGCGTCGCCGAAGTGCTCCCTGCCGAGGTGATCCGCGATGCGCTCGTCCGAGCGCTCGACCTTCGGCCCGCGAATATCCGCCGCTCCCGCGCCGCCTACTTCACGAGCATCATCATGCCGGACTTGCGGCGTTGCGACCCGAAATCCTGACCACAACACCTATGTATCGAACCCCACCCAAGAGAACTCCGCGCGTGGCCGCCCTCGTGGCTCGCCGTCAGATCGCCGCCCTGGTCGTGCTGGACCCATGGGAAATGCGCGTAGCAATGGTTGCGCCGGTCGGTACTGTCCGGCTGGCGCTGCTCCGCGAACATCCGACCGCGGTCGCCACCAACCATCAGTGGCCGTGGCTGCGTAAAAGTGGCCTCGAACTTGTCACACCAGATCCCAAAGCCCCGGACCCTGTTCTCTCCGACCAGCCCGAACTACGGCGCTTCGCCGGCACGAAGAACGAACCCCTGCTCCGCCGTGCCTTCGCCCTCGCCGACCAACTCCTTACTCAAACTCTCCATGACCAACTCCTTTCCGAAAACCGATCTCGTGCGACTTCTGGCCCTACCCGCACCCGTGCGTCTGCTCGCGCTCCTGGCCGCGTTCCGATTTCTCGCGGTGCCCGACCTGATCCGCGCCGGCATCACCACCAGCGATGTCGAAGCCGCTGAGGCGGCTAGCTCCATCTTGCGCTTTCAACTCCAGCGCCGGATGACCGAGCCGGCGCCGATTCAGGTGCTCGCGCTCTCGCGCGCCGGTGCCTGCGAACTGGCCCGAGCGGTGGATGTGGATCTGGCCACTGTGCCGCACTCCACCCGGTCCAACTCCTCGCGTTCGGTAATGTTTCTCGATCATACCCTGGCGCGCAATGCTTTCGCCCTGTCACTGGCCGGAATGAAAGTTGAAGCGGATGAAAACCCCGTTCTTCTCTCCTGGGAGCATGACCGCGACCGGCTTGCGGACTCGGTCTCCATGGTGGCCGACAAGGGCGAGCTTCGCCGCCAGCCGCTCGAAGCTGATGGGTTCGCGGTCTGTCGTGGACCACGCGGCACAGAGGGACTCTTGGTCGAGATCGACCGAGCCACCGAACCAGTCGGTTACCTCGGCCGCAAATACGCCGGGTATCTTAAATGGTGGCGCGCGGACGGACACATGAGAAGGTTCGACGTGAACACGGTTCGCATTCTCACAGTGGCGCCCGATGAGAGGAGGACGGCACGACTGCGCGACGCCTGCCTGGAATCGACCGAAGGGAAGGCCGGAGGCTTGTTCTGGTTTGGTGCCGAAGGTGCGATCACCAAGCACGGAATCATGGCGCCCATCTGGTCCACAGCCAGAGTCGAGCGACTGCCACTCTGGACCTGAGCTCACCTCAGTTGCCCGGAGACCACCACATCGCGTGCGGCATTCATCGGCCATGTGCTGATGGCCGCACCAAAATCATTTTTTTGTGGCGTCTCCGGACACTTGGGGTGAGAGGCGGGGCCATTTTGGCTCACTCTCACTTTCCCCGCGCCCGGGCCGCACCTTGGCCCGGTCGTGCGAAACGAACTCCACCTGGGCGTTTCGGTGCTCCCGCCGTGGGGGTGGCCGCGCTGCGGGCGCGCGGGAAAGCTATTCTCGGGGCAAGAAGCAAGGCTCGCCGGGCTCCCTCGGAGGAACTCCTGCACGCGTGATGAGCCTTCTAGACTGGCGCTCATTCGGCGGCTCAAGAATTTCGGGCCTGATCTCGATCCCCTCGGGATTGCTCGAAATCAGGCGTTTCCACCATCGGCGATCATTCGCAAAGGTCTTCTTGTCACACATGCGCGCACATCCCTCCCTGCTCGCCCCAGCGCCGTAATCATCCATCCATGCCGAATTCCACGCAATCAATTCCCATCGCCACCCACGACCCGCGCTCGCCGCGGGCGGTAGTAGGTATTCGCCCGGCCGATCTGCTCCGCTCCGTGTACGTCGTCGGCAAGACCGGTACGGGTAAATCAACGTTTCTTGAGAACCTGCTCCTGCGGTCGGTCGATGCCGGGTTTGGCGTCGCTCTCATCGACCCGCACGGCGATCTCTTCTGGCGGGTACTTGAGAACATCGATTCGCGTCACTGGAATCGCGTAGCCATTCTTCGCCCAGGCGATGCCGGCCGCCCGGTGGGTGTGAACCTCTTGGGCGCCTTGGCCTGGGGCTCGCGCACGCTGGTCGCCTCCGGTGTCATCGAAGTCTTTCGCACGCTTTGGGGGCCGACGCTTTTCGGTCCGCGTTCCGAGCACGTGCTTCGTCACGCGGCACTCGCCGTCCTTGAAAACCCGAGCCCGACACTTCTCTCCCTTCTTCGCTTCCTCATCGACGCTCAGTACCGGACGCGCGCCCTTTCGCGAGTCACCGATCCCGTGGTGCGCATCTTCTGGTCCAAGGAATTTCCGGCCTTGGGCAAACAATTTGCCTCCGAGGTAACCGCGCCCGTTCTGAACAAGCTGGGCGCATTGGCCTCGCCGGTCGTACGCCGACTCGTTGGGCAGGCCGCTCCGCGAATGGATCTGCGAAAGCTGATGGATGAACGGCGGATATTGGTCGCCGACCTATCAGGGATTGGACGGGACGCTGCCCAGTTCATTGGTGCGCTCCTCGTGACCGGACTCGATCTCGCAGCCCACGCCCGGGCAGGAAAGCCAGCCGCGGAAAGAGCACCGTTTCTGGTGGTGGCTGACGAGTTTCACTCCTACCTTACCCGCTCGTTTGTTTCCCTTCTTTCCGAGGGACGCAAGTTCGGTGTCTGCGCCGCCCTGGCTCATCAACACGCGGCCCAGCTCGATCCCGAAATTCGGGCAGCCGTCCTGGGAAATGCCGGAACGCTCGCCACCTTCGCGCTCTCGGCTGAGGATGCCGAGACAATTTCACCGGAGTTCGGGCCCGAATTCGTCGCCGCCGATCTGGTTCGCCTGCGCCGTCACCACCTGGCACTGCGGCTTCTCCAGAATGGTGAGGCCAAACGCCCCATGATCGTCCGCACGCTGCCGCCTGTCCCGGTCGCGGGCGAAGCACCCGATACGCTTCTGCGGATCAGTGCCGAGCGGTATGGTCGTCCGGCCGAGGTGGTGGACAGGGAGATTCGAGAGACCCTCGGTGTTTCCTTATCGCCCCCGTCAGATGACCGAGCCGCATAGGATGCGACACTCGCGGGTCCGCCGCTGACCACCCCGGTTGGCTGCGGTCCCGCTTCCCTGAGACTGGTGCTCGGGGGCGAGAAAGGTCGTTTCAATGCGAGGTAACAGCAGTCACGCATCGCTCACCACCAAGATCGACATTCATGACAAAGATGGACGCAAGATCGGCGAAAAGGAGGTCGTCACGTACGCGGGTGTTCTGGCCCTGGCTCACGAGGATGGGCTTCGTTCGATTCGCACGAAATTGGTCCAGACACCCAACAAGGAGAATGGCCAGACTGCCATCGTCACAGCCGTGATCCGCACCAACAAGGGCGTGTTCACCGGCATCGGCGACGCCAACCCAGGCAACGTGAACCGAAGAATCGCACCGCATCTCATCCGCATGGCGGAGACCAGGGCAAAAGCCCGCGGGCTCAAGGACTCGGCGAACATCGGCATCGTTGCTCTCGAAGAACTCGGTGAACTCGTCGGTGACGATCTGCCAACCGCACCCTTGGTTTCGTCCCAGCAGTCACGCTCTCAGCCACGGCCACAGTCCAGCACACCAACCCAACCGCGTCCGGCGAACGACAATGGCGCGGCCTCTCCGAAAGTAGATCTGCCCACGGTCTCCGAGACGGCCTTTGTGGAAATGAGCGGGGCACAGCGCGGACGCCTTTTTCGAATCGCTGGTGAACGCGGTGTTGCTGAACCTGACCGCGAAAAATGGCTACTGAAGCAATTGGAAGCACGGGCACTGACAGAGGTTTCACGGTCGGCAGCGAGCCAAGCCATCACGCGACTCGAGAATGGTAGTATAAAGAGCGGAGGGAACGGTGTTTCCCCGTCGGGGATGGTTTCATGAGGTTGACGACACTGGTCGGATCCTGAATCACCCTACGCTACTACCCGCGCCAGTCGCACCGCCGTCCTCAACAGCAAATGCCCGGGGATCTCTTCGCGAGATCCTCGGGCAATCACTCCTTCTCCCGCCCGCACGTTGGCGCCCGAATTCCTCGGGCTCCGACAATGCCGGCGAAAGCCGGAGGAGGAATGCCATGTTTGCAACTACAGAAGATCGCTCCGTACCGATAGCAGCTCTTTCCACGACAGCGCTCTCCGGCCAAACCTTCGAGGGCGTAGTGGGTAAGGTTATCGCCAAATCGGTGCTGGCTTTGCCCGACCAGGTCCTGCCGATCTCGCGCCTGCGCGCCACCGATGACGGATTCATCGAGGTGCCCGGCGTCGGCATGACCAGTCTCACACAATGGTCTCGCCGCCAACTCGCCGGAATTCTAGGAATCCGCTGGGACCGCTGGTTTTCCGAAGACCTCGTCGTCCCCGCCGACCGCGCCGCCGAAATCAATCTGCGCTTCCGGCATAGGGGCGAATCGCTCAAGATCCGAACGCGCCGATGGGCGGCCGACGAAGAAGCAAAGGGTGAAGCCGTTCTCCGCGCCTTTGTTTCTCCGACGTACACCCCAATCGATGACGTGCGTGTCTTCGAGGCATTGCACAGTGCGCTCGGTGATCGCCTGAGGGAGCTTCGCTTTGTCCGGCTGGACGTGACCGATGAATCCAGCCAGTACGCGGCGGTAAACCGGGAAGAGGTCGACCTAGGCATCGCGAAGCCAGACCGACATCGAAACGGATTCATCATCGCCAATTCGGAAACTGGATCGAGATCGCTCACGCTCCTCGTTTGGATCTGGAGACTCGTGTGCACTAACGGTTTGGTCGCGCCCGAGTCGAGCGTCTTCCGCATGGTTCATCGCCGTCAGAAGGACAGCGCAATCGAAGAGAAGCTCGGCAGGGCCGTCCGGTTGCTTCCTGAATACTGGCAGCGCACGGAAAGGACGCTGCGAAGCGCCCGCCGAGATCCGGTCGCCGATCCCCATGCCGGCTTGGAGGCGATGGTCACAGCCCATCCGCAGTTGCGCCCAATCTCAGACTCCGTCTACGAGGCATACGAACAAGACCCGGAGCCCAACCGCTTCGGTCTCATCCAAGCCATCACCAGGGCGGCTCAAGCTCTTCGCCCCGAAGACCGCCTCGCCGTGGAAGAGTTCGCCGGCAGGATCGCCGCCCAGGCACCAGAGCCGGAGGTGTCATCTTGATTCGCTTCGACCCATATGCCGTGACACCTCCCATAGAATCATGGGGGTTCATCGTGGACGACGAGCCGATCCGACGGGCACCTGCGGGCACTATCCATCTCCTCGAACCCGATACTGGCGCGGTTCGCCTCGCACCTGATGTCCGACAACAGGTCTGGCGAAACGAGCACGTCTTCGTTTCCGAGGAGCTTCGGCCGCTCGGCGGCGACGGCGCGGTTTCGGTACTATCTGTCCGCGGCTCGGTCTTTCTTCGTGAACGCGGACTTGGCGCCGACCTTCTCGACTTCGAGGCCAAGGTGATCGATCCGCTCCACGATGCCAGCGTCGTCGTCTCGGTCGGCGGCCATCACCGGGCCGCCGTCGAGAGGAAGGTCTTCAAGATCGTCGAGTGGTACAGGACCGAGACGGACCTTCGGGAACAGGGGATGGAACCGCTTCTCACGGCATCCGAACTCTGGAACGACTTTCGTCGCGTGAGGACGGCGTCATGAAAGCGCGTGTCCGAACCGTCAAGCTCTCGCATGGCGACGTGCGGGTGCTGCGGATCTACCGCAACAACCGCGCGACCCGGCTCGTCGTCTACGACGAAGACCGAGGCATTCCGCTCATCCAAGCCCAACTTGGCACTCCGGAGCGCGAAGCGCTCAGGAAGGCGTTGGGCACAAACAAATGAATAGCCTACTCATTCGGGCAGGAACCTCGACGGTTCCTGCCTTTTTCTACAACAGGCGTAGCTCGCTGCTCGCCCGCGAGCCACCAGCGGCGGGCGACACTTCGGCAAGCTCCGTCGACAATACCGGGGGCACGCTGCTGTCGGCGGCACTTGTGGAGCGTTCATGGACAATGCTGACCGCTTGCCAGGGTCGCCGTAGACGTGGGCATTGATGGCCGCTATGCCCGGGTCGACCAAGCCACCGCTCGCCGGGAATATCCGCCTTCCTGTCTAACCTAGCGATTCCCGCGGCGTCGAACCAACACCCAGCGTGCCGGTCCAGTCTAGGACGGGCTCGCGTGAGCAACGCAGGAACGGTCTTTATACCTTGCCTTGCTTTATTGGATCATGCATCGGGTTCAAGCCCGACTTGCAGCATTTCCTCATCCTCGTCTGTCTCGATCGACTGACGGCGCAACACCTCGAAAGTAAGGGTGCTTTCGAGGGAAGACTGCACTGGAACCGTGATGTCGTCATCCACGATTTCGCGAGGCGCGGCTTCCGCATCCGATCCGCCCAGTTCGCATTCCTGGCCGTCAGGTTCGAGGGCCGGCAACTCTTGGGTCTTATCAAGCCGCAACGAATGCGCAACGACGGAAACGCCATCGGGAGTCGCGGACGCACGCGCGGTCTTCGTGATTGTCATTTTCCTGCCAGCGGATGAGTCAGAAGCGGAGAGTTGTCTTCATGGTACTACGTTGTCCGTGGAGATGTCTTTTTCCATCGGCAGGAGACGGGGCAGCTTGAGCTGGTCCCAGGTTACGGTGCGGCTCGCTCCCGCGCCGATGCGGCACCGAACAAGGCGGGCCAGGTGGACCAGATCCCCGGTGAGCAGGCTGTAGGGGTGGCATTCCTTGCCAGAGGTGTGCGTTTCGCCCAGCAACCGGATCTTCTCGCTCGGCAAGGGCAGCACGCGACAGGAATGGCCCCTGGCCTTGAGAGCGCCCGAGAAGACGAAGGCATGATCCGAAAAGTAGGGAACCACAAAGCTTTGATGGATCGGCGTCGGGTCCGGGGAGGGACCGGCGACCGCCACCAGGTGGCGACCTTCGGCGCCACTCGGTACCTCGACTGGTCGATCTCGTCGAGGAAGGCCTCGAGCCGTGTCACCAACCCCGCCTCGGCTCGCATCTGGAAGGAACCTGAAGGAGTTCCTCCCCGATTTCGTTCGCCCAGGTGAATGCGCGGTTGCTTCAAGGCGCATCTCTACCACTATCCAGCCCCCTTACCGGGTGTCCGGTTGGTGAACTGTGGAGCTGTCCAGAACTTGCCCCAGCAGTAGAGAACGCCTTCTCGATTGATCGCGCAGGTGTATTCGTCGCCCGCGGTGACAGAGGCGAAGACGCCTGTGGGCGGCGTGGCCTTGCCGTATTTGTTGTCGCCCCAGCATGCGACCCTGCCGTTGGTCCTCACCCCACATGTGTGGACGTCACCCGCACTGACCGAGGAAAAGGTGCCCGAGGGCGGCCTGGCTTGGCCGACGAGTTTGCCACGTGCATCCTTGTTGGAACCCCAGCAGGCGATGGTTCCGTTGGTTCTCACGCCGCACGTGTGGACGTCACCCGCACTGACCGAGGAAAAGGTGCCCGCGGGCGGCTTGGCTTGGCCGACGAGTTTGCCGCGTGCATCCTTGTTGGAACCCCAGCAGGCGACGCTACCGATGGTCCTCACCCCGCACGCATGGCTTCCGCCCGCGCTGACCAAGGCGAACTTGCCTGGGGGAGGTGTGACGTCGCCGGCATTGACGCAGGTGCTTTCCCAGCAGGCAACGCTACGGTTGGTCATTACGCCGCATGCTAAGACTCCGCCCGCGCTGACCGAGGCGAAGGTGCCTTTGGGCGCCCGGGACTGGGAGCACTTGCCCCAACAGGCCACGGTTCCGTCAGTCTTGACACCACACGCGTGGTCAGTACCCGCGCTGACCGAGGCAAAGATCCCAGCAGGCGGCGGCGCCATGCCATCGTCGTCGTGGCCCCAATAATCATCGTTGTCATTATAGCCCCAGGAGCCCCCCGAACAGACAATGGTTCCGTCGGTCCGCACTCCGCACATGTGGCCTCCGCCTGCGCTGACTGAGGCCAAGGTGTTCGAGGGCGGTCTGGTTTCGCCGAAGGAGTTGCTTCCCCAGCAGGCGGCAGCGCCGTTGGTCATCACGCCGCACCCATAGCGGTCGCCAACGCTGACCGAGGTGAACGAGCCCGCGGGTGGTGTGCATTCGCCGGCGTGGAAGCACCCTCCCCAACAGGCGAGGCCACCGTTGGTCATCACACCGCACGCATGGTTTCCGCCTGCACTGACGGAAGTGAACGTGCCAGCAGGTGGCGTCTTGATCCGGCCCCAGCAGGCCACGGTTCCGTCGATCCTTACGCCGCAGGCGAAGCTCGTGTCGATTGTGAGATCGGCCCCCGGGCTCGCAGAGACGAAGGTGCCCGAGGGCGGTTTGTATTGGCCCTGTCGGTTGCTGCCCCAGCAGGCGACAGTCCTGTCACTCCTAACCCCGCACGTCTGATCATCGCTCGCGCTGACAGAGGTAAAGGCGCCAGAGGGAGGCGTGGCTTTGCCGTACTCATTATTGCCCCAGCAGGCGACCGTGCCGTTGGTTCTTACCCCGCACGTGTGGTCCCCACCCGCACTGACCGAGGAGAACGTGCCAGCGGGTGGTCTTGCTTGGCCGAGGGGTTTGCCATTCCAATCCTTGTTGTTGCCCCAGCAGACGACGGTTCCGTCGGTCTTCACGCCGCAGGTGTGCGTTCCACCCGCGCTGACCGAGGCGAACCTGCCTCGGGGCGGTCTGGCTTGGCCGTGTTCGTTGTAGCCCCAACAGGCGACGGTTCCGTCGGTCTTCACGCCGCAGGCATGCGCCCCGCCCGCGCTAACCGAGGTGAAAGCAAGGCCTTGCAACGAGACATTCACATCGGTTGCGGCAATTGTGCTGGCAACCCCGGCGCTGTCGGTCTTCGCACGATCGTCGCTGATGGACGCGAAAGCAAGCTTCGCGTCGCCTCCAGGCGGCACGGCTACATCCGGTGCGGCGTCGGGTTTCACCAGCAGATGCTTCGAGCATGATACGGCGGCTGCGGCTGCCAGAAACAGAGTTTCACTGATAACTCGCATGGCAATGTTCATCCAGGTACACGAAGGGTGCGCGACTGCGTGCTGACCATAGCTCATTCAAAGAGTTCTTGGGTGCGTCAGAGAGCGCAAGGCCGTGATCAGTGTGCGAGCGGGTCCAACAACTGCCGGATGTTTGCTTCCCGCTCGGCCTTAGTTACTTCGGGCTGCGGGGGAGTCCAGACGATGCGCCAGCAGTAGGGAACCCCGTCTCGACTGAGCGCACAATGCTGATCTCCGCCCATGCTGACCGAGATGAAGGTACCGGGTAGAGGTGGGGTGTCGGTTCTGTTGTCGTGCCAGCCAAAGGCGGGAAGTGTCCAGCAGGCGATGGTGCCTTCGGCCCTCACGCCGCAGGTGTGAAGCCCCCCGACGAGCACGGGAAACTGGCCTCGATCATCGCAGCAGCCATGGGCTTGGTAAATAAGGGGTTTGTCGGCATCGTCGTCGCCCCAGCAGACGATAGTACCGTCGGTTCTTACGCCACACGTGTGAAGACTGTGAAGGCCCGGAACCTACCCTCCCGTAC
>Ga0265316_10005827_pt1 | contig 11883 bp, 8 predicted proteins | sample 4522metaG_FD_202092 | JGI IMG/M metagenome (GOLD analysis project Ga0265316, IMG submission 202092) | Rhizosphere microbial communities from Carex aquatilis grown in University of Washington, Seatle, WA, United States - 4-5-22 metaG | ecosystem: Host-associated > Plants > Roots > Rhizosphere >... | reverse complement strand
GCCAGCTTGGAAACCGTGTTCCGCAACCTGACCACCGGGGAAGAGAGCAAGTCATGACCGCCGCCCTCACTGTCGCCAAGCGGGAAATCCGCACCTATTTCAACTCGCCCATCGCCTACATCGTCCTGACGGTGTTCATGCTGCTGTCGGGCTACCTCTTTTTCAGCTCGCTCTTCATCGAGCGGCAGGCCGAGATGCGAGCCTATTTCAACCTCATGCCGCTCTTGCTCAGCTTCATCGTGCCGGCCATGGCCATGCGCCTGATTGCCGAGGAGAAAGGCAGTGGCTCGCTGGAGATGCTGATCACCATGCCGGTGCGTGACTGGCAGGTCATCGTGGGCAAGTTCCTGGCGGGAATGGGGTTGCTGGCGACCATGGTGGGCCTGACCCTGTTCTACGCGGTCACGGTCTGGGCCGTCGGGCCGCTCGACAAGGGGCCGGCTATTGGCGGGTACCTGGGCATCCTGTTGGTGGGAGGGGCCTACATGGCGATCGGCGTGATGGCTTCGACCTTCACCCGCAATCAGATCGTCGCGTTCATCATCGGCTTCGCCATCTCGTTCTCGCTTTACCTGTTCTACCGCCTGGTTCCCTTCATGCCTGAAGCCCTGCGGCCGATGCTCGCCTACCTGAGCGTCGAGTCTCATTTTGATGGCATGAGCCGCGGCATCGTCGATTCCCGCGACGTCATCTATTATCTGTCCGTGATGGTGGTCTCGTTGGTCATCGCCACGGTCTCCCTCGAGTCTCGGAAGTGGAAGTGAACCATGTCGACCACATCTAAGAAAAAGCGCGCCTACGCCTCCAGCGCCATCCTGTACGCCTTCTTTGTCGTCGGCGTGATCGTGCTGGTCAACGTGATTGGAACGCGGGTCTTTGGCCGCATCGATTTGACCGAGAACAAGGTCTACACTTTGTCGCAGCCGTCCCGCGATCTGGTGAAGAAGCTGCCGGACTTCCTCACCGTCAAGGCCTTTATCTCGTCGGATCTGCCCCCTGAGATCAAGACCCTGTCGCGCTACGTGCGCGACATGATCGACGAGTACCGCACCAGCTCCAACGGGAAGTTCCGCTGGGAGGCCATTCCCGACACGGAAAAGAACATCGACCAGGAGGCGAATTCCTGCAAGGTCGACAAGATCCAGATCCAGGTCTTGCGCGGCTCCAAGTTCGAGATGGGTTCCTACTACCTGGGCCTGTGCTTTCTGTACGGCGACAAGATGGAGTCGATCCCGCAAATCGGCCGCGCCGAGGGGCTGGAGTTCGAGATCTCGTCGCTCATCAAGAAGCTCACGGTCAAGAAGAAAAAGATCGCCTTCACCACGGGCCACGGCGAGTCCGACACCAGCCAGGGTTTCCGCGCCTTGAAGCAGGTTCTGGACCAGGAGTACGACCTGACCACCGTGAATCCCTCGAGCGCCGAGATCGCGGCGGACGTGGACGCCCTGGTCATCGGCGGCCCCAAACAGGCCATCGACGACAAGGGGCAGCGCGAGATCGACCGATACCTGATGACCGGCCGGGGTGCCGTCATTCTCGACGACGGCATGACGGTCAGCTCGCCCAACCAGCAGCAAATGGGCGGGATGGCCCAGATCAAAATGGTGCAATCCAACCAAACCGGCGTGGACAAGATGCTGGAAACCTATGGCTTCAAGATTGGCAGCGACGTGATCGCGGACAACGAGTCGGCCATGCCTGGCTTGGTCGACATGGGTGGCGGACGTCGCGGTCTGACGCAGCTCCCGATCTGGGTGGGTGTGCAGATCGCCAAGAACCCGGGTCTCTCTGTGCTCGATGGCATACGGGGCGTGGTCTTCCCGCTGGCCAGCACGGTTGACCTGGTGGGCCCGCTGGCTGGCGGCAACGTGCCGGCTGGGGCCAAGCTGTGGAAGCTGGCTTCGTCCAGCCCAAGCAGCTGGAAGCACTCGAGCTTCTTCATCATCAACCAGGCCACCAAGCTCGAAGAGGGCAAGGACCACGGCCCGTTTGCATTCGGGTATGCCTATGAGGGGCCGCTCAAGAGCGCCTTCGTGCCAGCGGCCGGCATGTCTGCGGCCGACAAGCTGCCACCAAGCGAATCGCAAAAGCCGGTTCGCCTGGTGGTGATTGGCGACTCCGACTTCGCCAACGACGACTATGTGCAGCTGGCGCGCGCCTTCCCGGTGTACGAGGCGGGCGCCTTCTTGCTCCACAATGCCATCGGCTGGACCGTTGAGGACGAGGCCCTCATCCCGCTGCGGTCTAAGTCCATGGGCAATCGCCCCATGAAAGCGATTTCCGAAGCCAAAGCCAGCACGCTCAAGTGGGTCAATATCCTGGGCCTGCCGGTGCTGTTCTGCGCCTACGGAGTGGTCCGCTGGCGTCTACGCCGCATTGCCCGCAGCTCCCAGACCATCTAGCCAGTCGAGGTAGCCCATGAATCGGAAGACTCTGTTTGCCGGCGCCATCTTCGTCGGACTTGTTCTCGTCGCCATCGGCCTTCTGCGCTCGCCCGAAAAGGGTACCCGTCCCCCCGGGGAGCGCCCGCGTCCCATCCCCAGGCTCAAGGCGGATGACTTCGACACCCTGGAAATCACCAAGGGCGGCGTCACCACCGTCATCAAGAAGCAAGGTGATGGCTATCAGGTCGTGAAACCTGTCGACTACCTCGCGGACAAGGACGCCGCCAAGACTGCCTTCGAGGCCATCGAGAAGATGGAGTTCAACGACATCCTCTCGGCCGAAAAGAGCCGGTACAATGAGTTCGAGGTTGGTGACAATGGCCTGCGCGTGGCGGTGAAGAAGGGCGACAAGCTCCTGGCCGACCTGCGCATTGGCAAGAGCGCCAACGACGAAACCATGGTGCGGCCCGAGGGCAAGGACGAAGTGTGGGCCGCGGTTAAGTTCTTCCGCTACCAGTTGGACAAGGACACCCTGGGCTGGCGCGACAAGCACATCGCCCGATTCGAGGATAGGGACGCGGACAAGATCGAAATCAATCACCCGACGCGCGGTCGCATCGTGCTGACGAGACCTGCTCCCACGGACGCGAGCGCGACGCCTGACTGGAGCGTGGTCGAGGCTGCCACGAAGGTCGAGCCCTTTGACAAGAGGGCCGCGACCGATGTGATTACACAGCTCTCCACCTTGGTGGCCGTCGATTTTGCCGACAACGCCAAGCCCGAGGACACGGGCCTGGCTTCACCCGAGAACACCATCACCGCCACGCTTCGCAACGGCAAGCAGTACCAGCTGCTCATCGGCAAGAAGAAGGACGACGATAACTTCTACGTCAAGATGGCTGACAAGCCCCAGGTGTTTCTGGTCAGAAAATTCATGATCGACCAGGTCAACAAACGTCCCATCGACTTCCGCGACAAGACCGTTTGCAACCTGGCCTCGGACGAGATCACCGAGGTTTCGGTGGCCCGGGCCAAAGATCCCTTCGTGATCACCAGGAATCCCGGCAAGACCGGCGACGAAATTTGGAAGCTGAGCAAGCCCGCCGGCGCCAAGCCCGATATCTCGAAGGCCAACGCCCTGGCAGGGTTCTTCCACGAGTGGAAGGCGCAAAGGTATGCCGAAGACAACCTGCCCAAGACGGCCGGTCTGGCCAAGCCTTCAGCGGTGATCAGCGCGAAATCGAAGGTGCCGGGCCATTCCTGCACGCTCAAGGTCGGGGGCGAATCCTCTGACAAGGGCAACTACTACGTCATCGCCAACAACGAGCCCAGCGTCTACCTGGTGGCCAAGACCGATATCGATCGCATCACGGTGAAGCTGGACGAGGTCAAGGCCAAGTAGAGATTGCTCGCCCTGGGGGCGACCGCTGGTCGCCCCAGGGAACCTCGGTGCAATCATGGGGGCGACCACATCCGGTCGCCCCCAACAGTCGGGCCTACAGGCCCTTCTTCACGATGTACGACAGGAGCTCGACGGTGCGGCAGCTGTAGCCCCACTCGTTGTCGTACCAGCTCACCAGCTTGAAGAAGTTCGGGTTGAGCTCGAGCGAGCTGCCCGCATCGTAGATGCTGGAGCGCGCGTCGTGAATGAAGTCGCTCGAAACCACCTCGTCCTCGGTGTAGCCCAGGATGTCCTTCAAGTAGGTTTCGCTGGCCTTCTTCATCAAGGCGTTGATTTCCTTGATGCTGGTCGCCTTGGCGGTCTTGAAGGTCAGGTCGACCACCGACACGGTGGGCGTGGGCACGCGGATTGACATGCCGGTCAGCTTGCCCTTCACCTCGGGCAGCACCAGGCCAACGGCCTTGGCGGCGCCGGTGGTGGACGGGATCAGATTGATGGCAGCGGAGCGGCCACCCTTCCAGTCCTTCTTGGAGGGGCCGTCCACCGTCTTCTGGGTGGCGGTGTAGGAGTGGATGGTCGTCATCAGGCCCTCGGTCAGACCGAGGCCTTCCTTGAGCACGACATAGACCACAGGAGCCAAGCAGTTGGTGGTGCAGCTGGCGTTGGAGATCACGTGGTGCTTGGCCGGCTCGTACTTCTCGTGGTTGACGCCAATCACGAGGGTGATGTCCTCGTTCTTGCCCGGGGCCGAGATGATGACCTTCTTGGCGCCGGCCTGGATGTGACCCTCGGCCTTGGCCTTCTCGGTGAAGAGACCGGTCGACTCGATGACCACGTCGACGCCTAGAGCCTTCCACGGCAGCTCGGCCGGGGACTTGGCGCTGACGACTTTGATCTCCTTGCCATCGACCACAAGGATGTCGGCGTCCTTGTCAGGGACCGACTTCTTCGAGCCGACTTGACCCTCGAACTTGCCCTGAGTCGAGTCGTACTTGAGCAGGTAGGCGAGGTTATCCGCCGGGACGATATCGCCCACGGCAACAACTTCGAATTCCTTGCCGAACAGCTTCTGACTGTACAGCGCGCGGAAAATCAATCGACCGATGCGTCCAAAACCGTTGATCGCGATGCGAGTGGCCATTTCTTCTTGCTCCTCTATGGGGCGCCTCATGCGCCATGTAGACTTTGTTCGCGCGGAATCTAGCACAAATTGGGCTTGAGCGAGTGAAGGGCTTTGGTGTTGGCGCAGACTCGGTTGTCCCAAGCCTTCGCGGACGGTAGAATAAACTTTTGATATCGTCAGCGCTCTCGGCCGACGGCGTGATCGCCGCTGCGCGGGCCTGCCGCTTCACGCTGGTCGGCTTGGCGCCTGCGGCTCCGCTTGACCCGGCACCCTTCCTGCACTGGCTTGAGGCGGGCTACGGCACTGGGCTTGCGGCCATGCACAGGCGGGTGACGGAGCGACTGGATCCGCGGAATGTCGTGCCCGGCGCACGCACCGTGATCGCGCTCGGAATTCCCTACGGGCCAGGCGAAGACGCGGCCGGGCGGCCCGACCCTCCGGTGATCGCGCGCTATGCCCGCGGTCGTGACTACCACCTGGCCCATCGCGACCGCATGCGCGCCCTGCGCCGCAGTTTGCTGGAAATGGACCCGACCTTGAACAGCTACGCTTGCGTTGACGCTGGCGTGGCCATGGAAAAAGCGTGGGCCGAACGCGCGGGCGTGGGTTGGATCGGCAAGCACGGCGTGCTGATCAACAAAGAATACGGCTCGTGGTTCACCCTGAGCGTGATGGTGATCAACCGTAGCGTCGATCGCTACCACCAGCCCCACCCTCGCCTGTGCGGCGATTGCGACCTCTGCCTCCGCGCCTGCCCGACCCGCGCATTTCCCGCGCCAGGCGTGCTCGACGCACGGCTGTGTCTTTCGTTTCAGACAGTGGAGAACCACGAAGCGATTCCAGTCGCGCTTCGCACCGCACTGGCCGGGCGGGCTTTTGGCTGCGATGCCTGCCAGGAAGCCTGCCCGTATAATCAAGGTGCTCTGCCCCCGGGCGATCCCCGCCAAGCCGCACGCCCCATCGGGCTGATGTCGGCGACAGAGATTGCAACGCTCGGCCCTGACGAGTTTGCACGCTTGGCAGCCGGTACCCCCATGGCACGCGCGGGCTACCATGGTCTGCGCCGCAACGCCGCCCTGGCACTGGCCTCGGATAGAGGGCCGAGCGCGCGCGCAGCTCTCGAGCAGCTCGGCCGCGACGCCAGCCCGCTGGTCAGCGAAGCCGCGCAGTGGGCGATCGCTACGTCGGCCGCGAAGGATCTGGTGTGAGCGACTCGTCCGAGGCTTGCCCGCCTGGGGATTGTGAGGGGAGAGCGCTCGGAGACGCGTCGGATGGCGGCTGGTCGCCAGGAAACAAACCCGCCATCGCCGCGCGCAGATCCTGCACCGAATAGGGCTTGGGCACGCTGCCGTCGAAGCCGAAGTCTTTGGGCCGGGCCATCACGTCGTCGCCGGCGTAGCCACTGGAGGCCAGAACCTTGATGGCGGGGTCGATGCCCTTGAGACGATGCACGATCTCCTTGCCGCCAGCCCCGCCGGGGATGGTCATGTCCAAGATCGCCGCCCGGAACGGCTTTCCCGCAGCGGCCGCCAGCTCGACCATGGCCACCGTCTGCTCGGCATTTCTTGCCAGCGACACCTCGTAGCCAGCTCGGCGCAGGATCGAGGCGGCGATATTCAGAATGAAGGCCTCGTCATCCAAGACCAGCACGTGCCCTCGGCCCCGGTGGTTGTCGGCCGCGGCCAAGTCCATGGTCTCGGCCTGGAGCTGTGCGCGAGGCAACCAGATGTGAAAGACTGAGCCCGCGCCCACTTCCGACTCCGCCTCCACGCGCCCATCGTGCCGGCGCAAGACGGAGTGGACGGTGGCCAGACCAAGGCCGCTGCCCTGGGGCTTGGTCGTGAAAAAGGGATCGAAGATCCGCGGCAGGTGTTCGCGGGGAATGCCGTTGCCGGCGTCACGCATGGAAATGTGCACGTGATCGCGGGCCGGCAAGTGCTTGGGCATTTCCGCACCTGGCACGTTCTCCACGCGCACATCGAGACGCCCTCCCGACGGCATGGCCTGTTTGGCGTTGATGGTGAGATTGTCGATGGCCTGGCCGATCTGGTGCTCGTCCACATCGCACATCCAGGTTTCCGGTGACGAGATGAACGACACCTCGCAAGTGGAGCCGCTGGTGGCAAAGGCGACCGCCTTGCGCACCAACTCGTCCACGGCCTGGGTCTTGCGCAGCGGCGCGCCCCCTTTGGCAAAGGTGAGCAGCTGCTGGGTCAAGGCGCGAGCACGGCCGAACACGGACAGGGCATCGCTCAGGCTCTCCTCCGCTTCGTTGATGTTGTGCACGCGCAGGGATTCCCTGGCCAGGTCCAGATAGCCGAACACGCCCGCCAGAAGATTGTTGAAATCGTGGGCAATCCCACCGGCCAAGACCCCGAGCGATTCGAGACGCTCAGTTCGCGTCATCACGTCCTCCAGGGCGCGTTTGGCCGTGATATCGACCACCGCGGTGATGATGCAGTCATCGGAACCGATGGGGAACAGGCCCGCGGACAGCAGCCCAATCAAGACACTTCCGTCTTTGCGCCGGAACTTCGCTTCCATGCCGCGAACGACTTTTCCAGCCTCCACTTGCTGCAGCAGGGTTGTGCGTTCATCGGGATCGACCCACAGCTCGACACCGCTTTCCCGGACACTCCGGCCCACGAGTTCCTCGCGCGAATACCCCGTTTGCGCCACAAAGGCGTCGTTGACGTCGAGACACAGGCCATCGGTGAGGCGGGTTATGAGTATGGCCACCGGGCTGGTACGAAAGACCGCCACAAAGCGCTCTTCACTGTAGCGAATCGCTGCCTCATTGCGCTTGCGCTCTGTGATATCGCGAATCGCAGCCAGCACCCGCGGCTCTCCGCCAATCGTGCTCCATCGCAGACTGACTTCAGACCAAAAACAGGTTCCGTCGCTGCGACGCGATCGCCACTCGAACAGATGCGTCCCCTGGGCCAGCGCTTGCACTCCCCACGCCTTGGCATGCTCCCCGTCGTAGGGTGAAATGCCCTCGGAGAGATCGACGATCGAGCATGCCATGAGCCGATCCCGGTCGCAGCGGAACATCTCGCAGGCGCGCTGGTTGCAGCCCACGATGCGCGCCGTGGCCGCGTCGTGCACGAAGATGGCTTCGTTCGCGGCGTCGTAGATGGCTTGCAGTTCCTGCGCGCTGGCCTTGAGCGATTCCTGCCGCTGCTCGATGACTCGGTCCCGACGGCGAAGGACGCCATAGAGCAGGCTGGCTGTCACGGCTACGAAGAGCCAGCCCTTGCCTGTGTTCAGCGCAAGCACAACTTCGGGATCGCTGCTCAGACGCGCGGCCAGTCGATCGGAGAAGGCGATCCACAACGCAGAGAGGGCCACGTACCCACCCACGATGAGAAGCAGCCGGGACCGCAGGAAATCCTTCATCGCCGTAAGGATCGGATGTTGGGCTCCCGAGCTAAAAATAACAACCGTCTCATGGCGCATAACGCCACGCCGAGACCGCTGCTCACTGTTCCAGCAGAGCTTCGAGCGCCGCGCGCACCGGCCCGCTTTCCACCATGGCCGCATGATGGACCATGCGGGCCAGCCCCGGAGTTTGGCGCCCGCGCAGGTAGCGCAGCGCCGTTTCACCCGCCGCTCCCGACTCCTGGCGAACGACGTCGAGAAGGAACAGACCGGCCTCCAGCGTGTCAATCCGGCCAATGGCATCCAGAGCTGCCAGGCGAGATTCGGCGTCAACGGATTCGACGAAGAGCCGCGCCAGCGAGGCGAAAGCGTCGCGAAAATGCAGCGCACGCAGGGCTTGCAAGGCTTCTCGGCGTACCGTCGCATCAGTGTCGGCCAGCGCGCGCTTCACGATGCCAAAGCTGCGCCGGTGCGGAGTGCGACCCGCCGCGGCTGCTGCTGCGGCCCGCACCAAGGCTGCCGGATGGCTGGCCAGATCCTCGATGGGAGAAAGCGCCTCGTAGACCATCAGCTCGCCCAGCGCCAGGGCCAGCTCGGCGCTGCGGCTGGCATTGTCCAGGCTGAAATCTTCATCGGTGGTCACCCACAAGGCTCGCAAGGCCGCGCGGTTGGTTGCCACCAGCGCCTGGGGCTGCACCAGCACCCTCGCCAGCACCCAGCTGGGATGCCCGGCCAGCTCCCACTCGACCAGATCCTGCAGCCAGATCTCCGGATAGGCGTCCTGGCGGCGCCAGTGTTCCAAGGGAGGCGGCTCGGCTGGCGGACTGGGGGCCGCGTGGCGCCGGCGCGCGGCCAGATCGGCGTAGCGGGCCTTGCGAGTCGCGGGCAGATCCAGCTCGGCCAGGGCGCCGTACAGACGCCCGATCATGTGCAGGTCGCCCAGCGAGGCCGCCACGTCGATGCTGGCGACTAAGGCATTCTCCGACACCTCGATGGGACCGTTGAGCAAAAGATTCTGGCGCGCGGCTTCGTGCCAGAGGGAAACGGCTCGCTGCCGATAGTGGCGCTGATACCGCGCCCCAAGGCTGGCACTGAAATCCGCCGCTTCACAGGCCAGCAGGGCAGCGGCGTGCCACTCACCCGCTTCCGACGCGAACTCCAAGAAATCGTCGTAGTACTGCAAGATCAGCAGGCGCTGCTCGCTGCTGGCCAGAAGACGTATGGTATTGAGGGTGCCCTCGGCCACATTTTCGAACGAGCCCGCGTCCTTGCCCAACCGGAGCAAGACCCCATAGCAGTCGAGCGCGCGGTCGCGCTCGCCCCGGGTCTCGAACTCGTCGGCGCACGCCTCCAGCAGACGTTGCGCGATGGTGGTTTCCGCAAGCGCCTGTGCGTCGCCCAAGGTTCGCAACAGGCGCGCCAGATTGAAATGCACCAGCGCCGTCTGGTAGGGATGGCCGCGCAGCCGTTCATGTCGCAAGGCCGCCTTCCACTCGACCAGCGCGCCTGGCCCGTCCCCTGCCCTTTCCCGAGCCATGGCTGCCGACACCGGCAGATTGGCAACGCGAAAACCAGCCGCCGCCTCTTGAAAGCGCCCCGCTGCCTCGGCCGAGAGAGCCCGTTCGTACGGATTGCTGGCCGGATCGAAACAGGCCTGCGCCTCGTCGAAGCGCCGCAGGCCCAGCAGCAAGATTCCCTCGCTGCGCCGCCGGTCCAACTTGCGGCAAGCCGCCAGCGTTCCCGCCAGCCAGGTTTCGTAGGCGCCGCCCAGCGCGCGGACATTGTTGAGCAACCGGCGGTAACAGCCGAGCGCCTCGGCCGGTCGGTCCTCGCGCAAGGCCCGCTTCGCCCGTTCCTGCAACACGGCTTCATCCTGGGTCAACATGGGGCTATGCGCTCCCGGTCAGGGCGTCGACCAGCGCGAGGGCAGCGCGCCGCGAATCCGCAGGCCGAGCCAGGGAGTCAGCTGTGACCAGCCGGTGGCCGCGCAGAAGCGGCAGGTAGTCGAGTGCCAGCTCCGACGGTGGCAGAATGAATACGCCGTAGAGCGAAGCCACCCGCGCCAGACGCGCAACTGTCGCGGAAGGGATGTGGCACTGTCCGTGAGTGATCAGCGTGAGCGATAGATCCTGCGCCTCTTCGGCCTGCAGTTCCGCAAGCAGATCGTCGAAGGCGCGCGCGTAGTGCCGCCCGCGCTCCGAGCGAAAACACAGAAGGTACGGCAGATCAGCCCCGCCCAGAGCGGCCACGGGCACGCGCCGGTGCATGCGGCTGTCAAAGAAGCGCAGCCACACGACCTGTCCCATGAGCGACAGCTTCTTGGCCAGGGCGATGGCAAGCCCGCGCGCGAACACTTCGCGGGCGCCGCGCATGGAGGCGCTGCCGTCGATCAAAATTCCGTGCACGCGCCGCCGCTCGTCCCGGGGCCGCTGGTGACCGTAGTACAGCAATTCGTCCGACAAGGCCCTGACCGCGAACACCTCCGGGTCGTGCGCCAGCTCACTGGACAAAAGCGCGTCCAGGGAACCGCGCCGCTCCACCGAGGCGTAGCCATCGACTGCGAAGGTCTGCGGCGATCCTTGCCGCCGGGTCTCCAAGAGAGACGGAACCAAGTCCAGGCAGAAATCCAGCGCGCTGGCGCCGCGCGGTGCGGAGAACAGCTGGTACAGGCCGGCCAGATCGGGTGCGCCGGCACCCGGTGCGAAGTAGCCCAGCAAGCGCAGCGGGCCCAGGTCGAGCTGATCGATCCGCGCCAGCACGCTGGATCGTTGCTCAACCAGATGGTCGAGAAACGCCGTGACCCAGTCGGTGTTCCATTCGCCGGCCAGTTCTGATGGCGCGCGATCATAGTGCGGGGAAACCAAGGGCAGCAAAGCCGGTGCGCGCAGAGTCTTGACCTGCGCGACCCAGGCGCGACACGTATCGGCCAGCAGGCGCGCCAGCAAAATGGCGACGATCTCGTCGCGCAACGGAGCCCGATCCAGCAAGGACAGCGAATCAGACCGCGCCACTTCTTGTAGAAGGCCGTGATAGGCGGTGGTTGGACCGTCTGGCACAGCAGATTGGGCAGCCAGCTTCATGCGTTCCAGTGGACGAACCAGCAGAAAGCCGAAGTCGTGCACGACAACCAGCGGCAGTTCCAGGCCCAGTCGCGCCAGGCCGTTCCACCAGGCGACCGCCTGCACGCTGGCATTGGCTTCCCCCGGCCTCACACATGCACGTGACAGCGTGGCGAGCTGGCGCGCCAGTTCGCGTCCGGCAGTTTCGGCGGCTGCAAGTGATGCCAAGGTCAACTGATTGTACCGCCCCCGGCCACCACGGGGCGGCTGCGCAGAAAATCCGCGCGATCAGAGAGCCGGCCAGCCCGACTTCGAGGTAAAAGGACGACCATCGCGTCGATGAACACCGCCCCGTCGCCCTTGTCCGATTCCGATGGGCCGCCCCCTGCCCCAGCGCAGCCAGCGGCCACGGATGTGCCGCGGCGACGGTCGCTGCGCTGGCTGGCCGTGTTCGCCTTCATCTACTTCTACTCGTTCCCCTACTTCGAGAAACTTTGGAACGCGAACGAAGTTCCGCGCGTCTTCTTGGCCGAG
>Ga0265316_10005825_pt1 | contig 11884 bp, 9 predicted proteins | sample 4522metaG_FD_202092 | JGI IMG/M metagenome (GOLD analysis project Ga0265316, IMG submission 202092) | Rhizosphere microbial communities from Carex aquatilis grown in University of Washington, Seatle, WA, United States - 4-5-22 metaG | ecosystem: Host-associated > Plants > Roots > Rhizosphere >... | reverse complement strand
GCATCCCGGCGGTCACCTTCTGGCCGGGGTTGACCAGCACTCTGTCGCCGGGCCCGAGCCGGATCTGCACGACCGGCGACACGACCAGGATGCGGCGGCCGGGTATGCGGATGAGCTCCGGCGGAACGACCGGCTTCGCGGGCTTTGCCTGTGCGCGTGCCCTGGGGCTCATTCGTCGATCTCCGACCACATCGAGCGCTGCCAGGATTCCCACGTCGCGCGCTTCTGATCGGCCTTGTCCGGCAGCCGCAGCGGGATGTCGCGCAGGTCCACGAACAGGCCGCCGAGCCCGCCCGACACTTCCACGGTGAAGCGCCGGCCGCGCGCCCCGAGCCGCACCGCGTCCCGGAACTCCATGTCGGCCGTGGCCGTCTGGCCGGGTTGCAGCTCGACCGCCCAGATGCCGCCCGGCTGGAGGTCGATGTCCGAATTGGTGGTTTCGCCCGTGACGCGCATCCGGCCGGCGCTCCTGCCCAGGCGGATGCCGGCCGGGAGGATCAGGCTGCCCACCGGCAGGAGCACGTCCTCGACCAGGTCCTTGAGCATCTTGCGCCGTTCCTCTTCGTCGGCGATGGCGCCGAGCGGTCCGAGCAGGCGGGCCTGGTCACAGGCGATGCGGCCGACGCCGGGCCGGCGAACGAGATCCGCCATCGCCAGCGCCACGACCGAAGGCGGCGTGGACGCCCAGATGCCGCCGGCGGCGATCAGGATGTCCGGCATCTCGCGCACGGAGATCTCCGGCGTGGCGACCACGAGTCGCTCGACCGCGGCCTTGGCGGCGGCGAGCCGGAGCAGCGCGCCTTCGCCGTCGGCTTCGCCCCAGGGCGACGAGCGCAGGTCGCGCAGCCGGTCGCTGAGGCGGTAGCGGTCGAAGGCGATCGTGGACCAGGACGACACGGCGTCGATCATCTCGTCGGTCAGGTCCTCGGGCGCAAAGGAGGCGCTGGCCATCCCGACGTGCGACGACACGACCGTTCGATGGCCCGGCCCGACGGCTTCGGCGCGGCAACGCATCCCGCCGTCGACGCCGACCTCGATCACCTCGATCGACTTGTCGAGCAGCAAAGCCAGCGATCGAACGGATCGGGCGATGCCGAGCCTGCTCTCGTCCGATCGGGCGCGCAGGCCTTCGAGCACCTGCTGGAGCGCCGACCCCGCGGGCTGCCCGGATTCGGCGTCGGGCGCCAGGAGCACGCTGTCGTGGCGGTCGCCGCTCGGCGCGGGCAACTCCGCCGGCGCCGCGTGAACCGGTGCCGACAGTTCCGGGCCGGCGTGCTCCGGCGCGCGGCCGGCGCCGGTTGTAACGCGGACGACCGACGTCGGGTGAGCGGCGGTCCTGGCGGGGGCGGCAGACTTCGCGGGAGCGGGCTTGGATGCCGGGGCATCCGCCGGCGCCGCGGCAGCCGCATCCGGCGCGGCTTGCGCAACGTCAGCCGCCGGCGTCGCTTGCGGCTGGGGCTCGACTGCGGGCGTCTCCGCGGCCGCGCCGGCGTCCGGCTCGTCGCCCGCAGGCGCCGCATCGTCATCGGCCGGGCTCGCGGGAGCGGGACTCACCACGACTTCCGGGATTCGATCATGGGCGCCGGCGCCCGAGAAGTCCGATTCCTGGATGGCGGCGCCGCCCGCGAGGACCACCGCCAGCTCCGGCCGGCGGCGCGCCGCGGCGGCGACGAGGGCCCCCAGCATCGGCAGATAGCGCTTCTCGTCGCCGGCCGGGCTCGAGTCTGCGCCCAGCAGAACCGCGTGGGTATCCCAGGCCAGGACCAAGCGGCTGAGTTCGAGCGGATCGTCGACGTCCGCGCTGCCGCCGACGACCAGCCAGCCGGCGCGGGCGGCGATTTCCTCGAGCCTGCGGCGCTGGCGGCGCGAGCCGGCAAGGACGGCGATGCGGCGCGGCGGCGAACTTCGGCTCTCCAGACGCGCCAGATCCGCCGCCAGGGCCGCGGTCCTGGGCCGGTCCTGGGCGCTGACGAACTCGAGAAGCTCGCGGTCCGCCTTGCCGACGCGCTCGATGATGCCGAACAGCAGGGCGTCGAGATCCGTAGCCGAGGGAGCGGCCGTGTGGGCCAGCACGCGCCAGCGGCCTCCGGCATGGCCGACGAGCGCGGCGGATGTCGTGGCCGCGCCGAAGTCCAGGGCGAAGAATGCTCGTGGTTGACGGCTCACATGGTTATGCTAACCGGCCCGCATGCGCCTGTCGCCCGCTTTCGAACGGGAATTGTCGCGGGCGCGCGCCGGGGCCGAGGATCGCCGTCGGACCGCCGGCGGCTTCGACGTCGCGGGAAGGCTCAGGCGTCCCAGGCGGTCTCGTCGTCGGGATCCTGGAGCCGCTCGATCAGCTGCTCGATGCCCAGATCGTCGGCCAGGATTTCGCTCGCGACCTGCACCTCGCCACCGAAGACGCGGCGGAGAGTCGGGTCGAAGAAGACCATCGCTCCACTGCCGAGCTGGCGGTACGGGCGGCTGGCCTGGAGGAATAGGACGGCGGGGACGGCCAGCCCGCGGAGCTGGATCTCACGCGCGGCCTGCTCGACTAGATCGTCGCGCTGCTCTTCCGATCGGCCCGCCATCTGCATCAAGTCGGCAACCTGCTCGTTCTTGTGTGGCCGGCGAAGCGGCCGTTCCGTCGCGGCGCCGACGGCTCGGCAGCCACGTGGTTTCTACTCGCAACCGAGAGGACCGGGTTGTTCCTCAAGCGCCCGAGCGTCCGAACTGACGATCTCTCGTCCACCCCGGACCGGATCGCAGGCGACGGCTCTCATCTGGACGGCTCTGGCTGCCGCATAGTACACCCGGGGTAATCGCCCCGACATCGCGGTTACGATCTCATAGGAGATGGTGTTGCCCCACCGCGCCATCTCGAGCGCGTCTATCGACTCGTCGCCCTGGGTTCCGATGAGCGTGAACTCGTCGTCCACGCTCACAGGCGCGCCGGGAACGTCGGTGACGTCGACCATCACCGCGTCCATGGCGACGGTCCCGACGGCCGGAACTCGAACCCCACGTACCAGGACCTGGGCCTTGTTGGAGAGGCTTCGCGGCAGCCCGTCGGCATAGCCGAGCGGCAGCGTGGCGATGCGGCTTGGCCGCCTGGTGATGAACGTCGGGCCGTAGCTGACCCCGGTTCCGGCCGGCAGATCCGTGACGCGGACGGGGCGGGCGCGCAGCGACAGGATCGGCTTGAGGCCGGCCGCCGTGGCCGCGTGGCGCTGGTCCACCGTCAGGCCGTCGGGCACGATGCCGTACATGGCGAGCCCGATGCGGACGACGTCGTAGCCCGGCGCGCCGACGAGCAGGCCACCGCTTGCCGCAAGATGGCGGTCGGGCATGGTGATGCCGACTTCCTCGAGCAGGCTCGAGGCGACGCCCAGGCGGGCGGCCTGGGCGGCCGTTCTGCCTGCGTCGTCGGCCGCCTGGAGGTGGGACCAGAGGCCGGCCAGGCGGGCCCGCGGCGAAGCCTCGATGGCGGCGGCCGCGGCCGGGACGTCCGTCGAGTGGAGGCCGCCGCGCCCGAGACCGGTCTCGACCTCGAGGTGGATCGGCAGCTCGGCACGGGAAGCGGCGACGGCCGCGGCCTGGTCGCCGGCGTCGTCCAGGCTATCGAGGACCGCCAGCGTCCGGTCCAGCAGCGTCTGGTCGCCGGCCGTGACCGAGAGGCACAGCCTCATCGCGTCGGGCACGAGCTCCGGCGGGATCGGGAAGAGGACCAGGATCGGGACCGATATGCCGGCCTGCCGCAGCTCCAGCCCCTCATCGAAAGTGGCGACGCTGAGGCTCCGCACGCCGGCGCCGACGAGGGCTCGAGCCACCGGCACCGCCCCGTGGCCGTAGGCGTCGCCCTTGACGACCGCTTCTAAACGGATCCCGGACGGCAGCGAGCCCGCCAGGATGCGGGCGTTGGACACGAGGGCATCCAGGTCGATCTCGATCCAGGCAGTGCGCGGCAGCGGCGGCAGCGGCTGCCCGGGCGCAGCCTCGATGAGCGGCAGCCGCGTGGCCACGATTCTGGCGGCCGCGGGCATGGCCATGGTCGTGGCCGGAACCGCCTCGCGCGGGCTCAGCGGACCGATCCCGCGGTCGGGGCCGAGGCCGCCGGCTCCGTGGCCGAGGTCGGGGCCGTTGCCGGGGCCGCCAGCGCCGCCAGCCGCTTCCGGGCGAGCGGCAGCTCCGGTCCCAGGTCCGATGCCAGCAGGCCAGCGTCGCCGAGGCGGGCTCGGACGGCTTCGCCGGCCATGCCGTGCAGGTACACGCCCAGCTGCGCCGCCTCGTACGTGCCGAGGCCCTGAGCCAGAAGTGCCCCGATCGTGCCGGCCAGGACGTCGCCGGTCCCGGCCGTGGCAAGCGCCGGGTTCTCGAAAGGCGACACCGCCGTCCGGCCGCCGGGTTCGGCGATGACCGTGCGCGCGCCCTTGAGGACGACCACCTGGCCCCACTCGCCGGCCGCGTCACGGGCGGCGGCGATCCGTCTGGCATCGTCGAAGACGAGATTCCCCATCTTCTCGGGATCCTTGCCATCGGCGGCGCGAAGCCGCAGGAACTCGCCCACGTGAGGCGTCAGGACACACCGCGCGGCGACATCGGACGCCCAGCCGTCCACGGTCGCCAGCGACCGCAGCGCTTCGGCGTCCAGGACGGTCGGCACGGGCTCGCCGTCTTCGTCGGCGCCGATCAGGCCGCGGATCAGGGCCGTCATCGAGAGGCTCGGCTTGAGGCCCGGTCCGACGACCAGGGCGTCGTGGTCGTGGTCGAGGATGCGCGCCAGCGCTTCTTCCGGATCGACCTCCTCGACGTCGTCCTCGGGCAGCGAGAGCGTGGTCGCCTCGATGACCTTGGCGGCGAAGAGCGGCTGCAGCGACTCGACGGAGGCCAGCGTCACCAGCCCCGCCCCGGCCCGACCGGCGGCGTTGCAAACCAGCAGTGCCGCGCCGGCGTAGTCGACCGAACCGGCGATGACCAGCAGCTTGCCGAACGTGCCCTTGTGGCTCCGCGCCGGCCTTGCGGGGACGAGAGCCGCGGCGATCGCATCGTCGAGGGAGACCGTCTCCGGGAGAGTCTTAGCGGTCACTGCCACCCTCCTCGAGCCGCGCGGCCTCGCGGTGCATCTGGCGCAGGCGCTCCATCTTCGCGACCAGGCGACGTTCGTGGTCGTCCAGGCGCTCGTCGATGTCGGGCGGGAAGAGGAACCGGCCGCCGGCCGTCCTGATCCCGAACGCCGTGGCGATGGCGAAATCGGATTCGTGGCTGATGGAGACGGCGATCCGGCCCATGCCCAGCTGGGTCGCCCGGCGGGCCGCTCGACCATGAAGCCGAACCGCCGGCTGGCCGGTCGGCAGGCGCTCGATCTCGATCTCCCGCCAGCCGATGCCTCGAACGCCCAGCCCGAGCACCTTCGAGACCGCCTCCTTCGCCGCCCAGCGGCCGGCCAGCGTCTCGGGTCTGTTGCGGACGTAGGCCGCTTCCATCGGCGTCAGGACGCGAGAGGCGAACCGATCGCCGAAACGAGCAAGGGCGTCGGCGATGCGCTGCACCCGGATGATGTCGACGCCGAGCTCGGTGGTCTCCGGAGGCGCCACCTCCGCCTCGGGTGCGCCCCCGTCCGCGCTCGCCGCGACGCCATTCGCCGGACGGGTCTGCGGGCCGCCTTCCGGTTCCGGTCGCCGACGTGGCACGGCCATCTACTCCACCGTCACCGACTTGGCGAGGTTGCGCGGCTGGTCGACGTCGCGACCTCGGGCCACCGCGACGTAGTAGGCGAACATCTGCAGCGGAATGACGGCCAGGATCGTGCTGAGCGCGTCGACCGTGCGGGGTACCCAGCACACGTCGGTGGCCAGGCGTTCGATCTGCTCGTCGCCCTCGGTGGCCACGGCCAGGACACGGGCGTCTCGAGCCTTGCCTTCCATCAGGTTGCTGATGAGCTTGTCGTAGACCGCCGATCGCGTCGCGATGGCGACGAGCGGCACGTCCGCGTCCAGCAGCGAGATCGGGCCGTGCTTCAACTCGCCGGCCGCGTAGCCCTCGGCGTGGAGGTAGCTGATCTCCTTGATCTTGAGGGCGCCTTCGAGGGCCGCCGGATAGCCGAAGGCCCGGCCGATGTACATGAAGCCGGCCGCCTGCGCGTACCGGGCAGCCATCTCCTCCGTCGCGCCGGCGAGCTCGATGGCCCGCTCGGCGGCTTCCGGCAGCGCCTTCAGGGCCGAGACGAGCTCGTCCTCCTCGGCCTTGGTGCGCCGGCCGAGCTGGCGGGCGATGTCGGCGGCGAGCATGACGAGGGTCACGACCTGGGTCACGAACGTCTTGGTCGCGGCGACCGCCACTTCAGGGCCGGCCTGCAGGAACACCGAGGCCTGCGCCTCGCGGGTGATCGCCGAGCCGACTGTATTGGTGACGGCGATGACCGTGGATCCGCGGTCGTGGGCCAGGCGGGCGGCGGCGATCGTGTCGGCGGTTTCGCCCGACTGCGTCACGGCGATGACGAGTGTTCGCGCATCCAGCGGCGGCGGGCTGTAGCGGAACTCGGAGGCGACGTTGGCGCGGGCCGGGACGCCGAGCCACTCCTGGAAGAGCTGAGCCCCGACCAGCGACGCGTAGTAGGCGCTGCCGCAGGCGATCAGCTCGACGCGGGAGACGTTGACGAGCCGCTCGCGGATCGAGTCGATCTCCTCCAGGCAGACCGCGTCGCTGCGCACCCGACCGGCCATGGCCGAGCGCAGCGCGGCGGGCTGCTCGTGGATCTCCTTGAGCATGAAGTGGGCGTAGCCGCCCTTCTCGGCCGCTTCGGCCGACCAGGGGATCTCGTCGACCGGTCGCTCGACCGGCCTGCCCTCGATGTCGGTGATCACGGCCGTGCCAGGGCGCAGATCGGCGACGTCTCCGTCGGCCAGGAAGATGACCCGCTTGGTGTAGGCGATGATGGCCGAGGCGTCGGAGGCGAAGAAGCTCTCGCCCTCTGCCACGCCGACGATCAGCGGCACGTTGAGGCGGGCGCCGACAAGGCGGTCGGGCTCGTCGCCGTGCATGACGACCAGCGCATACGCTCCCTCGAGCCGGTGCAGCGCGGCCCGCACGGCATCGGCCAGGTCGCCCTGATAGGCGTCCTCGATCAGGTGGGCGACGACTTCCGTGTCCGTCTCCGAGGCCAGGGTGTGGCCGCGGCCCGCCAGCTCGTCGCGCAGTTCGCGGAAGTTCTCGACGATGCCGTTGTGGACGACGGTGATGCGACCGGTGCAGTCGCGGTGCGGATGGGCGTTGAGGTCGCTGGGGCGCCCGTGTGTGGCCCAGCGCGTGTGGCCGAGCCCAAGTCCCGCTCGAGGCGGATCGCCGCCCAGGGCGTCCTGCAGAACGGCTACCTTGCCGGCCCGTTTCTCGACGAACAGATCGCCGTTGGCCGTGACAAGCGCGATGCCGGCCGAGTCGTAGCCGCGGTACTCGAGACGTCGAAGTCCATCGAGCAGGACGGGTCCGGCCTCACGAGGCCCGGTGTATCCGACGATTCCACACATATGCTGACTTCTCTCCCGGTCTCCTCGACCGTGGCCCCGGCGGTCCCACCAACGCCGGTGACGGGCGCCTTCGAAGGGGGCTAGTTTAGTCGCTCTTCGGCCAATGCCGCGAGTTCGTCGGCCAGCTCGCCGACGAGGGCTTCATCTGAGCCTTCCACCATGACCCGAATGGCCGTCTCCGTTCCGGAGGGGCGGACCAGGACGCGGCCGGAGGAACCGAGACGGGACTCGGCCTCGCCGATGGCCTTGTGGAGGACGGGATCGCCCTCCCACTGGTCCTTGTGACGGGCCGGGATGGTGCGTTGCTGCTGCGGCAGCATGGGGATCTGCGTGGCGAGATCGGCCAGGGAGCGGCCCGTCCTGCTCATGACCGCCAGGACCTCGATGGCGGTGAGGATCCCGTCGCCGCTCGTGGCGTGCTCCATGACGATGACGTGGCCGCTCTTCTCGCCGCCGAGCCCGGCGCCGTTCACCATCATCGCTTCGAGGATGTTCTTGTCGCCGACGGGCGTCCGAATGATCTGGCCGCCGGCCGCCTCGATCGTCCTCTGCAGCCCGCCGTTGGACAGCACCGAGACGACGAGGGCGCCGTTGGGCAGCCTGCCGCGGGCGATCCGATCGAGCGCGAGCACTCCCAGGACCGCGTCGCCGTCGACGACGTTGCCCCCGGCGTCCACGGCGATGAGGCGGTCCGCGTCGCCGTCAAGGGCGAAGCCGACGTCGGCCCCGTGCTTCACGACGGCCGCCGCCAGTGCCTTCGGTGCCGTGGCTCCGCAGCCGCAATTGATGTTGACGCCGTCCGGGTCGTCGAAGATGACGTCGACGCGCGCGCCGGTCGCGGCCAGGATGCGCTCGGCCACCATGCACCCGGAGCCGTTGGCGCAATCCACGACCAGGTGCAGCCGGCTCTTCACTTCGCGGGCCAGGCCGAGCCGGTGCTGCAGATAGAGGTCGATCAGCTGGTGAGCGTCGACCATCCGCCCGAGCTCTTCGGCAGGCGCCCCGGCCAGCTCCTCGGCCCGCCAGATGAACTGCTCCAGCTCGTCCTCGATCTCGTCGTCGAGCTTCAGGCCGTGCTCGTCGAGCACCTTCAGGCCGTTGTCGCGAGCCGGGTTGTGCGAGGCCGAGACCATGATCCCCGCGGCGAAATGGCCCGCGCCGGTGATATGGGCCAGGGCCGGGGTCGGGACCACGCCGACGGTGTGGACGTCGACCCCGAGGCTCGTGGCGCCGGCAATGATCGCCGCCACGAACATGTCGCCGGACCGGCGGGTGTCCTGGCCGACGACGATGGAGCCGCCGCGGCCGACCAGACGATGGGCGGTGGCGCGGCCGAGCGCATATGCGAGGGTCGGCTTGAGATCGACGTTGGCTATGCCACGGATGCCATCCGTGCCGAACAATCGGGGCAAGACGGGACTCCTAGGAAGGCGATGCGGAAGGTGGCGGCGAGGGCGGGATCGTCACGGTGACGGTGATCTTCAGCGGGTTCAGGGCCACGATCTTGATCCCAGACGGGACGGTCACCACGACCTGGACGGTGTAGGTACCGGGAGCCAGAGTGCCGACCTCGACCACGCCCACGAGGGTCGAGGTGTCGAACGCGTTCAGCGCGGCCGCGGCGCCGCCCAGGGTGACGGTCACGCTGGGCGTGGACAGCGTGTAGATGCGATCCGACCTGGCCCCATCGGGGACGATTCCGATGTTCACGGTCCGGGTTGTCGCGGGCGACGACATGTGGACGACGACAGTGACCGTGGACACGTCCGGAGCCTCCACGCCCGTGGGCAGGTTGAGCGCAACCTTGACGGACACGTCGCCGGTGGCCCCGGCGATGGAGACGGGTTGCGTGTTGACGGCGCCGCTGAGCGCGGCCAGAGCGTCGGCCTCGCCGCTGACGGAGACGACCAGGGGATTCACGTCGATGGAAGTGACGTAGTAGCCGGACGCGGGCGTACCCCGAATCGTCGGCGCCACTGCCACGGTCTGCGACCGCAACTGGCTCCCGATCTGGATGGATACCTGGACGGTGGCCGGATCGAGGGTGATGTTCTCGACGGTCGCGCCGCTGGTGTCGACGGGCACGAGCGGCACTTCCTTGTTGATGTCGAGGCCGGACGAGTCTATGGGCACCTGGCCCTCTGCCTGGACGACGCGCGCCACCAGAGTGGAAGCTCCGGTGGCCTGAACCGATTTGACGCTCTGTGTCAGCGGACCGAGGCTCAACCCGGTGGGCGGCGTGCTGGGTATGACGGCCACGGGTATCGTCCTCGTCACGATCTGGTCGAGCGTGACCGAGACCTGCTGGGGCTCGTAGTCGATGATCTGGATGCGCGGGTCGTCGGCGGTGAGCTGAACCTTGACCAGCGTCGTCTGGCTGGCGTCCACCTTCGTGTTCTTGAGGTCGATCGTCGCGCTGAAACTGTCTCTGGTGACCGGCACGTCCGCCGGGGCGATGTATCGAATGCCCCCGACGGTCGGCATGACCTCGGGTTTGATCAGGTACGAGGTCGCCGGGAGATTGACCTGCTCGATCGGGATCTGGCCGGGCCATTGCTGGGTGCTCTGGAGGGCGACCATGCCGACGTAGAGGATGATCGCGAGCGCCAGCGCGCCGATCTTCAAGGCCCAGTTGCCGAAGACGAAGCGGATGATCCTCACGATGCGGCCCTCGTCTGGCTCGAGTCGTCGTCGGCTCGCGTCGCGTCGACCGGCGGCGTGTCGACCGTCGGAACGTCGACCGCCGAAGCGTCGGGCCGCGGCTCCTCCGCCCGAATCTCGTCCAGCCGGGACGGATCGCCGCGCTGCCGCCGATCAGCCCGCTCCTTGGCGGGAGGATCGGACGCGAGGCTTCCACGGTGGAACCGTGCCCTTCGTGCCAGCGCCCGGACGGACGGCGCCACATGGGCCGAGCGGCCGGTGTCGCGGAGGAGCCGACCGCTCCCGACCTGGGGGTGGAGGTGGGACATCAGCGCGCGGGTCAGCTTCGCCTCGTCGAGGTTGCGAACGATCCTGGCCCGTTCGACCAGGCTGATCTGGCCGCTCTCCTCGGACACGACCACGACCAGGGCGTCGGTTTGCTCCGTCATGCCGAGTGCGGCCTTGTGGCGGGTGCCGAAGCGCTCCAGCGGGATCGTGGTCTCGGCCGAGGGCAGCATCGCCCCGGCCGCAAGAACGGTGTCGCCGCGGATGATGACCGCGCCGTCGTGAAGAGGCGTCTTGGGCCAGAAGAGCGTGACCAGGAGATCGGCCGATATGTCGGCGTGGAGCATCACTCCTGTCTCGGCGATCTCCTGCAACCCCGACTCGCGTTCGATGACGATCAGCGCGCCGTAGCCCTCGTGTGATAGACGCGCCGCGGCTCGTGCGACTTCGGAGGCGATATGGGTCGCCCTCGACTGCTCGGCGGGAGAGATCAGCCAGCCGAGGGAGCCCAGACGGCCGATTCGATCGAGCGCGCGGCGCAGTTCCGGCTGGAAGACGACCACCAGGGCGAAGAGGCCGACGTACGCGCCCGTCTGCAGGATCAGCGTCAGGAGCCGCAGGTCGAAAGCCAGCGCGGCTCCATAGACGAGGAACAGAAGACAAACGCCGACGACCAGGCGGACAGCCCGAGTCCCCCTGATCAGGCTGAACAGCCAGTAGATCAGGAGTGCCGTGATGGCGATGTCCGCCACCACGCTGGGGCTGACGTTGTCCAGGGCCGACTGCAACAGTGGCATCGGACGGTTAGTGTATACCGCCGCGCTCACCAAACCGCCTCGAGCGGCGCCGGACGGGCTTGCGCGCGGACCGGCGGGTCCGACGATTCAGCCCGAAGGCGGGCCTTGAACGCCTACGCGCAGAGGTGCTGCAGCGAAGGATCGTCCGGGAACGCGCGTGTCGCCGCCGCGCAAAGCCGCTGCCGGGTTCCCTCGTCGTTGTTGAGTTCGGCCAGGCGTCCGAGCAGCCGCAGCTTCTCGGCGGCGAGGCCGTTCCAGCTCCTGGCGACGTAGATCTCGACCAGGACGAGGTGGGCGTCGACGTCGCCGGGGGACTTCTGCAGCAGTCGATGGGTCGCGTCAAGTCCGGCCTCGAACCGACCTTCCCGGGCGTAGGCACGCGCCGTCCACAGCAACAGCGAGCGAAGATTGGCTGCGTCGCCGGCCAGTTCGGCGGCTTCGGCCGCGACCAGCAGCTCGTCACCGCTGGGCTGCTGCGCGCTCTCGTTCGCCACGCCGGGCAGGATTGCCAACGGCTCGACGCCTTCCATGACGCCCACGGCCGGACGCTCGTCGAACACCAGCGCGCGCGGCGCGGCGGCGGCGAACACGGGCTCGGGCGCAGGCTCGGCGGCGGGCGCGGGCTCGGCAGACTCGGCGGAGGCGAACGCCGGCTCGGCG
>Ga0265316_10005824_pt1 | contig 11886 bp, 5 predicted proteins | sample 4522metaG_FD_202092 | JGI IMG/M metagenome (GOLD analysis project Ga0265316, IMG submission 202092) | Rhizosphere microbial communities from Carex aquatilis grown in University of Washington, Seatle, WA, United States - 4-5-22 metaG | ecosystem: Host-associated > Plants > Roots > Rhizosphere >... | reverse complement strand
TGGGTGACTTCGGTGGACGCGAATACGGTCGAGAGCGGATTTTCAGACCCTGTGGAGGCGGTTTTCGGGACTACCACCTCATACGCGGCCTACTCGATTTCGGGAAAAATTGCACTCTCGTCGAACGGTGCAGGGGGGAATTCAACGGTAACAGTGACCGACGCGACTTCGGGAATTGTTGTAGGCTCGGCTGTGGCGGATTCTTCGGGCAGGTTTATGGTGAATGGTATTCCTAATGGAACTTATATGGTGACGCCGAGCAGTACGGCTGCGGCCTTCACGCCTGCCAGCGCCAACGTAACCATCAATAGCGCCAATTACACCGGGGCAAGTTTTACGGCAGCGACGCTGGTTTTCTACGATGACTTCACCGGACCATCCTTGAGTTCAGCCTGGACTGTAATTTCACGCCACGGCGAATACGCACAGGGTGAAACAGAATGTAATGTTCCCGGAATGGTTTCCGTCGCCAACAGCATGCTGACGATTCAGACCATAGCGCATGCCGCCACGTGCGGAGATTTCAACGTCGATGGAACTGTGAGGCACGCGCCCGCTTCCTGGCCCTATGAAACCGGAGCCATTCAGTGGACAAACTTGAACTTTACGTATGGAACGGTGGAAATTCGAGCGCAATTTCCGGCGGAGACTACCCAGGTGTGGCCGGCTACGTGGCTGCTCGGCAGCAACTGCCAAATCACGAATATTTACACGGCGGATACGGGTTATTCATCGTGCCCGAATTTTGGGTCGTCCGGCTACAGGGAACTTGATCTGACCGAATGTTTCGGTTCCACGTGGTGCCAGACCAACGCATATAATCCTGGAGGAACTTGCCAGGCACCCTACTCGGTCGATAGTAATTTTCATATTTTCACTACTGTCTGGACTGCCACGAAGGTCACGCAAGCCGTGGACGGCGTGACCGTATCGAGTTGCAACCTGAGCATCAATCAGCCGCTCTTTCTCATCATTCAGACTCAGACGGGAGGCGTCGGCGGGACGCCGGCCAATTTACCGGCGGCACTGAACGTGGATTACGTAAAGGTTACCCAGCCGTAGCGCACTTCTCCTGCTTGTAAACGACACAAGAGTTGCGGCAATTTACCAGCGCAAGACGAGTTCGCTTCCATTTCCGGAAACGCCTACTCTCGCATATACGTTCGAGGATGGGTCGAAGTACCAGCCGGCCTCCGCGCTTTCGAACGATTGCTGCGAATTGACGTGGAAAATTTCTTTTCCGTTGAGGGTTATGTGTTTTGGACGAGTGGTTCCATTGAATTTTGCGACGAACGTCTTGCTGGAAGCGCCGATATTCAGTGTGATCTGTTTTTCTGTTTTCACCGCCGCGCATTTTACGATTTCTTCCGTTTGCGCCCGTTCGTCATCGTCATATAGCGTGAACTCCGACTTTGAGGAGAGCCGAATATCGAGGAGCATGGGGTTGAACGGTTTTTCACCGACGTAGTTCATGGCCGGTCCCATCGGGATGATTGAGTCTTCCTTCACATAAAGCGGCAGCGTTTCCAGAGAGGGCTCGATGTGCAGAGTGACTGGACCGGTGATTTTCTTTCCCGTTTCATATTCGTACCAGGTTCCTGCCGGCAGATAAACCGTTCGTTTGTTTTCCGGCTTGTACACGGGTGCGACGAGAAACGCGTCTCCGAACATGTATTGGTCCTGCAAATTGTAAGTGGCGGGGTCGTCCTGGAATTCGAGAACCATCGCACGCAACAGGGGCAGACCGGTTTTCGTAGCGCGATAAGAGTGAGAATAAATATACGGAAGCAACCGATACCTCAGAGTGGCGTACTTCCTGTAATTTTCAACGGCGCGGTCTCCATAAGTCCAAGGTACGCGCAACGGCGATCCGTTGTAACGCGTATGCGATTGAAACATGCCCATCTGCGTCCAGCGAATGTAGAGTTCCGCGGATGGGCCGGGATGTTCCGGGCCGAGTTCGTCGATCGGCAGGTAGCCGCCCACATCGTTGCTCCAGAACGGCACGCCGCACATTCCGAGCGATAATCCACCGCGAAGTGTCGAAGCCATTTCCTCCCATTCGCATTGCGGATCGCCCGACCAGCAGATCGGATATTTCTGCATGCCGGTGGTCCCGGAGCGCGCGTTGATCAAAGGCCTGTGACCGGCCGTGTGTTCCTGCACGGCTTCATACGTGGCCTTGTGATAGAGCAGCGTGTACAGGTTGTGCATCTCGTCGCCTGTGCGCTTGTTGTAGTAAAACGCGTCCGCCGGATTGTCTTCTCCGAAATCGGACATGCCTACTGCAAAACTGCCGGCCTTCATGTATTCGCCGACTTTGTCCTTCCACCATTTGATCGCGGCGGGATTGGTGAAATCGGGGGCAACGCTGGGAAAGCGATTCATCGCGTAGAAACGTCCGCGCCAGGCGTCGTCTCTTTCCACTGCGGCCAGTGTTTCCTCGACTTTGATGGGAACGTGCGTCGTGGGTGCGACGGAAGGACGGACCAGAATCGCCTGGTAGGGAGAGCCATCCTTGTGCATCAGCGCGTAGCCGCCCGCGATCGCTTCGCGGCCGATTTCCGACTCCACTTTTAGAAATGGGGCGACGTGAATTCCAATCTTGATATTCAGCGGGCCAAGTTCCGCTGCCATTTGACGAATCAGCGAAAGGCCTTCCTGCAGGTCTGTCGATTCCATGGCGACCATGGAGGTGAAAAAATCCATGGGCAGGCCCATGGCGCGATATTTTTTTGCGAGGGCGACGGGGCCGGACTCGCCCTTTACGCGCGCATTGATCTGAAACCAAATGCCGTAAGATTCTTTTGGCGGCAATGCGGGCCAGCCGGTGATTTCTTCGTAGCGGGCGAGAACTTCCTTGAGACTCGGCCCATAAATAATGAAGAAATCCAGCCGCGGGTCATAATTTAAAAATGTGCAAGAAACCACGGAGCGGCTGCCCATATCCGCGCGGGTGCGGAATGTCGTGTTGAAAAATATACCGTAGCCCGCCGTGCTCATGAAGAAGGGGATCGGCTTGTGAGTGTCGTCCGTTCCGGCCCCCCAAGGATTCACCACCCACCCGTTTACTCTCAGGCCGAGTTTGTTCAGCTTGGTGAATCGCTCGCCGAACCCGTAGAAGTTCTCGTCCTGTGAGATCGCGAATGTTTCGTTGGATTTCAGGAATTTCTCGCCGGCCGTTGTGAAACCGAATGGCAAAGCGCGAAAATTTCCCTGCGTGTCCACGTCCTTCACATGTTCCTGGACCACGATCTTCCCTTGCTTGTCGTACACAACGTATTTCCACGGTTTTTTCTGAAATTCGATGCGAAGCGATGCCGTTTCAATCGTCAATCCTTCCGATTTCTCGGTGATATTGAAAGCGGCGGGCGCCCAATCTTCCTTAATCTCCAGCAAACCCTTCACGTTTTTCAATTCGGGATCGGGGCACATTTGTATGCGTATGATTTCGGGCGTGCACACCGTCAAGATTACATCGACGCTTTTCCCCCGGCTCGTGGCGCAGTGAAATACGATGCCCGTGCTCGTCTTATTAAACGAAGCGATCGCGGAAATGAACTCGTGCTGTTCCGGCTCGGTTTGCGCCTCGGCCTGCGGTCCCGCGCCGCTCGTCGCAAGCACCGCCGGAACAGAGCCGGCCAGTTTAAGTATTTCCCTTCTGGTTACCATAGGGCTTCCCCCTGAACTCAATTCCCCGGCAAACGAAAGGCGATATATTCGCCAGAATAATTTCCACCGCCCACGCCAAGAACAATGTACTGCTTCCCGTTGAGCATGTAGGTCATCGGCGAGCCGACCTGCGGCGCGGGCATATAGACCGAGCCGACTTCGTTGCCGTTTTTCTTATCGTAGGCGTGAAGGATCGCGCCGTAACCGCGCGAAGGGATTGTGGTGCCGTCGGGATCGCCTGCGATGACGAGAGTTTTCGTGACAAGCGTTCCCACATGACCCTCCTGCCCGGTGCGCGGAATCGTCAGGCCCTTGAGCGCCGGGCTATTGCGCACCTGGTCGGGTGTTTCGCCATGCGCGACTTGCCAGACGAAATCGCCGGTGTCTAAATCAATTGCAGAGATGGTGCCGTAGGGCGGCTTAAAAATTTGCATGCCAAGCGCATCCACGTTTGAGCGGCCGCCATGGCCCTCCACATAGCCCATGTCCGTAACGTCCGGGTTCGCTTTATCCAGGCCGATGATGCGCAGACACACATTGCAGGCTTGCACGTAAAAGATATGTGTCTCGGGATCATACGAACCACCGGGCCAGTTCGTTGCGCCGAAGCTTGTGCCCATTGTCATGGTGCCGAGGAGCGTGGGCGTTCTGACAACGGGCGGCGTAAAGATGGGGCCCAGCTTAAATCGCTCGGTCACTTGAAGCGCCTTGTCGTGCAGCTCGGGCGTAAAATCGACGAGGTCGTCAACGAAGACGCCGTTGCGCGCGTAGGCTTTGGGTTTGGTGGGCATCGGCTGCGTCGGGGAATACCATTCGCCGGGGACGTCACCTTTTTCGACCGGCTTTTCTTCGAATGGCCAGCTTGGTTTGCCGGTCACGCGGTCGAGCACATAGAGAATTCCCTGCTTAGTGGGCTGCGCTACGGCCTTGATTGATCGTCCATTCACCGTAATATCGGTGAGAACCGGGGCTGCGGGGATATCCATGTCCCACAGGCCGTGATGCACGAGTTGATAGTGCCACTTCATCCGGCCGGTTTTCAGATCGACAGCAACAATCGAGTCGCCGAATAATCCGTTGCCGGGACGATGGCCGCCGTAATAATCGCCGGTCGGCATTTCGACGGGGAGATAGGCGATTCCCAAATCTTCATCGACTGACATTTGCGCCCACACGCCGGTATTTCCGTTCGTGGCCCACGAATTATCAAGCCACGTTTCGTTACCAGCTTCTCCCGGGCCTGGGATCGTGCGGAACGTCCAAATCAGTTTTCCGGTGCGCACGTCGATGGCGCGGACCAAACCTTTCGTATTGCTATGTGTCTTGGGAACGGAGCCTTCGCGAAATGCGGAACCGACAAGGATTTCATCTTTGGCCACGATGGGCGCCGCGTGCAGCCCGATTTCGCCGGTCACCAGATCGATCTGCTGGCCTGTGCCGAATTGCGCGCCCACCTTCAAGTCCACAACACCGTTGTCGCCGAAGCTGCGCACTGGAATGCCCGTCTTCGCATCGAGAGCAATCAATCGGTAACCCGGAGTGACGTAGAGGACGCGCGAATCGCTTCCGCCGCTCCAATAAGCCAGGCCGCGGCCCGAGAGACTTCTCGGGGCCTCGTCGCCGCGCTCGCCTTCAAATTCCTTGTGCACCCAAAGCAATTCGCCCGTGGCTGCGTCCAGCGCGACGACGGCGCGGCGCGATCCTGCCGTGGCGTAGATCGCTCCGCCGATCATCAGTGGCGTTCCCTCGAGACGGTATTCCTTTCTCGGCCCGAGATTGTCGGTTTTGAATCGCCACGCGACTTCCAACTTGTTGAAGTTGGAAGCGTCAATTTGATCGAAGGGCTTGTAGCGCGTGCTGGCGAGGTCGCCGCCGTAGGTGGGCCACTCCGCCGGATTGGCGTTCGATTGCGCGCGAATTTTCACGGGCATCACAAATGCCAGCAAAACCATCGCAAATAAGATCGGGCGCGTTCGCGCGACGCGACTTGCGTTTGTAATTGCCTGCGAAGCTTTCCCGCTCAATTTATTTTTGTTCATATGATTCCTGTTCTTCCCGGTCTCAAGTTGCCGGGTGCGGCGCCCAGGGCAAAACCACCCACTAACGAAGCACGAGTTCTTTCGCATTTCCGGGAGGACCTAACTTCGCATAAACCGCCGAAGTCGAATCAAAGTACCAGCCAACAACCACATTCTCGAAATCCTGTTGCGAAGCGAGATGCGGAATTTCTTTGCCGTCGAGGAGCACCCGCTTCGGGCGGCTGGTCTTGTTGAACTTCGCGAGAAATGTTTTGCTCGAAGCGCCGACGTTCAATTTAATCCCGCTTCCATTTTTTTGCGCCTGGCACTTCACGATTTCTTCCGTGTGCGCGCGCTCGTCATCGTCGTACAGGGTGCACTCCGCGTTTGTATCGAGCCGGATGTCGAGCGTGATCGGATTGAATTGCTTTTGATCGTCGATGTACGCGATGTCCGGACCCATCGCGATGATTGAATTTCCTCTCACGTAAAGCGGCAGAACATCCAGAGGGGGCTCGACGTGCAAATACTTCGGGCCTTTGTGTTCTTCTCCGGTCGCGTAGTCGTACCACGCGCCCTCCGGAAGATAGACGGTTCTCTTGTTCACCGGCGAGAAGACCGGCGCGACGAGGAGCGCGTCGCCAAACATGTACTGGTCCTGAATGTTGTACATGCTCCGGTCTTCCTGAAATTCGAGCACCATCGCCCGGATCATCGGCACGCCAGTTCGAGTAGCGTTGTACGCGTGGGAATAAATGTAGGGCAGCAAACGGTAACGCAATTTCGCATATTTCCGGTAGTTCTCTACAGCGCGATCTCCCCAGGCCCACGGCGCGCGAACGGGCGTGCCGTTGAAGCGCACGTGCGACTGGAAAATATTCATCTGCGTCCAGCGGATATAAAGTTCCAGCGTGAGATCACCCGTCGAGAGATAGCCCGCGATATCGTTGCTCCAGAACGGCACTCCCGATAGCCCGAGGCTCAGCCCCGCACGAAGGGTTGACGCCATCTCCTCCCATTCGCATTTGGGATCGCCCGACCAGCAGATCGGAAAGCGCTGGAGTCCCGACGTTCCGGAGCGTGCGTTGATCAAGGCTCTGCGATCCGAATTGTCAGCAACAGCCTCATACGTGGCTTTGTGATAGAGCAGCGTATAGAAGTTGTGCATTTCGAGGCCGCTGCGTTTGTTGAAATAGACCGCATCGACCGGAATATCCTCGCCAAAATCGGACATCCCCGAACCGATGCAGCCGGCCTTGATATAGCGCGCGATTTTTTCTTTCCACCAATTGTAGGCATCTGGATTGGTGAAGTCGGGAAGCAGGAGCGGGTAGCGGTTCGCTTTGTAATAGCGCGCCCTCCACGCATCGTCCCGTTCGACCGATTCCACCGAATCTTCAATCTTGTTGGAAACTTCCGGGCCCCCGGGCTTCCCCGCCAGAATCGCTTCATATGGCGAGCCATCCTTATTCATCAGGACGTATCCGCGCGTTTTGGCTTCCTGCGTGATCTCCCAGTCCATTTCGAAAAAAGGATTCACGTACATTCCAATTTCGATGCCAAGCTTGCGCAGCTCCGTGGAGATCTGTTTCGCGAGCGCGAGTTCCTCTGTTTCATTCGATGTTCGGATGCTGACGACATGAGTGAAAAAATCCATGGGCAGGTCCATCGCCCTGAATTTTTTCGCAAGCGCGATGGGATTTGCATCTCCCGTTGCGCGGCCGGCGGCCTTGTACCAGAAGCCGAACGATTTCTTCGGCGGGAATGCGGGGCTCCCGGTGATCTGTTCGTACCGGGCGAGAATCTGCTTCATGCTCGGCCCGTAGATAATGAAGAAATCCAGCCTCGGATCGTCGATGAGAAACGAGTAGGAAACGACCGAACGGCTGCCCATGTCCCATCGATTGCGGAACGTTGTATTGGCGAAAACGCCATAGCCGTTGGTGCTCATTACAAAAGGAATCGGTTTGTACGTGTCGTCCGATCCAGCCCCCCACGCATTCGACATCCAACCGTTGACTCTTAGCCCGAGCTTATTCAGTTTGGTGAATCGCTCGCCCAATCCGTAAAAATTCTCGTCCTGCGCAAGCGCGAACGTCTCATTGCAACGAAGGAATTTTTCTCCAACAGTCGTAAAGCCCATTGGCAGACCGCGAAAATTTCCCTGCGTGTCCACGTCTTTCACATGCTCCTGAGCGACCATCTGCCCTTGCTTGTCGTACACGGTGTACTTCCACGGATTTTTCTGGAATTCGAGGCGCAAAGACGCCGTTTCAATCGTCGCCCCTTCCGGTTTTTCAGCGAAGTTGAACGCGCAGGCGGGCCAGTCTTCCCTGATCTCCAACAATCCCTTTACGTTTTTCAACTCGCGGTCGGGACACATTCGAATTCGAACAATTTCGGGCGTGCACACGGTCAGAACCACTTCGATTTTTTTCCCACGGCTCGTCGCGCAGTGAAACACGACTCCTGTCGCCGTCTTTTCAGACAAAGAAAACGCCTGGATAAACTCGTGCTGCTCCGTCTCCGCCGGCGCTTGCGGCTGAGCATCGGCTGCACCCGGCACAAGCAGCGCCGGAACAGCGCCGGCCAGGGCCAAAATGTCTCTTCGCGTTACCATGTGTTTTACCTGAGGACCGGTGCGAATATCAGGTGCGGAGCACCAACTCCTTCGCGTTTCCAGATGGACCTAATTTCGCATAAACCACCGAAGCGAGATCAAAATACCATCCCGATTCGCCTTTCTCAAAAGCAAGTCGCGAGGCAAGGTGCGGAATCTCCTTGCCGTCGAGGAGCACCTGTTTCGGACGCCTCGTTTGATTGAACTTCGCGATGAATATTTTGGCGGACGGGCCGGTGTTCAACGTAATCGCGGTTCCCTTCCTGCGCGCCTGGCAATTCACGATTTCTTCCGTGCGCAAGCGCTCGTCATCGTCGTACAGCGTGCAATCCGCCTCTGTGCTCAGCCGGATATCGAGCGTGACCGGATTAAACGGCCCGTCATCGATGTAAGCAATATCCGGCCCCATTGCGATGATCGAGTTGTCTCGCACGTAAAGAGGCATCACATCCAGTGACGGTTCCACATGCAGGTACTTGGGGCCTTGGTGTTCTTCTCCCGTCGCGTAGTCATGCCACGCCCCTTCCGGAAGATAGACCGCTCTCTTGTTTACCGCCGTGCACACGGGAGCGACGAGGAACGCATCGCCAAACATGTACTGGTCCTGGATATTGTACGTGCTCGGGTCGTCCTGAAATTCCAGCACCATTGCACGGATCATCGGCAATCCGGTTTTCGTGGCGTTGTAGGCCTGAGAATAAATATATGGCAGCAGGCGGTAACGCAGCTTTGCGTATTTCCGGTAATTTTCGACCGCGCGATCCCCAAAAGCATACGGCACGCGCAGGGGAGGCCCATTAAACCGCACATGCGATTGGAACATGTTCATCTGCATCCAACGGATGTAGAGTTCTGGAGTGAGATGTCCTTCGGTATTGTTAAAGCCGCCCACATCGCTATTCCAGAAGGGCACACCCGAAAGTCCGATGCTGAGTCCGGCGCGAAGAGTGGATGCCATTTCCTCCCATTCGCACTGCGGGTCGGCGGACCAGCATGTCGGAAATCGCTGCATACCGGCAGTACCGGAACGCGCATTGACGAGCGCTCTGTACTTCGAGTTTTCCGCCACCGCTTCGTACGTGGCCTTCTGATATAAGAATGTATAGAGATTGTGCATCTCGAGGCCCGTTCGTCCGTTCGAATAGTACCCGTCCGCTGGAGTATCTTCGCCGAAGTCGGACATCCCCACGCCGAAGCAGCCGGCCTTCATGTAATCGGCCATTTTTTCTTTCCACCATTTGACGGTGGCGGGATTTGTAAAATCGGGGATCACGTCGGGGCTCCGATTCGCCGCATAAAAACGCGCTCTCCAGGCGTCGTCCCGTTCCACGGCATCCAGGGAATCCTCGTTCTTGTTGCCGGCGTGGCCGCCTTGCAGAATATGTTCGTAGGGCGAACCATCTTTGCGGGTCACAAGGTAACCCCTGGCCCTCGCCTCCTTCGCCATATCGGAATCCAGCCTTAGAAACGGGGACGTATGGATTCCAACCTTAATCCCCAGCTGGCCCAGTTCCGCGGACATCTGCCTGACCTGGGCCACCACCTCCTCGTGTTTCGAATCCTCCAGTGCGATCAGGGGAATGAAAAAATCCAGGGGAAGGTCCATGGCTCTGAATTTTTTCGCAAGCCCCAGGGGACTGTTTTCACCGGTTTGGTTTCTGCCGCTGGTGACAAACCAGACGCCAAAGGATTTTTTGGGCGGAAATGCAGGGGACCCGGTGATGGTTTCGTAGCGAGCCAGGATTTGCTTCATGCTCGGCCCATAAATAATGAAAAAATCCAGTCGCGGGTCGTCGATGAGAAATGAAAAGGAGACCACCGATCGGCTGCCCATATCCCAACGATTGCGGAAGGTCGTATTGGCAAAAATGCCGTAGCCGCCGGTGCTCATGACAAACGGGATCGCCTTGTGGGTGTCGTCCGTTCCCGCTCCCCAGGCGTTCACCAGCCAGCCGTTCACCCGTAGCCCAAGCTTATTCAGCTTTGTGAAACGCTCGCCGAATCCGTAAAAGTTCTCATCCTGGCCAAGAGCGAATGTCTCATTCGATCTGAGATATTTTCCGCCGGCGCTTGTGAAGCCCATGGGCAGCGCGCGAAAGTTTCCCTGCGTGTCCACGTCTCTCACGTGTTGTTGCACGATCATCCGCCCCTGCTTATCGTAAATCGCGTACTTCCAGGGATTTTTCTGAAACTCAATGCGGAGTGACGCGGTTTCAATCCACAAGCCTTCCGGTTTCTCGGCAACATTAAATGCGGTGGGAGCCCACTCTTGCTTAATCTCCAGCAACCCGTTTACGTTTTTGAGTTCCGGGTCCGGGCACATTTGCATGCGTATGATTTCGGGCGTGCAAATCGTGACAGTTACATCGACAGACTTTCCCCGGCTCGTGGCGCAGCGGAATGCGACGCCCGTATTCTTTTTTTCAAACGAGGAAAAGGAGGAAATAAATTCGTGCTGCTCCGTTTCGGCTTGCGGCTGCGGCTGCGCCTCCGGTCCGCCTGTTACAAGAAGCGCTGGAACAGATCCGGCCAGCGCAAGGACTTCTCTTCTCGTCACCATGCGAAGTTTTCTCCCCAGGCAGCGGAATGCATCGTTCCGATTCCCGTTTCTTCGAAGATTGGCATGGAAGCGCGCCACCGTGACGCGCTCATCCATGCGAAATTTTCGCTTTGAATATCCACGTGGCCCCTCTTATACACCGGAGCGCGCGGTGAGGGAATCACATTCCCTGAGGTCGGATGAGTCGACAACGGTTCAGAAAAACGCAGGGGGACGCGATGAATCGCTTTGGTGCAAACGCCTTCCACACAATCCAATCTTCGAGTTTGGCTGGAAAGTGAACGACTGGTCGTAGGGCTAGGTGTGGAAAACGATATATGGACGGCAAGCAATCCGGGCGGGTGTGGAAATTTCTCTGCTTTTAGAGGGCGACTCCCGGACCCCATCGGGGATATCCGCGCCTTGTTTATCTTCCCCGTTTCTTGCGGTCATTGATATTTCCTCCTGATTCGCTCCGCCCGTCCGCGCCTGTTTAAAAAGGGGAGCTGATTGACGAATCGGAAGATCGACGCCGGTTAAGCAACCTTCGCCGGCCGCAGGGTCCGGATCTCGGAAAGAATTTCGAAAATGGATATCGTCTTGATCAGATAGGCATCCGCACCGCACTTCGTTGCTCGGTCCCGATCGGCTTCGGTGTCCCGGCCTGACAGAATGAGCACAGCCGCGGTTGGTATAACTTCCTTAATGAGTTTGGTCGCCTCAAACCCGTTGGTACCCGGCATTTCGATGTCCATCAAGACGACATCGGGCTGAAATTGCCGCGCTAACCGGACACCTTCCTCGCCTCCGGAGGCTTCGGCCACCAATAACAAATCCTCCTGCTGCTCCAGAATTCGCCGCAGAAGTTTCCGGTAGTCCTTATTATCGTCAACGATGAGTATCCTCATATCGCACCGTCTTTCCCCCGTACCGAGACAGCTGCACGCCCGGCCTCCCTCATCATAATTTCAGAAGCATGTGGTTTGGCCGCCTGCAATCCCCCTATGTATCGGATGCATTTCACGGCAGAAAGGCTG
>Ga0265316_10005823_pt1 | contig 11886 bp, 8 predicted proteins | sample 4522metaG_FD_202092 | JGI IMG/M metagenome (GOLD analysis project Ga0265316, IMG submission 202092) | Rhizosphere microbial communities from Carex aquatilis grown in University of Washington, Seatle, WA, United States - 4-5-22 metaG | ecosystem: Host-associated > Plants > Roots > Rhizosphere >... | reverse complement strand
CCGAGCGACGTCTTCCCCACGCCCGGCGGCCCGAAGAAGCACAGGATGGGCGCTTTGGCTTCGGGGTTGAGCTTCAAGACGCCGAGCTGCTCGAGAATCCTCTCCTTGACGTCCTTGAGGTCGTAGTGATCCTGATCGAGGATGTGGCGCGCACGCGCGATATCGAGGTTATCCTCGGTGGACGTGTTCCAAGGCAGCTCCACCACGTAATCGAGATAGGTGCGGATGACTTGGTAGTCGGGCGCGCCCGGAGGCAGGCGCTCCAGGCGCGAGAGCTCGCGCATGGCCTCCTTGGAAACTTCCTCGGGCAGATTCAGCTTCTGGAGGCGCTCCCGCAGCAGCTCGATTTCGGCCTGCTGCGGGTCCCTCTCGCCCAGTTCCTGCTGAATGGCGTGCAATTGCTGGCGCAGCAGGTACTCGCGCTGCTGCTTGCTCATCTCGGACTGGGCCTCGGTGGCGATCTTGTCGCGCAGTTGGAGCACCTGGTATTCGCTGGTCAGGTAGCCGTGCATGAGGCGCAGCGCCTCGGCGCGGGTCAGTGCTTCGAGCAAAGCCTGCTCCTTGGCCAGCTCCAGATTCATCATGGAGCCGAGCAGGTAGACCAGTCGCAGCGGGTCCTCGGTCTGCGTGAGCATCTGCGCCAGCTCGGCCGGAGCGTTGGGCTGGGCCAGCGCAACAACCTTACCCGCCAGGTCGGCGGCCGCGCGGTGGAGCGCTTCCACTTCCGGCGAGTGGTCCTCCGGCAGCGGGAACGTGTGGACACGCGCCTGCACATAGGGCTCGGTCTGTTCGAGCTTCAGGATCACGACGCGCTCGACGCCCAGCACGATCAGGTCCATCTGGCTCTCGTTCGGCCGGGCCATCTTCTTGATGACCGCCTTGGTGCCGATCGTGAACAGCTCCTCGACCGTTGCGGGCACGTCCTTGTTCGGGTCGCGCTGCGCGACCACGATGATCTCTTTGCCCTCGGTAGCCAGTGCAGCCTCGGCGGCGGCCAGGGACGAGGTCCGGCCCACCGCAAGCGGCATGAAAAGATACGGAAACAGTACGCTGTTTTTCAGCGGAAGCAAGGGTAGGGTCTGGGTGTTTTCGTGGTCGGCCACTGGTTACGCCTCCGTTATGCGGATGATCAAGAGACCGTTCTTGTTCTCGAGCGCCACGCGCGCATGGTGGAACTGGAAGGGCAGTTCGATGGTGCGCTCGAAGCGGTTGTAGGCGATCTCCATCGAGTAGTAGCTGGCGCCCTCTTCCACCAGCCAGTCGCGGCGCACGCCGCTCACCGTGATGCGGCAGCCGTGGACCTCTACGGCGACGTCTTCCATGTCCACGCCGGCCAGGTCGAACTTCAGCAGCCAGCCGTGCGGGATGCGGTAGACGTCGGCCGAAGGCCGCCAGCAACTCTGCGCCCCGGCCGGGGAGACAGCAAAAAAATAGACGGGCGAGTGCTTTCGTTTTTCCATGCTAGGGCACGCTTGCCTCAATTGTAACGCTCGACAAGAACCGCACTGGGTCCCGCACGTGGGGCAGCTTGCCAAGCTGCGCGCCGGTTGGCAACCGGCGCTTGGGGGCGGGTTGACAACCCGCCGCAGGATGCCATCCTGCCCCACAGGCCAGAGAGCACCTTCACACAGTCAGAGAACTACCCCGCCCGCCGCGGCCCGCGGCGTGAATTTCAGGTCGCCGCGCGCCGGGTCGATATCGACGTCCAGCGTCTGGCCGTCTTTCACCTTGCCCGCCAGCACCAGCCGCGCCAGCGGCGTCTCGATTTCCTTCTGAATCGCCCGCTTCAGCGGCCGCGCGCCGTAGGTCGGATCGTAGCCGCTACGCACCAGGTGCGTGCGGGCGGCGTCCGTGAGATCGAGCGCGATATGGCGATCCGCCAGCCGCGCCCGCAGGTGCCCGAGCTGGATCTCGACGATCTGCTTGAGGTGCTCTTCCGAGAGCGAGTGGAAGACGATGATCTCGTCCACGCGGTTGAGGAACTCGGGCCGGAAGTTGCCTCGCATTTCTTCGAGGACGGTCTGCTTCATGCGCTCGAACGGCTCGCCTTCAAACGCGCCTCGGTACTCCAGGATGCGGTGGCTGCCTATGTTCGAGGTCATGATGACGATGGTGTTCTTGAAGTTGACCGTGCGGCCCTGGCCGTCGGTGAGGCGGCCGTCGTCCAGAATCTGGAGCAGCACGTTGAAGACCTCGTGGTGCGCTTTCTCGATCTCGTCGAACAGGATCACCGAGTAGGGCCGCCGGCGCACGGCTTCGGTGAGTTGGCCCCCCTCCTCGTAACCGACGTAGCCCGGCGGCGCGCCGATGAGCCGGGCGACCGTGTGCTTCTCCTGGTACTCGGACATGTCAATGCGGATCATGGCGTGCTCGTCGTCGAACAGGAACCCGGCCAGCGCCCGCGCCAATTCGGTCTTCCCGACGCCGGTCGGCCCCAGGAATATAAAGCTGCCGATGGGCCGGTTGGGGTCCTTGAGGCCCGAGCGCGCGCGCAGCACGGCTTCGGCGACGGCGGTTACTGCCTCGTCCTGACCCACCACGCGCCGGTGCAGTTCCTCTTCGAGGTGCAACAGCTTGCCCAACTCTCCTTCGAGAAGCTTCGAGACCGGGATGTGGGTCCAGCGGCTCACGACCTCGCCGATGTCCTCCTCGTCCACTTCCTCTTTCAGGAGCCGGGGCGCGCCGTCCTTGTTCGAAACGCTCGCTTCTTCGGCCTTGAGCTGGCGTTCGAGCTGCGCCAGCGTGCCATATTTCAACTTGGCCACGCTTTCGAGGTCGTACTGCCGCTGGGCCTGTTCGATTTCGAGGTTCGTCTTCTCGATCTGCTCGCGCAGGCTGCGCAGGTGGGCCACAGCCTTCTTCTCGGTCTGCCAGCGGGCCTGGAGCGCGTCGGTCTCGGCGTGCAGGTCCGCCAGTTCCTTTTCGATCTTGCCGAGCCGCTCGCGCGAGGCGGCGTCCTTTTCCTTCTTGAGAGCTTCGCGCTCGATCTCGAGCTGCATGATGCGGCGCATGCGTTCGTCAAGCTCGGTGGGCATGGAGTCGATCTCGGTGCGCAGGCGGGCGGCAGCCTCATCCACCAGGTCGATAGCCTTGTCCGGCAGGAAGCGGTCGCTGATGTAGCGGTTCGAGAGCACCGCGGCCGAGACCAGCGCGGCGTCCTTGATGCGAACGCCGTGGTGCACCTCGTACCGCTGGCGCAGGCCGCGCAGGATCGAGATGGTGTCCTCAACCGAGGGCTGATCGACCATGATGGGCTGGAAGCGGCGCTCGAGCGCGGCGTCCTTCTCGATGTATTTTCGGTACTCGTTGGTGGTCGTCGCCCCGATGCAGTGCAACTCGCCGCGCGCAAGCATCGGCTTGAGCAGGTTGCCGGCGTCCATAGCGCCTTCCGCCGCGCCCGCGCCCACCACGGTGTGCAGTTCGTCGATGAAGAGGATGACCTCGCCTTCCGACGTCTGCACCTCTTTGAGGACGGCCTTCAGCCGCTCTTCGAACTCGCCGCGGAACTTCGCGCCGGCGATGAGCGCGCCCATGTCGAGGCCGACCACGCTCTTGTTCTTGAGCCCTTCGGGAACGTCACCGCGCACGATGCGCTGGGCCAGGCCCTCGACAATGGCGGTCTTGCCGACGCCCGGCTCGCCGATCAGCACCGGGTTGTTCTTGGTGCGCCGGGAGAGCACCTGGATGACGCGGCGGATCTCGTCGTCGCGGCCGATCACCGGGTCGAGTTTGCCCTGCGCCGCCAGCTTTGTAAGGTCGCGGCCATAGCGCTCCAGGGCCTGGTATGTGGTTTCGGGATTCTGGGAAGTCACGCGCTGGCTCCCGCGGACCTCCTGAAGGGCGGTCAGGAGCCGGTCGCGCGTGACGCCGAATTCCTTGAGCAGACGGCCGGTGGCGCCGCCGTCGTCGGTCATGGCGAGCAGAAGGTGCTCGATCGAGATGTACTCGTCCTTGAGCTTGCGCGCTTCGTCTTCGGCCTGGGTCAGAACGCGGTTGAGGCCCCCCGTGACGTAGACCTGGTCGGGCGCGCCGGAGACGCCGGAGACCTTGGGCAGGCGCTCGATGTCCTGGACGGTACGGCGATGTAGGCCCTCGACATTGACGCCGGCTTTTATAAGGATAGCGGGGGCAAGTCCGTCGGCCTGTTCGAGCAGGGCGGCAAGGAGGTGTTCGACGTCCATCTGCTGGTTGCCGTAGCGGACGGCGGTGGACTGGGCGGCGCGGACGGCCTCCTGGGCTTTTTCGGTTAAGCGATTGAGATCCATAGCCGATCTTCCCTCGTGATCTTAGTCTATCATTATCAATTAAGATTAGTGTATCACATTCAGGTACCGCGTTGAGCCCCGTTTACTGCGCCCCGAAGGCCTCCCCGCCCGGGTCCCGGAAGGCTGCCCGGCCCCTCTACCTAATGCTTGTCAGCCGATCTGTACCCCTCTAGTTGCTTCTGCTGGGCAGCTTGAGAGGGTACTCCGAGCTGACGGCGGAGCTCATCGGTAATGAGGGTGCGATTGTAAGGCTCCTGAGTCCAAGGCGTGTCTTTGGTGACGTGAAACTGTGTGCCGTAGATCTGGGGCCGATCAATGGAGTTCAGATAGCGGTCGAGTGTTGCGGTCGCGATCCAAAGAGCGCTGGAGTTGCCGCGCGCGATCGCGATCATAGCCAGGGTGTGGGCGAGGAGATAATCGTCGGGCGTGCTTCCGTGCTGGAAGACGAAGGCGGCCTGCAGGAAGTCTTTGCCGCTGTGGAGGGCGCCACGGCTGAGGAGTTCGCGAACCTGCTTCCTCCGATCTTCATCCTGTTTGTTGATCAGAGGCCAGTCCGCGTGAGACATATCGGCCGACTGACGAGGTTTCTGATCTTCGTCCATGATGCGTTGCATGTCGGGGTTCGACCGCCCGATTTCGTCGGGATAGTAAGTCGCGTGGGCGTCCCAGTCGCTGGCCACGGAGAGCGTCGGCGACACAGGAACGCGGGTGAGGACCCAAGGATCGAGTGGGACGCCGGATGCCTGGAGAGAGCCGTGGCCGGGCGGGACAAGCGTGAGATCGAAGGCGTCCGTGTCGGAAGGGTCAGCGGGGTTCTGAGCGACCAAGTGTAGGTGATCCTGTTGGGGTGCCGCGAAGCGGATGGTTTCGGTGATTATCTCGGAACCGATATCGGAGAAGGAGGCGCCGAGAGATGCATGGCGCGGACGGGAGAGGCTTCCGGTCAGGGTGTCTCGATCCTGACGGAGGTTCAGGACCATGAAGTTTCTGCCGCCGAGTCGCAGGACGTACTGGCCTGCGTAATCCGCAAGCGCGCCGGAGAAGGCTGGAATCGCGACGGCGGAGAGGAGAACTGCGAAGGGAATTGCTGGGCGGCTTCGGCTCTTCATGCGGAGCATTGTAATGGAGTTAACGGGTTGGTCACCACATGGGAGGATCGCGGTGAGTGGCGGGTGGATCAACCCGAGCAGCGGGATCGGGAAGTCTTCGCGCTCGGTTGCGAGTTGGATCCGCCTTAGCAGGCGCCGCGTCGCCCCTGTTTGCCCCTTGACTTCTCCTCTTTTCAAGTATATATATTGATCGGTACTGAGCCATGACAAAAGCCCGCCTTCCCGAGAGCTTTCTCCCCCTCAAGCCGCATTGGTTTCACGTCCTGCTGTCGCTCGCCGATCAGGATCAGCACGGCTACGGCATCATGCAAGAGGTCCTGGAGCGCACCAGCGGCAAGGTGCGGCTTTGGCCCGCCACGCTTTATGGCACGCTCAAGCGGCTGATCGATGAAGATCTGATCGAGGAATCCGACCAGCGGCCGGCCGCGGAACTCGATGATGCGCGGCGGCGCTACTACAGGCTCACCCGGCTTGGCCGGCGCGTGCTGGTGGCCGAAAGCCAGCGCCTGGAGGACCTGGTTCGCGTCATTCGCTCCAAAGGCGGTCTGGTGAAGCGGGAGGTGGAGCCGTGAATCGGCCGGTTGCGATCACCCTTCGCATTTACCGGGCGCTGGCCAGCGCCTTTCCTCAGGAGTTCAGCAACGTCTACGGAGACGAGCTGCTCCAGGTGGCGGAGGATGCCGTCGAGCCCATCTGGCGCCGCCACGGAGTCGCCGGCTTGATCCGGCTGCTGTTGGACATCGCCATTCGTCTGCCCGCCGAGCACCTCTCGGAGTTACGGCAAGACATTCGGTATGGCCTGCGAACGCTGGCCGGCTCGCCGGGTTTTACCGCGGGCGCGTTGATCTCGCTTAGCCTGGGCATCGGTGTCGCAACCTGCGCCTACAGCGAGGTGAATGGGCTCCTGCGCGATTTACCCGGAGTTCCGAACCCAAGCGAACTGGTAGCTTTGCAGGCACCGGTCTCCTATCCCACGTACCAGCGCTACCGCGAGTTGCACGATCTGTTCTCCGGCACCTTCGCCTATGTGGCGCCGGTCCCGCTCGGGGTTTTGCAGAATGGACGCACCGAACGGACTTGGGGCCATCTGGTCACGCCTTCGTACTTCTCCACACTGGGTGTGCGGCCGCGTCTGGGACGCACCTTCGACGACGCCGATGCCAGGCCGGGCCAGGCGCCGACCGTAGTCGTCAGCTACCGATTCTGGGAAGAGCGCCTGGGCTCCGACCCGTCGGCCATCGGCAAGACGATCCGCATCAACGGGCATCCCGGCACCATAATCGGCGTCGGCCCCAAAGAGTTTCTGGGCGCATCGCCGGCGTTGTTTGCGGCGGACCTGTGGTTGCCCGTCACCTCGGGCGCGCAGGTCGCGCCGGAATTGGACCACGACGCTCTGGAACGGCGCGATCTCACCATGTTTCAAATGGTCGGGCGCTTGCGGGCGGGCGTAACCGACGCCGCCGCGCAGGCGGAGCTCAATGCCGCGGCACAACAACTGGCGGCGTTCTACGGCGATGCGGATCGCGACCAAAAGGGGCCGCGCGTGCTGCTGGTGGCAGGCGGAAAGATCCTGCCGTTGCGGAAGCAGGACGGCCCGTTCTTCAGGGAGTTCGTGCTGGTGCTGGGTAGCCTGTTGTTGCTGATCGCCTGCGCCAATATCGGCAACATGATGCTGGCCCGGGCGGCCGACCGGCGCAAGGAAATCGCGGTCCGCCTTGCGCTCGGCGCCAGCCGCGCCCGCCTGGTGCGCCAGTTGTTGACCGAAAGCGTGCTGTTGGCCTTGGCCGCGGCTCCGCCGGCCTTCCTTTTCACCGTCTGGGTCATGCATCTGTTCTCGCATTTGACAATGCCGCTGCCGATTCCCGTGGCCATCGACCTGTCACCCGACTGGGGCGTGCTGGCCTTCACCTTTGCCGTGACCGGACTGACCGGCGTGGCCTTTGGACTAGCCCCCGCGTTACAGGCCACGCGCACCGATCTCGTCTCCGCCCTCAAGGAAAGCGGCGAGGTACGCTTCCGCAAACACAGGGCGTTGAGCTTGCGCAATGCGCTGGTGCTCTGCCAGATGGCGGCGTCTCTCACGCTGCTCCTCATGACGGGATACCTGGGGCTCGGCATTCAGGGCACGCTAGGCGTGCAGGAAGGCTTCGACCCAAAGGACCTCTATCTGATTTCTCTGGACCCCGTACGTGACGGATATTCCTCTGCGCGCGCGGCGGATTTCTTCGAGAAGCTGCTGGACCGCCTAAGGCGGCTGCCGGGTGTTACCGCCGCGTGCCTCACCGATACTCTGCCGGCCGCGACGGACGGCAACCCCGGGGTGTGGCTCTCGCAACCCGGCGGGCAGTCCGACGCCGATTCGCGCCACGCCAACTGGGCGCGCCGGCACATTGTGGGTCGTGGCTATTTCGAGACGACGGGCATCCGGATCGTCTCCGGTCGCGGCTTTGAGAGGCAGGATGAGGCGGACGGCGCGGCCTCGGTCATCGTCAGCCAGGAAGCGGTGCGCCGGTTCTGGAAGGGCGAGGATCCGGTGGGACGCCGGATCGAATTGGGCAATGGCGCCGCTTCCGGCGGCTTTGGAATGTGGCCTGGAAGCATCGACTACCGCTCCAACGTGCTGGCGCAGGCAATCCGCACGTTCGAAGTGATTGGCGTGGCGCGGGACGTTTCGGAAGACCTTGTGGTGAGCAAGAAGCATCCCGCGGTCTACTTTCCGCTTCGCCCGGCCGACTATGCCCGGCCCTCTTTGCGCGGCGTGACGCTGATGGTGCGCGCGGCGCCGGGTGTGGATGCGATCGGCGCGGTGAGGCGTGAGATCTCCGCGGTGGATTCGGGCGTGACGGCTTTCAACGCGCGCAGCATGATCGAGCACATCGCGCAGTTCATGTCCACGCTCAAGGCGGCGTCTTGGACGTATGGTCTGATGGGGCTTTTCGGCCTGGTTCTGGCCTCGGTGGGACTGGCCGGCGTCACTGCACACTCGGTCGCGAAGCGCGGGCACGAGATAGGCATTCGTATGGCGCTCGGCGCGCAGAAGCGCGACGTGCTTCGGCTGGTGATGAAGGAAGGGGCGATCCTCGTGACCATAGGCACGGTCGCCGGACTGGCGTTCGCGTTGGCCGGAATACGCGCTCTCTCCAGCCAGTTCTTCGTCGTGGCCACCGTCCAAGGCTACGACCCGGTGCTGCTGGTAGGAGCGCCGTTGCTGCTCGCCGGGCTGGCCCTGCTTGCCTGCTATGTGCCGGCGCGCCGCTCGACGCGCATCGATCCGGTGGTCACACTCAGGATGGAGTAGGGGGCGTGCTCAGCCGCGCTGGCGCCGGCTATAGTGGCCGCCGCCGATGCCGCCGAGGTCGATGATAACCGCGACCACGAGCGCCACCAGGTAGATGCCTTGGATGGGGTAGCCCGAATTCACCAGAAAGGCATAAACGATGGTGGTGAGCGGCAGGAAGAAGAACCCGAGCAGCGGGATCAGCAGGCCGTGATAGGCTCGCCCGAGATAGTTGCTGAACAGGAACATCAGCACCAGCACTATCCGGGGAGTCAGGACCGTCAGAAGAGCCAGAACACAGCAGGGCATGGTTAGCTCTATTGTATGATGCTCCTTGCCCGGAATGTTCCACCTGTCGAAGTGGTATCTGGACTGCGTTGCCGAGGACGGGCGGGTGTTCGTGGCTTACTCGGCCCGGCTGCGGTGGCGCGGCCTGACCCTCGACTACACCAGCGTGCTGGGCGCCGCGAGTTCTCTCAAACCATGCCAGACGCCCGAGTGCACGGGCGATCGCATCGAGTGGCGTGCGCCAGAAGTGGGGGTCGAAGGGACGTGGCAGGCCCTCGAGGCCCCGGTCTCCGAGACGCTCTACGACGCGGACGGCACGGTTGAGTGGAACTGCTGCCAGCCCCGGGGACGGGCGCAGGTGCACATCGGAAGCGAATGCCTACGCGGTCTCGGCTATGTGGAGCGACTCACGATGACCGTGCCGCCGTGGCGCCTGCCCATCGACGAACTGCATTGGGGCAGACTGCTGACCGAGGCCGGCTCGGTGGTGTGGATCGACTGGCGCGGTACGCACCCGAAGCATGTCGTTCTGCGGAACGGTGTAGCGGCGGAGCCGGAGCTTCCGGCGCGGCTGGAACTGGACCGCGGCTTGGTTCTCCGTGACGGCGCCCTCGGCAAGACCGCACTCTCGATCATTCCCAAAGTCGACCGGTTGTTCCCCTGGCGCATTCTGCGCGTCCGAGAGACGAAGTGGCGCAGCCGCGGCTTGCTCGACGGTGTGAGCGGATGGGCGATTCACGAGGTGGTGCGATGGCCTTGAAGAAGGTTGTGTATGGCGCGCTGTTTGTCGTCGTGCTGCCGGCGTTGCTGGTGCTCTGGGTGCGGGGAACCGCCGGCGTGGTGCGGATGCCGGTTCCGCCCTGGGGCTGGGGTCTTCCTTTGGTGATCGGCGGGGCGTTCCTTATGCTCGCGGGCATGGGGGCGCTGCGGGTCCATGGCGGCGGGCTGCCGATGAATGCCTTCCCTCCGCCCAAATACGTCGATCGGGGCGTCTACCGCTGGCTGGCGCACCCTATTTATGTGGGCTTTTCCGCGGCTGTGGTTGGTGTGGCCATCCTGGCGCGGTCGGCGAGCGGGCTTTGGCTGGTTGCGCCGGTGGTGGGCCTGGCGTCGGCCGCGCTGGTGCTCGGCTACGAGCGCCACGATCTGCGTTCCCGATTCGGCGAGGCGCTCCCGAGGCCCCGCTTTGGGCTGGCGTCTGACCTCGGCTCCGCGCCCTCCGCTTGGGAGCGCGTCGCTTGCTATGTGCTGGTGCTTATCCCCTGGCTGGCGCTCTACGAAGCGATTGCTACGCTGGGCGTGCCGGCGGACGCGCCTTCGGCGTTCCTGCCCTTCGAACACCGCCTTCCGGTGATCGAGTGGACCGAGTTGTTCTACGCCAGCGCCTATCCGCTGACCATGCTGGCGCCGCTCGTCGCCGGCACAAGCCGGGATCTGCGCCGCTTCTCAGTGCGCGTGCTGCTGGCCATGGCGCTGGTCTTTCCGATCTACCTCGCGCTGCCGCTGGCGGCGCCGCCCCGCCCGTTCTCTCCGCATGCGCCGCTCGGATTCCTGCTGGCTTGGGAGCGGACGCTCGACACGCCGGCAGAGGCGTTCCCATCCTTTCACGTGATTCTGTCTCTGATCGTGGCGGAGGTTTTTGCGTCGCGCATGCCGCGCCTCAAGATTCTCTGGCGGGCTTGGGTCGGAGCGGTGGCGATCAGTTGCGTGACGACCGGGATGCACGCCGTTGTCGACGTCGTCGCTGGCTTTGTGGTGGCCGCGCTGGTGATGCGCGCGGAGGCGGTCTGGGAGCGGCTCCGTACCGCCACGGAAGCGCTCGCGAACTCGTGGAAAGAGTGGCGCATCGGTCCGGTCCGCGTGATCAACCACGGCTTCTACGTGGGTCTGGGTTCGTTCCTCGGGGTGGCGATTGCGGCGACGTTCGCCGGCGAGAGGAACGGCAGCCTGATCCTTCTGTGTGCGTGTTCCGGGTTGGTGTTCGCGGGGCTCTGGGCGCAGTACATCGAGGGCTCTTCGCGCCTGCTCCGGCCCTACGGATACTACGGGGGTGTTCTGGGGGTCGCGATCGTCTCACTGGCGGCTCCGTTGTTCTCCGTGAGTCCCTGGCTCCCGCTGGCAGCGTTCGCGGTGGCGGGTCCGTGGGTGCAGTCGTTGGGGAGGCTGCGCTGCCTGGTGCAGGGTTGCTGCCACGGCAGGCCGGCCGCCAAGGAAATCGGCATCCGGCACACGCATCCGCGCTCGCGTGTCTGCCGGCTGACGGAGTGGCGGGGCCTGCCGCTTCATCCCACGGCGCTCTATTCGATTCTCTGGAACGCAGTCGTAGCGCTGGCGACGGTGCGGCTGTGGACCATTCACGCGCCGCTAAGCCTGATTGCCGGCCTCTACCTCATCCTGGGCGGAATCGGCCGGTTCGTCGAGGAAGCGTATCGCGGCGAGCCGCAGACGCCGATCTTCGCGCGGCTGCGTCTGTACCAGTGGATCGCGATCGGCACGCTGCTGGCTGGAATCGCGATCACGACCGTGCCCTCGGGGCCTGCGCCCGCGCCCCAGTTCTATTGGGGCCTTGCGGTTCCGGCGGCGTGTTTCGGATTGGTCACTGCGTTCGCAATGGGCGTGGATTTCCCCGAGTCGAACCGGCGCTTCGCGCGGCTGACGTGATTACCGTAGCAGCCGCAGCCGGCCCAGTAGCGCCCGCGCTTCCTCCAACCGCAGCGCCGCCGTGAGGCCGAAATACACAGCACCGTACGGCGGGAGGATTAGCGCCGCGGCCAGGATCGGGTTACGGTGGCCGATGGCGACCCGCACGGCCCAGCCCGCGGCCGCGGCGGCGATCGCGGCGATCCAGAGTCGCGCCGTGTAACCGAGCGCGAGGCCGGTCTGCCCGATGCGCCGGTTCAGCGTGCGGCGGAGCAGCGCGAACTCAACCCAGCCCGCGATGCCGGCC
>Ga0265316_10005822_pt1 | contig 11887 bp, 16 predicted proteins | sample 4522metaG_FD_202092 | JGI IMG/M metagenome (GOLD analysis project Ga0265316, IMG submission 202092) | Rhizosphere microbial communities from Carex aquatilis grown in University of Washington, Seatle, WA, United States - 4-5-22 metaG | ecosystem: Host-associated > Plants > Roots > Rhizosphere >... | reverse complement strand
AAACAGGTTTTCCAAAATTTGGGAAGCAGACTGCCATACCCGGCCTAACATTAATATAATCGCACCGACCACCTCACGCGTAGGTGGGAACGTTGAATCGCAAGTACACTCCGGTAATTATCATCATCCTCGCTGCTGCTATCCTCGTAGCAGGACTTTTTGCATACAGCGGACAAATCTCAAATTCCGGTGAGGTGAAACCGCTTGCCGCTGTCGAGATCCGGGATTACCAAGGAAAGCAACTTTCGTCGGTCAACGATTTTCATGAGAACTCCATAAAAGGACCCCAGCACATCAACATATCGGACTATCGTCTCACGGTCGATGGCCTGACAAACCGGACAATGGTCTACACGTATGAAGACGTTATTGGCAATCACCAGTCGTATTCGAAAGTTATAACCCTGCACTGCGTGGAGGGATGGGATGCTACGATTCTCTGGCAGGGCGTACTCGTCCGTGATATCCTGAACGAGGCAGGCATTTCCCCGGAAGCAAAGACCGTGATCTTCCACGCGCACGACGGTTATACTACCTCTTTTCCGGTCGAATACTTCCAGAACAAGGATATCCTCATGGCTTACAACATGAACAATATCACGATGCCTGCCGAAAGGGGATATCCGTTCGAGCTGGTTGCCGAAGATAAATGGGGATACAAATGGATCAAGTGGATTGAGCGGATCGAGCTTTCATCCGACACCAATTACCAGGGATACTGGGAGCAGAGAGGGTATTCCAATATCGGGAATCTGAGCGAGGGATTTTTTGGATAATCCCCCTTGCCTTTGAAAACTCAATCAGACTAATTTTTTAATTTTATTCGCTCAGTGGAGACGGAATCGTGGAGAACACCGCATCGTACAAAAAATCCCTGGGTCTCCTCGAACTGGTCAGCCTCGGAGTAGGGGGAACGATAGGTTCGGGGATTTTCGTGGTTCCCGGAATTGCTGCACGGATTCTTGGCCCGGCTTCCCTGATCGCGTGGCTCATTGTGGCAGTTTCAGCATCGACCGTTCTTCTCTCCCTTGCCAACATATCCACGAAATTTGGTTTATCGGGGAGTTTCTATTCCCTGTTTTCCCGGGTTTTCGGTGAAAAAATTGCCGCCCCGCTGATCATTCTGTATCTTGTTTCTTCGATCTTCGGAGTAGCTACGATCGCCGCGGGGATCGGGCAGTATCTCTCATATTTCGGGCATTCGCAGGTCCTGTTCATCGAGATCGCCATTATCATTGCATTTTGTTGTATCAATGTCATCGGGATTCACCTCTCGGGAATGACAGAAAACATTCTCACGTTATTGAAGATTGTCCCCCTCATTATTATTGCAGTCCTTCTCCTGCCATACATCAGAGCTGATAATTTCATCCAGACTTCCACGATCACGACAGCCAGCCTGTTTTCAACAATTATCATCGTGTACTGGCCATTTACCGGCTTTGAGATAAGCGCAATTCCGGTGGAAGAGACAAAAGATCCCGGACTCATCAGGAAGTCGCTCCTCTGGGTCATGGTAATCGTCGTAGGAATATACGTAATCCTCAATATTTCTCTCATGGGAAGTGTAGGATCAGCTGCTCTCGCTGCAAGTCCCGCACCGCTCGCAACCGCGGCAAGTCTTATCGTAACACACGCCGGACCCGTTGTCGCTTTTATCGGAATTGTTGCCATGCTCTCGGCACTGAACGCTTACATTATCGGGACATCGAGAGTGATGCAGAACGTTGCACGGAACTACTCGATTCCGGCTGTCAGTTCGATTTCAGAAAGAGGGACCCCGGTATACGCACTGCTTGCCGGATGCGGGATATCCGCGGCAATGCTCCTTGTTTCGAACCGTTTCGATCAACTTGCAACCATCTCCGTGGTCACGACACTGATTCCCTACATTTTCTTCTGCATTTCATCGTGGATTCTTGTAACCGACCCACGATCCCGGGCAATTTCTTTTGTCGGGGCGGTCTCGACTGCAACGATTCTCGTGTTTTACTTTGTCGTTTGAGTGCCGGGCAGATCAATCAACAACGAGGTGAAACCTCCTCATTTATCCGCAATTAGCGTCCATATTATTGATCAGACTATGCAGGACTTACTTTCCGGTATTCTCTACTCGTTCGCTGCAATTTTTATTATCCTTGATCCGATCCTTTCGGTACCGATATTTGCAGGGATGGTAAAGGGAAAAGAACCAAGAGAGATCCATAAACAGGCACTTATCGCAGTTGCGGTTGCGGGAGGGCTCATGTACCTCTTCCTTTTCTTCAATACGATGATCTTTGATATTCTCGGGCTCAACATGCCCAGTTTCCAGATCGCCGGTGGTATCCTGCTGTTCATCTTAGGTATGCAGATGACCCTCGGCATCGATATCGGGAAATGCAAGGATCACTCCACTACGGCAGCGGGTGTAGTTATCGGGACACCGCTTCTCTGCGGGCCGGGAACAATTACTACGGTTATGCTTCTCTCGAGCAGCTATGGTATCCTGATTCCCCTGATCGCGATAACCGCAGCACTGCTCGTGACATGGGCTATCCTCTATTATGCAGAGAATATCCAGCGCCTGCTCGGTGAAGTCGTAACCGACATAATGGGAAAAGTCCTCGGTATGCTGGTCGCTGCCATTGCCGTCAAGATCATTGCTTCAGGAGTAATGACGCTCCCCCTCCACTAATTGAAATTTTTTCACGTAATGACGCACAATACCAACCAGACAGATATCAATAAGGCTGTCATTCCCTTTTTCCAACCGAATCCAAAACCAGATAGCTGATTCGCTGCTATCCTGCATCGGGTTGACCATAGATTAGTCCATGACCAAAAAAGCAGTTTGCGAAGACCATTTTTTTTTCATAATGGGCTTCAAGGGAATCCGAGGATCACCCCCTAAAAAATTTGTACCCATGCGACCCCCCCAACACCTCTGGCATACAAGAACTCAAAGATTCGACGTAAATTTTCTGAAAATTGACATAAAATTCAAGGGGTCATGGGGGGGTCGCATGGGTACAATTGGTTATTACGTCCAGGTACTTTTGTGGCCTCTTTGCAATCGAAGACAATTGTTCCTCCGTAAACTGGCGTGCACTGGAGGTTGGAGTCAATGATCCCGAGTGGGCCGGGTCTGTTAAATGTACCTATGCGACCCCTTCACACATCCTAGAGTTGAGGGTACAATTAGGAACTTATCAGCCATTGCTAAAAAAGAAAATTTTGTACGACAAAGAAGATTCCCAAAGAAAAAAATCGTCAGACCTGACGCTTTATCGAATATACTTCCACCATGTGATCCGGATGGTACCTTAACTTCGCTTCACGAAGCCCAGGGACACCGAGGTCGCTCTCGCGGTTGACAAACGTGAAATCTTTTTTGAGGAGTGCCGCAGTCTCCGTGTTGATCTCCTTATAGATCCCATCGCATTCCGGCATTCCTTTCTCAAAGTGTACGAGTGCGGTATCTGCATTAAGCGGCTCAAACAGGGACATCGCACCCACTTTTGAATGAACCCGTATGATCAAACCCGAAAGACCCAACTTTTCGAAATTATCAATGCCAAAAAACGTTGCTTCCTTCTCGTGCGCAAGAACAGCATCCTGTTCGCAGCCCTTCCATTCACACCACTCGATAAGGAATCGTTTCACTTCTTCACGGTTTTCACGTGTGATAGGTTCGACGGCATATAAACAGTTGCGCCGGAACTTGTTTACCTGGTGCCGGATCGTAAGATACGGTTTGCCCGGAAGATCCGCAAGATCGGCGGTCCGGTAAACATACTCGAAAACATCCCGATCTGGCACTATATTCAGATCCGGGCAAATTCCCTTTATCCATGCTGCGGTATCAGGGTCGATCAGGACAACGGGTTCGTTATCGCTGATCTCAAACGCCAGGCGGATGAGAGATTTGAGCAGGTCGGGATCCCGTGGGCCAATCGGGGGCCGGAAGCGCGTTATGCCATCAATCGTGCTTGCGAGAATAACGTTGTCGTTTACGAATGCGTACTGGTAATGGGCGTAGTGGTTCCAGCATACCATATTCGTAAAGGTATTATCGCTATGAGTCTGGGGGTATTTTCTGTAGTGGCGATCAAAAAAGTCGCGATCTTCCAGCGTAACGGGTTTGAAATCATCCTGTGAAAGCATCTAAGGTTCTCCACGGTAGATCATGGGTATATGCCCTTCCATAGTCTGGAACCCGAGTGGCGAATAGAACTGCTCGGTTTTTGGTTCTGCAATAAGTGCTATCCATGTTAAGCCGCTTTCGCGGCATTTTTGCACGAGAATCTCAATAATCTGCGATCCAACTCCAGTCTTTCTGAATTCAGGCAACACCACGAGGTCCTGAATATATCCATCAGAAACACCATCTGAAATAACTCTTCCCATGCCGATGGCCCGACCGGTTTTGCTATCGGTCGCAACCGCGAATGCAAAACTCCCGCGGATGAGGTGGCGAATCTCATTGACAGCGTATTCTTCCTTCCACCATTTGCCTGCGCGGTAGAGATCGGCAATTTCCTCTTCATCCCAGGAACGTACCAACCGGATCACTACAGACTCATCCACAGAACCCACTTCCTGCATTTAGAGGTAAAATAATTTCTCCTCACTAAAGATTGGAGAATAAATTGAATCGATATAGTGTAATGGTAAAAGAATGATTTAATTGGTCGCTGGCTTCATCTGGGCAATCGCGGTATCCACAATTGCACCCAGTCCCTCTACGGCCCAGTGTTCGGAATTCAGGGCAAGCTGGTAGATCGACAGGTCACCGATATCGATATTGTAATAGGAATGGTACCTGCCGGCTTCACACCGCTCGCGTTCGAGCGTTATTGCTTGTGCAGATTCTTCATCAGCAATCTGGTCGCGGAAGACGATCCGCTTTACGCGGCAACCGATGGGAGCAAAGAGCCAGATCCTTAGATCCGCATTTGAAACCATCCAGCCGGAGAGTCTACCCTCAACAATAATATTATCGCGTTGTTCTGCAATCTCTTTTTGGCGCGCGTCTATCATTTTGTCATACGCAGGGTCTTCTTCCGCAAGCCTGCCAAACTCCGCGAGTTCCATATTGTGTTCTTTTGCGAGCCCGCGAAAGACCTCCCCCGCGGAGATCATGGAAAATCCATGTTGTTGTGCGAGATACCGTGAGAGTGAGGTCGTCCCGCTCCCGGGCAACCCGCTCACGGTTATCCGCATCAGAGACCCCCGATGTTCAGGGATTTCCGGATGACCTGGCTGAGGGTGATCGAGCAGATGAAGTACCAGACAATCCACGCGGGAATTACCCAGAGAACCGGATCATGCAGACTGTGGACTCCGGCATAAGGCAGAGTAATGGTAGTCTGCACTTCATTCAGCCGGAACAACAGCCAGAAAAATATCGGCACAGTCAGGACGAGAATGTACGCCATGGGCTTGAACTGCTGCTGGGACATCTCGAGCTGCTCGCGCATAACCTTGTCTTTCTTTGCATCCAGTTTCTTGATCTTCTTCTCATCCTGCGAGAGCTGTGCCTCGCGGTACTCTGCCTGGAACTCTTTCATTCGTTCCTGTGCCCCGGTCATCCGTTCATAATCAATTGTATACTTCTGGATGATCGAAGAGTATAGCCCGGTCAGAGCTGAAAGTATAACGATCAGGATAAAGAAGGGTATTTTGAACTCTTCAACAAGGGGTGAAAAGGCAACATCGATACTCTTTCCGACACCGACACGCAGCCACTCGATGCTGTATGAGAACATCATCAGCATCATGAAAGCGAGGGCGATGTATATACCGTATTTATCCCAGATTTTTCCTAATTCCATCTCTTCACCTGAGGACTTCTACCAACTCTGCTGACGAACGTTCGAGCAAAAAGTCAGGGTTGGTTATAATTCTGATGGTACAGCCGGTCATCATTGCATAGGCTGCAGCGATTGAACGGTTGAACTGCTGGTGCTCGGCAATCGATTGATAACCTTCCCGGTCCCGGGACCGGGTTTCGTCGGTCAGGCGGCGCATGAGAATCTGATCATTGTCGGTTTCAACGAGCACAATAATATCGGGCATGATCTCGCGGAGAACCCATTCGGGGAGGCCCGCGAGATAGCCCTTGGGCGTCTTGACCGATGCATGCGTATCGATCAGAACATTCCCGGAAACCTGTGCGATCGCCTGTCCTGCGCGCTGTTGCAGCCGCTTCTGGACAGCGCGATCCAGTGTCCGCATCTGGTCCCGGTCATGGACGATGTTGTCGCTTTTGGCAACATCGAACATGAACGAGCCGAAATTTATCGACTGGTACTCGACACCGATTTCCTTAAGTTTTTTTAATGCCTCGTTAACGACCGTTGTCTTTCCGACACCCGGTACACCGGTTATGATGACCTTCTTACCCATCATCCTGCCCCTTCAACAATCATTCTTTGCCAAAGAACGTCCGCATGAACGGGTACATCTCCATGATCTGCTGGCTCGCTACCTCTTCATAGAGACGATAGGTTATACTAACCGTCAGCAACAGTCCGGTACCGCTTACGGCACCTATGACACCAAAGAGATTTGCGACAACACTGAGCAGACCGATGAAGACACCACCAATTACAGTGACACGTGGGATGTACCGGTCAAGATACTTCTCGAGCACCTGCGGATTCCTCCGGTAGCCGGGAATGGACATACCTGACATCTGGATCTGCCGGGCAACATCTTTCGAATCGAGTCCGGCCGTTTTGATCCAGAACAGTGCGAAGATCGCACCGCCAACTACCATGAATGTAACATCTACTCCAAGACGTAATAGAATCTGCCATGGGGCGTGACCGAGATCGGTAATCCACCACATCCAGTCGCTGGGACCGTTGACAGGTGCAAGATACCACATCAGTCCGCTCACCGGTCTTGTCTGGTCAAACGTTCCGAATATCGTAACACCGACATTAGAAAGGAACATGCCGACCATCTGAATGTTCGCCTGCAACACCCGGACGAGAATCATTGGCAGGACGCTTGCATAGATCAGTTTTACCGGGAAACGTGCCCGGGCTCCCCGTACCTGAGCATGGGCGAGCGGGATTTCAATGCGCGTCGATTCAACGTAGACGATGATGAGAAAGATAGCGATGGTTGTGACAAACGCAAGAATATCCTTGCCGAAGTACTGGATGTAACTACCACCATCGATTCCAATTGCTATCAGACGGGGGAAGAATCCAACTGGATACTGGTCGGATACCGGGGCCCAGTTGATGAACCCGTTGATAATTGCCTGTGATATACCGGCAATGATGAAGAGACCCACACCGGAACCAATACCCCATTTCGTAACTACCTCATCCATGAGGAAAATGAGGATACCGCCGATACAGATCTGGATGAAGATGATGAAGGATACCAAGAATAGATTACCGCCGAAGAGCTGCTGGGCGATAACCGGGTCAGGCTGCATAAAACTGCCGACAAGGTTTGGAGCTGCCTCGATAACGATCATCACAAGGATGAGGATCTTCTGCAGGCCCATGTACATAACCTGCCCGCGCGTCTCACTCGTATCAATATGGAGAATATCTGCGCCTTTGAGGAGCTGGAGAACGATGGATGCCGTAACGATAGGGCCGATACCCAGGTGAACGATAGAACCGCTCGCACCGGCGAGCAGTGCGCGCCATGCCGAGAATAAATCCTGGGATGATGGTGCGATCCCAAAAAGCGGTATATTCGTCAGGGCAAAATACAGAATTAAAATTCCAATAGTCCAGATCAGTTTATTCTTGAAATGGACATGTCCCTCAGGGCTCTTGACTGCGGGCATCGCAGCGAGCAGGGGTTCCATTCGGTCCAGCAGGGTTCCCATTGTTTCACCAAAAATAATACCGGGAATGGTCAGACGACAAGCGCCTTACCACCCATCTTCTCAATTTTTGCTATTGCCTGTTCAGAGAATGCCTGCGCGGAGATATTTATCTTTCTTGTTACTCTTCCGCTTCCAAGGACCTTCTCGATACCCATGTCAGCAATATTGAGTGCAACCACATCTCCTTCCTGTTTGGCAATTCCCTGTGCCAGCAGAGAGGGGATGATCTGATCGATCGCCCCAATATCGATGGTTGTTACCGTAGTTGCCGGGTTATGGAAGAACCCATCTTTACCGAAGACTGGCCCTCCCATTTCCTTGTACCACTTGACAAAGTGGTGGGCGTTGATTCCTGCGCGCCCCCGGCCACCACGGTTTCCGGCACCGCGACGGTTTTTGTGAGTGCCGCCACCGCATGTCCGCGATCCGCGGTACTTTGAACGTTTGTTGGTTGGCATCTTCGTCACCTCATCTTATAGAGGAGCGTGTTAATCTCCTGACCATAATAGCCAAGCGCTCCGCCCTGCGGATAAGTCCGCTTGGTGGTCTTGTACCCCTTGCGCGGCGGATGAAGGCGAAGAACGGGTTTAAGCCCCGGGATCTCCCGGAGTTTCGTTTCGCCACCCGCGAGGGCCTGTGCAAATTCCGCGATAGTACCGTATGTCGAATTTGATTTGATGTACTCATCCGTAAGAGGAGAGTCCCCGACGATCCTGCCTCTTGTTTGCAGCAGGGTCTCAATAGTTGGGGCATCGACTTCGCCATACGCGACATAGTCCTTCACTTTCCGGATCATACCGAGATTCTCGGGGGTGTCCGGAACCAGCACGCAGTGATTGATGTGGTGGAGACGCAGCATCTTCAGCGTATCCTTGATGTCCTGACGGGTCTTAACGACACCGCGGACCTGAACAACTGCGTACATTACTGCGGCCTCCCTGTCCTGATCATGTTTGTTGCTTTGAGGGCGTTGAAGGTTGCTTTTGCAAAGTTGATGGTCGTCCTCGTCTGTCCGCGTGCGAACGTCCAGGTATCCTTGATACCGGCAAGTTCCAGCACTTTCTTGCTGATATCACCGGTAACAAGGCCGATTCCCTGGGGTGCCGGCTTGAGCGTCACACGGACGCTGCCTGCGGTTCCCTGAACCTGCATGGGGATGGAGTGGGTAAGTGCGCACCCGCATTCCCAACTGCCACAGCCACGCTGGACCTTGATCAGGTTCATCTTCGCTTTGACAATCGCTTTCTTGATTGCATCGCCGACCTGTACATCTTTGCCTTGGCCAAACCCAATGTAGCCGTTACGGTTGCCAACGATGACAACTGCACGGAACTGAACACGGCGGCCCGAGTCGGTCATACGCTGCATCATGGCAATGTCAAGAACTTCATCTTCCAGATCGGGAAGGAACGCATCGACGATCTCGGGTTCCTTGATCGGCCTGCCGCTTTCGAGAACCTGATCAATGCTCTTGATCTCTCCCGAGGCGACGAGCTTGCCAAGACCGGTGACCGGGTGCCACTCTTGCTTTTCGTATGCCATTTACACCAGCTCCTTTTTTATGGCATCTGCCACCTTTTCGACAATCGTTACAATATCGCCGGCGTTTTTGTTGTATGCCGCAATATGTGCTCCTTTCGCCCGCTCATCAGAGGGAAGAATCTCTTCGCCATGAGGAACGTCAAGTCCTGCCTCAACTGCACCCTTGAGTGCAGCAAAGACACGCGCTCCGGGGGTTGCCCGGTTGAGTCCGATATCCAGGATTGCGCGATCGTACTGGGCTTTCTTTGCTTTTGCTGCAAAGAGCATGCCGGTCAGATACGCTGCCGGGGTGTTGGACATGGATCCCTTGTACCCGTAACTCTCCAGTTCGGAGGAGTTTGCTGCGACAAGTGTGCGGTCGCCGTCCATCTCTGCGGTCACGAGCTGGATGATGATGTGCCGGTTCGTCCTGCGCACAACCATTCTCGGTGCATCTGCAACAACGAGCCGGGTCCGTTTGTAGTAATCGGTTTTGCCCTCGCGCCGTCTCCGGAACGGAACAAAGTACCGTGGTCCTGTTGCCATTTTACTTCATCCTCCCTGCGAGGATCTCCATCTGTGCCTTCATGTGCGCGACACTCCTGAACTGACCACCCGCTGCTTTCCGGTAAAGGATGCGGTACATGTGGCGGTCAATTGTCGCTGCGTCGCGAAGTTCAACGAGCACTTTCCTGATTGCACGGATCTTCTGGACCCATGCAGTCTTGCTCGGGTTGCGGGCACCTTTTGCACCCTTTCTCTTACCGGCTCCCTTGCGGTGTCCGTACGAGCGCTGTGCAATTCGTGCACGTGCCCGGCCGCGGCTGACACCCTTTTTCTGGCGAGCCTTGATCACGCCTTCCGTTACGAGCCCTCTCAGGTCTTCGCGGGAGATTGCATTCTCGATGTCCGAGATGCGAGCCGGGTCAAACCAGACGCGGTTGACACCACATTTCAGTAATGCGGCAGCTACGCGTTTCTGGTTGGCGACATCACTCATTCTTCTTCACCTCTGACTCGGACTTCTTTTTTGGTTTTGCCTTTGACGCTGATTCAGCCTTCGGTTTTGATTCCTTAGCTGCCGCAACGGGCTCTGCCGGTTTCTTTGGGGATTTTTTAGCGGGAGTCTCGGATGAGGGCTTTACCTTTTCAGCCTTTTTCTCCGGGGCTTTCTCCGTTTTCTTTACGGAGGCTGCCGGAGATTTTTTCTCCGCTGCGGGGGTTGCCGGTTTCTCTTTCTTTGAGGTAAGGGCTGCCGAGAGTTTGGATTTTACCGACGTTTTCTCAGCGATTTTCGGCTTGTCCGCACTCTTGGATTCCGCGGGTTTTTCTGCTTTTACTACAGCCATTACGACTTTCGCGTTCAGGATTTTGAGACCTGCAGTAACTGCTTTTTCCTGCAGAACTGCGCGCTTGCGGGTTCCTACAGTACCCCCAATCCTTACGGCGTGGGTTTTCGGGTTGAGCCCTTCGAGATCTTTTTCTGAGGTGACAAGCATCTCAAAGAATCCGCTCGGGTGCATTCCGCGTACTGCGATCGGGCTGCCGTAACCTGGTTTCGGAAGTGCTCCTTTCGCCTTCTTTTGTTCCCGCTGCTTGTTGTGCTGTCCGCGTGGCTTTCTCCACGAATCAGAGAGCTGCCGTTTCTTGCCATATCCGTCGCGTTTGAAGGATGCTCCCTTTGCAACGCGTACCTTGATCAGGCGTTTTACTTCAGTAGCCATTTAACTTCAGCCCCTCTGAACCATGTAGACGCCATCCTGGAAGACCCTGGGGTCACGGTTGCGTATGTGGGTCGCATGCTCGATATTTGCTGCTGATGTGCCCACGAGTTCTCGGTCAATCCCCGTAAGGACAACCTCATCGTTTGCAATCTTCGCAGTAACACCCTGCTCGATCCGCGCGTAACGCGCCTTCTTCTCGCCAAGGAAATTGGCGATCTCGAGCTTGTTTCCCTGAAGTTTGAGCTGGATAGGGAAGTGGCTGTAGACCACTTTCATCCGATACTCAAACCCTTCAGTAACACCGCGGCACATATTCTTCGTATGTGCTTCGAGAGTTCCGACCATCGAAGTAATCTCTTTTCGTTTGGATTCGGTCGAAATTATGACTTCCTTGTCATCGCAGGTGACCGTCACCTGGGGAAACCGCATGTTGCGTGAGAGCTGACCTTTCGGCCCGGTCACACGGAGCTGCGTACCATCCAGATGGGTCTTAACGCCATCCGGAATCTTCACTTTTCTCACTGCCGACATTATTCGCACCTTTAGTAGACGTACCCCAGCAATTCGCCGCCAATGCCGTCTTTCCTCGCCTGTTCGTGGGATATTACACCACGCGAGGTCGAGAGTATCAGGAGCCCGAAGTTTTTGCCGGGCAGGTACTGCTTCTCCCAGTATTCCATCTCATCCAGCTGTACTGAAAACCGCGGGGTGATTGCACCGCAACGGTTGATCCTGCCCGTAAGCTGAACCTTGAGCTGTCCGCCTCTGCCGTCTTCGATAAATTCGAAGCCGCCTATAT
>Ga0265316_10005821_pt1 | contig 11887 bp, 10 predicted proteins | sample 4522metaG_FD_202092 | JGI IMG/M metagenome (GOLD analysis project Ga0265316, IMG submission 202092) | Rhizosphere microbial communities from Carex aquatilis grown in University of Washington, Seatle, WA, United States - 4-5-22 metaG | ecosystem: Host-associated > Plants > Roots > Rhizosphere >... | reverse complement strand
GGGCACCTTGTCCTCAGAATATGGAGCGGCAGAACTTCGCTGCGCGTTTGGCTGGAACGCAACCGTTGCGCTACCGCGGTCAGGCCGGGAGATGCGCGACTGGACGCTGGAGGGTTTATCAAGCCTGCGCAGACGATCCACGCACGCCGGCGGGCAGTCGACACACCAGGACAGCAAGGCTGGCCGCTGCCCCGCGCGTGCAGGGCGTAGCCTGGTGGGCCGAGGGACTTCTGTCACTCGACCGACAGAAACGGACAGAAACGTCACAGCCAAGGGCGGCGTTTCTCTGATCGGTCAAGAGAAATCGCGCCCCTCGTGGTGGGAACAGAGATTGCTTCCTGTTCATGCACTATGAACCCGTAGGCAAAATCGGTGCAGGGAAAGGTAGTCCGACAGAGCATGCGCTGGGGCGCTTCTGTGGGGCGGCTGGTTCTCCGGCGAGGCAAGACGGGCAATCCGCGGGGTGATTCAGCGTCGTTGACTGTAGGCGCAGAGCCAGTGCCGCAGGCGAATGCTGCGCATGCCAGTGCGCAGAACTTGCACTTGCAATCCGGGGCCGCGGGCGCGTGCAAGCCAGCACCGCCCCGGGATCTCGCGGGAACGAACGGCTGGCGGTTGCGTTGATCACAACAGGAGGTGCTTCAATGAAACCGCTGCTGACAAAAATTCTTCTCACCACCATTCTGGCCACACCGCTCGTACCCGGTACCCTTCTGGCCGACGAAAGCGCTGCTCGTGAGTCAGCCGATGGGCGATTCGTCCCGGCGAAGCGTTTCGAGTTCACGGACGACGATATCGAGGGCGGCGTGACCGGCCCCAACGGAGAATTGATCGAGCATGTTCCGCGCGCGAGGCATTCCTCGCTGATCGAGCTGCGCGGGCACTTTCTCACTGAGATGATGAAAACACTTGAGGACCTGTAGCGCAAGGTGCCCGAGGGTCTGGCGGCAACTGGAAGACGACGTCAATAGCCGGCGGCTGAACTTGGTGGAAATCACCCGTTCAATTCTTGAGAGCGCGAATGCCATCATGGCCACCTACCACCCGACTGTGGCCCTGCGCTCCCTGGACGCCATCCACCTGGGCCGCCGCCGCACAATGCGTTTCCTGGCCATTGTGCACCAACGACGCACGCATGCGCGACGCCGCGGCCCGCATGGGCTTCCCGCTGTCACCGCTGCCGGGTACGGGGTGAGCCCATAGGCGTTGGGCGGGTCAACCGCGTGTCGAGATGGCCATTCGTGATTCGACGACGCAAGTTTTCGAATCAAGTCCCCCTTTCCTTCCGGGAGAAAGCAGAAACGGAGGGAATGCGCCAGGGGGGGGCTCGACGTCTTCTACACCACTTCGTGAGCATCCGGCGGGAGCCCCAGATGATCTTTGACCGGAGGCGCCACTTGGGGCAGCGTATGCCGATCGGTGCTTTGCGACGGGACGTTCCGAGCGAACGCGGCGATAATGATCGGTAGCGACAATGCCTGGGCAGCGCATCGAAGCGTTCATAACTCCAGCCCTCATGATGTGGGCTCGGGAGCGGGCTGGTCTGTCGCCTGAAGAAGCCGCACGACGATTTGGCAAGACAGCCGACGTGCTGCAGGCCTGGGAGGATGGCGCGAAGCGCCCGACCATGAACCAGGCTCGCGACTTGGCGCTCCTCTACGGTCAGCCTCTAGGGGTGTTCTATCTGGAGCAGCCGCCCAAAGAACCGCCACCACCGACGGACTACCGAGGCCGCGGGACGATCGAAGGCTACTCGCCAGAGTTATTGGCACAGATTCGACGTGCGCATGCCCTACGCGACGCTGCGGTGGACTTGGCCGAGGAAGATGACCACCCGTTCCCGCCGATTCCAGTTCGCGCGAAGCTAGGTGATGCCCCAGCGGCGGTTGCAGCCCGCATCCGGGCATGGCTTGGCGCTCCGGTAGGCTTGCCCAAACCTTGGGCGAGCGCCGCCGAGGCATTCAAATGGTGGCGAGCCCAGATCGAGCACCGAGGCGTCCTGGTTTTCATCATACGGAAGATCGATCAACAGGATATGAGTGGTTTCACGCTCGCGTTTGATACCGCGCCTGTCGTCGGTATCAACGGCAGCGACGGCTCCTCGCGCAAGCTCTTCAGCCTCCTTCATGAAATTGCACACGTCGCCCTGCGAACCGACGGTGTCTCGGCAATCGAGGGCGGCTTCGATGTGCCCTCTTCTTCGGCCAAGATCGAAATATTTTGCAACGCGGTCGCAGCACACGCTCTGCTTCCCACTGATGACATCCGACGCCACCCGCTTGTGGCGGAGCGCGCGGCGGCGCATGGCCGCGCGTGGACAGATGAAGATATCCGCACAATCGCTGGTGACTTCGGCGTCAGCCAGGAAGTCGCCTACCTGCGTATGATCGACATCGGTGTAGCGGACCGTGCAGCGTACGCGAGGTGGAGACGACTCCTGTCTTCGCCCAAGCCAGAGCCAGAAGGGAGGCGAAAGGGAGGGCCAGACTACTATCGGCTCAAGATCCACGACTTGGGGCTTCCCTACTTGCAGCGAGTCTTCGACGCCTACCATTCAAAGACCATCACGCTCGCTGACGTGTGTGGCTATCTCGGCGTTCGCGCGGACACGGCACACAAGCTCGAAGCAAAGGTTGGGCAAGTTGTTGGCGCGCAGGATGGATTCCAGATCCGTGGTTGAGAATGCGCCCACGCGGCGTTTGGTGACCACGATGTCGCCTGGCTGGGGCGCCACGCGCGCATGGATCTCGGCGCCTGGGGTGCCCTCGCGCAAGCGCCCCGACTCTTTCAGGCCGGCCAAGCGCTTGTTCTGGCGGCTGACTTCGGGGTAGCCGTCGCGAAAACGCACGACCACATAGATGATGGGCAAGCGGGCTTGTCGCGCCTCTTTCAGGATCGCGCTCGCATGGTCCAATACCGCGGTTTGCGTCTTTTCCGGCAGCATGCCCAGAATCTGGTTCTCATAGTCCATAATCAGAACCGCGGTTCGGCCCCGATCGATGGACAGTTCATTCTTTTCGGGATTCTTCGACGTGTTCTGTTGGTCAGCGGCGAAGCTCGGGGTTCCTGGCAAGCCCAGAAGCGCTGTCAGGACCACGACAAGCGCGGGTTTCATCATGGTACGCATTTCTTGATAAGTGTGTCGCTCACTTCCACTGGCGCCAACGAGCGCAGCGATTGACATTGATTCACGACTTCTCTGTTCCATGGTCTGCTCCTCTGATCAAGACTAGCGAAAATCGCGCAAGTGGCGGCGCCCCGGGCCTTTGGGGCTGCCGTCGCGGGCGTGCTGACATTCGACGCAATACTCGACATAGGGCATGACCTCAAGCCGCTTGCCAATCGGATCGCCACACTCGGCACACAGGCCAAAATCATCCGGCGCCTCATCCAGCCGCTTGAGCGCGGCCTGCACGCGCGCCAGCGCGGTGGTCCGTTCCCGGTTGCGCTTGGACGCTATGACCTGATTCATTTCAGTGAGTGCCTGCGCCTCTTCTTCCCCGCCCACCGCCGCCGGATCCTTACGCGCGGGCTCGATGGCCACGTCGCCTTCATTCAGGATTTCGGCCCGTAGCTCCAGCAGTCTACTGCGCAGACGCTCCAATGTCGTGGATCGGTTGTTCACGATGATCGGAAGGCTATCGCTCGCGGCCCGAAAAGGCCAGCCAACCGGCAGTGGTCTTCGAGCAGGGCCGCGCTATAAGGCGCGCGCTCCATGCATTTGCTTTCGCCCGCGTTTTCCTGGGTGGTCTTCGCCATCCTGTCGGCCGTCTTTCTCGGCATCTACGACGTGGCCAAGAAGGCCTCGGTGCAAGACAACGCGGTGCTGGTCGTGCTTTTCGCGTGCAGCGCCAGCGGCTTGGCGCTCTTGCTGCCCCTGGGCGCCCTCTCACTCGCCGCGCCCGACTGGGCGCGTTCCCACGGCGTCTTCATCGTGGCGCTTTCCTTTCGTGACCACGCCTTGGTGGTGGCCAAGGCGGCTCTCGTCACCCTGTCCTGGGTGTTGACCTTCTTCGCGCTCAAGCATCTGCCCATCTCGCTCGCCGCACCCGTGCGGGCCAGTGCACCGCTTTTCACCCTGCTTGGGGCGGTTGCCTTTTTCGGCGAAAGACCGAGCGCGCGGCAGGGTCTGGGAATTGCGGTGATTCTCCTGGCCTACTGGGTGTTCTCACTCATCGGCCGCATTGAGGGCATTCGCTTTTCGCGCAACGCCTGGGTGTGGTCCCTCTTCCTCGGCACGCTGGTGGGTGCGGCCAGCGGGCTCTACGACAAGCATTTGCTACAGACTGCGCACCTTCCGGCGCTGGCGATGCAGTTCTGGTTCACCGCCTACAATTCCCTCATTCAAGGGGCCATCGTCGTCTTGCTGTGGTGGCCCCGCCGCGTCCGGCACACACCCTTCCGCTGGCGTTGGTCCATCGCGGCGGTCGGCGCACTTCTACTGCTCTCCGATGCCCTGTATTTCCACGCCCTGGCCATGCCCGGTGCCTTGGTCAGCGTGATCTCGACCTTGCGCCGGACCAACGTGGTGCTCAGTTTCGCGGTCGGCTCTGTGCTATTTGGCGAACGCTACCGTCTGCGCAAATCCCTGGCCTTGGTCGGCGTGCTGCTGGGCATCTTTCTCATTCTTTGAACCAGTGGGCTCAAGCGCTCGCCTTTTTTGACCCTGCGACGAACCCACAGGGCACCAACTGTTCACCATGCGACGCATACCACTTTGCCCATTGTTCACGCTTGTTGGTCTGATGGCCTGCTCGGGAAACAACACCGAGGCAACGCAAGGCGGCACCGGAGGGGCGCAATCGGCCACAGGAGGGGCCGCGGCTGGCGAGGCACTGACAGGCGGCACGCCGGCAGGGGGCGCCATGACCCCGACTGGTGGCACGACGGTCCCAGTGACCACCGCGGCATCTGGCGGAACAACGGTCCCGGTGACCACCGCCGCATCTGGCGGGACGACAGTTCCGGTGACCACCGCTGCCGGCGGGACCATGACGAATACTGGCGGCGCTCCCACCACCGGTGGGATCACGGGTGGCAGCGCCAAGTCCGGCGGCATTGCGGCGACAGGTGGATCTGGCTCAGGCGGCCGCATGCCCCCAGTCACTGGTGGTATTTCCACGGGAGGCACCGCCAGCGCAACCGGCGGGATGGGAACGGCAGGCGGAACCAGCGCAGCAGGGACATCAGGTGCGGCCGGAACGACCGGCGGAGGCGTGGCCGGCGCAGCAGGGAACCCCGCGCCAGGAACCGTCCCGGCGGGATATCCCACGCCGACTGCAGACAACTACGCCAAATGCAAATCGTCGACCGCGTCCGGCGGGCTCTGTCCCGGCGGCGGCGCTGGGCCAGTCTGCATCGAATGTCACTTTGGTGGCGATGCGGGGAACTATGCGGTGACTGTCACCCTCGGCGGTACCGCCGCGAGCCAGACTTATGTGAGTGCGGAAGCCAACCGAGGCCTGTTGAAACCGGTGAGCATCGCGGCCGGCCAATCCCAGACATTCGCCTTTGTGGTCAACGTCCGTACGAAGGAGAGCGAGCCGGCGCAGGCAGTGAGTGCCGGCACCCCGGGGCTGGACATGTACTTCTCCGGCCCGACCGCAACTCCCCCAGCCGTCAGCGCCATTGGCTATGCCCTCGTCACAGCGGCCACGAAACCCACCATGGTGTGGATCGCCGGCGATTCCACAACATGTGACCAACCGGGTTCTGGCTTTGGCGGCTGGGGCCAGATGTTTCCGGAGCATGTCATGGCTCCATTTGGGGTCGCCAACTATGCCGACAGCGGCGAGAGTTCCTCGTCGTTCTACGGAAGCTCACTGTTGTGGGGCGCCATCAAGTCGCAATGGTCCGCGGGCGATTGGGTGTTCATCCAATTCGGTCACAACGACAAAGGCGTGGCCGACGCTACGGTCCAGACCAACCTCGAAAAGTATGTGACCGACGCACAGGCTGCCAAGGTCAACGCCATTCTGGTGTCTCCCCCCGCTCGCGTCGGCAGCATTCCCATCGGTGATCAATCCAGCCTGCACGCGGTGTCGGCGTCCGGAGCCGCCAAAGACAAGGGCGTGCCCTTCGTCGACCTCACGGCGCTGTCGACTGCCTGGTACGACGGTCTTGGTCTCGACGTGACGGCAGTGAAAGCGAAATACCACGCGGGCGGGACGGACGTAACCCACACCAACATCGCAGGCGCCGAGGGGCTCGCGGATCTCGTGGCCGGCGAAATCAAGAAACAGAACATCGCCGGGCTGGTGGAGTACATAAGATAGCTCCACAAGCGCTGCCAGCCGGACGGCGGCGAGCGCTCAACCCTTTCCTCCTCGCCAAGCAGGGTGACGACGTCGTAGCCGCCGGTTCGTTCGGGCCGGCTGCACCGTGAATGATCACGCGAAACAAGTGATTTCGCCAGGACGGGGTCACGATGCCCACTGTGTGACCGCCTGGGCGAAATACGCGAGGCGTGAAACCCGCGGCTGCGCCCGGGCGCCAACGATGAAACCAGCGGTCGATCCACGATCAGTTGCAATCGCCGGCGCGGAACTCCAAAATGGGCCGCTCAATAGCCGAGCTGTAGAACAAATGCGACCGCAAATCCAACCAATGGCCGCTCCCGACAGTGTTGGGCCGGGCGCGGGAGGCGTCAGCGTCATCGTGCCCACGAGGAACCGGCCCGGGTTGCTGCACGCGGCGCTCGCTTCGGTCCTGCGCCAGACCCGTCCGGTGGACCAGATCGTCGTGGTCGACGATGCCTCCGATTCGACCACAGAGCTGCCCGCCATCGCGGCCCTGTGCCCCTCCATCGAGATCTGCCGCCGGGCTCAGAGGGGCGGCGTATCTGCGGCCCGCAACGACGGGATCGCCCGCGCCCGCGGTGACTACCTTTTCTTCCTGGACGACGACGACCTCATCGCCCCGCGATTCGTCGAACAAGGGCTGTCCGTGCTCGACGCGAACCGGGACGCCGACGGGGTCTTCTTTCGCTACCGGACCATTGTGTCGTCCGAAGGGCAAGGGGATGGAGATCCCTTCGCGGGTGAGCCGAATCCGGCGCGTCGAAGCGTTCTGCTGGGAGTGGAGAATCCGGTCCCGCGCGCCACACTCGAACGCCGTGCGGTCACGGCCTTCCTGCGCTACCTGCTGCCGATCCACTCGGGATTTCTTCGTCGCACCGCCATCGGTGAAACTCGATTTCTCGACAGCCTTTGCCAGGGCGAGGACACGCACTTCTGGATCTCGCTGGCGGCCGCGGGCCGTCACTTCGTGTTGGATGAGCATGACTACGCCGTGATTCGGCGCCACGCGGGAAACACCACGCGCTCCCGCCTGCGCTACATCTCCGAAATCCAGCCTTGCTATCAACGCCTGCTTTCCCAGGGCCTATTGTCTGAGGCTGACGACGCCTTTCTGGCCCATCTGAAACTGCTGTGGTTCAAGACGCTTACCGGAGGCAAAGGGGCCGGACCGCACTTCAAGCACGTGCTCGCCTCTCCCCGCCTTTTCGCCGCTGAACTGCGCTTCTGGACGGTCAACCTGGCGACACGTTTGCTGTCTCGTCCGCGCAGCACACCTACTTCGTGAAGGTGAACTGTACGCCAGCGATGTCGATGCTCTGCCAGGTCATCGTGTTGCCTGTTACAGTCACCGTGTAGGGCGAATCGTCGCACACATCGAATCCGGGCAGCCCGGAAATGGTCAATGTGTTGCCATCCAGCTTGTATGTGAAGGTGTTGGTCATACTGTCGAGGGTGCTGAAACCCCCGTGTATCCACTGGCCTGAACCGCCACTGAAAGTCCACTGGTTGCACAAGCCCCCGGCGGTTGCGCAGGGATTCCACGTGCCTTCGATGCTGACTGTGGCCGTGCTGGGACTGTAGCTGAGGTTGATGTACTTGAAATCAAGGTAGCGCCAGTCAGCGCCCACCTTGACCTGGACGTAGCAGCCGAGCAGGTTGTTTCCCTTGTTCAGCGTAACGGCGCCTGCGGCATCGGCAACCACCTCAACCTGGTCGCGGAAGATGTTCAGTCCCCCGGTCAAGCCGGCCACACTTGCCCGTATCTTGATCTGTGCGCTCTGTGACACGAATCCGTCGGTCAGATTGGCAGCGACCCCAGCGTCATCCAGCCAGACGAGTTGGTACGCTGGGAACACGTCGTTGCCAATCGTGCCGTTCTTCACCTGGGCCCAACGCTTTGTGATCAGGCTCCAGTCGCTCAGGGCATCCTTGGCCACGTAGGTGATCCGGTCATAGAGGGTGAAATTGCCTGCATCGATGTCAGCCTGGTTGTCGGCCGAGTTGTAGGGAGCGAACTTCTCATTCGCGTAGTCAAAGCGGCGGGTGGTATCACCCGGGTAGTTCGGATCCGCGACGTACAGGTTGCCGTTGAAGATGCGGTAGACAACCAAGGCGTGGCCACCGCCGTGGACCGTGTCCCAGATCTCGGTCATTTGCGGCTGACGGGTCAGCTGCATGGAGTAGGCAAACAGACGCCAGGTGTCCGCATCAACGTCTGCAACGAATTCCTCCGTGAGCTTCCGCCCCAGACTGCTCCAATCCATCTCGTTCCAGACCACGGACGCGAAACGGTAACCGTAGGAATCGTCCATCCAAAGGCTCGGAGTGGGCGGCTGATTTCCATTGTTGTCGTAACGGCCGTAGAGGGTCAGGTCCTTGCCGTCCGGCTGCTCGTAGTAGTACCACATGGCGGTCATGCTCTGACCGGTACAGTGGCCCGAGGTGAGGTACGAGCCGTAATTGGGGAATTCCCAGTCGTCAATGCCGGGTCGGAAGCTGGTATCGATATCCGTCTTCAGCAGCGCCTTGTCGATGGCGCTCAATACAAACGAAGAAAAGTGCCTGGTGGCCACCGTGAGCGAGTTCGCATCCTGAGAGACCGTGGCCATCCCTTCCAGCTTCTGGGTGGCAGGGTTGTAATAGAAGCCCATGGCGAACTGTCCCGCAGGCACCTGCGCCGGAATCCGCACTGTGATGATCTCTTGCGAGAAAACCCCGCCGTTGTCCACAGTGATGAGCGGTGTAATGGGATGGAAATCACTACCAAAGGTGTGACCGGACACAGGCGCCGACGAGATGGTGAAGGTCTGCGGCGCAGTGTAGGCGCCGGCGGGAACCGTGAGGGTGAGGCCATTCAAAGCGGCCCCAGGGACAGTGACCGTGATGGTGCCACCGTCAGTCCCCAGTTGCTGCGTAGCCAGCGGGGTCGCAGCGCCCGTGGTGATGGTGCCAATCACGCCGCCGCGCGGGGGCAGATCCGATCCCGCCTCGGCCCCCATGGCCGGTCCCGAATCGACAGTCTTGCCGCCCCCGTCGCCGCCCAGATTCGCTCCGAAATCCGGATTTGAATGGGCGACATCCGGAAGGCCGAGATCGGGGCCTGTGCCCGCGTCCATGCGCGCGCCCGGATGCGCCAGCAGCCCGTATACGAAGGAAATTCCCATTTCGCCCGTGTCCCAGGTGTACGACCAGGTGGCCGGATCCGAATCGATCACTTCATATGTGCCCGCGGGGACATTCACGTTGGGCTGAACCGACCAATAGAGGTAGGGAGGCGTGCTTGATGTCGTGGGCCAGGTGGCGCCTGGGGTCAGGTCATAGCCGGTCTTCGAGGCGACCGCCATCCAAGGGCCAAAAATGGCCCCGGTTTGCGTATTCGCCAAAGCCAGCGTGCCAGGGGCGGCGCCCTGTCCGCTGTTCCAGTGATACGTCATGATCTTGGTGATGCGGGCGGAGTCGTTCAGCGTAAAGACGGTTTTCACAGGCGGATTGTCCGACACGGCGGCAATGCTGTTCATGGAAAGCAGGGGAACCTCTGTGCCGGGGGCGGTGCTTCCCGTGTCCGTCTTGTTGTTCGAGCATGCCGTGGTCAGAGCCGTCAACAGCAGCAGTACTTTGGTCTTATTGCTCATGGAATTTGCTCTTCATTCAGTTGGGGAAAGCAGACGGCGTCTGCAACGTGCCGAACTAGAAATAGTACTCCCATGGCATCTGCCAGGCAAACAGACCGCGCCCCTTGATCCCGCGCCAAGGCGCGGGATCAGGACGCAACCAGCGGTAGTGCTTGGCTTTTGCTGCGACTGCGTTGAGGCAAATCGGGCTGCGCCCGCGTCAGTTGCACATTGATGCGACCGGAACGATGCAGGTTCCGCTCGTGCCTGTCCCCGTGTACACACAGCGGGCCGGCGCGAGACAAAGTGGCCCCAACTGCGTGTCACAGGGAGCGCCGTCGGCTGTCTGGGCCACACAGGTGCCGAGATCCGTGGCAGCGGCTGGACCGGTGGCGGTGAAGCAGTCGCTGTCGATGCATTCGGCTCGCGATCCGTCCAGCAGCGTTCCGCAGGCGCCCCCGGCCGGCACATAGGCAATCGGCTGGCAGGTCTTGCCGCCCACGGGTCCCTGGCAAACCAGACCAACGCTGTTCTCGCAGGCGGGATTGCTCGCGCCGCAGACCGTACCCCCGGTTATGCTGGTGGGCGTGCACACCCCGATCTTCGCCGGGCTGGTCGCGCTGGCGCCCACGCAGCTAGCGAAGGCCTGGCAGGGAATGTCGGTCGTGCAGGTGATGGCCCCGACCTCCAGGCGATCCCGGCAGAGCATGTCGCCAGTCGATTCGGTTCTACACTCCTGTCCGGGCGCACATCCCGACAGCTCGCACGGTGTCCCATCGACCGGCGGGTCGGCACAGGTTCCGCAGGTTGCGTACTTCACGTTGGAACAGAATCTGGTGGCACACTGGCCGGCAAACGCGCAGGCCACGCCATTCGGACGCTTGCCCGGGGGGGCACAGTCAGCCGGAGGATTGGCGTTGTTGTCGAACAGATCCACGCACGACCAAGTGGCGTATTCGGCCGCACACTTTTCCAACTGGGCCGGGCTGGTTCCGACGTCCGGGGCCGTCACGTTGTCGAGACAGGCCACTTTCACGCGGGAAACGCAAGTCGCCATGTCGCCATACGTGGTCAAGACGTAGACGCCGTCCGGGGCGAGCAGAGCGCCGTTGTCTGTGGTACCCGTGGCGGTGCAAGCCTGGCGCCGACTGCATTGCGCCTGGGCCAGATCAGCGCAAGCCTGATCGTTCGAAACCGTGCTTTCACCGCTGCCACACCCGGCCACGATCCACGCAAGAGTCGCCGCGGCGCCTGCACGAATCGACGAAGAGGCATGGCGGTCCATCTTCAACTTCGCCACGGCGGTTTTCATGCTACCTGCCCGCCTTCTCGCGCCGCACGCCTTGGCGCTCCAGGTGCTCGCCCCGACGCTCCTTGGCCTCACCCTTGCGTTCGTTGCGTGCGCCACGCTCCTCCTTCGCTTCCCCCTGGCGTACGTTGTGCGCTCCCTGGCGTTCTTCCTGGGCGCCCCTTCGTTCCAGGGCCTCACCCTCCTTGACCTTGCCCTCTTTCACAAGCTCGGCCCCACGCCGTTCCTTGGCCGCGCCCTGGCGCTCCTCTCGCACGCCCACATTCTCTTGCCGCTGTCCCCGACGCTCCTGGCGCTCGCCCACCCGCTCCTGGCGCTCCCCGCGGTGCTCGACGCGTTCTCCTTTTCGCACTTCCTGTGCGCCCGTGGGCTGGGCGAAGACCGGGGTTGTGAAAAGGCCAGTCAGGACGACCAGGGACAGGGACTTGAGGCCGAAATTCATGATCTTCTCCTTGTAAGTGTGGATACTGTCGAAGCTTAGACGCCCCAGAAGCAATTTCTATTCTCAGACTGCTCCCGTACCTACACAAGCCCCCGTTGCGAACAGAAGTCTTCTGCCCACCGCCGATTCAAAGTACCAAACTCTCGCTGTTCACCAATCTGAAACGAGTTACAGATCGCACCCTCCCTCGTCGCAACCCGATCCCATCAGCGCGGATACTGGCCAA
>Ga0265316_10005814_pt1 | contig 11895 bp, 10 predicted proteins | sample 4522metaG_FD_202092 | JGI IMG/M metagenome (GOLD analysis project Ga0265316, IMG submission 202092) | Rhizosphere microbial communities from Carex aquatilis grown in University of Washington, Seatle, WA, United States - 4-5-22 metaG | ecosystem: Host-associated > Plants > Roots > Rhizosphere >... | reverse complement strand
TATAAGAATTCAGGTTATTATTTATTCAACGGTAACAGATTTGGCAAGATTTCGCGGTTGGTCAACATTGCATCCATTCATAACTGCAATATGGTACGAAAGTAATTGAAGAGGAATAACTGCAAGAAGTGGTGTCAGCGATTCATTAGAGTTAGGAACCTCAATGGTATAATCGGCCATATTTTTAATTGTTGTATCACCTTCCGTAACTATTGCAATTATAATTCCTTTGCGGGCTTTAACTTCCTGAATATTTGATACAATTTTATCATAAGATTTATCCTGTGTTGCAATAAAAATAACAGGCATTTTTTCGTCAATCAGGGCAATAGGACCGTGTTTCATTTCTGCAGCCGGATAACCTTCTGCGTGAATGTAAGAAATTTCCTTAAGTTTTAAAGCGCCTTCCAAAGCTACAGGAAAGAGATAACCTCTGCCCAGGTAAAGACAATTTACAGTCTTCTTAAAGAGTTTGGCTAACTTAATTATTTCATTATTCCTTTTCAGTATGAGCTCAATTTTTTCTGGAATTTTCGTAAGTGCAAGCACCAGTTCCTGGAAATATGCGTCTGTTAATACATTTTTCCTTTTACCTAACAAAATAGCCATCATGGCTAAAACTGTCACCTGGCAAGTAAACGCTTTAGTTGATGCAACACCTATTTCAGGGCCGGCATGCGTATAAACTCCTGCATGTGTTTCGCGGGGAATGCTTGATCCAACCACATTACAAATACCCAAAACAGTAGCACCTGCAGCTTTTGCAAGTTGAATTGCTGCTAGAGTATCGGCTGTTTCACCGCTCTGGCTTATAGCAATTACTATGTCATCAGGATAAATAACAGGGCTTCTGTAACGAAATTCAGAAGCGTACTCTACTTCAACAGGGATGCGTGCAAGTTCTTCAAATAAATATTCTCCAACCAGACCTGCATGCCACGACGTTCCACAACCTATAATGATTATGCGTTTTGCATTCAACAACTTTGGCATCACTGAATATAGGCCGCCAAGGTGTATATCAAAAATATCCGCATTTACCCTGCCTCTGAAAGTATCAAGTATTGCTCTGGGTTGTTCAAAAATTTCCTTGAGCATAAAATGATCATAACCATTTTTTTCAATTTCCCCGATCTCCAGATCAAGTTTATGTATTTTTGGTTTTATTAAATCGTTGGATACCGTTTTCAGAGTTAGCTCATCTCTTTTTAATATTGCCACATCATTATCGTTCAGATAAATAACACTATTCGTGTGTTCTATTATCGGAGTTGCATCTGAAGCAACAAAATATTCACCATCACCTACACCAATTACTAACGGGCTCCCTTTACGCGCTGCAATTAATTTATCAGGTTCTTCAGAGCACATGATAACCAAACCATAAGCACCAACAACCTGAGTAAGCGCAAGCCGGACAGCTATTTCAGCTGTAATCTTTTCTTTAGTGTAGAGGTATTCAATTAAATTGACAAGAACTTCTGTATCGGTTTCTCCTTTAAATTTATAACCGCGGTCAACAAGTCGTTTTTTTAAAGCTGCGTAGTTTTCAATAATTCCATTATGAATGAGAACAAATTTTCCATTCATTGAGGTATGTGGATGGGCATTTATATTATTAGGCTCACCATGAGTTGCCCAACGTGTATGGCCTATTCCTATTGTCCCGGCTACATCCTGTCCATCAATAAAAGATTCAAGGTCACTTACTTTGCCTTTGCACTTATATATGTTTAATTTTGAATTAAGAACTGAAATACCCGCAGAATCATAGCCACGATATTCAAGACGTTTTAAACCATTAATTAAAATTGGATAAGCTTCTTTATTGCCAATGTAGCCAACTATACCACACATTATTATTTGAATTTGTACTTAGAGTATGTAATTCTGAACTTGATACTGTTTCCCCGTCTAAAAATTGCACTGGATAAAAGATCTGATGCAATGGGTTCTAAATAAATATCTTCAATATTTGTCCTTCTATTCAAATATTCCTGTACATATTGTGAAATATTGAGGATACAAACTTTATTAACAGTGTCTATTGTACCATTAACAAAGTAATCGCTATATGGTTTAAATCTGGAGCTATAATATTTAATTTTTCCAGTATCTACAACTGTGAGTATAATTCTGCTTGCTATTGGCATTCTGCTTGTAGTTATCGGTGTTGTGCGGTTATACATCGAGCTTACAAAAGGTAAATTCACATCTGCTCTTCCTACATCAATTTCAGTATTGTTATCATTGTTCCTCAGGTTTCTTAGTCCTGAGAAATTTATTCTAATTTTTGTGCCATCCGAGCAATCAGAATAGAGCAAAGTATCTCCCTTTCCACCATTAATTTCATTAAAAAACCGGGTTCCTTTATAATTATGATGAACGTAATTAACACTGGGGTAGAAATGTGTAGCTTTTAAATTTGATGAAAATCCAAATTCATAAACAAGAGTATCTTTAACAGTATGGTAATTTACAAGAATTGAATTTAAGAAATGTCCGCTGTAAACTAAATTTAAACCATAGGAAGTAACGGTACCAGGACCAATAGTGTTTCCTGGTAAAAAATACAAACCATAAATTTTCATGTCCATCAGAGCTTTTCTAAAAAGCTCCGGATGGTTAATAATTGCTGTATCAAGGTTTATAATTTTTTCTATATCAAATTTGTCTTTTTGAAGAGGTATTTTAATTAAATTGCTGCTGAAATCAACAATGGCATTGGTTAGTGGTGTTGAATTGGTATCAACATAATCAGATAGATTCATGTTACTATAATAGGGGACATAATTTGACAAAGTATCTTTTAATTGAAATACTCTCAAATTTGTTTTCCATCTGGCTCCACCTCTGTATGCGTTTGTATCATGCTCGAAGTAAATAAATGCTGAATCGACAGTTTTATATCCTATATCTCTTTGAATGGTATCAGATGGTCCAAATTCAGTTAGTAGTGAAGCCTGCATCTGGCCGAAAAACTGATCGTTATATACGCCTAGTGCAACTGTACTACTTTTAAATATTGGGACAACAGTATCGACATTAAAGCTTGAAACTGTTATTGAGTCATTAATAACAGATATGCGGTCACCAGAAGGTAACAAATTTAACCCTGTCAAAGAAGGATCATCTTTGCACGCAAAAAGGAATAGTAAAGTTAAAATTGTCAGATTGATCGAAACTAATTTAGATAAACGCATTATTTTTCTCCTAAAATCTTATCGTAAAACATAGAATATTCATCAATATATGATTCTGATGATTGATGATCAAGGTAAGGTATTTTTGATTTTTGAATAAAATCTGTTATGTCTTTTGAAATATTTTCGCTGCCAAAAATTACCCCATCAGAATACTGAACGGCTAATTTAATTAAATTATTATATTGAGGTTCCTTTAATATCTTAACATCAGAATTTTCAATTCCTTCAAAGAGGATTTTATTTGGAAAATTTTTATTTAATTTTTCAGAAAAGCCATTATCATAAAGTGAACATATTATTTTTGAATTTGAAAACAATGGCTCATCGATGAAAGATTTTTTAATATAAATTGGAATTAAAGAAGTAAACCAGCCATGGCAATGAATAATATCAGGTGACCATCTAAGTTTTTTTACAGTTTCAATTACCCCTCTGCAGAAAAAAACGCAACGTTCATCGTTATCGCTAAAAAAAGTTCCGTTTTCATCAGTGAAAATCGCTTTTCTTTGAAAATAGTCTTCATTATCAATAAAATAAACCTGCATTCTGGCTGATTGGATTGATGCTACTTTGATTATCAATGGATGATCGGCATCACTAATAATTAAATTCATTCCTGAAAGTCTGATAACCTCGTGAAGCTGGTTCCGGCGCTCATTTATACATCCGAACTTCGGCATAAATGTCCGGATTTCTCTGCCTCTTTCCTGTATTCCCTGGGGGAGGTTTCTTGCAATGATAGACATCTCTGTTTCCGGAAGATAAGGCATTATTTCTTGCGAAATATATAAAACCTTCACACTCTCCATTTATGTATATATTACTAATATTTCTGCAAAATTACTAAAAATTAATCACATTCAGATACTAAGCAAATTATCTTCACAATTTGAATTAAATGTAATAAGTATGGTAATAATCAGCATTTCAAATTATCGTTATATTTGCAAAATTTTTTATGGAAGTATTTCAATTTAAAAAGGAACTAAAAAATAACATTACCAACCTTCGAAGAAAGGGGGACATCATTGGCTTTGTCCCTACCATGGGGGCATTGCATGAAGGCCATCGCTCTCTTTTACGCAAATGCAAAAATGATAACAATATTTCAATTTGTAGTATTTTTGTAAATCCAAACCAGTTTAACAATAAAAACGATTTAAAAAATTATCCAAGGAATCTGGAAAAAGATTTGCACATTATTGAAGCTGAAAAATTCGATTTTGTATTTTGCCCCTCGGAAATGGAGATGTATCCTGAACCAGATAAGCGGGTTTTTGATTTTGGAAAGTTAGGCGAAGTCATGGAAGGTAAACATAGACCGGGCCATTTTAACGGAGTAGCCCAAATTGTTACAAAATTATTTAATGATATTAAACCAGGCAATGCATATTTTGGTGAAAAGGACTTTCAACAATTGGCAATTGTGAAATTTCTTGTTCGTACTTTGAATTTACCTGTAAACATTATATCTTGTCCTATTGTTCGTGAGGCAGATGGTTTAGCAATGAGTTCGAGAAATTTATTGCTTAAGCCGGAAGAACGTATGAATGCGCCATTAATATCCCGGACTTTGTTTAAAGCTGTTGAAATGCAACATGAAATTAGCGTGCCATTAATTATTGACTGGGTAATTGAACAGATTAATTTAAGTCCATATTTAAAAGTAGAATATTTCGAAATTGTTAATGATTTGAATTTACAGCCAATAAATGATTGGAATGAGAAGTGCAACAAAGTAGGTTGTATAGCTGTTAAAACAAGCACTGTCAGGTTAATAGATAATGTCAGGTTTGGTTGAAATCAAGATACAAGATGCACGATGCAAGAAATAAGAATTAATATTGAATTTGAATATTAAAATATCTTTTAAAAAAACCTTCAAGCGGTTGAGGGCTAATGATCAAAATAAAAATTAAAGCTCATAACCGCTAGAAGGTTAGGTTTTTGAACTTTAAACTTTGAACTAAATACAATGTGGATTGAAATTTTAAAATCAAAAATTCATATGGTAACTGTTACCGAAGCAAACCTAAATTATATAGGTAGCATTGGTATAGATGAGGACCTTATGGATGCAGCCAATTTGGTTGAGGGAGAAAAAGTACATGTTTTAAATTTTAATAATGGGAAACGTCTTGAAACATATGTTATAAAAGGAATTCGTGGCTCCGGACAAATTACACTCAATGGTCCGGCTGCACGCGATTTTATGGTAGGAGACATAATTATTATCATGTCATTTGCTATGATTGAGTTTAATGAAGCAAAAAAATTCAAATCCTCTATTATATTTCCAGATACAAATACCAATAAACTTATTAAATAATTGCGGCTTGAAAAAAACGATAATTAACATCGCACAATATTCATTGTTTATAGCACTTGGAGTTCTTTTACTTTACCTCACGTTCAGAGGCGAAGATTTAAATAAGATAAAAGATATACTTTTAACTGCTCATTATTCATGGATAATCGTTTCATTGGCGTTGGCTTATATTGCTCTTTTTGTAAGGGCATACAGATGGAACCTTCTTATTGAACCTCTCGGATATCATCCAAAATTAATAAATACTTATCATGCTCTTACGATTGGTTACATGTCGAATTATGCATTGCCAAGAATTGGTGAAGTAGTTCGTTGCGGCACTCTCAGCAGGATTGAGAAATTACCTCCTGAAGTTTTACTGGGAACTGTTATAGCAGAAAGGGCCTTTGATGTTCTGTGCTTATTTATTTTAACCATATTTACAGTGCTGTTAAATCTTAAATTTTTTGGTACTTTTTTAAAAACTAATGTATTCGATGTCTTGAGCCATAAAATTTCCACTACTTTAAATTTCTCAACTTTGATATGGATTTTTTTATTTATTTGTCTTGTTGTTACTGTAAGTTTAATTTACATCTTCAGACAGAGGATAAAAAACATCATAGTTTTTAAAAAAATTGGTGGCATTGGAAAAGGTATAATAAAAGGCATTAAAACAGTATTGACATTAAAAAGAAAAAAAACTTTTATAGTTTATACATTCTTAATGTGGACTTTATACTATCTAATGACCTATGTGATTTTCTTCGCATTGCCATCAACTTCTGTATTATCTCCTTCCGCAGGTTTATTTATCCTGGTTTTGGGTAGTTTTGGAATGGCTGCTCCTGTTCAGGGAGGTATGGGCGCTTTTCAATTTATGGTATCTCTAGGATTGACAGGATTATATTTTATTTCCAAAGATGATTCAATAGCAAGTGCAATACTCCTTCATGAACCACAAATGATAGGTTTGGTAGTTACAGGAGCTATTTCAATGATTATACTTATGGTAAGTAAAAAAAGAAAACTAATTCCTGATTAAAGAAAACAAGTGTGATATATGGAAAAATTGAATTTAAAGATTGTAGCCGAACCTGAACTGAGTCGAATATTAGCCAGGGCACATTTCAGTGAAAAAAAAGTAGTTTTTACCAATGGATGTTTCGATATCATTCATCAGGGTCATATTGAATACCTCATTAATGCGGCAAAATTGGGCGATATTTTAATTGTCGGATTAAATTCGGATTCATCAGTTAAAAAATTAAAAGGTGAAGACAGACCTATACAGGACCAGGAATCCCGTGCTAAAGTGTTGGCTTCAATGTATTTTGTAACTTATGTTGTAATTTTTAATGAAGAAACGCCTTATGATTTAATCAAGTCAGTTCAACCGGATTTTCTGGTTAAAGGTGGTGACTATAAGGTGGAAAATATTGTTGGGTATGATATTGTGAAGAAAAAAGGAGGCAAAGTAATTACAATTCCTTTGGTAAAAGGATATTCAACAACTCGAATAATTAATAAACTTAATAAATAGGGTATAAGGCATTGGACTTTGGGTGTTAGTACCTTAAATTGAATAATTGATTTTACAATCTATTAGGCACCTTAATTACCTAAAGTATTATCTAACACCAAACGCCTAATGCCTAACAACTAATGCCTGTATTCAATGCCTAAAACCAAAACCAAATATGTTTGCCAGAATTGTGGAGCAGAGTCTGCAAAATGGCTGGGTCGCTGCGGTGCATGTGGGGAATGGAATACTTATGTTGAAGAAGTTGTAGTTAAAGAAACCAACAGAAATTTCAATCAATCTTCGGGCCATTCATTAAAACCAATTTCGTTAAACGATGTAGTTTATAATGAAAAAAGAAGGCTGGACACTTTAAGTGAAGAATTAAACCGGACTTTGGGTGGTGGAATTGTTCAGGGATCTGTGGTTCTTCTTGGCGGAGAGCCTGGAATTGGAAAATCAACCTTAGCTTTGCAATTGGTGTTGCGATTGTTAAATACCAAGACTCTTTATATTTCTGGTGAAGAAAGCGCCGAACAAATTAAACTCAGGGCACAACGTTTAGGCTCTTTAAACAACAATTGTCATTTGCTTTGCGAAACTTCGCTTGAACTGGTTCTTGCCACTCTTGAAGATTTCAAACCGGATCTGGTGGTCATTGATTCCATTCAAACTCTCTATGCAGAATATATTGAGTCAACACCTGGCAGCGTTTCTCAAATTCGCGAATGCACTTCCAGGTTGCTCAGATATGCAAAAAATAATTCAGTACCTGTAATTTTGATTGGTCACATTGTGAAAGATGGCAGCCTGGCTGGACCAAAAGTTCTTGAGCACATGGTAGACACGGTACTGCAATTTGAAGGCGACAGGCAATATTTATACCGTATTTTACGGGCCACGAAGAATCGTTTTGGTTCGACTTCAGAAATTGGTATTTTTGAGATGCAGGCTGCAGGCCTAATTGAAGTTTTAAACCCATCTGAAATACTTATTACACATAGCGACGAAAAACTAAGCGGAATTGCAATTGCAGTCACCATAAATGGTATTCGTCCCTATTTAATTGAAACTCAAGCGTTGGTTAGCTCGGCAGTTTATGGCACTCCCCAGAGGTCAGCGACTGGTTTTGATTTCAGAAGGTTAAATATGTTACTGGCTGTGTTGGAAAAGCGTGCAGGTTTTAGATTGGGAGCAAAGGATGTATTTCTGAATCTGGCTGGTGGAATCAGGGTTGATGACCCTGCCATCGATCTTCCTATTACTGCAGCTATTCTTTCATCTAATGCCGACCTTGTTATTTCGCGTAAGACATGTCTTTCGGGTGAGATTAGTCTTTCCGGTGAAGTCCGTCCGGTTTATAGAATTGAACAACGTATTGCCGAAGCAGAAAAATTAGGATTTGAAAGAATTATAGTCCCAAAAGCAAATCAAAAAAATCTTAAAAATTTTTCTAACAAAATAGAAATCTCATTCATAGGTAAAATTGAACTTTTGCCCAAGGTGTTGTTTGGTTAAAGTTTAAGGCTTATCCTTAACCTCCTAGCGGTTAGGAACATTTAGTTGTTCTTTGAATTTTTGCTCATAACCGCTTGGAGGTTCTCTCGTCTTTTTGCTTAAGGAAGTATTTAGAGTTATGAGTGTGATTTAACCGCAAAGACGGTGAGACACTAAGAATTCTCTGCGTCTTAGCGCCTTTGCGGTTAAATCATTCACAAGCTTAAATCTCACACTCATCCCCAATCAGTCCATCATTTCAAAAATATAATTTTTCAATATTTATTAAGTTTTATTTATACTGTATCTTTAAAGTTTAAACTCAAGTTCAGGAATGACTTTTGAATCAGAACATATTGAAGATTTTATAATTTTACCACAATATAGACCGGTAAACCTGGTTTTCCCAATTACGCCTCCTGCTATTGAGAGCGGTTATGTATATCACTTTACAACTAGCAGTAATCTTCTTTATGAAGTTCGGTTTGCTCCTAAATCAAATAAAATTCTTGAAATGGTGGTGAATTTTACTGTTTTGAGTGATGAATTTGAACATGATTATCCGGTAACAAACAGGGGAGAAATTTATAGCGTTATAGCTACAGTTATTGAAATTATTAAAATGTTTCACTGCCAACATAATTTTACCTGTTCCTACGAATTTTCCGGAGAATTCAAGGAAGATGAAGAAAAGGAAAAAGAAAAGGCCAGTATTCGTACCCGCCTTTACTTGAGATATGCCGGACGAATACTAAATGAACACTGGAAGCCTGAACTAACAGGCAATAAAGTAATATTGAAAAAATTTAAGTAAGTTATGCCATTGTTGGAAGTTCGTAACCTAAGTATTTTATTTGGCAATAAAAGATCATCCCTGGTTGTAGATAATATTTCTTTCACTCTCGAACATGGAGAAACACTTGGAGTGGTGGGTGAGTCCGGTTCAGGCAAAACTCTTACCGGACTGTCAATCATGGGCTTAGCTCCAATAGGGGCAAAAGTAACAGGTGAAATATTACTTAATTTCGGTTCTGAAAAAATAAATCTGAATTCACTTCCGGGAAAAAAAAGAAATAAGTACAGAGGTAAAATTATTTCAATGATTTTCCAGGATCCCATGACTTCTTTAAATCCTTCGGTTCGATGTGGTAAACAGGTGGATGAAATTTTGAAAATACATACCGGTTTATCTGCCTCTTTGCGCAAAGAAAAGGTGATTCAATTATTTGAAGAGGTTATGTTGCCGGAACCGAAACTGGTCTTTAAAAAATATCCTTTTCAACTTTCAGGAGGTCAATTGCAAAGAGTAATGATAGCTATGGCAGTTGCATGCAATCCTCAAATTTTAATAGCAGACGAACCTACAACCGCATTAGATGCAACAGTGCAAAAAAGTATTATTGATTTATTGATCAGGTTAAAAAACAAGTACAATATTTCTGTAATTTTTATATCCCACAACCTTGATATTGTCTCTAAAATTTCCAGCAAGATCATGGTTATGTTTAAAGGAAGACAAATGGAATATGGCACTACCAAACATATACTGTCAGAACCGGACGTTCGATATACCAAAGGATTGATAGCTTGCAAACCCTCATCAAACATAAGATTTGAAAGATTGCCAATAGTAGAAGATTTTATAAAAAATGAAAATTCAAAATCGGACATTAAAATTATTTCTTCTGAAGAAAGAAAAAATATTCATAAGAAAATTTATGCTCAGAATCCTATATTTGAAATCAACAATTTAAATTCCTATTTTATTCTCAACTATAATATTTTTGGAAAACCAGTAAATAGATTTCAAGCATTAAAGGATATTAATTTGCAAATCTGGCAGGGTGAAACAATAGGAGTGGTGGGAGAGTCAGGTAGCGGTAAAACCACACTGGGAAAGACACTCATGCGACTTATAGAAAAATTTGATGGAAATATTACTTACCACGGGAAAAATGTTTCAACAATTCAAGGAAACGACTTATTAAAATATAGAAAGACAGTTCAACTGGTTTTTCAGGATCCATACTCATCACTTAACCCAAACCATACTATAGGATATACCATTAGGGAACCCATGATAGTTCATAATTTGCATAAGAAAGAAAGTACCAGAAACGAAAAAGTTTTTGAATTAATGAATATGACAGGTCTGGACGAACAATATTTCAACAGATATCCGCATCAGCTTTCCGGAGGGCAGCGACAAAGAGTAGGTATTGCAAGAGCACTTGCTCTGGAGCCTGAAGTTTTGATTTGTGACGAATCTGTTTCCTCACTTGATGTTTCTGTTCAGGCAAATATTCTGAATCTTCTGAATGATTTGAAAAAAAGGTTAGGCCTGACCTATATTTTTATTTCGCACGATTTGGCAGTAGTAAAATATATGTCTGATAGAATTTTTGTTATGAAAGATGGACAGATACTTGAAAGTGGTGAAGCGGATACTCTATATGCTGATCCCAGGGAAGAATATACAAAAGCACTTATAAATGCAATGTTAGATTGAAATTGAAAAAATTAAAGTGATTATATTCAAATTACAGAAATTAAGTATTTTTTTTAGAATTTTTCGTAATCCGAGTCTTTATTATCCTCATCAAACATTTTAAGGTTAAAGCCATCTGAAGGTTTTCGGTTCGAGGGAGCTTCTTTTCTGAATGAAGTTTTAGTATGGGTCTCCTTTTTTTCTTCTTCTACCTGAGGTTTTTCATCTTCCTTGGAAAATATGGCTTTGTTCTCAGGAGAATTAGTTTCTTTATTTGCTTTTCGGGCAACAGGAATTGTTTTAATTTTATCAGGCTTGGCTGAGATGCTACCAGATGAAGCGACAGTATTAACATCTACCCTGAAAAAAGCTGTAATTTCCTTTAAATTTTCGGCTTCTTTAGCAAGCAAATCTGAACCCTGCGCCAGCTGGTCAGATGAAAGGGCATTTTGCTGGGTAACCTGGTTTAATCGTTGCAAAGCACTATTAATTTGTTCAGCACCTGAATTTTGTTCAATGCTGGCAGCAGTAATATCCTGAACCAGTTTGGCAGTCTTTTCAATTTCCGGAGCAATGGTACTTAATTCATTGGCAGCAGTTTCAGAAATATTAACACCTTTTGCTGAAAGTTCATTAATTTCATCGGCAGCAACTTTACTGTGCTCAGCCAATTTACGGACTTCGGCAGCAACTACAGCAAAGCCTCTTCCATGTTCACCGGCACGGGCCGCTTCAACCGCCGCGTTAAGTGCTAAAATATTAGTCTGAAATGCAATATCACCAATAATAGAAATTTTTTCTGCAATCAGTTTCATGGATTCAGCAGCAGTTACTACAGAACTGTTGCCTTTCTTTATGCCTGATGCGGCTTCAA
>Ga0265316_10005811_pt1 | contig 11901 bp, 6 predicted proteins | sample 4522metaG_FD_202092 | JGI IMG/M metagenome (GOLD analysis project Ga0265316, IMG submission 202092) | Rhizosphere microbial communities from Carex aquatilis grown in University of Washington, Seatle, WA, United States - 4-5-22 metaG | ecosystem: Host-associated > Plants > Roots > Rhizosphere >... | reverse complement strand
GTTCGCTTGCCATTCGTTGCTCTGTCTCCAATCGCACCGCCTCGACCGCGGTTGTGCCCTCTTGTCGGAGCTTGTCTTCTCGCGTGCGCGCTTCGGCCTCCTGGGCGCGCAGGCGTTCATTCATCGCGGCCAGTTCAGCCTTGATGGACTGCACCTCGGCCAGGGCATCGGCGGCCATCTTGCGCGGCGATTCGGGCGGGGCTGCCTGCGCAGAGGCGCCGAACAGAAACAGGAGAACACAGCTTCCGAACCAGGTCGCTTTGTTGTTGCACAATCGAAAATACTGAATGGAGTTCTTCACTGGGTTTCTCAACTAGGGCCGGCAAAGGTTGTAGTCCATGGGCTCCGGTCGAGTGACCGGGATCCCGCCCGGGGTTGGCAGGTTGATGATGCAGGCGCTGATCTGTTCGGGAGTGCCCTGGCAATCAGGAAATAGAATCGGATGTCCCCAGGCATCTACGATGGCCGCGTCAGGCGCAGCGATTGGCACGTAATCCGCGTCCGGGTCCGGCAGGGGCGCGTCGGTCACATCGGCGTCCGGAGGCACAATGATGATCACCGTTGCGTCCTTGCGGTTCGGAGAACTGGTACCACTGCCACAGGCAGTCCCTGCGACGACGACGAGTGACGTGATTCCGTAAATCAAGAAGCGCAACATGGTGGTCCTTGTCATGGCGTTACCAGGCCTGCTCGCAGAAGCCGTAACTGCAGATTTGGTTTTGTTTACAACCAGTATTGTCCAGGCATTGAACGCAACCAGCAGGCACGGCGCTGCCAGTGGCCTTCGATTCAAAGGAGCACCCACAGGGCGGCTTTTCCGGGACATAGGGCGAAAATGGCCCGCCGTCCAACGAGCGGCTGACCGTCATGGCACACTTGGGGATCACGCCGGCCTGCGCGTACACGTCGTTGATGTCGAAAGGAAGTTGATCCTCGGCAGCGACGGGATTCCCCTGCATCCAGTCGATCAGCTTGCGCGCCAGCGGACGCTTGATACTGCCGTCAGGATTCAGGGCGGCCCACATGTGCATGGGCGCCTGGGCCATATAGTGACCGTCGCGCACATTGCGCTTGTCGCGGGTATTCGAGTTGCTGTCGGGATAGTAGGCCAGAGATTGGCCTGCGCCACGGAAGGCCAACGCCTTCAGTTGGTCGCGCATTTGGTCGTAGACCTCGGCAGAGATGAAGCCGATGGTCCGATCCGGGCTGGTGGAGCTGGCAACGCCGTTCGCCTCGTCCTGGTCTGCATGAGAGCCGTGGTTTCCACTACTGCCATTGTCGAAGAAGGAGATGAGGCCGATAGCCTTGCCGATGATCAACTGGGCGCCGAACTGGAGGCCCACGGCATTGCTGTAGCTGTAGATGAAACTGTCGTCGAAATAGGGGGCCACCTGTCCCTTGGCCCCGCAACCGAAGACGCAACGGGCCTCGTTGTCTGTGATGTAGGTGGTGTACTGGAAGGCCCTTGGGGCTATGAAGACAAACGCCTGTTCCGGGCCCTGGAAGTCGCCTAGCGATGGCTCCCGCTTCGTGGCGCCGCTCGAATCGCAGGTTTCAAAGAATGTGTCGCCGACCGCCAGGTCGATAGGCACAGTGCCGTCAATGCTGCAGCTCTGGGTAGTGATCTTGGTCGGGTCGTTCGGATCAGGGGCCGTGTAGAACTGTGCCGTGCCGGACATCACGCTTGCGTTGTTTACTCTTCCCATGGCGTCGCAGGAAGGCATGGGAAAATAGACCAGCAGGTAGGGATTGCTCATCTGGGCCAGCCTGGCCCCAAGGACCTGCACCACTGGAATCAGCGAGGTCGAGCCCGGCATGATGATGGTGTTTCTGCCACCATAGGGTGGGAGCAAGAAGCAATTGCCAACGTTGTTCACCTGGCCCGCGTCTTGCGGCACCGCCAAGGCGGCTGGGCTGATCATGAACGCGAGTGCAGAGACAGAGCCGATCAATCCGGCGCAGATTCGTGAAGAGACCATGGAGCCTCCCTTGCTTTCGAGTGCCGCCTGTTACGAGGCCGGCGGGGTTGCTGTAGCAGAGCTGTCAAACGACGGTCAACCGGCGTTTGCTAGGCGGCGATTGAATTCGCGCGAGCGTTGCCCGGCTGTCACATAGCGTTCACTTTCGGCCGGAGGAACAGAGCGCACAAGGAAAAGGGGGCCGCCCCGGTCAGGGCGCCCCCCTCGTCTTGCCAAGGCGCCGGGCGCCTCAGCTCGTGCTTACGGATTCAACTGCAGGACGAAGCCATTCGCTGTCGCGGTGGTGATCGAGATACCCGGGGCGAAGCTGATGGTGCCCGAGCCGAAGCCAGCCAGGTTGACCATGTCCTTCTGCCCAGGAGCGGCAGTCGTGCCAGGGGCAGCGCTGCTGATGGCCACCAGGTCGGCGCTCTGGCCGGCCGCATCGCCGTAGTTCGCCGCGCAGACAACCGAGCCGTCGCTGCCGTTGAACTTGGCCCAGTAGGCATCGGTGGCAACCACACCATTGGTGTGCAGTGTGGTGGAGCCAAGGACCGCGTCGCCATTCAGCAGGCCGACCACCACGATTTCATCCACCGAGCTGACCGCCACGCTGTGGGCTTCCTGGTCGTTGGCATCGCCCCAGTTCTTCGACCACAGTGGGACGAGGTTGGAGTCGAGCTTGGCCAAGAAGCCATCGGTGCCGCCCGCGCTGGTGAGCACGGGTGTTCCGGTGAAGGTCAAGGTGCTCTTCATGTTGCCGGTGATGATGACATCGCCAGCGCTGTCGAGCGCGATACCCTTCGAGTATTGCTTGCCAACGCCGCCGAAGCTCTTGGCCTTGATCACGGTGCCCGCGCTGTTCAGCTGGGCAACCCACACGCCAAGGACGGTCGAGGGGAAGCCAGGCAGAACTACGCCCGGGTCCATGGTGAACGAGACAGCAGTGCCGGTGGTGTTGTAGTAACCGGTCGCGAACACATTGCCCTGGCTGTCCATGGTGACCGCACTGCAGGCCTGGGTGCCGGCGCCACCGATCTGGCGAGCCCAGATCACGTTGCCGCTGGTCGAGTCGATCTTGGCGATCAGGATGTCGGGGAGCGTGTCACTGGTGGCGAGGCCGCTGCCGTTGAGCGTGCCGAAGTTCTTGACCATACCCTTGGTATAACCGCACACCACGAACTCGTCGCGCGCCAGGTTGCTGCCGATGGAGAGCAAGGCACCCGAGAGGGTGTCGACCTTGTCCGCCCACAGGCCCGTGCCGGCGGTGTCCAGACCCACGATGAAATCGACGGGCGAGGGATTGGAGTTGGTGATGCTGCTTGGTCCTACTGTCATGCCGCCGGTGAAGTTACCGATGACGCCCACGCGGCCTGACTTCGCGACCGCCAGATTCACGGCAACCTGGTCAGAAGCATCGCCGAAGACCGAGGTCCATGTCGCCAACCCGGTGGTCGGATCGAGCTTGGCCACCGCGAGATCCGCGCTGCCCGCTGAGGTCACGTTGCCTGAGCCGAAGTTCACCGTGTTGAACATGGTCGCCGTGATGTACTGGGCTCCCGTGGCATCCACGCCAAGGCCGGCGATCGAGGTCACGCCGAAGCTCTGGGCGTAGTGTGGTGCCGGGCAGGTGGCCGCGCAGTTGCCGGTCGAGAGCTGGCAGCTGGTGCCCCAGCTGCAGGTCTTGAGCGACCCGGCCGCACAACCCAATTGCGGGTCGCAGTTCGAAGCCACGTGGCACAGGTCGGTGACCGGGCAGGTGGTGACGAGAGTGCCCGGGACGCAAGCGCCGCCCTGGCAGCTATCGGCGCCGTTCACGCCGGTGCACAGATTGCCGTCGCTGCAGGAGCTACCGTCGAGAGCATTCGGGTAGATGCAGGTTCCGGCCAGGCAGGAGGCGCCAGTTGCGGTGTGGCAGGTGCCCGGCGTCATGCAAGCCTTGAAGGTCGCGCCCGTGCAGCTGCCGCTCTGGCAGGTGCTGGTGAGCGCGCAGAGGTCGGTGTTGGTGGTGCAAGCCACGCCTTCGTTGGCGGTCGGGTTGCTGCAGGTGCCGTTCGCGCTATCGCAGGTGCCAGCCGCATGACAGAAATCCTGAGCCTGGCAGGTCACCGGACTGGTGCCGGTGCACACGCCCGCCACGCACTTGTCGATCTGGGTGCAAGCATCGCCGTCGTTGCAAGCATGGCCGTCGCCCCAAGCCGGGACGCTGCACTGGCCAGTGGTCTGGTCGCAGACGCCGTCCTTGTGGCACTGGTCGATCGCCGCGCAGGACTTCGGCGTGCCCGGCACGCAGACGTGATTCTGGCACGTGTCGTTGAGCGTGCAGGGGTTGCCGTCGCTGCAGGCAACGCCATTGGAGTTGGCAGGCGCGCAGGGATCGTTGGCCGCCTTGAAGGTGAAGACATAGCTGGCGGTCGCGCCCTGGCTGTCGGTCAAGAGCAGCGTGACGGTTTCGGATGGACCCATGACCGCGGGGGCGGTCCACTTGACTTGGCTGGTGCTCTCGCCCGCGCCGTCGATCTGCGTGCCGGTCACGCTGCCGTTCGATGGGGTCCAGGTGTAGCTGGCCAGATTCGCGGCCGGGTTGGTCTCGTGCGCCTGCACGAACAGGGTCACCACATCGCCGCCGTTCGCCGTCTCTTGTGATTGCGAGGTCAGATCGATCACCACGCCGCCGATCCCGGCGATGACCTGGGTCGTTCCCACGTTCACCGTCAGACTGCCGGAGGTGGAGAGGGTCTGGGGCGTGCCGTTGGTCGAGGTCCGGGTCGGGCCACTGACCGTCACGCCGAAGGTGCAACTCGCCGGGGCGGGTGTCTGGGTGAGCGTGAAGAGCGGCGACTGCTTGGTGCTGTCGTCGAAGCTCCCGGTGCAGCCCGACACGGTCCAGGCGTAGGTCACCGGATTGCCGTCGGGATCAGCGGTGGTGTCAACGCTGACCGTGGTGGTGCCGGCCGGCGACGCGATGACGGTGGGGTTCGCCGTCACGTTGGCGATGACCGGGTAGGACTCGACCAGGGTGGCCACGCGAGCGCCGCCCACGTCAACGCCAGCGCTGACTGTGATGGTGACCGCGGCCATGGCCTGGGCGCCATGCGAATCGGTGACCGTCATGTTCAGCTGGCAGCTGGTGGCAGGCGCGCCGGGCGCGGTCCACAGGGCCGCCCACACCGTGTGCCCCTGAGCATCCGTGGTGATGGTCGGCGCGGCGAAGCTGCCGCAGCTCGGATTGGGCGCGAAGCTGATGCTGTCACCCACATCCTGGTCATGCGCGGTCAGCGTGTAGGCAACCTTGTCGCCGTAGACCACGCTGGTCGAAGACACAGTCAGGCTGTCAATCACGGGCGCGTGGTTGGCGAAGCCGTTGTTCTTCAGATCCTCTTGCAGGACGATGGTCACGTCGGCGACCTGGTCCTTCTGGATGGTCACATTGGCCGCTGAGCCACTGTAGATCTGGTGTTGGGTAGCATCAAAGGCCTTGGCCGCAAAGGTGCGGGCAGAGCCGGCCGGAATGTGGTTGACCAATGCCTTCCAGTTGCCGTCGGCCTGCTTGAACAGCGGCATCACCATCGGGCCCGGGATGCCGGTGCCCGACACACTGACGGTCATGGACTTGACGTCGCCCGCAAGGCTCAGGGCATGGACCCCGACTGCAGCGGAGCCTTGGTTGTCCGATTTCCTGGAACAGCCGGCGGTCGCCACGACCGCGGCCGTTGTCAGGCCTGCCAGAATGAGTTTCGTCGAATGCCTAAACATGGTTGTCTCCTTCGTTGTTCCGTTTCTTTTCAATTGCGTACTGACTGTGCGCCACTGCGGGCGCCTCACTGCTTGACTGATTCAGTGCGATCCACGCCGTGCGCGGTTTCCGCCGCGGCGTCCGCCCCATCCCCCTTCAATTGATCACGTACGGACGATGCGTCGCCCGGCCGCCAGAGATGACCCTTTGCACCCAGGGCTCGATCACCAACGTAATGGCGATCCCCAACAACAAGCCCACCAGCAACCCCATCCATCTTCTGGCGGAACCGGGACGCATTCCCCCTCACAGGCGCTAAGCGGCCCAACCGCGCGTCCAGATGGCCATTCGTGATTCGAGGACACAAGTTTGCGAATCCAATCACCCCTCTCCCTCCGGGAGAGGGGCTTGGGGGTGAGGGTGAGCCTTCAACTGAGCCGGACGCTGAAGTCACCAAGCTGTTGTTGCCCCGCCCGCGGCACGATTCGACGTGAAATGCAGTACCCTCACCCCGGCCCTCTCCCCGAGGGAGAGGGTGGTCTACCTGCGGCCTCCTAACGCCCATAACGCATTCCCCTCTCCTGCCTCATCTCCCAATGACTATTGGCAAATCGTGACCACCCCACCCGTGTCCTGGCAGGTTGTGCCGGAGCAGCAGTCCGCGTTCACATTGCACGGCTCGCCCGAAGCGGCGCACACCGGTGTGCCGCAGGCAACGCCGCTCGTGCTGAGCAAACCCGTGGCACAGCAGCGCGCTTTCCCGTCGCCGAGCTTGCCCGTGGCGATGCACAGCGAGGGCAGTGCCTCGTTGGGCGGGAAAGGCGTGTCCCTGCACAGGTTGTAGCCGGACTGCTGGTTGTCGCAGCTCGGGTCGCAAGTGATGAAGCCGTACTGCTTGATGATGGGCTCCATGACACACGCTCCGTTGTCGGGATCAGTGGCACAGTTGTAGAGCGTGTCTTCCTGAAGTTGCTGGTCATCATGGCCGGCGGGCAGCGGGTCGCCGTGGTTCAGGTACAGGCGGCGCGACAGCATGTACTGATTCAGACGCACGATCGCGTCGGCGTAACTGGTTCGGTTGATGGTCGGACCAGCCGTGGGCGCCCCGGGTTGCTTGACCCCAGCGCGGCCCGAGTAGCCGAGGGTCTTGTGGGTTCCATCGTCACCCACGCGATGGGCAATGCTCATTGTGACGTCATCGGCCTGGGGATCGACGTCAGTCAGCGCGACCACCAGGCCCTGGGTGCAGGGGGTCCCGTTGGGAACTCCCGAAACCCCGGACGCGGCTACACCAGCGGTGCAGGCCACGTTGTACGGCCAGTACGTACACTTGGTGGCGTTGGCTCGCCCTGAGGCGGGGACGCAGGCGCGCCGGATCGGGTCCATGTCCTCGGCGTCACTGTTGTGGTTCAGAGTCACCCCATCGCTCTTCAAGCCGCCCGGAGCCTGTCCATTGCAGAAGCGGAAGATCCTGAGGCGCTCCTTCATGGTATCGGAAGTGCCGGAGGCGTCGTTCCTGCGGAAGATGTGATTGATCTGATCCACCGCCATGGCGGTGGTCAGGCGATCGAGGGCGTCCAAGCGGGCCTGCGAGCGGCAGGCGGCGGTGCTTCCCGAGGCACCGCTCATGGGGGTGACGACACCGTTGATGGTCACGTTTTCGATGTCAGACGTGCCGCCCAGAACCAGCGCCAGGTCGGAGTCAGGCAGGGCCTTGCCAGGATAGTTGGGGTCCGGGGCCAGTGCGAGATCCTGCATGCGCGAAGCGTAGTTGTTCTCGACCAGGACGGCAGCGTCCAGCCCGAGCACATTGCGCTTTTGTGGCTGCCAGGTCGGGTGGGTGGTCAAGGTGCTCTGGTTGAAGTTACGTGACATGAAACCCAGCGACTGGGTGTGGTTGTTCATGTTGGTTTCGGCCTGGCCCGAGCCCATGGCGCGATAGATGAGGTTGGCGCCGCACGCTGCAATCGTGGCAGGAGCCACATCGCCGAGCGTGTCCGAGCCATCGTCGTTGTACGGCCCTGCGGCCCACACCGCCACGCCGATACCACTGGCGGTGACTGCAAGGGTTGCGGGGAGAATCGTCCCCTTCATGCCGGAGCCTCGATACCATCTTGTCATTGTGTGCCTCCTGATCTGTGTTTTGAAGCTGGACCGCTCAGGGAAACCCCAATTCCAGTTCGGGCCTGATTTCGATCCGGGAACTGAATACGCCCTTTCTGAAAAAGCGCGTGCGAAGGTAATGCGAACTCTCTGCAAACAGCGCTTGACCAGCCGGCGATCCAGCGATGCAACAACGCACCGAGATCTGGGGGCCATTTCTGCAAGAAGATCGACGCTGGCGTGTGCCTGACCGCTCAAAGAAGTGGGCGCTTCCCTATGCAACAATCAGGTGAATTCGTGCCGGATTAACGGCGCGCCACAATCAGGGAGCGATCTCTGCGAGAAAGCCGATATCGTCGCCACCATTGCTGAGAATTGCAGCGCTCGGTCCCGTCTGCAACAGTCCAGCGAACGTGCCCGCGAGCCAGGCAGCCTGCCCTGCGCCCGCGGCCACCACGCCGTAGCTGGTCTGTTTGGCTTCGGCTGCGCCGTACCCGCGGGCTGAAATGATCGTGCCCGTCGAGGCGTCGACCCGAGCCAGAAACGCCGAGACTCCCCGAGCGGCACCGAGCGGCAAGGCGATGCCATCGAGATCGAGGGAGTGCGAATAGGTCCCGGTTAGCAACAGTGTGTCCGCCGGTCCGATGGCCACCGCGGTGGCGAGCTCGGCGTCGGCACTGCCCCATTGCCGGCTCCACCGCGGAACCAGGTGGCTGTCGAGCTGGACAGCCAGGGCGTCCTGGCCTCCGGCCGTGGTCAACGTGTTCGGGCCTACGACCGCCAAGCCGGTCATGCCGCCGACCACCACGATGTTCCCGGCCTGATCGCAGACCACCTGTTCGACCGCCTGGCGTCCGCCCTTCGGGGCGGCGAAGCTGGTGCCCTGGATCGCGTTGCCCGTGCCGGCGTCAAGCAGCGCCATCCAGATCACTTGGGCGGTGCCACCGGACGGCCGACCGGGCAGCGCGATCTCGACACCCGATCCGAGGTCAAGCGCAGCACTTCCAGCGTCCACGCCCGAAGCAAGCGAGGTCAGCTCACCGGCCACAACGACACGCCCGCTGGCGTCCATGGCGATGCTTCGGCAGGTCTGGTCTCCCGGGGCGGAAATCTGGCGGCCCCACACCGGAGCGCCTGTCTTGGCGTCGAGACGCGCCACCACGATGTCAGCCCCGTCAGGGTTGCCGGCCGTCGGCAAAAGGCCGGCGGCAGGCAGCTTTGTGACTGTTCCACAAAGCAAGAAGTCGGAGGTGATCGGGTCTGCCGCCACAGCCAGGCTGCTGCCCATGATCTGCGGGCGCAGAGCCCACAGTCCTGCGCCGGTAGAGGCGTCAACCGCCGCCACAAAGGCCTCCATCTGGGCGGCGTTGGGATTGGTGATGGTGTTACCGCCAAATACCAGGGAGCCCACAAACTGTCCTGTCAGCGCCAACTGACCCTGACGATTGACAGCCAGCGAGTTGCCGGTTTGGTCCTGCCTGTCGCCAAAGACCTGGGACCAAACCGCCAGCCCGGTGGACGGATCGATCTTGGCCACCAGCAGGTCGCTGGCCAGCTTGGTCGAGGCATCGCCCTGATCGCCCGCCGGAGAGAGCAGCCCGGCTCCGAAATCGGTGGGCGCGAGCAATGTCCCGACAACAAAGAGGCTGCCCTCACCATCCCGGGCCAGGGCAGGAACGGCTGAAAGCGTTGTATTGGGCAGCTTCACCGCCAGGGTAGCGCTGGGGAATGCAGGTTGCCCGCTATCGTTGATACAGGTACCCGTCGGATCACACGACGCACCTGCCGAGCAGGTCAGAGATGTTCCGAGGCATTTCCCCAGCTCACACTGATCGCCCGTGGTGCAGGCTTGGCCGTCATCACAGAACTTGCCGTCAGTGGCCAGCGGGGTGGTGCAGATGCCGGTGGCGGGCTCGCAGTGTCCGGCCTCGTGACAGATGTCAATCGCTGGGCAAGATATTGTCGGGCCAGAAAAACAAAGGCCGTTCTTGCAACTGTCACCTGTCGTACACGGGTCCGAATCGCTGCAGGGTGTGCCGTCAGCCGCGGGCGCGCCCTTGCAAACCCCAAGTGTGCAGCGCCCTTGCCCACCAGCAAGGCAGGCGTTCTCACAGGCACTTCCTTCGTCAGCGGTTGTGTTCACGCAAAGACCCGTGCTTGGGTCGCACGAATCGACGGTGCAGGGGTTCCTGTCGTCGCAGGATACCGCACACGCCATGCCGCCATCCCTGCTGAAGGGAACGTCAAGCAAGGCTCGGTCGGGCGCGGACTGCACATCGGGCGTCGCGGTGTCAACCCGCGCGGCGAAGTCGGCCGATGGTTTGTCTACCTTAGAAATCCAGGGAGCATCCTCGGCGCTCGATCCCCCGTCCGGGTACGGAAAGGAGGGAAGATGGTCACTGCCTGAAGAACTCGGGTCGCTGCACCCGCCTATATAGAGGACAAACAGGGTCAGGGTCGCAAGAAGCGAATTCGACAGGACGGAGCGTCTTGTGGTCATGGTTGGCTCGGTGGTGCTGAAGGCAATTGCCTCACAAGGAACCTTGCGGTCACGCCGTAGGGCCCAATTGGCAGCGCAATCTTTTGCGGCATTCAAAGCCGACCATGGTGAATTGTGCGTGACACTTCCTGGCCCGGGCTGCGGTGGCGCGGAGTTCACGGAACGGTAACCAATACGTCACATGGGCGACGGGTGTTGTGGGATATGAGTCTGGCGCCGAATCCAACCAAAACGGCCACGTCCAGTGAATCAACCCATCCCCAGCCACTCAATGACGACGAACATTCGCCAATTCGCATGTTTTGCGATCCTGCTATGTTCGGCAGCGACTGTAGTGTCCTGCCGTGGCACGCCGGCACCACCTGTTTCGTGCTATCGCCAAGATGGCTCCGCGTGCAAATTCACGCAACCTGATGGCAGGACAACCGACCTGGTCAGTTTCCCGGATACCGCCGCCAACGATCAATCGAACTTACTAACTGGCGATGCTTCCGGCACCACTATAGGATCGACCAACCTTGACAGTGGGGTCGACGGGAAGGACGGTCCGAGTGGTGATGCGGTCAGCGTTCCCAAGCTTGATCTAGGGGTCGACGGTTTCACGGGCAGCGGGGATGGCGGCCCGGGGGCCACAGGCGATGCTGGCGGCTTGGGCAGTGGCGGCGCGGGTGGCAACAACGGATCGGGCGCGGGGGGTAGTGGAGGCGCGCTGGTTGGCGGAAGCGGAGTCGTCGAAAGTGGAGGATCAGGCATGGGTGGATCGCCTGGGACCGGCGGCCGTGACGGCGGTGCTCCAGACGCGAGTGGAGGCGCAGTGGATGCCCCTGCTCCGTCCGCGGATGTGCGGGCTGATCTTACTGCCGACACGGCAATCGCCCCGATCGACGCAAGAAACGATGCGACGGTCTTTCTGGACGCGCCCGGCCCGGATGTGACGGACGCGCCGAACGTCGTCGATGCGCCCGGATCGGACACGGGTGCTCTCCCGCCGACTGACACCGCCCGCATTGTGGCAGACGCAGCCCAAGGTCCGGTCGATTCTGTGCTGCTCGGCCAGGATGCCGGCTCGGCCGACAGGCCGCCGCCGACCTGTCCAAGCGTGGGCTTCATCCATCAGTACGGGACAAGTGCAGACGCTGCTCCGGACGCACTCGGGGGGAACACGCAGGTCGGGTTGGAAAGTACAGGCATTACTAGCGCCGTGGCCGTAGACAACGATGGCAACCAGTTCATCTATGGCACCTTCTGGGGCTCCTACAACCTGGGCTCCGGCACCGTGACCTCAGCGGGCGGCTCCGACGTGTTGATCGCAAAGCTTGACCCCACGACTGGCCAGGCGGTTTGGGCCAAGCCCTTCGGTGACAGCAGCGATCAGATCGCCACAGGAGTCGCGGTGAGCAGTTCCGGCAAGGTCGGGATTATTGGCACGTTCACTGGTTCCATGACCATCGGCAACAGCATCACCGATCCCCTGCCACCAGCGGTGGACTTCATCGCGGCGGTCGACGCCAGTGGCGCGGGCGTGTGGGCGAAGACTGTTGACACCTTGTCGGGTGCCTTGCTCTCGATTGCCAGCAACCCAGCACGCGACGAGTTCGTGGTGT
>Ga0265316_10005808_pt1 | contig 11904 bp, 9 predicted proteins | sample 4522metaG_FD_202092 | JGI IMG/M metagenome (GOLD analysis project Ga0265316, IMG submission 202092) | Rhizosphere microbial communities from Carex aquatilis grown in University of Washington, Seatle, WA, United States - 4-5-22 metaG | ecosystem: Host-associated > Plants > Roots > Rhizosphere >... | reverse complement strand
GATAAACAGGCTTAACCCCAACAAAAATACTACGATATATGCCAAACTTGAAGGCCTGAACCCGTCCGGGAGCATCAAGGATAGAATCGCATTAAGTATGATTCAACAGGCTGAAATATCGGGGAAATTAACCAAAGGAAAAACGATCATCGAGCCGACATCAGGAAATACCGGCGTGGCGCTGGCGATGATCGGTTCCTTAAAAGGGTATGACGTTGAGATTGTTATGAGCGGTGCGGTATCCGTCGAACGAAGACAAATGATAAAAGCATTCGGCGGGAAAGTGACGCTGACAGATGGGAAACTGGGTACCGACGGCGCGATCAGGAAAGCCAGGGAAATGGTGAAAGCAGACCCTGAGAAATATTTCATGCCGGACCAGTTCTCCAACGAGTTTAATAAAATCGCGCATTACCGGACGACCGGTGAAGAAATCTGGAAACAGACCGGCGGGAAAATCGATTATTTTGTTTCCTCACTCGGTACATCGGGCACGATTATGGGCGTCAGCAAAGTATTAAAAGAACATAATCCAAATATCAAAATAGTCTGCGCACATCCGGTGAAAGGGCATTATATCCAGGGACTAAAGAATATGGAAGAAGCAATCGTTCCCTCGATATATGACCCCTCCCAGATTGATATTACGATAATGGTAGAAACAGAAGCAGCTTACGAAATGACCAGACAGATCGTGAGTCAGGAAGGAATATTTGTTGGTATGAGCAGCGGCGCGGCGATGTACGCCGCCCTGGAAATTGCCAAACAAATCAAGTCAGGTACTATCGTCGTAATCTTCCCGGACCGGGGAGAGAAATATTTAAGCACTAACCTGTTCAAGCAATAAATCGCAGCCTGCTGTTATTCCCCGCCGAAAAAACAAGATAATTTGTTATTTACCTGATATCAGGCATATAAAGAACAGCAGTAGATGAAAAAATATTACTTGACTTTGCTGTTAATTAGGGTAAAATGGAAGTGTCATTGATATTAATATCAATGGTGACAAATAGTTGGTGGTACAGAATCAGTCTATTTTAATGGAATTGAGCGAATGTGATTGAAGGTAAATGTCCGAAATGCGGTAAACAATTCTTCGGCTGGTCGTTACAAAATCCGCGCAACCGAAGTTGTTCTAATTGCGGCAGCGGGCTCATTATTCTGGAAGATGGTCATTTGCCTGTCCGGGGATATTCTCCTTTCACTGCTCCGGAATACAAATTAAAATCGGCTTATCTGAATTATCCCGAACAAGAGAAGCAAAAGTTAGTACCGTAATAACCCGCGGCCGATAATTTCCCTCACTGATTATCAGTATTAATTGCAATCACTCTATCGATCTTTTCGCCGGGAGCGTGTAATCCATTTAATTCTATTCTAATGTCCCATCGATTTTTTCAATTCACCGTCTATCCAGAACCGCGCGGCGTAGAATGAGAAGCTGGGAGGACTCCAGCAAATAGCGCCGAATTGACCGTGATAGCCTTTGAACCAGGGCTGATATAAAGAATACTGCATCGGCTGTACCAGCGGGATGGCGAAATGCTGCCGGGCAACATATTCATTAGCATCCCTGAATATCGTTTTTACCTCTTCGAGACTGGTAGCGGCGATGGCTTTAGTATAAAAACTGTCGTAAACGGGGTCGCTGACGGCCATGTGCGGATTGGAGGAAGAACCGGTCTGGAACATGGTAAGTTGGCGGAGCGGCTCATGGGAGCGGTGCAGCGAACCGCCGGAATGATAAGCCATCTGGTCGTGTTTCTTTTCAACCTGGGTAAAAGCCACCCAGGCGGCAGATTCCAGCGTCCGGATTTCCATGTCGATGCCAACCGCGGCGAAATAGGATTTAACAACTTTGAGTAATTCCCGGTCGCCGGCAATATCCGCCACAATATTGGTCTTAAAACCATTTGGATAACCGGCCTCGGCCAGTAATTTTTTGGCCAAAGCCGGATTGTAGGCATATTCATCTTTCAGGTCTTGCGGCCATTCTTCGTAGGGGAAACCCCATCCCTTGCCCCAGGTGCTCATCGCGCTCGAACTGAAAGATGATGGGGACGGGTCGGCGGCGCCGCCGTATAAAGTTTTAGAGATCGCCGGGAGATCAACTGCCATCTGCATGGCCTTGCGGACCCGGATGTCGTTAAACGGTTTAACGTCATTTCTCGGGTCGATGGTGGCGCCGGTGGGCATTGGTATCTGCAATATCTCAGGGTTTGTCCGCTTCATTTCCTGTGCTTTTTTCCAGGAAACTGAATCCATGGCATCCAGCTTACCGGTGCGCATCGCTTCCAGCGCTTCAGCCTCATCGGTAATGATTAAAACTTTCAGTTTATCCGCATAAGGGAGCCTGTTCTGAGGGTAACGCGCATCAAAACCCCAATAATCCGGATTCCGGACCAGAGTGGCTCCGACGCCGGGAACAAAGTCCTGCAAAATAAATGGGCCGGTACCGACGGCGTGGCGCCAGTCGCCGACATCGCCCCATTTTTCCACGGCTTCCCGCGCGACAATGGCGGCGGTGGGGTTGTGATTCGTAATCATGGTTTCCAGGATAAACGCCGGGTTAGGGATTTTCCATTTAAAAACAGCGGTATATTTGTCGGCAGCGGTGACCGAAATCAGCTCGCGGAAGGATGCCACGGTGCCGTGATATGGGGCCGGTTTGGTAAAACCGTCGCCCAGCCCCAATAACCGGTGATAGTGAAAAGCGACATCGTCGGCAGTAAATTCCCGTCCGTTCACCGGCGGCAGATTCTGCCAGCGGATGCCTTTGCGGATGTGGAAAACCAGCGTATAAGGGTCGGTGAATTCCCAGCTTTCGGCGAGATGGCCTTTTAAAAGATGCGGCGGGGCCATTGTTTTATAACTGAAAACAGCCGGGTCCATGGTCCAGTCCTCGGAGGCCAGTCTTTCCAGCCAGGCGCCGTAAATTTCGGTGAGGTGGGCGCCGTTATATGGGTCGAAATTGACAATATTCCGGGCGCTGCGGACAACCATTTCCCCGCCGTACTGCGGCTTACCGAGCTTATCCCACCAGTTACCGGTTTTCCTGTCCATTATTTCTCCTTTGGGTTGCAAATAGCCGTATGTATTTGCTTAATACTTACTAAAATAAATCATTTGTTAGTGTCCCATTTTCTTTTTCAGGTCGTGGTCGAACCAGAAACGCGCCGGATAGAAAAAGAGGAGCTGGGGACTGCCGGCGGCCGAACAGACCGCCCCGAATTGCCCGTGGAAACCTTTTAACCACGGTTGATAGATGCTGAATGACCCCGGCGAAAGCAGGGAGATGGCAAAGTGTTGCCGGGCAATGTGTTCGTTGGCAGCCCGCAGGATTTTCTTGACCGCATCTTCGCCGTTGGCCGCAATTGCTTGCGGCTGGAAGGCATCCAGCACCGCGTCGTTGACCATCAGGTAATTCGATGAGGAACCGGTGCGCAGACGTCCGAGCTGCCGGAGCGGTTCGAAACGGTGGCCGTAAGGTGAAACCGTGCGTTGTGCCAGCTGGTCGTGTTTGTGTTCGATGAGAACATATTTAATCCACTCGGTGGAATCCATCGGCCGGATTTCCATGTCGATGCCGATATCGGCAAAATACTGCTTCACGATATCCAGCAAAACCATATCGCCGGTAGTATCGGCGACAATATTGGTTTTGAATCCGTGGGGATAACCGGCCTTGGCCAGTAATTTCCTCGCCAGACCGGGGTTATAGTCATATTGTTCTTTGAGGTCTTTGGGCCACTCTTCGTAGGGGTAAGCCCAGCCCCGCAGGTCTCTTGCCGTCAGTGATGAAGGGTAGGGCTCGACGCTGCCCTTGTAATAGTTTTTGGCGATGCCTTTCAGGTCAATGGCGAGTTGCATAGCCTTGCGTATGCGGATGTCGTTAAAAGGCGGCTTATCGTTCCTGGGGTCGATGGTGGCGGCGGTGTTGGCGGGGTGTGCAACCTGCAGTATTTCCGGATTTGTTTTTCTTAGTTCGGCGGCCAGCACCGGTGAAATCTGGTCAGCGACGTCGATGCGGCCGGCGCGCATTTCCGCCAGGGTTGTTTCTTGGTCCGGTATTATCAGGAGTCTGACAGAATCAAAGTAAGGGAGTTTGTTCTGCGGGTAGCGTTCGTCATGTCCCCAGTAATCCGGGTTTTTCACCAGTGTGGCGGAAACATCCGGGATAAATTCTTTTAAAATAAATGGGCCGGTGCCGACAGCATGATGCCAGTCCCGGACGTCGCCCCATTGTTTCACCGCCTCCGGATTTTCGATACACAGCGAGGTGCCCACTTCCTGCAGCGAGTCCAGAATTAATTCACGGTTGGCAGTTTTCCATTTGAAAACAACAGTATATTTATCCGGTGCAGTGATCGAGGCTAATTCTCTAAAAGCGACCGCGTCGGCGCGGGCGGGGCTGGGTTTGCTGTAGCCGCTGCCGAGGCCGTACATCCGGTGAAAATGAAAGACGATATCATCGGCAACAAATTCCCGGCCGTCGGCCGGCGGTATATTTTGCCAGAGTACACCCTTGCGGACATGAACCACAAATGTATGGGGGTTGGTAAATTCCCAGCTTTCCACCAGGTGGCCTTTGATGCCGCTATCGGGACGCTGACCAATACGGTAATCGTAGACGGCCGGGTCCATCGTCCAGTCGTCGACGAACATTTTTTCCAGCCATGCCGTGTGAATCTGGGTGAGGTGCACGCCGTACCAGGGGTCAAAATTCACGATTTTCCGGTTCAGCCGGATAGTGAATTCGCCCCCGTACTGCGGTGTGCCGAGTTTATCCCACCAGTTACCGGTAGATGTTATATTGTTTTGCATTCTCATTCCTTAGAGTAACACTCCCCCTGACTCTGCTCTCTTTCCCGTGCTTGAGAGAGCAGTCTGGCTCCTTTCCCCTCTCCCTTGTCGGGAGAGGTGTAGGTGAGGGAGAAAATAAAAACCAATAGATTCAACGCTATTTAGTTGAAATTTCTACGCAACAAACATTAGTGTCCCAATTTCTTCTTTAAATCCTGGTCTATCCAGAAGCGGGCCGGATAGAAGAAGAGCATCTGGGGGCTTCCGGCCGCCGAACAGACCGCCCCGAACTGGCCGTGGAAGCCTTTGAGCCACGGCTGGTAGACGGTGAACGAACCGGGCGAGAGCAATGAAATTGAGAAATGCTGCCGCGCGACATATTCATTGGCATCGCGCAGGACTTTCTTGCGTGCCTGCTCATTAGGAGCGGCGATGGCCTGCGGTTGGAAAGCGTCGAAAACCGGGTCGCTGACCATCAGGTAGTTCGAGGAATAGCCGGTGTGCAGGCGGCTCAACTGCCGGATGGGTTCATAACCGTGCCCAAGCGGCGAAACGGTGCGCTGTGCCAGCTGGTCGTGCTTACGTTCGGTCAGCACGTATTTAATCCATTCGGTAGATTCCATCGTCCGGATTTCCATATCGATGCCGACATCTTTGAAATACTGTTTTATGATATCCAGCAAAACCATGTCGCCGGTGGTATCGGCGATAATATTCGTTTTAAACCCGCGGGGATAACCTGCATCGGCCAGTAATTTCTTCGCCAGTGCGGGGTTATAAGCATATTGTTCTTTCAGGTCCTGCGGCCATTCTTCCCATGGTAACCCCCAGCCTTTCATATTGCGGGAGGTTAGCGAGGAAGGAATTGGTTCGACGCTGCCCTTGTAATAGTTTTTAGCGATACCGTTAAGGTCGATGGCGAGCTGCATCGCCCGGCGGACGCGGATATCATTGAAAGGCGGGCGGTCGTTGCGCGGGTCGATGGTGGCGGCGGTATTGGCCGGATGCGCAATCTGCAATATTTCCGGGTTGGTTTTCCGCAATTCCTGCGCCAGCACCGGGGAAATCTGGTCGGCGACATCGATGCGTCCGGCGCGCATTCCCGCCAGCGTTTTTTCCTGGTCGAGGATGACGTAAAACTTCAGCGCATCCAGGTAGGGGAGTTTATTTTCCGGGTGGCGTTCGTCACGGCCCCAGTAATCGGGATTGCGGACGACCGTGGCCGAAACGTCCTGCACAAAATCTTTCAGCATGAAAGGGCCGGTGCCGATGGCATGGTGCCAGTCCCGGGTATCGCCGTATTGTTTGACCACTTCCGGATTCTCGATGCACAGCGATGTGCCGATTTCCTGCAGGGCATCTAATATCAACTCCCGGCTGGAAGTTTTCCATTTAAAAATAACGGTATATTTATCAGGAGCAGTCACGGAAATTAGTTCTTTGAAGGCAACGACGTCAGCGCGGGCGGGGCTGGGTTTGTCATAGCCGCTGCCGAGGCCGTACATCCGGTGGAAATGAAAGACGATATCGTCGGCGACGAATTCCCGACCGTTGGCCGGCGGCAGGTTCTGCCAGTGCACGCCTTTGCGCACATGGACGACAAAAGTGTAAGGGTCGGCGAATTCATAACTCTCGGCGAGGTGGCCGCGGATAGTATTATCCGGCTTTTCGCCTTCCCGGAAGTCATTGATTGCCGGGTCCATCAGCCAGTCCAGCGCGAACATTTTCTCCATCCAGGCAGTATAAATCTGGGTCAGGTGCACTCCGAAATAGGGGTCGAAATTGGCGATTCTCCGGTTGGTGCGGATGTGCAGTTCGCTGCCGTACTTCGGTTCGCCGAGTTTATCCCACCAGTTGGTTTGAGTTTTTGATTTCTTGTCCATGTACCTTCCTTTGTGATTCAGACAGGATTTCCCGTTAAAACACGCGATGGAATACTTCCTGTCTTTCTTTTGTCTTGAATCCAATGATAGAGCCTTGGGCATGAATCAGTCAAGAAAATATTGAACGGTTATTGAGAAATAAAAATTAGAAAGATATCTTCGATGAGGCTGGGCTAAAAACTTCTGGATTGTCGGATCAAGTCCGACAATGACAAAGAAACAGGATAGATTCAAGCTTTTGCTTGAATCTATCCTCGCCGGCTTGTCATTCCCGACCTGATCGGGAATCCAGATAAATAATTCCAGACATCAATTTTCGGACAGCCTTACTTTAAACGGATAAATGTCGCTTTGATCTTAATATTAATGATTCAACAGATACACAATCAGAAAAATTATCGCCGCGATAATTAACGCTCCAAGCCCTGCAAAAGTCATCTGCCAGGCCGGACGGCGCAGAAAGTTGCGGTATTCCGGGTCTCCCCGTTTTAAGAGGTCCTGTTTTTGCTGCTCGACGACACGGTGGGTTAATTCGGCTTTGAGCTGCGCCTTGAATTCTTTGGACGGCGATTTCGGCCAGGAGCTCATTTCCCGAGACAGTTCCAGTGCCGCTTTCGTATCTTTGTCCAGTCCCGATTCCTCCGGCAGTTTTTCCCCGGCGGCCGCTTTATCGATATTTTCCAGCAGTTGTTTATCTTGTTGCTGTTTCTTATTCATTTTGCCACTCCACAAAACTTTTCCTCAACTTGCCGATGGTGCGGCACAGGATGGAACCGACATTGGTCTCGGTCAGATTCAGGATTTGGGCGATTTCCCGGTTGGACATGCCGTTGGAATATTTGAGGACAATCGCTTCCTGTTCGCGTATATTTAAATGTGAGATAAACTGCCGCAGCTTCCGGGTATTCTCCGCCAGGATTGCTTCCTCCTCGGGGGAAGGATACTGCGCGTTCGTCTTAGCTTCAACATCCGGCACCACATCCTCATGTTTACCGTAAACCCGGTAGTGGTCGATGACAGTGTTGCGGGCAATCGTAAATATCCAGGTGGAGAAGGAGGCTTTTTGCGGGTTAAAACCGTCAAATTTGGCGAATGCCTTCTCGAAAACCGCTGCCGTCAGGTCCTGGGCCATATGTTCATCCCTGATACGGAAGGTGACGTAACGGTAAACTTTGGGCATAAACTGCTCGTAAAGCTCCGCAAACGCTTCACCATTGTCAGCGAAAACCCGTTTTTCACTTTTTTGCGTGCCGATATTCAACATCTCAGGTTATTGTCTCCGGTGTAACGCCCTCTATAAATTTATACGAAAGCGCGGTGTTTTCATTGCAAATGAAATTTATTCAATTAAATTTAGGACTTCACTCAATGAGGAGATGGGAGGGCCGTCCCAATCATCTTCATCCAGAAAATACACTATTTCACCCGGAACGTGAATCTGCACCGGATGCATTCCCACTTTGCGGGCGCCGGTCAGTTCATGACTGCTGCCGTCGCCCACGTAAAGGCAATCCTGCGGTTTCACCTTTAATCTTTCCAGCGTCAGCTGGTAGATGCGAGGGTCGGGTTTTTTCACGCCGGCCACACAGGAAAAGACTGCGGTGTCGAAAAAAGGCTTGATCGGCATATTTTCCCAAAAAACGACCGTCTCCGAAGCGCAATCGCTGATTAAGCCCAGTTTATGCTGTTTTTGTTTCAGCGCCGACAGCACCACGGCGGCATCCGGGCGGGGAATCATGGCCAGGGTTTCATGCTCGAAAAGCAGACGCGTCTGTTCCGATATTTTAGACGGTTCGGGATTCAGTCCCAGTTTTTCGCAGACAAGGACGATTTTCGCCCGGGAATCAGGGATAATGCCCAAAAAACTATCGTTGAACGACGCCGACCATAATTTCCAGAACGGTTCAGGCGGCGCACTCAGGGCGGCGGCCATTTGCAGAATGAGGTGCCGATATTTTGTTTCGGAAAATGTGGGTACCAATGTGCCGTAAAGGTCGAAAATTACCGCTTGATATTTCATGCATTTTCCCTTGATGTTATTAGAATGTTAATATCGTAAGGCACGGAATTGAATATGTCAATGATGACGTATGTGGTTTTAAGCGGTGTTGTCGAAAATCCGCCGGTATCACTCCATCCCGGTGGAAGCTTGTCCCATACTTGATAGGGGATCGGGATTTAGTCGATATCGGTTTATGCTGGATTCCCGCTTTCGCCGGAATGGATGTGAATGTGAGTGTTATGGGCAAAATCGCTCGTATTTCTTTGTTCGGGAGATGAGGCGGTCGGGTTCGAAACCCGACCCTACATTTAATAGGCAACTGTTAATTTATTGATTATTGAATATTATTTCGTGGCCACATGAATTGCGGTAGCGCCGAACATCAGGCGGTGGATGGTAACGGTCTTGAACCCGGCTTTGACCAGCAGGCCGCTCAATTCTTCGGCGGTATAAAACTTACTGGCGGAATTGGTGAGATAATTATATGCTTCCTTATTCCTGGAGAGGGAAGTCCCCATCCATCGGACGAAGGTGCGCAAATAAAGGTGGTCCATGCCGCGCAACAGTTTATTCGGGGGCTGGCTGGACTCCACAATCACGAACCGGCCGCCTTTTTTCAGGACCCGTACGATTTCCGAAAGGTAGCGCGGCGTATTGGGATTTTTGTACGTCAGGTTGCGGAAAGCGAAAGAAATCCCGATACAATCGAAATATTCATTTGGAAAAGGCAAATCCCCGACATCGCCGTGAATAAAATTTAACCCGGCTTTCAATTCTACCTTGGACGCTTTTGCTTTGGCTTTCTCCAGCATCGGCGGACTGTAATCGAGGCCGGTTACGCTGCTCGTGGGCGGGGCGGTTTTCGCCAGGTCGATAGCGAGGTCGCCGGTACCGCAGCAGAGGTCTAAAATTTTAACCGGCTGATTTACAAGGCACAGTCCGGCGGTTTTGCGGCGCCATTTCGCATCCTGTCCCCAGGTAAAAATGCGGTTGATCAGGTCGTACCGGTCGGGCACGGCGGTGAAAATTTTATGCAGCGGTTTTTGCTCAGTGACCATTGAATATTCCTGCCAGGATAAAACCGGCCGCAATCAAAGCCTGTGTGGCCAATACCGTCATCACGTTGGCCGCCATTGCCGGGATAAATTTGCTTCTATCATCGTATTTGAATGAGCCGTCAATTGCCTTGAAAGCCAGCGGTATGGTCAACAAACCGATTAAGGTAAAGGCCGGCATATAATGGGTGATAACCGTGCCGATTATCCAGATGTACATGATAATATTTAACGCCGAATAGAAGATTGCGGCATTCTTTTTCCCGATCGAAATCGGCAAGGTCCGGCGCTTCACGGTAATATCGTGTTCCGCATCGGGGAATTCGTTTAACAGCAGCAGGTTGTGTACCAGTATCCCGGAAGGGATAGCGGCCAGCAGTGCCCCCATGGTATATGTCCCGGTCTGCACAAAATAGGCGCCCAGAACGGGCAGCACTCCCAGCCCCAAACCGGCCGACCATTCGGGATAGCCCATTCTCAGAATAAAAGGCGTGTAAAGGATAATGCTAAGGATTGCGATCACGAGCAAAGGCAGGAGCATCCAGCCCTGTTCTATCGTGAAGAAAATGCCGATGGGGATAATAATAATCAGGCAGGCGATGCCTACCCACAGCGCCCCTTTTTCCGTAATCAGCCCCGATTGGATGGCGCCGCTGCCGCCGCTGAAAGGGGTCCGCTGCGTTTTTGTATCGAGTTTGCTGCGTGAATCGAAGTAATCGTTAAAAATATTAACGCCGGCATGGGCAATGATTAACCCGAAAGTGGCCAGGAAAGCATAACCGAGATTGAAAGGCCCGCCGAATTCCTGATGCTCGTACCAGGCTATGGACGTCCCCAGTATTCCGAGAATAACCGCCAGAATCAGAAAGTTGGGGCGGGCGATTGTCAGGATACCTTTGAGTTTCATGCTTACCCCTTCAGCAATTTTGACGCAAATACCATGTCAGTTACCTGCCGGCCGTTTGCGGGCCGGATTTGTTTGTAATCAGACGTTAGAACCAATTATTTGGATTTAGGTCCAGAGCATGGATACCATCGAAAGCAGCACAAAAACAACGGTTAATATGATGGTTCCGAGGAAAAGCCAGCGCTCAATACCGCGTTTGGTGCGGAAGACAGAATCGGATTGTCCGAAAATCCCCCCGATACCGCCGCCCTTGACCTGAAATAGTATCGCCGTGATCAACGCCACCGCAATAACTATCTGGGAAATTTCCAAAGTAGTTTTCATGTGTTTGCCCCTAACTTATTTTTCAGTAATTGGGTTGCTATTTGCGGATTAGCCCGCCCTCTGCTTGCTTTCATAAATTGTCCGACCAGAAACTTCATCGCCGTCTCTTTCCCGGCATTAAAATCCGCTGCCGCCTGAGGATTATCGGCGATAACTTTCTCCGCCATTTTTTCCAGTTCGCCGCTGTCACTGATCTGGCTCAATCCTTTCTGTGCGACAACATCGGCGGCAGATTTCCCGGTGTTAAACATCTCTTCGAACACCTGTTTGGCGGCCGGCCCATTGAGACTGCCTTTGTTGATTAAATCAAACAACTGACAGAAATGTTCGGGAGTGATTTTCACCTGACTGATTTCCAGGTTACCGGCATTCAGTAAACGGGTGAATTCTCCCAGCAGCCAATTACCGGCCAGTTTAGCCCTGTTGGTCAGCGGCAGGTCTTCGGGTTTACCGGTTTTAAGGATAGCTTCGAAGTAGTTCGCCATTGCTTTTGTGCTGGTCAGCAGATTCGCGTCATATAATGATAAACCAAATTCCGCTACAAAACGGTCGCGCCTGGCTTCCGGCAGTTCCGATAGGTGCGTCTTGACCTCTTCTACCCATTGGCGGCTGACGAAAAGCGGCGGCAGGTCCGGCTCCGGGAAATAACGGTAGTCGTGCGCAAATTCTTTGCTGCGCTGCGAGACAGTTTTACCTTCTGCCTCCACCCAGCCGCGGGTCTCCTGAACAAGACGAACGCCATCTTCCACGGCTTTTCGCTGACGCTGGGCTTCATACTCCAGCGCCCGGAAAACCGCCCGGAAGCTGTTCATGTTTTTCACTTCAACTTTAGTCAGCAGTTTATCCGTGCCTTCCGGACGGATACTGATATTGGCATCGCAGCGGAAACTGCCTTCTTCCATGTTGGCCAGGGACACCCCGATGTATTGC
>Ga0265316_10005807_pt1 | contig 11906 bp, 6 predicted proteins | sample 4522metaG_FD_202092 | JGI IMG/M metagenome (GOLD analysis project Ga0265316, IMG submission 202092) | Rhizosphere microbial communities from Carex aquatilis grown in University of Washington, Seatle, WA, United States - 4-5-22 metaG | ecosystem: Host-associated > Plants > Roots > Rhizosphere >... | reverse complement strand
AATATCGGATTCCCTGCATATTTTAATGAACTCACTGCTCATTATTTTGTCTTTTGCTTAGTTCAGATTTATCCACGGCAACAACTCCTTTTTCACCCATTTCAACTCTGCAAGTTTCGGTGTAGGCGTCATGCTCGAAGAATAATAACCATTTTTCTTTGATAATTTTGGGAAGATATTTCTTCTTTTCGTCAAGCGTTGTCAACGGGAACAGATCATATCCCATTATATAAGCAAGGTTTAGGTGCGTTGTTGTTGGGAATAGATCAGCATTATATAATAGAGTGGTTGAATTATCTTTAATAGTCACAAGTTGCATATGCGGAGTATGGCCGCTTACAATGTTTAAGTCAATAAACTCATCAAACTTCGTATCGCCGTCATATAATTTTAAATGCCCGGCTTCTTTTATGGGATTATAATTCTCCGGAATAAAGCTTGCTTTATCGCGTTCGCTTGGATTTTGTCCCCAATCCCAGTGCTTTCTCTGTAAATGATAAGTCGCGTTTGGAAAGGAAATCCGCGCTCTATATTCGGTATCGAAATCTGTTGAGCCGCCCGCATGATCAAAATGTAAATGAGTAAGAATTACATCGGTAATATCTTCCCGTTTGTATCCGAGAGCTTCCAATTCATGTTCAAGCGTATATTTGGAATGGTCAACGCCGTAAATATCATTTAGTTTTTCAGGTAATTTATATCCCACGCCGTTATCAATTAATATCTTTTTCTTATCAGATACAAGTAAAAGCGAGCGCATGCACATATCAATACGGTTGCGGTCATCCGATGGATTTGTTTTTGACCAAAGAGGCTTAGGCACAACTCCGAACATTGCTCCGCCATCAAGCCTTATCAGGCCTGTTTGAACTGTGTATAATTTATATTCTCCTATTTTCATTTGTGTACCTCTGCGCCTTTGCGAGACAATTTATTCTTTACTGGTTAGATTTTGTTTATTTTCAGTTTCGAGTTTTAGCAGCCGGTTAGTGTTTTCATTCCATTCATGGTACAGGTTGTTGAGCAGGTTTTTCAGCTCTTTGTATTCATTATTGGTTTTTAAAACTTTTTCTTTATCCTTGTAAAAATTCTCTGATGTCATTAAACTTTCTATTCCGGCCAGTTTCTCTTCATTAAGTTTAATGGCTGATTCTATTTTTACGATCTTATCCCTAATAGGCTTTGAAGTCTTATAAATTTTGTTCCGCGTTTCAGCTTCAATCCTTTTTTTCTCTTTGGACTTTTTCGCTGCCCCATTAGCGTTCGAATTAGACTCGCTGCGATTTTTCAGAGATGTAGAATGACTAACTAATTCTTCTTCTCTTTTTTGCAGGTAATAACTGCAATTACCAAGATAAGTCCTAATATTATGATCTTTAACTTCAATGATCTTACTCACAATGCCGTCAAGAAATTCTCTGTCATGTGAAATAATAAGGATTGTCCCTTCATATCTGGCAAGAGCCCTCATAAGTACTTGTTTTGAATTCATGTCAAGATGATTTGTCGGCTCATCAAGTATAATGAAATTTGATGGCTTAAGCAGCATTCGGGCTAAAGCCAGCCTGGATTTTTCGCCGCCTGAAAGCACCGAAACGTTTTTGAAAACATCATCTCCTTTATAAAGAAAGCTTCCCAATATATTTCTTAATTGCTTCCGCACGTCGCCAACGGCTACTGCATCAAGAGTGCCAAGGACAGTATTTTTCGGGTCAAGCGTATCCGCCTGGTGCTGTGAGTAGTATTCCAGCTCAACCTGGTGCCCCAATTTTCTATGGCCTTTCTGGAAATCCTCGGTTCCTCTGATAATCCGTGCGAGCGTGGATTTACCCGCGCCGTTTTTGCCAACCAGTCCGATCTTTTCTCCGCGTTCAATCTCCAGATCCAAATCGATTAGTACGCGGTTATCTCCATAGTTCTTGCAAATACCTTTTAAGTCCAGTACTTTTATACCGGAATGAGTTGCCGGAGGAAACCTGAAATCAATTGCCGCCTCTTCGTCTTCAATCTCAACAATATCCAGTTTCTCAAGCATTTTTATTCTGCTTTGAACCGCTGTAGCTTTGGTATTCTTATAGCGGAATCTTTCGATAAATCTATTCTGCTGCTTTAAATATTTCTGCTGGTTTTCAAATCTTTTTTCAAGCAGATCTTTTCGAATTTCTTTCTCTTTGACATAGAAAGAATAGTTGCCGGAATAAATCGTTACTTTGCCCGTATAAATTTCAACCGTCTTTGATGTTATGTTGTCAAGAAAAGTCCTATCATGAGAAACGAGAATTATTGCGCCTTCATATGATTTCAGAAAACTCTCAAGCCAAATAAGAGATTCGATGTCCAAATGATTTGTCGGTTCATCAAGCAGCAGGACAGATGGTTCGCTTAATAACAGCTTAGCCAAAGCAATTCTCATTTGCCAGCCGCCGGAAAATTCTTCCGTAGGCCGTTCAAAATCTGAAGAAGTAAACCCAAGCCCTTCCAGAATCTTTTCAATATTAGCTTTAATTTTAAATCCGTCCAGGTCCTCAAATTTGTGTTGAAGTTCGCCCAGGGTTTCTACAAGGTCAAGATATTCCGCCGAAGTTCTGTCGGCAATGCTCTCCAAATCTTTTTGTACTTCATCAATTTCATCTCTTACAGAAGAAATATCAGATAACCCTGTGTAAACTTCTTCATAGAGCGTCTTACCGCTGTATGAAATCCCATCCTGAGGCAGGTAATCAATAGTAGTGTGTTTGGATATTGCAATTTGCCCGGCATCGGGGTCAAGGAGCCCATTGATAATTTTAAGCAAAGTTGATTTGCCTGTGCCGTTAGAGCCTACAAGCCCGATCCTGTCTTTAGGATTGACTATAAATGAAACGTCATCGAAAAGCTTTTTCGAGCCAAATTGTACCGATATGTTAGATACTGAAAGCATGTAACCGCAAATTTAACGTTTTACGGTCAAATTAACAGTTACTTTTGCCTGACCTCAATAGTTCTAGCGATAAATCCAATCTTTTCACTTATCATTGGGAACATTTTTAGCTAATTTTGATATAAATCAGTAATGAATATCTATTAATAACAGAATTTAACTGAACTAAGACATGCTTACCAGAATAATTTTACCGATACTTTTCATTTTTACGCTTCTCAGCGCCTTTCGGGCGGAGGCACAGGATAATCAGGCAGAGGATTATAATTCAAGTTTTACTATATATACCAACAATTTTTATGCATCCGGGCAGGATGTAAGCATCACAATAGATGCTTATAATATCGTAAAAAGACCGGAATTCAAATTTACGGTATACAAAATTAAGGATATTGAAGGATTTTTCTCACGTCAAACTTCCACATATGCGATTGATGTACTGAGCAAAGACAGCACAAATCTTCTTTCAATGTGCGAAGAGGTTGATAACTTTGATAAGACGTTTAAGACTGAGGGATCTGAGAATTACTACTATTCATATGAAACCATAACTTACAAACCTAAGAGTAAAGGCGCTTTTGTAATTCGCTGCTCGTACCACAACAAAGTTGCTTACGGCGGATTTTTTGTTTCCGATATAGGCATGATATCACAGGCGGCTAACAATTCAGTGCTTGCATATACAGTTGACAGGCAAACCGGCGATCCAATAGATGGCGTTGACCTGAATTTCTATATGGGCACAAAAAAAATTGGCGTTGGCAAAACTACAAACGGATTATTCTATAAAGCTGTTGAAGAATCCGACAGGGAATTTGCCGCGGCAAATAATGTAGTCTATCCGTTGGTGATCGGCAGAAAAGGGGACGACATCGCAGTATCTGACCCGTATCTCTATTTCGGGTATGGCGCCAATATGTATTCAGTTTATATTTATACAAACCAACCGGTTTACAGGCCGAAATCAATAGTAGAGTTTAAAGGGACAATCAGAAAATCGGCTCCGGATGGATACCAGAATATTCCATCACGTGAGATCACAGTAAAAATAAAAGATTCAAAAGGCGCTGAGGTCAACAAGCAGGTTTTAAGCACAAACGCAAACGGCAGCTTTAACGGCGAGTTCAATATTGAAGATAATGCGGCATTGGGGATGTACTATATATATGCTGAGCTCGATAAAGACCAGCAATATACAGGAACATTCCAGGTAGAAGAATATAAGAAGCCTGAATATAAGGTTGATGTCACTCTGGATAAGGACCAATATACCGACGGCGATAATATTAAAGGAACTATTAAAGCCGATTATTATTTCGGCAGCGCTGTGCAGGATGCAGAAGTAACTTATAATGTTTATAAAAAGACTTTCTACAAACCATGGTGGTATTTTTCTGAATACAAATGGTGGTATGAGGATTATTATGCGAACCAGACAGATAATCAGAAATACAATAACGCTGATTTCATTTCTACCGGCACAGGTAAGCTTGATAAAGACGGAAGATTTGATTTTGATTACACTATAAAGGAAGATTTTAAATCAAAGTATAACTATTGGGGCTATTATGATTATTATGATAATAACCGCACATATGAATCAGATTACATTTATATAATCCAGGCAAAGGTAGTAGATAAGTCAAGAAGGGAAATACAGGCGACAAAGACAGTGTATGTTACCCGTGCAGACTTTTATTTGGTCTCAAATACCGACAAATATTTGTACAAACCGGGAGAAAAAGTGAATTTGGAAGTCCGCGCTGCAGATTTTTCAGATAAGCCGCGTGGCGGAGTTAAATTTGAAGCGACGGTTAATAAAATAACATGGGGGAAATATCCCGATTATAAACAGGAAAAAGGATTTGTAACTACTGTTGAAGGTACTACAATGAGCGATGGGCTTGGCGTGGCTACTTTTGAAGCGAAAGATGAAGGATATTATGATATAGAAGTTAAATCAACAGACGACAGGGGCAAGAAAGTAACAACCGAAACATACGCGTATGTTTCTAATGGCGATATGTGGTGGTGGTATAATCAATCCGGAGCAGTACAGATATTCCCTGACAAGGAATCTTATAAACCGGGCGAGATATGCAAAGCGCTGATTGTTACCACAACCCCCGGTGCAAATGTGCTTATTACAACTCAAAATGACAACATATTATCTTACAGGGTTGAGAAAATTGAGGGGACATCAAAGCTTATCGAGATACCAGTTGAAGAAAACTGTACGCCTAATTTCTATATAAGCGTTTCGTATGTTAGCAACGGGGCATTCTATAATAACAGTAAATCTGTTATGGTAATGCCGGAAAATAAATTTATGAACGTTTCTATCGGCACGGATAAAACCAGTTATAAACCTAAAGAAGAAGGCACGATGACTGTTAGAGTTACCGATAAGAACGGAAATCCTGTTCCAAATTCCGAAGTATCTATTGGCGTAGTTGATGAAAGCATCTATGCGATTCAGCCGGATGCGACAAAAGATATAAGGCAATTCTTCTATTCGCCTAAATGGAATTCAGTTTCGACTCATTACAGCAACGCATACTATTATTATGGATATTCGAGATTAATATCTATATATGAAAGATTTAATGTTAAATCAACCAGCGAAAGCGAGCTTGGAACTATCAAAGGCAGGTTGACGGATAAATCAGGGAATGCTCTGCAATATGCGACTATTGTGATTGATGACGATTATATTGCCTGCACAACTGCTGATGACGGCAGCTTTGAATTTAAGCTTCCATCAGGCGATTATAAATTGAGCGTGATGAAGGGCAAGAAGACCAAAGACAGCGAAAAGGAACTGACAGTAAAGAAAGGGCAGACGATTGAAATAAACATGAGCACCGATAATGACGGCGTGTATTTTGGTAATCCGGAGCAGAGCGAGAACCAGGGAATTATAATGGACGGCAGAAGTAACCATACGGAAGTAGACAGAGAGGAAGCGCCGGTAATGAAAGATGAACTGAAAACTGCCGATGTAAAAGAAAAGAAGCTTAGCAAAGGCGATGATAAGAGTGGCGAAGATTTCAGGAATTTAGGAGGAAAAGATTTTGTAGCGGCTGACCTCAGAAGCGATTTCAGAGACGCAATTTACTGGACGCCTTCGGTTATGACAGATGAAAGCGGCATGGCTGTTGTGAAAGTGAAATTCCCGGATAATCTTACAACATGGCGAATGACATCGCGCGTGATTACGTCTGATACAAAAGTCGGGCAGATGACCAGTACTGTGATGACACGTAAAGACCTTTTAGTAAGGATGGAGACTCCGCGGTTCTTCCAGCAAAATGATGAGGTAACAATTTCGACTATAGTACATAATTATCTGAGCTCGGAAAAGCAGACAAAGGTTAGTCTTAAGGCCGAAAATCTTGATATAGTCGGCGATTCAAAAGAACAAATGATCACTATGGGGAAAAATGAAGAGAAACGCATTGACTGGAGAGTGAAAGTTAATGACCCGAATGGTATGGCAAAATTGACTGCGACCGCGCTGACCGATGAGGAATCAGATGCAGTTGAGCTCAGCGTACCCATTCAGCCGCATGGATTGCAGCTTGCAGATTACCAGGCGATGGATGTTTCAGACGTGAATAAAACGGAAATCAAATATATCACTGTGCCGGAATACACCGATCTGCGCAGCGCAAAGCTTACGCTGAACGTTGATCCCTCGCTGGCGTCAACCATGCTTTCAGCTCTTGATGAGCTTGTAGGGTACCCGTATGGCTGCGTGGAGCAGACTATGAGCAAGTTCCTGCCTACTGTAATAGTAGCGAACACTTATAAAGAACTGAATGCGCCTATCAGCGAAGCAACTCAAAAAGACCTGCCCAAAATGGTTGATGCAGGATATAATAAATTGTACTCAATGCAGCATTATGACGGAGGCTGGGGATGGTGGACCAACGACCAGACACATCCGTTTATGACTTCATATGTTATATATGGCCTGTCATTAGGCGAAGCGGCCGGATATCCTGTGCATAAAGACGTTATGAGCAAGGGCATAGCCTCGCTAAAGAGCCAGTTAAATAATAAAGAGATTGACCCGACAACCAGGGCTTACATGATGTACACGCTTTCATACGTTGATAAGAAAGACACAAAGATATACGAGGAGCAGTTTAAAGAGTTAAGCGACGCAACGCTGAATGATTATGCAATATCTCTGCTTTCTATGGCTGCCAAAAATATTGGTAACGACGCTATGGTGAAGAAATATAACGACTTGCTTATCAGCCACGTACAGAACTTTGGCGAAGGCGCTTCATTCTGGGGCGGGCAGGCATGGCACTATTCATGGCAGGACGATAAAATTCAAACCACTGCTATGGCGGTTAAGGCTTTGATTGCCGACCCGATAAGCTTAAAGGATAATCCTGAATTATTGAATAAAGCTATCCGCTGGCTTATGATACAGCGTCAGGGCGGCGGCTGGTGGAACACTCAATCTACTGCATTTATCATCTACGCTATGGTTGATTATCTTAAAACATCAAAAGAACTTGACCCGGATTATAATGTCAAGATATTTGTCAACAATGAACAATTGCTTGACAAGAATATGACCAAAGCTAATATATTTGATAAAGAAGGCAAGCTTGAGATACCGGGAAATAAACTTAAAGCCGGAGTAAATGAAGTAAGGATAGAAAAGAACGGTCCCGGAAAAGTATATGTAGCTTCAGATCTGAGATATTACACCAATGAAGAGAATATTAAGCCGCGTGAAAACGGATTCAGGGTTGAGAAAGAATACTTTAAGCTTGAACAATACAAGAGCTATAACAGCGATAAGATAACATACAGAAAACGCTACTTTGACGGAAAAGTAAATTCAGGAGACGTTATATTGGTTAAGGTCAGAGTTCAGGCCAAGGAACAGAATAACCAGTATTTCATGCTTGAGGATCCGCTTCCCTCAGGAGTTGAAGTTGTTAAAGACGACTGGGCATATACCATAGATGAGGAAAAGGATTATTCAGGATGGGATTACTACTGGTGGCGCTGGTGGTATGCAGATAAAGATATCCGCGATAACCGCGTATCATTCTTTGCAACCTATATGTACGGTGATTCTTATGAGTTCTCGTATATAATCCGCGCACAGATACCGGGCAAGTATAATGTGTTACCGGCGACAGGTATGCTTATGTACTATCCCGATGTACGCGGCTCAAGCGAAGAACTGAAGCTGGAAATAACGGATAAAGAATAAGTAATTTTAGCAGAGATTTGTTCTAAACCTGACAGGTTCAAAAAGCCTGTCAGGTTTTTTATTTAATTGTCATTCCTGCGCAGGCGGGAATCCATTATGATGACAGAAATCAAAGATTTGATTTTTGCTTTTTCAAAAGATTTCCTTGGTTATTATTTAACCCGAATTGCCATGAGCTTTTGCTCGTGGATAAAGATATTTTATTTACTCGGCTTTAGCCGTTAAAGTTTTTGGGCTAAAGCCCAATTATTTTGTTTTCTTTTCCCCGACCTAAAGGTCGGGGCTATTGTTTATAGCGGAGCCAGTTTTTTTTGACCAAAGACGTATGCCAAATTGAAAACTCCTCACACCACGCTTCAAAACTATGTCAGTTTTTTTTGTTTTCAGCCCTCCCAGGGAGGGTAAACAAGCAGGGGTTAATTTTATATATGTTATTTTTTGTTTGCCACGACCTTTAGGTCGTGGATAAAGATATTTTATTTACTCGGCTTTAGCCGTTAAAGTTTTGGGCTAAAGCCCAATTATTTTGTTTTCTTTTCCCCGGCCTAAAGGTCGGAGCTATTAAAAATCTTAAAGGAATACGTGGATAAAGTTTAAGATAATTATCAATTCATCCGATGACTCCAGCGTCATCGGATGAATTTTCCTGTATTTATTTATTCTCAGGCTCAAGTCCCTGGTTGCCAGCATCAAGAACAAATTTCCATTTTCCGTCTTTCTGTTTCTTCCAGATAGTGACATAAGTTCCGCCTTCTTTTTTCGGATCGCCTTCTTTTTTCGGATCGCCTTTTTCATCATTATATGTCAACTCATAAATGCCGTATGTATAGCCGAGCTCAAGTGATTGGGATATAGACGCAAATGTGGGAGCCCATGTAAGCGTGAATCCTCCTCTTTTATCCTTAAAATGTTCTCTTATCTTTTCAGCTCCTTCCAATGGATAACTGTTATCTCTTAAAAGTGTTGCGTCATCAGCCATGAATTGCAGAAAAGCATCTTTGAATCCATGAGCTTTTGAATAGTCCGAAAAATCAATATCTGCCTGTTTTATTGCTTGTTTTTCAGTCTCTATATCAGGCTGCGCGAACATTACAGTCGCCTGAATAAGTATAACGAGGGCTATAAACCAAATATTTACCGTCATATCAGTTCATTAATTATGTTTTTTTGAAATGTTAATTCCGAGGACGTCTGATCCTTAGACAACCGGCAGGGAAGTTGTGTGACAGAAAAAAGTATTTTTAGGGTTGTTGCTATTGTTCAATAATGGTGTATATTTGTACACAAATCATCTAATAAACTAATCACAAATACATGAAAAAACTAGCTTTAGCGGCGGTTTTATTTATCGCCATATTTGCAATCTTCAACTCAAATGCATCAGCTCAGGCGCTGGCTTTTGATATCAAAAACAACACAGGCGTTACATTGAACAACATCTATGTTACTCCGGCTGAAACAACAAATTGGGGAAAAGATATATTACCCAATGACATGTTTAACGACCAGGCAACTGTTCATGTAACAATTCCGGCTGATTACGGAACAACGTGTAAATTTGATATAAAGATCACCGACGTACCGGGTAATGCAGTAATATTTACTAATGTGGACGCATGCACACTGCACACATTAACCATTCACTGGGACGGCACTTACCAAATGGAATAACGGGGGCAGCCTTAAGAGTTTTATAAAAGCCCGTCATATTATTTTGACGGGCTTTTTTATTTGCACAAATATTTATATTTAATTCATCATCGTTGTTATAATAACCTTAAGGTTATCATTTCAAGGATTTGAGCTTTTGTTCGGGATTGAATTCAAATTTCTTTTCCATCCTTTAAACTTAGTCCTTTTTATTGGTGAATCAGTGAAAATTTTGCTAAACTCTTCCTCTGTGATTTGTTCAAGCTCGGCTTTGGTTTTGAACCCCCCTCCGCTTCGCTCCTCCCCCCTTTGTTCAAATGGGGGACTATAAAGTTCTTCTTTCGGATAAAAATTCGCATCCCTGCAATCATGATTATATTTAGGTGAGTTGTATGGGCAAACATCCTGGCAAACGTCGCAGCCAAAGAGCCAGCCCTCAAGATTAATCGATTCAGGAATTTCTCCGCGGTTTTCGATAGTATGATAAGAAATGCACAGGTTCGCATCAAGCTTATATTCATCAACTATTGCTCCGGTGGGACAAGCCGAAATACATAATGTGCAGGCTCCGCACATGTCGGTGATGGGAGAATCATAATTCTCAAACTCTATATTGGTTATAATATCTGATAGGAACAGCCATGAGCCAAAATCGGGACTAATTACATTTGTATGTTTTCCCATCCACCCAATACCTGCGCGCACCGCCCATGCTTTATCCATAACGGGTCCGTCATCTACATAATGCTTTATTGCGAGTCCGCCGAAGGCGGGCGAAGCAATCCCATTGATAGAATGTATATACTCGCTCAACTCTTTAAGCTTTTTCTTCAAAACTTTATGATAATCTTTACCCCAGGCATAACGCGAGATTTTAGGTTTAGATTCGTCATGTTCAAACGGGGTGTAATAATTATATGCAAGCGATATCACGCTTTTTGCGCTTTCAAGAATGAGCTTAACATCTTTACGTTTATCAAAGCCCTTATCAATCCAATTCATATCCGCGGCATAACCATTTGAAAGCCATTCTTTGAGGCGGGAAGACTCTTCCTGAAGCAAATCGGCTTTGGAAAATCCAACGCTTACAAAACCAAGAGCCTTAGCTTTTTCAATGATAAGATTCTTAATATTTTCTGATACGAGGTTCAATTATAATGAATTTAAATAATAAAGTGTGAAGAGTAATCAGAGTAAATCAAACGGATGTTCCCGTAATATAAGATCACGGGGTTTTTTTATCTGTGGATGGTTGATTGTTGACAATTTTTATCGAACGGACAACGGCGTCAATATACGGTTTGTATTTATCGAAAAGTTCTTTCTTTGTCTCGGTGTTAACATAAACATTTTTCTTGCCGAGGTCATCGCTGAATATAAAGAACTTATATGATATGCGTTTTGCGCCGGTTAAGACGGGGTCGGTCGAAAATCCTGAACGCGTTGAATCATCCATCCGGAACGGATTCTTATATGTAGTTTTATTGAATGCGCTGTGCTGCGGGTCGTCTATCTGTATGAATATCTGCAAGGCGCCGGGGTCCTCGCTGGCGGAATCAGTGTTGATAATAACTCCGTTAAATTGCTCCTGGTTCAGATTAACAGAGCGGTTATCTGTAAGCTTCCAGTTCTTGGGATACCAAAGGCTCATGCCAATTGCGTTTTCAGAATAAGTGGACTTAAGCGAATCAGCTAATGTAAGCTTATTAGTATCGCTTTTCATTTTTGCGGTAAGCAATGAATCCGTTATAGTCTTCAGCGAGTCCGCATTTACTTTTGTGATCTGCGTCGTATCCAGCGTCTTATTCCTCGGCCTGTTAATCTTTGGAATAATTGATTTCGGCGTTATCTTCGGCCTTACCTGCTGTGTATTATCCTTTATTTCAGACTGCTCTTTTTCCTTTTGTTCCTCTTCTTTCATTTTGTCAACATCCGGAGGATCAAACTTTGGCGTTTCAACGTCTTCAACAACTATAATTTGCTGCTGCTGAGTCGGATCAACTTTACTTTCTTTAGGAGTAACAAAAGCATAAAGCAGTACTATCGCAAGTATGTGAGCTATTACCGATAGAACCATGCCGCGTTTCATGT
>Ga0265316_10005804_pt1 | contig 11909 bp, 18 predicted proteins | sample 4522metaG_FD_202092 | JGI IMG/M metagenome (GOLD analysis project Ga0265316, IMG submission 202092) | Rhizosphere microbial communities from Carex aquatilis grown in University of Washington, Seatle, WA, United States - 4-5-22 metaG | ecosystem: Host-associated > Plants > Roots > Rhizosphere >... | reverse complement strand
TAACTGCCGGTGTCGGGCATGCGTTCTTCCGTAAGCACGACGCCCAACTCCCGGGCGAGAAACGGTGCATTAATAAAGTTCACCGGATCGTGAACGCTGTGCGCAAGAATGCCCTTGAGAATTCCGGCCTTGACCAGTTCAAACGCCGATACCATCAGATCACCGGAAACGGAAACAGTCAGTTTCTTGAGTTTCCCCGGCGTTGATTGAACAACAAGACTTCCAATCCGTTCAGCGAGGTCGAGACAGGGGCGCACTTCCGCGCGGAGGGTGAGATGCATCGCAGAACCATTGACGATGCCGGTGAACGCGCGTCCTTGCAGGGCATCGACAATCTCTTCGGCAATTTGCACAGCCACTTTTTCCTGCGCTTCTTCGGTCGATGCGCCAAGATGCGGAGTAACCACGACTTTGGGGTGACCGACGAGAGGATTTCCTTTCGGCGGCTCACTTTCGTACACATCGAGGGCGGCACCGGCGACCTGACCGCTATTCAATGCCCGCAGCAAAGCCTGTTCATCAATAATGCCGCCTCGTGCGCAATTCACGACACGCACCCCCTTCTTGCATTGCGCAAACGCAGCGTCCCCCAGCAAGCTCTTCGTTTGCGCATTGAGTGGCGTATGGACGGTGATGAAATCAGACCGGCGGAAGAGCTCCTCGAGACCGACAGGTTCGATGTTCATTTTCACTGCAACATCGGCGCCAAGCACCGGGTCATAGCCCAGGACTTTCATCCCGAGACCCTGGCAACGGACAGCCACTTCCCTGCCGATTTTGCCGAGTCCAACGACACCGATCGTTTTGTCGTTGACTTCAGTTCCGGTAAAACTCTTTCTGTCCCACGCGCCTCCCACCATGCTCGCATGAGCCTGCGGGATATTCCGGGCGAGCGAGAGCATCATCGAGATCGTATGTTCTGCAGCGGAGACGGTATTTCCTCCCGGAGTATTCAGCACAAGAATTCCCTTCCGGGTTGCAGCCTCCACATCGATATTATCCACCCCTGTGCCGGCCCGACCGATCACTTTCAGCCGTGTCCCCCTTCCGATCACTTCCGCTGTCACCTTTGTGGCGCTCCGTACGATCAACCCTTCGTACTCCCCGATGATTTTGAGCAGTTCCGCTGCCGGCAGCCCCGGCCGATTGTCCACCTGAAACTGCTCACGCTCAAGGATGTCAATGCAGCTTTGTTCGAGTTGATCGCTGACAAGAATCTTCATGAGGCAATTCCTTTTTGAGGTGACCGGAATGCTACGTCGATATGAAGGATGAGAGTACTGCTCCGCAACTAGAAATCAAATGAAGAAGAATGAAAGATCCAACCAAATTATTCGTAATTGTGGTGCCATAGATCGTCTTCCTGCCGTACATCAGGCGCCACATCATGGCGTCCTGGTGTTCTCAATTTCCGACAAGCTCTTCTGAACCGCGGAAATACCTTCCCCGGGAGTGGCGGGAAACCCTGAGAGAATCAGCGCGCGTTCGAGAGCCGCAACCACTGTGACCATATCAAGGTCATCATAATATCCCAGGTGTGATATGCGCAAAATCTTTCCCGCGTAGTCGCCCTGTCCCCCCGCCACCGTGATTCCGAATCGTGTTTGCAGGGTTTGGTGCAGTTCCTTCCACACGACACTCTCCGGCAGCCATGCGGCCGTTAACGCATTGGACGGCGCTTGCGAAAACAGTTTCAGACCCAAAGCGGCAAGACCGTTTCTCGCCGCCTTTGCGTGGCGTGCGTGGCGTGCCCAAATGTTCTCGAGTCCTTCTTCATACATCATATCGAGTGCTTCGTCAACGCCCTGGAGCAGCGTAATCGCCGGGGTCCAGGGCGTATCGTTCGAGTTTAAGACGGCCAGAGCCCGTCGAAGATCGAAATACATCCGGCGCGAGGTCGACAACTCAATTGCCTTCCGGGCACGCTCACTCAGGGCGACAAACGCAACTCCGGGGGGTGTCATGAGCCCTTTTTGGGAGCCGGTGACACAGGCATCGATGCCCCACGCATCGAACCGAAGCTCGAGCGCGCCAACAGAAGTGATGCCATCCACACACAGCAGTGTGCCGGGGAATTCCTTCCGGACCATTGCAGCAATCGCCTTGAGATCAATCGCCGTTCCCGTCGAGGTTTCGCTGTGTGTGAGCAACACCCCGCGCGGATCTTTCGCGCCATGCAGTGCCTCGCGAAGTTGTTCCGGCTGAAGGGCCGTCCCCCATGGAACGAGAATTTCCTGCGGATTAATCCCAAACGTTTCGGCCAGCCGGGTCCACCGTTCGCCAAATTTGCCCCCATTCACTGTGATGACGCAGTCGCCCGGGGAAAAGAGATTCACCACCGTTGCCTCCATCGCGCCTGTTCCCGAGGAAGTAAGTGGAACGACGGGACCGGAGGTATCAAACAGCCATTGAAGACGATGGTGGAGGTGATCCATGGTGCGGCGAAACTCATCCGTGCGGTGATGGATGAGAGGAGAACCCATGCGCCGGAGTACACGCTCAGGAAGGGGGGTTGGGCCGGGGGTGAAGAGCCGATGTTTCATGCCGGATCGAGGGGTCAGTCGCAGAGAGCTTCAGCGATGGCGTGGAGTACTTCAGTTTTTCCGATTCCGGTAACGGCAGAAAAGGGAACGACGCCCTTGCAATGCGGATAGACGCTGAACGTGGTGCGTGCAGCCTGCACATAACGGGGCATCTTGCTGACGGGAAGTTTGTCGGCCTTGGTGAGGGCGACCAGGAAATTGATGTCGTAGTAGTCGAGCCAGCCGATCATCATCATATCGAGTTCGGAAGGCTCATGGCGCGCGTCGATGAGTTGGACGACCAGATCAAGGTTTTCGCGGCTTTTGAGGTATTGTTCGATGAGTTTGCCCCAGCTGGATCGCACTTGGGCGGGGATGCGGGCGTAGCCATATCCGGGAAGGTCTACGAAGTAGAACTGCTTGTTGACAACATAGTAGTTGAGTTCGCGCGTCTTTCCGGGGTCACCACTGGCGCGGGCGAGGGATTTGCGCGCGCAGAGCTTATTAATGAGGGAGGATTTGCCCACGTTGGATCGACCGAGAAAGGCAATCTCATTCATCCCATCCCGAGGGAGTTGCCGCAGGTCGGTTGCTCCGAGAACGAATTCAGCCGTTGTGATTTTCATGCACGAAGCTGTGGCGATGTGATGCGTCGGAGGCGCCGGCGCAGTTGGGACCGAAGTCCCTACCAGCCGCCCGGGTCGCACCGGCAGATTTCCTTGTTGCGAATCGGGACAGGCAGGCGCAGGGGAATTCTTATGATTTAGCTGCGGCTTCAGCGGGTTCGTCTTTCTTCGGCACAGGTTCCTCTTTGGCAGTCTTGCCGCTTGGTTTCTTTGCTTTGCGCGCGCGCGCTGTCTTTTCTTTCGACTGCGTCCGTCCGCCGCTTTCCGAACCCATGTTAAAATCCACCAGTTCAATGACGGCAAGCTCAGCCCCATCTCCCTTTCGCTGGCCAAGCCGGACAATCCGGGTATACCCGCCGGCTCTCGTTCCCACCTTGTCCACAATCGTGGAGAAGAGCTCGCTGACCACTTCACGATCCTTGATCATCCGACTCACCTCGCGCCGCGCGTGAACCCCCGCGCCGGGTGCGTCGACGGTCTTTGCTGCAGCATTGCGTGCGCGGGTGATCAGCTTTTCGACGACCATGCGCGTCTCTTTTGCCTTTGCCACCGTTGTGGTAATCCTCTTGTGGCGTAACAATGACGTTGAAAGTGCGCGGAGAAGTGCGCTGCGATGACTGGCAGTGCGTTTGAGTTTGCGTCCTGATTTGCGATGTCGCATGATTTCAATCCCAGAAATACAATCGTGTGCGTGGAGTTACTCTCCATCCTTCAGATATTTGGTGACATCCATTCCGAAGGAGAGGCCTTGTTCCTCGATAATCTCCGAAAGTTCCGCCAGCGATTTTCTCCCGAAATTGCGGAACTTCAGGAGTTCGGCTTCGTCACGGCGAACGAGCTCGGCAATCGTCTTGATGTTTGCCGCACGGAGACAATTATGCGAGCGCACGGACAGTTCGAGTTCGTCGACGGGGGTAAGAAGAATTTTCCTGACGCGCTCCATCTCCGCATCTTGCGGTGTTTCATCTTTCACTGCTTCCGGCTCCGCATCAAAATTAATGAAGAGCTGGATGTGGTCACGGAGGATTTTCCCGGCGAAGGTCAGGGCATCCTCGGGCGTGATCGATCCGTCGGTGTCCACTTCAAGGGTCAATTTCTCGTAGTCGGTCTGCTGCCCGACGCGCGTTGTTTCAACGAAATAACGGACGTTTTTGATGGGAGTGAAGATTGTGTCGATTGCGATAACCCCCGGCGCCTGGTCGGGGGTTTTGTTCTCTTCCGCAACGATATATCCCACGCCGCGGCCGATCCAGATCTGCATTTCAAATGAAGCATCGGCATTCAATGTCGCGAGATGGAGATCCGGGTTCAGGACCTCTATATCCGGAGAGGCGTTCTGGAGATCGCGCGCCTTCACCTCCATGGGTCCTTTCAAGGACACCACGATGCGGTTGGTCTTCTTGTTGACGAGCCTCAGGCGGACCTGTTTCAGGTTCAGCACGACATCAGGCACGTCTTCCACAACTCCGGGAATCGTCGAGAACTCGTGTTGCACGCCCTCGACGCGAAACGCGGTAATGGCATAGCCGGGGAGCGACGACAGCAGAACCCGGCGCATGGAATTCCCCAGCGTCACGCCGAAGCCTTTTTCCAGAGGCTGGACGAGAAACCGCCCGAATGTTGGAGTCCGGGAGGTTTCATCCAGCTGGATCTTCTCCGGCATTTGAATTGTTCCGGTTGTCATTGTGCTCTCTCCACCCTTACTTGGAATACAACTCGACGACCAGCTGTTCGTCCGCATTGAGCGGAATGTCGGTGCGGGTCGGAACATCAAGGAATGTGCCGACCATGCCGGCCTTGTCGAGGCTCAGCCATGGCAGCATTGCGTTATCTTTCATCCGCTTCATTGAAGAGTGAACGATTTCAATGTTCTTGCTCTTCTGTCTCACGGCCACCAAGTCTCCCGGCCGAAGCTGGAAGGACGGGATATCGACGTGTTTCCCGTTCACAAGGAAGTGCCCGTGATTAATGAGTTGCCTCGCGGTCTTTCGTGAAGGCGCGAAGCCGAGACGATAGACGGTATTGTCCAGCCGGCGCTCGAGCAGCTTCACCAGATTCTCGCCTGTGCGCCCCGTCTGTTTGAGGGCCTTCTCAAAATAGTTGTGGAATTGTCCCTCCATCAAACCGTACATCCGGCGGATTTTCTGTTTCTCCCGAAGCTGAACGCCATACTCGGAGATCTTGGTCCGTCTTGATTGGCCGTGCTGGCCGGGAGGAAATGCGCGGCGTTCCACCGGGCATTTCTCGGTGAAGCACTTTGTCCCTTTCAGGAACAACTTTTGCCGCTCACGCCGACAAAGCCGGCAACTTGGGGCAGTATACCTTGCCATGAACGAATTCCCTTTGTGTCAGTTCGCTTACACTCTGCGCCGTTTTGGCGGCCGACAGCCGTTATGCGGGATCGGGGTCGCATCACGGATGCTGCTGATTTCCAGACCTGCAGTCTGCAACGCACGAATCGCTGCTTCTCGTCCGGACCCGGGTCCTTTTACAAACACCTCGACCTTTCGCAGTCCAAGGGCATGTGCGGCTTTCGCCGCAGCTTCAGCAGAAACCTGTGCTGCAAATGGAGTATTCTTGCGCGATCCCTTGAAACCATTCTTGCCTGCCGAGGACCAGCTGATGGTATTGCCATACACGTCGGTGATGGTCACGATGACATTATTGAACGTGGCCTTAACAAACACCTTGCCGCTGACGTCGACCTGGATTTTCTTCCGTTTCTTGGTGTCGGTCGATTGGCTTTGAGTGGTTTTTGCCACAACACCTCCTTGTTCCATGAGTTACTACATTCCAATCCTCCCGAGCAGTTCCAACAACAGCGCACATTGCCCGAAGGTCTCTGCCTATCTCCTGCTTCGTACTCCCTGCTCTCTGCTTAGGTCTTGGCCGCCGTTTTCTTCTTTCCTGCAACCGTCTTCCGCCTGCCTTTGCGCGTGCGCGCGTTTGTCCTTGTGCGCTGGCCACGCACTGGCAGGCCCTTGCGATGGCGGATGCCACGATAGCAGCCGATGTCCATCAATCGCTTGATGTTCATCTGCGTGTCGCTCCGCAATGCTCCTTCCACCTTGTAGTCGGCAGTGATGATGGCACGAATCTTTGCCACTTCATCGTCATTAAGATCGCCGATCTTCTTGTCGAAGGAAATGCCCACCCTTCGAAGGATCGTGCGTGCCGTTGTCCGACCGATGCCATAAATGTAGGTCAGACCCACTTCAGACCGCTTTTTCTTGGGCAGATCGATACCCGCAAGACGAGCCACGCGGTACTCTCCTTGTTGTTAGCCTTGACGCTGTTTGTGCTTTGGGTTCTTGCAGATCACCCGCACCTGTCCCTTGCGGCGGATGATTTTGCAATTGATGCAGATCTTTTTAACGGACGACCGGACTTTCATAGCCGCATTCCCCGTTTTCTTGTTCTCTTGCTTACTTGTATCTGTATGTGATACGCCCCTTGCTCAGGTCGTACGGCGACAGTTCTACCGTCACTCTGTCGCCCACCAGGATCTTGATGAAATTCATGCGCATCTTGCCCGAGATATGGGCTAGGATGTTATGCCCGTTCTCGAGACTCACCTTGAACATTGCGTTGGGCAGGGTCTCGGTAATCACCCCATCAACTTTGATCGGACCTTGCTTTCCCATAGGGACTGTTCATGCCTCCGTCACCTCGTGAGGATCTCTGCGTCACCGGATTGCACGATGACGGTATGTTCGAAGTGTGCCGAAGGCTTCCCATCTGCCGTCCGCACCGTCCAGCCATCGGTGTCCACTGTCACTCTGTAGGTTCCTGCGTTGACCATCGGTTCGATTGCCAGAGCCATCCCTTCCTGCAGCAGGATGCCCGTTCCCGATGTCCCAAAGTTCGGAACCGCCGGTTCTTCATGCAGGTTCTTGCCTATTCCGTGCCCGACGAGATCACGCACGACGGAAAAGCCCCTCTTCTCAACCCACTCCTGAATAGCTCCGGAAATATCATACAGCCGTCCGCCTGCCACCGCCTGCGCAATCCCCTTCATCAATGCTTCTTCTGTTACCTGCAACAGGCGCTGCTTCTCCTCGGACACTCTGCCGACCGCGAAGGAACGAGCGGCATCTCCGAAGTATCCCCCCTTCTTGACTCCCACATCGATCGATACAATCTGTCCTTCTTCCAATTGTCGCGGGCCGGGAAACCCATGGACAACCTGGTCGTCGATCGAAACACACAGGGTCGATGGAAAAAGATTACGCTTATCGCTCCCGTATCCCTTGAACGCCGGAACCCCTCCTTGCGATCGGATATATTCTTCTGCAAGAATATCGAGTTCCTGGGTTGTTATCCCCGGCCGTATCCGCCCTCCCATGAGGGCCAGCACTTCTCCGACGATGCGACCGCTTTCACGCATCATCGCAACTTCCTGCCGGGACTTAATCGAGACCTTTGCCATGCTTCAGGGTTACCGCATCCGTCCCTTCATCTTCCCCGATTTCATAAATCCGTCGTAATGACGCATCAAAAGGTGCGACTCCATCTGCTGCAACGTATCAAGGGCAACACCAACCATAATCAGAAGACTTGTGCCGCCAAAGAACTGCGCAAATGATGGGGTGACACCGAATCGCGACACAAATGCCGGAAGAATGGCGATGATGGCAAGGAAGATCGATCCGGGAAGAGTGATTTTTGTCAAAATGTTGTCGATAAAATCCGCCGTGTGTTTTCCCGGACGGATTCCGGGGACAAACCCCCCCTGCTTCTGCATATTCTCCGACACATCCTTGGGATTGAACGCTATAGCGGTGTAGAAATACGTAAAGAAAACGATCATCAGCCCATAGAACAGGGAATACGTCAACGACGTGTACTGGAAGTACACGGAGATATTCTGCATGAACTCGCTTTCAGGGAAAAACGTCAGGATCGTGCTCGGGATGAACATGATTGACTGCGCAAAGATAATCGGCATAACACCTGCAGTGTTCACGCGAAGCGGGATATATTGCGTCACCCCTCCGTACACCTTCCTGCCGACGACGCGCTTGGCATACTGTACCTGAATGCGCCTGGTTCCCTGTGTCACCATGATGACACCGGCGATAATTGCGACCATCACTCCGACAACAAGCAGAAAGAGCACGATATTCTGGTTCGCATTGTACTGCTCAATGAATGAATGCGGGAACCGGGCAATAATGCCAATGAAGATAATGAGAGAAATTCCGTTGCCTATGCCGCGATCGGTGATTTGTTCTCCGAGCCACATCATGAACATCGTACCGGTTGTAAGAAACACCATCGTGCTCAATGTAAAAGCTAGGCCCTGCACTTCCACGGGGACAATCGGTTGCCCTTCCCAGGACAGACTTGTAAGTCTAACACTCACTCCCCATCCCTGGAGGATCGAAACGACGACTGTCCCATAACGTGTGAGTTGCGTTAATTTCTTTCTTCCATCTTCCCCTTCTTTCGACAACTTCTGAAAGTAGGGAACTACCGCGCCAAGAAGCTGCAGGATAATCGACGCGCTTATATACGGCATGATTCCGAGGGCGAAGACCGCAGCGTTCTTGAACGCTCCGCCGACGAACAGATCATACAACCCGAACAGGGTATTGGCGCCCTGCGACGCTTCAGCCTGCGAAAGCAGGGAAGCGTCAATGCCGGGAAGCGTGATATGGGAACCTATGCGAACGACGATCAGGAGGGCCGCGGTAAACAGCAGCCGCGTGCGCAACTCCTGGATCTTAAAAATATTGCGGAAGCTTTCTCCGAGCTTGACCATTACTGTTTCGAACCTGCGCTAATGGGTTGAACCTTGCCGCCGGCGTTTTCAATTTTCGTGATGGCGGATTTACTGAACGCATGCGCGCTCACCTCAAGCTTAGCGGACAATTCCCCTGTTCCGAGGATCTTTACCGGCACATCGCTCTTTCTCACAACTCCCAGACGATTGAGCACCTCGGGGGTCACCACACCGTTAAGGAGGCGACCGGCTTCTGCGAGTTTGTTCAACGAATCGACGTTGACGACCTGGAATTCGACCTTAAAGGGGCTGAAGAACCCGCGTTTGGGAACGCGCCGCACCAGAGGCATTTGCCCACCTTCGAACCATGCGGGACGGCTGGAGCCTGAACGTGATCCTGCCCCATTATGTCCCCGTGTCGAGGTTCCGCCGTGACCTGAGCCCTGACCGCGCCCAATCCGCTTCGACTTCCTGCGCGAACCGGGAGCAGGTTTCAAATTGCTGAGAATGTCCTTTGCCATTGTCTGCCTTTGATGCTTGATCGAATTACTCGATTTCCTTGACATCCACAAGGTGGATGACCTTGCGAATCATGCCCCGCACTTGCGGAGTGTCGTTCTGCACCACCGACCTATTCGGGCGTCCCAGGCCGAGCGCTATCATGGTGCGCTTCTGAGCTTCCAGGCGATCGATAATGCTGCGCGTTTGAGTAATCAGGAGTTTCTTTGCCATATCAGCACTCACTTCGTTCAAATGGTTGCCGTCGTTTTTGCTGTCGTCCCGAACATATCTGTGAGCCGGAGGCCGCGCCGTGCAGCCATGGAACGCGCGTCGATGAGGCTGAGAAGTGCGCTCATCGTCGCCTTCACGACGTTATGGGGATTGGAAGAACCAAGCGATTTTGTAAGAACGTCTTTCACTCCGGCCGATTCCAGCACTGCGCGGACGGCACCACCGGCAATAAGACCGGTCCCCGGTGAGGCGGGCTTCAGCAGGACTTTTCCAGCGCCAAACTTTCCGATCACGGCGTGGGGAATTGTTCCTTTGAAGATGGTCACCTGGACGACATTTTTCTTGGCATCGTCAACTCCTTTGGAAATGGCGTCGGCGACTTCATTCGCCTTGCCAAGTCCGATCCCGACATGCCCGTTGCCGTCGCCCACCACCACGATGGCGTTGAAGCTGAACCGCCGGCCACCCTTCACCACCTTGGCAACGCGGTTGATATGGACCAACTTGTCTTTCAGTTCCAGGTCGCTTGCTTTCATGCGTGCCAAAGTGATTCCTCGCAATCGATTCGTGTAATCTGTGCTTCGTTTGCTGTCGGGAGAGGAGTCGAACCTCTACTAACGGCTCCAAAGGCCGCTGTCCTGCCATTAGACGACCCGACAATCGGTACTTGTTTCCGGGTCCCGCCCAGCATTACTTGGATAATTCTATTGCAATTCAGCTTATGGGCACCCATTGCCCCGGCGAACGTGCCCGTCAGAATTTCAAGCCGGCTTCGCGCGCGCCATCGGCTACCGCTTTCACAACCCCATGATAAAGATAACCGTTGCGATCAAAGACCACATCCTTGATCCCTTTTTCCACCGCTTTCTCGGCCACGGTTTTGCCAACTTGCTTCGCGATGGCCATCTGTCCTTTCACTCCCTGCATCCGGGGGCGCATCTCTTTGGAGAGATCGGACACGGAGACCAGCGTCTTGCCGGCCGAATCATCAATGACCTGTGCATACACATGGCGGATGCTCCGGTACACCGACAACCGCGGTCGATTGGGCGTTCCGACGACGCGGAGGCGAATGTGTGTCTTCAGACGTTTACGGTGTTGAACTCGGGTTTTCGTGATCATGGTTGTTTCTCAACTCACTGGATTACGCTTTTGCGCCGCTGGCTGCGGCAGCCTTACCGGCTTTGCGGCGGATATATTCACCTTCATACTTGATCCCCTTGCCCTTGTAAGGTTCGGGGGGTCGGAATGACCGGATCTTTGCGGCCACCTGTCCCACCAGTTGCTTGTCAATTCCGCTGATGGTAATGCTTGTTTGCGTCGGCGCCTCGATTTTGATCCCTTCGGGAGGAACGAACAGGATAGGGTGTGAATAGCCGAGCGCCAGTTGAAGCTTCTTCCCCTTCAGTTCAACGCGATAGCCGACTCCGACGAGTTCCAGTTTCCTGGAGTATCCCTCGGTGACGCCCTTGATCATGTTCTGAATGAGCGCGCGCCACAATCCGTGCAATGCCCTGGCTTCCTTCAGGTCTGAAGAGCGTGACACCAGGATTTGGTTGTCCTTGATCTCGACCCCGATGCTTTGATGGGCCACAGCGGCAAGCTCGCCCTTGGGCCCGCTCACGGAAACCGCGCGATCCTTGACCTGGACCTTGACACCCTTGACAATGGGGATGGGTTTTCTACCGATTCGTGACACGGCGACAATTCTCCTTCCAATTCCCGGTTACCAGATTTCGCAAACCACTTCGCCCCCGACCTTTGCCTCTCTGGCCTGACGGTCGGACATCAACCCTCGCGAAGTGGAAATGACGGCTATTCCCAGACCGCCGAGCACTCGCGGGATCTCCGTGGCGTCGACATAGGTCCGCAGTCCGGGAGTACTCACACGTTTCAGTCCCGTGATCACAGGCCGTCCCTCATGGTACTTCAACTGAATGCGCAGAGTTCCCTGCGGGGTATCCTTCAGTTCCGTAAACCCGGTGACAAATTGCTGGTCGATGAGCAGCCGGGTCAATTGGCGCTTCATGTTCGACGCCGGAACGTCGACTTTTTTATGCCCTGCCTGGAGGGCGTTCCGCAGCCGTGTCAGGTAATCGGCTACGGGGTCGGTCATGGTCATGCGTTCTCCTGCTTCTGCGAACTGAACCTGTTGTTCATATCTTACCAGCTGGCCTTTGTCACGCCGGGAATTTTCCCGTCCAGCGCGAGCTCACGGAACGAGATCCGCGAAAGGCCGAACTTCCTCATATAGCCGCGTGGTCTGCCAGTCATGCTGCACCGGCTATGGAGTCTGCACGGGCT
>Ga0265316_10005802_pt1 | contig 11912 bp, 14 predicted proteins | sample 4522metaG_FD_202092 | JGI IMG/M metagenome (GOLD analysis project Ga0265316, IMG submission 202092) | Rhizosphere microbial communities from Carex aquatilis grown in University of Washington, Seatle, WA, United States - 4-5-22 metaG | ecosystem: Host-associated > Plants > Roots > Rhizosphere >... | reverse complement strand
ACCGGAGGTTCCGAGCCCGGCGACCATGCTCACCCACGAGCGCGCTTTCGCGGCACAGAGGGTCTTCGGCCAGCCGGGCCCGGCCCTCGGTGTGACTCTTTTACCTAATCTGGAAGATACAAGGGTGAAGCTTTTTTCAGGCCGGTCGTTGAAACTACGCCGATGGTGTGGCCCAAGTCTGCGGCACGATTCACGTCTGGTGCAGTACCCTCACCCCAACCCTCTCCCAAAGGGAGAGGGAGAACGCAAGCTTACATGGACTTGTGACATGACCGCCGCTTTACGTAGCCACGCAGGAGCCTGAGCGTGAAAGTGCTGCAATTCATGCCCATTTCAGCTCCCCCATTCCTCGAATCGCGACCGGTCATCTAACGCCTCCGACCAGGCGACGATAGACGGCCTGGTAGCGATCCACGGCCGGTTCCAGTTGGAAAAGCTCCTCGGCCCGGGTTCGTGCTGCGCGCGACATGCGGGCGTGAAGATCCGGGTCGGTGAGCAAGTCGCGCACGTGCTTTGCCATGGCTTCGATGTTTCCCACCGCAGCCAAGAATCCAGTCTCGCCGTCGCGCACGACCTCGGGAAGCCCGCCTACGTTGGAAGCCACCACGGGCACGCCACACGCCATGGCCTCCAGCGCACCCAGCCCGAAGCTCTCGGTCTCGCTGGGCAACAGGAACACGCCGCTCCCTTGCAGGACCTTCGCCACGTCCACGCGCTCGCCGAAGAACGTCACGTCGTCTGCCAGCCCGAGCAGACTGACCAACGCCTCGACATGTGAGCGTTCCGGGCCATCACCAGCCAGGTGCAACTTCGCCGGCATCTCGCCGCGCACGCGCGCGAAGATGCGCACCACGTCCTCGACCCGCTTGAGCAGACGGAAATTCGAAACATGGGTGACCACCCGCCTTGCGGCCAGCGTCTCGGCGTCGGCCGGGCAAAACCGACCTGTGTCGACGAAGTTCGGAATCACCTCGATGCGGCTCTCGCGCGGCAGGTCGAGTTGGCGGTGGGCCTCATCGGCCAACCAGCGCGAGGGCGCGGTGATGCCATCGCCGGCCAGAACCGCAAAACGCACGAGCGAAGTGAACTTGGGATCCGCGCCAATGCGGGTGACGTCCGTGCCGTGCAGGGTGGTGAGAATCTTGGGTGCGATGGCGCCCAAGACTTGCCGGGCGAGATGGGCGCCGAACGCGTGAGGCACGGCGTAGTGAACATGAAGCAGGTCCAGTTTCTCTGTCTGGGCCACTTCGATCATCTCGGCGGCCAAGGACACAGCATACGAGCTTTGTGCCGGCACGGGATAGTTGAGCGCCGCGACGGGATGAAAGGAAATTCCCGGGCAGGACAGATCGAGGCGCGCTGGCGGCTGGTCGCTGAAAAACACGACATGGTGGCCCCGCCGTGCCATCGCCATTCCGATCTCCGACGCGATCACGCCGCTGCCGCCAAAGGTCGAGAAGCAGGCCACCCCGATGCGCAAGGGATCCGCGCTCATGGCAGAAGCTCCAGTATGTCGGTGGCAAAGGCACCCGACTGCTCCAGCCGCTCGAACACCAGGCGCTTGAAGACGACAGGTCCCAGGCGGCTGGCCAACCAAGGCCAACCATAGAAGCGCTCCTGCGCAACCCCGCCGGGATTGAGCACCATTTCGAGCTGCTCAATCCTTCGCAGCGTGGTCTCGTCGCGCTCGACCAGGCCGCGGGCGTAGCGCCCGATGAGCCGTTCCAGGGCATGGGCCACACTGTCCCGCGTGCGCTGCGCCGGTCGGCGCAAGGACTCGCCTGTCGCAGAAATGGCCGACGCGATCTCCTCCACCGCGGGTAGGATCTGCCGCGCCACCCGATCGCGCAGTTCTTGCGGATCGGGCGAGCCAGCGGGGCCTGCGGGATGCAGTCGGGCGCGGACCTCAGGCGAAGGCTGCGCCAGATCAGCGGCGACCAGCCCCGACTGCTCCAGCAAGCGGCGCGTGCGAGCGTCCACGCAGCGAAAGCGCGCGCGCGGAACCAGCAGCGGGGGCACGACGCCGAAGTGCTGGTAGAGCGGCCCCAGCTCGGCGAAGTAGTTGATCTCGCCCGGGCCGCCCACGTAGGCCACGGTTGGCAACAGGGCGTCCTGCACGATGGGGCGCAACAGCGCAGACGTGGAAAACCGCAACGGCTCGCGCGCAAGCAGGTCGAGCAGTTCGGCGTCAGCCACGGTTGCCGTGGTCCCGGCCAATGCCCACGCCCCTGCCCCTTCGCGCGCACCCTTCTGCAAGCGAAAGCGCGGACCGGCTGCCCTGTCCTGGTGAAAGAACACCAGGGCACAGGAACGAACCGGAACCTGCGTGGCAAATCCCGCTGCCGAAAGCGCAGCCTGGCGGTCTTGCAAAAGCCATTCGATCACGTCCGCGTCTTCGAGACACGACCGGTAGATGGGCGCAGCCAGCGCTGCGATGCGCGGGTCGCGCGGGTCGAGAAAGAGTAGCCCCTCGTCGGCAAAGAGAGTTGCCAGCACCCCGGCGAATGCCGCCGCCAGGGACCGCCCCGGCCGATAGTGCGCCCGCAAGAGCGTCAGCACCTCTTCTGCGCCGGGTTGGCCATTCAGCAGAGAAGCCAACTGGTCGAGCACGCCGTCTATGTCTGCACCCAAACACCGATGCGCCACGGACACACGCGCCTCGCCGGTCTCGGCCAGTTGTAACTGCACCGGCTGCCCATCCGCACCTGCCACCACGCAGGTGCGGATCTCGGCGAAGTCGTGGTCCTCGGTTTGCAGCCAGAAGAGGGGCACGCAGCGGATCCCGGACTCGGCCTCGATGGCCCGTGCCACGGCAACCGCCGAGGCTGCCTTGTAGAATGTATAGAGCGGGCCGAGAAAGAGCCCCACCTGCTGCCCTGTCGCCACCACAGCGGCGCCGCCCTTTGCCAGAGCGTCCAGATTCGCCTCGCGGGCCGCGCTCGCGGGCAAGGCGGATTGCTGCTCGCGCAGGACATCCAGCAAGACGGCCGGCACCTTGCGACCGGCCGCAAGTCGCGCGACCCTTTGCCGTTCGACCGGGTCGCGAAACCCCGGCGCAAAGAACGCGTGTGCAGCAGGCTCACCCGCGAGGTAGGAATCAGAAAATGCGTGGCCCACTTTTGGCGTTGAGTATACTCGGCAGACATCATTCGCGCTGGGCAACCTGCGGCTGTCTTTTCGCTCTCCTCCTGCTCATGACCACTTTCTCGCCCAACCAAGCGCAAGCGAGCCCAGCGGAATTGGACAGCGCGCAGATCCAACTGGCTCTGCGCAAGCTCGGCGTGGTGGGCAGCGTGCTCTACATCGGCGCGCATCCCGACGACGAGAACACCAACCTGCTCGCCTATCTCGCCAATGATGTGCTGGTGCGCGCCGCCTATCTCTCGCTCACCCGCGGCGACGGGGGACAGAATCTCATCGGCGCCGAGCAGGGATCCGAGCTGGGAGTCATCCGCACGCAGGAGCTGCTGGCCGCGCGCAAGATCGACGGGGCCGAGCAGTTCTTCACCCGCGCGCGCGACTTCGGCTACTCCAAGACCGCCGAAGAAACCCTGCGCATCTGGGGCAAGGACGCTGTATTGGCCGATGTCGTCTGGGTCATCCGGCGCTTTCGGCCTGACATCATCATCACGCGCTTTTCTCCCGAGCTGACCGATACGCACGGGCACCACACCGCCTCGGCCCAGCTCGCCGTGGAGGCCTTTCGCGCAGCCGCGGACCCGGCGCGTTTTCCGGAGCAACTCAAAGCAGGCGTGCAGCCCTGGCAAGCGCAAAGGCTGTTCTGGAACCGCTCCACCTGGAACCTCAAGCCCAACGAGGACCTGTCGAGCTTCCTCCGCCTGGACGTGGGCCAATACAATCCGTTGCTGGGGCTTTCCTACGGCGAGATGGCGGCAGACAGCCGCAGCATGCACAAAAGCCAAGGTTTCGGCGTGCCACGCACCCGCGGCCCGATCGTCGAGTACTTCAAGATCCTGGACCAGGCGCCTGGCTCTCCCCGCGTTGCCGGCAAGGTTCTGGGCGGGATCGACTTTTCCTGGTCGCGCATCAAGGGCAGCGACGCGGTCGCGCGTCTGGCCGAGCGGGCTCAGCGCGAATTCGTGCCTGCGGCGCCGTACAAGACCATCCCCGCTCTCCTGCAATTGAACAAGGCTCTGGACTCCATCCGCGATGTCAGCTGGCGCGAAACCAAGCAGGCCCAGGTGCGCGAGCTGATCTTGGTCTGTGCGGGCCTCTTCGTTGAAGCGACTGCCGCCGATTTCCGTGCTGTGCCCGGCGGGACAGTGGACGTCACGGCAACGGCCATCAATCGCTCGCCCGCGAAATTCACTGTGCGCGAAATCCGCTTTCCGGGTTCCGAGACTGCGACGAGCAAGAACGCACTTGCCTCCCTGGAGGTGAAACGAACCATTCGTGTCCCGGATACCACGGCATTGACCACGCCCTACTGGCTGATTGCACCGCCAACACCGGGTCTCTTTCAGGTCGAGGATCCGGCGCTGCTCGGCATGCCCGAGGCTCCGCCGCCGCTTGCCGTCGAGTTCGTGCTTGCGGCTGGCACATCCACGCTGACCGTGCGACGGCCCATCACTTTCAAGTGGACCGACCCGGTGGCTGGTGAACGCTATCGGCCAATCGAAATCACGCCACCGGTGCTGATTCGACCTGTGAGCACAGTCTCGATCTTCCCCAATGGCGAGCCGCGAACCCTGGGTGTTCGCCTGACCGCAGCGGCCCCGTCCATCTCGGGAACTGTGCGGCCCGAGATCCCGACAGGCTGGTCGATATCGCCGATAAGCGCCGCCTTTGCACTGGCGGCCAAAGGGGACGAAAAGGAGATTCTTTTCCGCATTCAACCGGGCGCTACAGAGAAGAATCGCCAAGCAAGGGGCGTCCTGCATTTCGTGGCCGAGGTCGACGCAAAGCGATTCTCCCTTGGCCAAATCCGCATCGAGCACGACCACATCCCCATAGAGACCATTCTTGCCAAGGCCGACGTACAGTTGGTCACCTTCCCGCTCGCGCGCAAGGGAACCAGGATTGGCTATATTCCAGGCCCTGGCGACGAAATCCCCGCCAGTCTCGGCCAGGCCGGCTACCTGGTGACGGTCATCAGTGACCCGGTCCTGGCCGACGCGGCTGCCAGCCAAAGCGCCGCCGCGTTTGCCAATTTCGATGCAGTCGTGACAGGCGTGCGCGCCTTTAACAGCCGCGCACTGTTACGCGCAGCCCAGCCAGCTCTTCTGGCCTATGTGCAGGCGGGCGGCACCTTGGTGGTTCAATACAACACCAATAACCGCTTGAGCCCCCTGACCACGCCCATCGGGCCCTTTCCCTTGGAGATCGGCCACGAACGCGTGACCGACGAAAATGCCCCAATCAAATTCACCTCGCCTGCCCACTCGCTCCTCAGTTTTCCCAACAAGATTGGCGACCACGATTTCGATGGCTGGCTGCAAGAGCGCGGGCTGTATTTCGCCTCCCATTGGGACGCCCGCTATCAGACTGTCGTCTCCATGAGCGATCCCGGCGAGCCTGCCCTGGCCGGCGGCATCTTGGCCGCACAATACGGCAAGGGAACATTCATCTACACTGGCCTGGCATTCTTTCGCCAATTGCCAGCAGGCGTGCCGGGCGCTTTCCGCCTCTTTGCCAATCTTTTGGCCGGCATCAAGGAACCCCATGCCCCATGAGCCGGAGCCGGCAGCGCGCGGAGAACTTCGCGCGGCGCCACCGTTTCTCAGTTGGGCCGGCTTCTATTGGGTTGTGGCCGGCGCCCTTCTTGCCGAAATTGCGCTTTTCATAGCCGTCACCCTCGCCTACCGATGAGCGCGCTCGACTGGCTGGTTCTTTTCGGCACCCTGGGCGTCATTGTGGCGTACGGGGTGTGGAAAACGCGCGGCCAGCAGGATATGGCCAGCTATCTGCGGGGCGGCTACCAGGACAGGTGGTACACCATCGGCTTGTCGGTGATGGCAACCCAGGCCAGCGCCGTGACCTTCCTGTCGACGCCTGGCCAAGCCTACCAAGACGGCATGGGCTTTTTGCAATTCTACCTTGGCCTGCCCCTGGCCATGATTGTGCTGTCGGCAGTTTTCGTACCACGCTATTTCCAACTGCGCGTCTACACCGCCTACGAGTTTCTCGAGGGTCGCTTCGACCGCAAGACCCGCCAGTTGGCGGCCTTCCTGTTTCTGCTGCAGCGGGGGCTTTCCGCGGGCATCACCATCTACGCACCCGCCATCATCCTGTCCACGGTCCTGGGCTGGCCGCTGCGCCTGACATGCCTGTGCATGGGTGGCGTGGTGATTCTTTACACCGTTGCAGGGGGCACGCGCGCCGTCAGTCAGACCCAGAAACATCAGATGGTTGTGATGCTGGGCGGGATGGTGGTCGCCTTCGTCGTTATCGTGAGGCGCTTGCCGGCTTCAGTGTCTTTGGGCAACGCCTTTCACATCGCGGGCGCCCTGGGCAAGTTGAACATCATCGATTTCTCGCTCGATCCGAGCCGGCGCTACACCCTTTGGTCCGGCCTTCTGGGTGGATTTTTCCTGGCCATGGCCTACTTCGGGACTGACCAGTCGCAGGTGCAGCGCTATCTCGCGGCCCGATCCATTACTGAAAGCCGTTTGGGCTTGCTCTTCAATGGACTGCTCAAGGTTCCCATGCAGTTTCTGGTGCTGCTGGTCGGCGTGATGGTTTTCGTTTTCTATCAATTCAATCTGCCGCCGGTCTTCTTCAATCAGCCGGAACTGGCCCGCGTCTATCAAACGCCCCACGCGGCCCACGCGGCCGCTTTGGAACGCGACCACGTGGCCGCCTTCGCGCACAAGCGCGCCGCAATCGAGCGTCTCGACGACGCCCTCAACCGGCACGACGCGACCTCCATCGCGGTGGCCGAGCGCTCCGTGCGCGAGAGCGAGGCCAGCTTCGCCTCTATTCGCGGCGAAATGAAACAGGTCGTGGCCGCGGCGGTGCCCCACGCAAACACCAAGGACGCCGACTACGTCTTCCTGTCCTTCGTGATGCGCAACCTTCCGCGCGGCATAGTCGGCTTGCTTCTCGCGGTGATCTTCTGTGCGGCCATGTCCGCAGTAGCCAGTGAATTGTCGGCGCTGGCATCGACCACCGTGGTCGATTTCTACCGCCGCGGACTGTGCAAGAATGCCACCGACGCGCACTACGTCCGCGCCGCGCGCTGGTTCACCGCGGGTTGGGGAATTCTGGCCCTGCTCTTCGCCATTTTTGCGTCGCTGCTCGACAATCTCATCCAGGCGGTCAACATCCTCGGCTCTCTCTTCTACGGCACAGTGCTGGGCATCTTCACAGTGGCGTTCTTTCTGCGCCGGGTGCAGGGAACCGCGGTGTTCGTCGCCGCGTTGCTTTCGGAGGCGCTGGTCATCGTCCTCTTCCTGAGAACCAACGTCGGCTTCCTTTGGTACAACGTCATCGGATGCGCAGCCGTGGTGCTGATTTCCGCCACCGCCAGCGCGTTACTGCCGAGAGCACGGGGGCCGGCGACGCTCGGGAAGCTGGAAGGGATGTGAGGCCCGAGGTCGAATTACTTCACCTGGTCGGCGCCCATCAGCTTGAGCAGCTTTCGCGGGAAAATTGGGGTATTCTTTGCAGCTGAATAGAAGGTTAGGCCGACTGGTCGGTTACCCGTCCCCCGGAGTCAGGAGACAACGATGACCAACAGAGAAACTCGTTACAGCAATGCACGGCCTTCGGACCGTCTGAAGAAGCGATGGATGCTCGTTTTGGCGGCCGTACTGGCGAGCGCATGCACAACGACCCAGGAAATTAGGCGACCCAATGGAGTGAGGGAATTCGTGATCGCCTGTGGCGCATCCCTGGGCTGGAATATTTGCTACGACGAGGCGAATCAGGTTTGTCCAACCGGCTACACGACGCTGTCCGAAGATGCGGGCTTCAACCGTAAGGAACTCCGCATCGCTTGCCCGAGCGCAAAGCCGAAGCCATGAGCCTCTTCATCGAGGTGTGCGGCCTGACGCACGTTGTCTGGAACAACATGCAAGGTTGTTGGTGCCCATCTGTCAGCGGCAAAGTGTACATCTGCCTACGCTAACAAACCGAGGCGAATCCCCACACCGGAGGGATCTGATGGAAAAATGGATTGACTTCTACGAGCCCTTCTTCAGCACCAGAGATACTGCTGCCGATTTCGTTGCGGCATGCGAAGCGAGGTCAGACGCCACCGAGGCAGCAATGCTCATCATGCACCAAACCCAGCGCCTCGTTTCTCTTGCCGACGACATCGTGAAGATTCGCCCGCAGCGGGATTCACTGCAAGTGCTCTTCCTTGCGATCTGCGCCGAAGACGTGGCTAAGCTTCAAGACGGATTCGCTCAAGAGGGAAAGTCGAAATCCTATACGCGGAAGTTCTTCGAGGTGTTCGTTTCGTCCAATGACAAGAACCAGCTTGAGGCCGCACTTGTTGCAGAAGACGCGCATGGAGCCGATCGCACCCTGAAGCTCGAGGAGGTTGTTGACTATCTTTATGGGATTCGATGCGATGTCGTCCATGAGGGTAGGTACTGGGAATTCTTCTTCTGCACGGGCGAATACACGACGTACTCGACGAACTCACAAGTCGGCGTCAGGATCGGCTACTCCCAGTTTCGCGATATTATCGTCCGTGCAGCGATTGCAGCTGCTCTATCCAGAATGCCGAAGACGACGAATGGCAACGATGCAGCCTAACATGGCATTGTACCTCAATCCCGCCGCAGGGACATAGTGTAGAATCGAGGCGCCGGCTCGGCGGCGCCCCTGCTGCTGAACGGCAGGGCGTTATGCGGGCAGAATACATGAGCCTTTACAGACGTGTTAGCGGACCAACAGATCTTCCACCGGCCGGTACCTCGTGGGAATCGCCGACTTGCGATTTCAAGTCGCATGCGGATCCCACTCGATTCACCGAAATGGCGAAGGACATGGCTGCCTTTGCCAACGGGACTGGTGGAGTCATTCTCATCAAAGCAGCGGAGAGTCAGGGACGCCTCCAAAGGTACCTTCCGATGGGATCCAGCGAAGCGGACGCAATTCGTTCCGCCTTCCAGCGCGCGGCCAAGGACCATTGCAACCCGTCGCCCTCTATAGGGCCGGAGTCCTTCCCACATGAGGGCGGCATGATAGTTGCCGTGAACGTTGATGCCTATGTTGGCCAGCCAGTAGGTGTAAAGGTGGCACCGCAAAAGCAGCATCCAGACGACAAATTCGGACCTTGCTTCATGTTCCCCGTTCGAGTTACAGATGGGACGAAGTTCTTGTCGCCGGAAAGCCTTGGTACCCTGATGCTTCCAGAGATTCGGAAAGCCGCTATCCTCCTGGATTCCCTAACGCCAGGCCAACGGTCGGGTATGAAAGTAGTCTGGCAGACGGGACCGGTCGGGCAAGCTCACGTGATGGCAGATCTCGCTTCCGTCGACGTAGTTGGTTTGACCTTCGAACTGATCATCGGCAGCGCCTCAAATCCTTGTTCGGTACGCCTCCCGCTGGATGCGTTCAGAGTCCTCGACGACGACTACTCACAAAGTACTCCTCGGAAGAGACTTCACATCAACGGCTCAATCGAACCAGCAGGTCCGGGAAAAAGGCTGCAATGGTCGCCGTCCTACTAGCAATGGAGGGATGATATGAAATGTGCGCTTGTGGTTCTCTTGGCAGCCGTGGCCGCGTGTGAAAGCGACGGATCCGACGGAAAGAATGGCTCGTCGTGCTCCGTATCCAACAATAGTGATGGTAGCGTGACAATTTCCTGCACGGACGGCACGCGCGCGACGATAGGCAACGGGCAAAATGGCACGACAGCCCCGCTTCACGCTTGGGTGTGTCCCACCAAGTCCAACCTAATCGTCGATTCCACGTCGGTTTCAGGCTGCACGATAGCGGCGAATGCGAGTGGTGTAGTGATTTGGGATCTTGGCGGCTCCTACTTTCTTTCCTGCTCTTCCTATAGCACCGCGTCTTGTTCATCGCTCTACGACTCCATCGGTGACTCCGGCGCTAGCTGGGTCTCGAAACAGGGAGCGACGACTCTTTTTTGTGTGCCACAAGGGGGTGCGCTGGCCCCGCTGTCGTATACGTACACGATCGCCTCAAATACCGTCGCCTACATCAACTTCAACACCAGCGCGACGCTGGCTACAGCACAGTGTACACAGTCGTACTAGCCGGGGAGTAGGTGCGGAGTAGGTGCCAGAGTTTTCATGAGCGCCTGCCTACGGCGCCCTGCCTACGGCAGCTCGAAGGCAAATGGCTCAACCTGCTGGATCGAAGCGAAGTCAGCCGCCAGGCCGCGCAGCGCCGTGGTGGTGCCAGACGCTTGATTGACGTGCCCGTCACTCACTTGTGGCGGGACCGGTTTCCCGTCGCCGCATCGCCAGGGATGTTGAGTCTATTCCGACCGAAATCCGATCTTTCTCTTGGTCGTCGCCGGGGCGGCCATGAGTGCGCGGATGGCGTCGAAGACGGCTTTGAACTGGGAGTCGTATTTTTGTTCGAGGGAGGTCAGCTTGCGGGCCAGGTCGACGTGCGACGAAAGGAGTTCGCGGAGACGCACGAACGTCCGCATGATCTCGACGTTGACCTGGGCGGCGCGCTCACTGTGCAGCACGCTCGACAGCATGGCCACGCCTTGCTCGGTGAAAGCGTACGGCGGGGTTCGGCGGCCACCCCAACTTGGTATCCGTTCGGGCATCCGCGTCTGGTAGTTGAAGGGTGGCTTCGGGCAGGCTCTGTGCATGCCGAAGCAGATTTGCCGGGGTCGTGATTTCTGGGCGCCGCTGGTCAAGGAGTTCGAGGAAGCTGGCGCGGCCGAGAGACACAAGCAGTTCGCCGCGCGCCACAACGTGCGGTGCAGCTCGTTCGAGACATGGCTGTACCGGCTGCGGGCCGAGAAAGAGACGCGGCCGCAGCGTAGAGCCGGCGCCAAGCACAGCGACACGGTGAAGGCGACGCCCTGGCCATTGGTCGAGGTGAAGGGCGTGCCAATCGTATCCGTTCGGGCATCCGCGTCTGGTAGTTGAAGGGTGGCTTCGGGCAGGCTCTGTGCATGCCGAAGCAGATTTGCCGGGGTCGTGATTTCTGGGCGCCGCTGGTCAAGGAGTTCGAGGAAGCTGGCGCGGCCGAGAGACACAAGCAGTTCGCCGCGCGCCACAACGTGCGGTGCAGCTCGTTCGAGACATGGCTGTACCGGCTGCGGGCCGAGAAAGAGACGCGGCCGCAGCGTAGAGCCGGCGCCAAGCACAGCGACACGGTGAAGGCGACGCCCTGGCCATTGGTCGAGGTGAAGGGCGTGCCAATCGGTGACAGTCGGTTCGAGATCGAGTTGCCAGGTGAGCGGCGGCTGCGTGTGCCGGCTGCATTCGACGCGGAGGCGCTCGGGCGGCTGCTCAAGGTTCTGAGCGAGGCGGGTTCGTGATCCCGGCGGAGGTTCGCATTTTCGTGTGCGTGGCGCCCGTGGACATGAGGTTTGGGTTTGATCGACTGGCGCAAGTCGCGCGTGAAAGGATTGGGCACGATCCGGTGGCCGGCGGTGCGCTTTTTGTCTTCGCCGGGAAATCAGCAACCCGGGTGAAGGTGTTGTGGTTTGAGGGCCACGGGCTGTGCATCCTGTACAAACGTCTTCACAGGGCCGTGTTCGAGGTTCCGGTCGGGACAGATGGCAGCGCGTTTCTCCGGATCGATGCCTCTGCGCTGGGGCATCTGCTGACCGGCGTCGCGCGCGAAGGCCGGCGACGAAGAAAAGAACAATGAGTCTCACACAAATGCTTGACAGATTGATCCGAGGGGATCATTTGTCGAAAGCGTGAGTGAAGCGACGAGCACCGACGATACGATCGAGGCGCGACTCGCACACTTCGCCGTCCAGTTGAACGAGCAGACGG
>Ga0265316_10005797_pt1 | contig 11917 bp, 13 predicted proteins | sample 4522metaG_FD_202092 | JGI IMG/M metagenome (GOLD analysis project Ga0265316, IMG submission 202092) | Rhizosphere microbial communities from Carex aquatilis grown in University of Washington, Seatle, WA, United States - 4-5-22 metaG | ecosystem: Host-associated > Plants > Roots > Rhizosphere >... | reverse complement strand
ATGGTTGCCGAACACGGAACCCTGCCGCTCCAACGGCAGGGTTCCCTCTTTTTCCCGCCTCTGAGACAAGATACTGCGTTCCGGCACGCTGGTGGATGATCGGACGGAGGATTGCGCCTTCGGCGCGCTGATGTCGCTCGCCATACGGCGAAAGTTTAGAAAACTACGTTTTCAGATGATTGCCGACATCGGGCACGGGACGTATGAGTCGGTCGTCGAGCAACGACTCGATGTAGTTCGCCTGTAGCATGTACCCTGGTACGTTGCCGACAACGGTGTCGTGATGATCCAGTTCCGGTATGTCTTCGCCAATTACCACGACGCGGCCATGCACGAGGCTCAGGACCCGTGGGTTTAGTTCCCCCTCTTGGCAGGCTCGCCACCCCGGAGGTGACGGTGAACCACAGACTGCATCTCGCGCGGAAACCGTCCAGGGCTTAAACTGCCGCACTTCAAGGAGGCTGATATACGGGGGATCGGTAGTCCAACCGGCGAGCCGGCCAGCGTCCAGCAATTGGGGAGACGCGGCCATCGCGGCCGCCAAGGCCAGGGAAGGAGGGGGCTTCTTTGAATTCGCGGTGGACTGAACGTTAGGCCACCACAAGGCTGCCCTCCGGAGATCGGGGTAGGTGTTCACGATTCCTTCAGATACACAGGTAACCGGGGGGTCCAGCTTGAGGGCCGCATCGAGAGCATAGAAGTCGGGCCTCCCCGATCTTTCCCTCGATTGTTCATTCACGTTGCGCCCCACGACGACGGGCGTATTGTTGCGGCAAGCGACCCGAAGGGCCTCGATGAAGTTACGAGTTCCTGGATCACCGGCCGGACAAGTTGTTTCGCCGAAATACTTGTCGATAACGATCACATTCGGATTTGCGGTCGATAGGCTCTTGAGGAGGTCCCCCAGAAACAGGCGCTCGTGACAGACATTCCAGAGGCTCACGCCGGGAGGCGATCCGTCCGCGCTAAGAATGACCAGAGACGTGAACCTTGGAACCGGCTTTCTCGGGCTCGCGGTCACGAGCCGGTGATAGAACGTGGCGATGCCAAAGAGGCTCTGGGTCAGCACATTGTGGGACTGGCCAGACGACTCGATCGAATGGTGTAACCACTGCTCGAGTCCGAAAGTTAGGGCGCACGCTAACGCAAACCGAACAACGAATCGACGGGGCGAAGGACGGCGGGCGAATGGCAATTTCCCGGGACGAAGAGAACGTTCGCGGTCCCACTTGGCGTCTGGGGGTATGCTGCGCCGCATTTGCTAAATCATAGCCCCGAGGCCAAATCGATGCAAGTCCTTAAGTTTTGGCATGCAAGACCGGCTCCATCAAAACTGCATGGGTTAGGTCTCTCCCGAGGCGGTTCCCAGTGAACCCCCGTTAGGTGAAGGCTGATCGCCTCTCTCGGATTCTCGGCCAGTAACGTGCTGTCCGTCGGCCTCGAGAATGCGGACCCTACATTGCGGCCCGTTGAATCAGGCTCCCCACCACCCCTTCGACCGAAATCTAAAGCAACTGTGCCACCGAAGAATTACACTGGAGGAATGCCTACGCTGAAGTTCTATCTCAAACCTACTTGAACCACCTGCCGCAACGCGAAGAGTTGGCTTCGCGCACAAGGGGCGGAGTTTGAAGAGGTCGATCTGAATAAGGGATTGACGGTGGAGGAACTGGACCGGCTCATCGGGAAGCGCGATTACCGGCCGTTCCTGAACTCGCGCAACGAGCTGTTTCGCGAGCGGAAGATGAAGGAGCACCCGCCGTCGCGGGATGAGGCGCTGCGGCTTATGGCCGCGCATCCCAACCTGATCAAGCGGCCCATTCTGGTGAAAGGAAACCAGATGGTGCTCGGGTTCCAGGAGGAAGAAATGCGAGGACTGGTCTGAACGGTATGACACGACGCTCCTTTGCCCGGCGGTTGACGGGCGCGATGGCGGCCGCTCCGCTCGCGGGCGTGCTGCGCGGCGCGGGAAGACAACTGGCGCCGGGGATCTTTCAGCCCACCTGGGAATCCCTGAAGCAATACAAGAGTCCGGATTGGTTCCGCGATGCCAAGTTCGGCATCTGGGCCGTCTGGACCGCGCAGTGCGTCCCGGAGCAGGGCGACTGGTACGCGCGCAACATGTACATTCAGGGCGAGCCCCAGAATAAGTACCATGTGGAACACTATGGGCCACCGTCTAAGTTCGGGTTCATGGAGATCGACCACTTATGGAAGGCCGAAGCCTGGGACCCGGAGGCGCTGATGCAACTGTACATCAAGGCCGGGGCGCGCTATTTCGTCAGCCTGGCGAACCATCACGATAACTTCGATAACTATAACTCGTCGCATCACCAATGGAACTCGGTGCGTGTCGGGCCCCGGAAAGATATCGTGGGCATATGGGCCAGGACGGCCCGCAAACACGGCCTCCGATTCGGCGTCACCAACCATTCCGCGCACGCCTGGCACTGGTTCCAGACGGCCTACGGGTACGATCCGGAAGGGCCGCTGGCCGGGGTCCCTTATGACGGTTTCACTAAGAAAGCACAGGGCAAGGGTAAGTGGTGGCACGGCTTGGACCCGCAGGAACTCTACGTGGGCGCCACTTATCCCATGCCTCCGGGCATCAAGACCATTCAGGAGGGGCGCGACTGGCACAGAAAGCAGGACGGCCCCTGGGATGAGAATCCGCCGGCTGCGCATCCCGAGTTTGTGGATAGCTGGTTTCTGCGCTGCCAGGAACTGGTGGATAAGTACACTCCGGACCTGCTGTATTTCGACGACACCGGGTTGCCGCTCGGCCAGGCGGGGCTGGACATCGCAGCGCACTTTTACAATGGCAACATGAAGAACCACGGCGGACGCCTCGAAGCGGTTCTGAATTCCAAAGGCCTGCCTCCCGATCGCGTGGGGACCATGGTGCTCGACATTGAACGCGGCCGCGCCGACCGCATTCTGCCGGAGGCGTGGCAGACCGATACCTGCATTGGCGACTGGCACTACCGCCGCTCGTTGTTCGAGAATCACAGCTACAAAACGGCCCAAACGGTGATCCACATGTTGGTGGATATCGTGAGCAAGAACGGCAATCTGCTGCTCAGTATTCCGATGCGCGGAAGTGGCGCCATTGACGACGACGAACGCAAGGTGCTCGATGGTCTGGCTTCGTGGATGCCGGCGAATGGCGCGGCCATTTTCGGAACCCGGCCGTTCACGGTGTTCGGAGAAGGCGCGCCGGATGTCCGCGGCTCGGCGAATTTCAACGAACAGAACGCGCGGCCCTACACGGCGGCGGACATCCGTTTCACCACCAGGGGAGATACGCTTTACGCCATTGCGCTGGGCTGGCCCGCGGACGGCAAACTGACCATTCGGACACTGGCATCGGGCAGCCGGCACTATCCGCGCGAAGTGGGGCGCGTGGAGTTACTGGGCGCCGCGGGAACGCTGCCGTTCGAGCGCGGCGCCGAAGGCCTGGTGGTGACGCTGCCGGCAGAAAAGCCCAACGAGTACGCATACGCCTTGAAAATCGCATAGTGCCGCAGTGGCGCAGGCGGGGGGAGGCGCGCTAACGAGTGGATAATGCGGAACGCTCCTTCTTGAGGGCCTCATGCAGGAGCATCTTTATGTAGGTCTGATACGGAAGCCCCTTCTCGTGCGCGAGTTCCTGGGCCGTCTTGATATCGGGCACCGGGAGCCGCATGGTAACGGTTTTCAGGGGAACGGCCCGCCTCGCCTTGCCGGATTCGAGCGCGCGTTTCATGATCTCCGTCGCTGCGTCAGGATGGCTGTCCCACCACTCGGCCTCTTCACCTTCGGTGCGGAACTTTGGAATCGTCGTCTGCTTCTTGAGCATGCTCATTTCCCCTCGAAGTACATCTGTTGCTGTGGCTTGGTCATCTCATAGGCCGTCACGACTCGGATCTTGCCTCGCCGTTCGGTGTTTAGAATCGTGAGTAGTCGCCCTGCTTTGGTTCGCCCGAAACAGAGCACCCGCTCTTCGCTTTCGTGCGGTTGAACATCGGCTTCCAACGGTTCGATCAGGACCGCCTCTTCGGCTTCGTTCGGGTCGATGCCGTGTCTGGCGATGTGCTGCACGTTGCCGGCGTCCCAATCGAACTCCATGATTTACATCGTAAATACTTTGTCAAGACAAGTCAAGGTTGACGCGATGGGGCGCCCCCAGGCCAGGCCGCGTTCACAGCGTCTTCAGTTCCCGCTCCACCGCTTCGGCGAAGAAGTCGATGTCGCCGAGCGGCGTGTAGATGTTCGGCGTGATGCGCAGGCCACTGTACTCCTCGTGGGCCATCGCGGCAGTGTAAATGGCGTACCTGTTGACCAGCGCGGAGGCTAGTTTGCCGGGATCGATATTGCCGCGGAAAGCCAGGAAGCCGATGCCGCAGCCTTGCGCCGGGTCGGGGCTGTGCAGGATCCGGCACCGCGGATGCCGCGCCAGACGCGTGGCCCAGCGGTCGCGCAGGTAGCGCAGGCGCGCGGCCTTGCGGTCGATGCCGATGTTCTGGTTGAAGATCAGCGCCTCGCCGATGGCGTTGTGATTGGCGGCGGGATGCGTGCCGATCTCCTCGAACTTGCGGATGTCGTCCTTTTGAGCATCGCCCGAGGCCATCAGCGACCAGGTGGAAGCAATACGCGATTTGCGCACATAAAGGAAACCCGTGCCGATAGGGGCATAAGTCCACTTATGCAGACTCACTCCGTAGTAATCGCAATCGAGGTCGGGGATCCGGAACGGGAAGTGGCTGAAGGCGTGGGCACCGTCGCAAATCACGGGGATGTTGCGGGCGTGGGCCATCGCGCAGATGCGTTTGACGGGGAAGATCTGCCCGGTGCGGTTAGTGATGTGGCTCACCAGGATGAGTTTGGTTCTGGGCGTGACGGCCTGTTCGAAGCGGCGGTAAAGATCGTCCATGCCGAGGGTGGGGACGGGGAATGAGATGAGCTTCAGGACGATGCCTTCGCGGCGCTCGCGCTGGCGGAACGTTTCGATCATGCGGGGGTAGTCCTGATTGGTGGTGAGGACTTCGTCGCCGGGTTTGAGATCGATGCCGTATTGGGCGTTTTCCAGGGCCTCGCTGGAATTGCGGGTGATGGCGATCTCTTCGGGATCGCAGCCGGCGGCCTGCGCGATGCGGCGCCGGACGGCTTCCACCTGCGGCTCCAGCACATTGACCATGGTGTGATACGGGCCGAGGTTGGAGTATTCCAACTGGCGGCGCAGCGCATCCTCGACGGTGCGCGGCGACGGGCTGGCGTAGCCGTTATTGAGGTTGATGACGTTGCGGTCCACGGAGAAGGCGTTGCGGATTTCGGCCCAGTAGTCTTCGTCGGCGGCAAGGTCTTCCGGCGCACGGCCGCTAGCCGCGGTGGAGGCTGCGCGGACACGGTCGAGGCCGTTGTCCTGCAGGGCGGCGGCAGCGGCGCCGGCCAACCCGGATTGAAGCATACGGCGACGATTCATACGGTTCCTCCAGCCTTCGCGCGCCTCAACCTGGCTCGGCACCCTGCCCCACCGGCTCGTGGCATCGAGCGACCCGGACATCGATCCCTGGCCATCCTACAGCACTTCCCGCTCCAGACCCAGTTTCACTTTTCCATCGGGAAACACGGCGTACATTTCCAGCCGTCCGCCCATCGCTTCCACGAAGTTTTCGAGCGTGCTGAGGTAGATATCCGTGCGTTGTTCCAGTTGCGAAACCGCCGCTTGCGTCAAGTCAAGGGTCTTCGCGAGTTGTTGCTGCGTCAGGTGGCGGGCGGCGCGCAGTTCGTGCAGCGGCATCTCTTTGAGGTCCTGGTCGGCGAGGCGTCGGGCTTCGGCCCGAGCTTCCGGCGACATCTTCGCCCGGAGTTCACTGAACTTTGTCGTCTTTGGCATCGTCTTCCTCCTCGATCTCGGCAAGGTAACTGTCGTAAAGCCGATCTGCCAGCGGCACGTTTCGCTCGTACCAGCGGTCATCGCTGGTTTTGTCGCCACCCAGCAGCAGAATCGCCACGCGGCGAGGGTCGAAAATGTAGAGCACCCGGTAGGGGCGCCCCTGGTGCTGCACGCGCAGTTCACGCATAGCGGAATGGCGCGAACCGTTTACCCTGCTACTGTACGGAAACGGGAGATGGGGGCCACGCTCCTCCAGCAGCAAAACGGACCTCTCGACCGAGATGCGCTCGGCTTCCGAGAGCCCGCCCCACCAGGCTTTGAACTCGTCCGTAACCTCGACATCCCACGCCACGCCCACATTATAATGCATGGCTAATATAAGTCCAACATTATGCCCGTGCCGGGAACGTCCGGAACGGCGGCAACGCGCCAGCCTCTACCGCCGCTTCAGCGCTTCCAACTCTTCCAAACTGCCGGGCCAATCTTCGCGCAGCAGGCGCGAGAGGGCGCGGTCGGCCAGGAGCTTTCCGCCGGTCTGGCAGACGGGACAATAGTTGGTTTCGTTGGAGGCGTAGCGGATCCGCTGGATGCGCGCGCCGCAGCGGGGACAGGGCTGGCCGTAGCGGCCATGCGCGGCCATGCCTTCACGGAACGCAGTCACCTTCCCGGGGAAGACGCCGCCGGATTGGCGGCGCAGGCGATCGGTCCATTCGACAAGGGTCTCGCGCGTCGCGCGGTACAGGCGCTCCACCGCCTCGGGCGCCAGTTTCTGCGTCAGCGCCACGGGCGAAAGACCGGCGCGGTGCAGGATCTCATCCGAATAGGCGTTGCCGATGCCGCTGAAAAGCCGGGGGTCGGTGAGAGAGCGCTTCAGCGTGTGGTTGGCGGATTGCAAAACGGCGGCGAAGTCCGCGAGGCCGGCGTCCAGCACTTCGATGCCGCCGGCATCGAGCGCGCGCAAACCCTCCAGGCCCGCCACCAGGTGCAGTGCGGCGCGGTGCTGGGTGCCGGCCTCGGTGAAGGTGAGCGTGCCGGAATCGAATTCGAACAGCGCCAGAGGGCCGCGGGCGGCAGGCCTGGCGGCGGAATCGCGCCAGTGCAGGCGGCCGGCGATCATCAGGTGCAGCGCCAGCCAGAGGTCGCCCTCCAGGCCGATGGCGATGCGCTTGCCCACGCGGCGCACCTGCCGGACGGTCTTGCCGTACGCGGCTTCCAGGGGAGGCGTAATGGAGCGCAACAGGAACGGGCCGCGCACGACTATGCGCCGCAGCTTGTGCCCGGCGATGCGGGCGGCGAGAGCTTCGACGTAGACGGTGACGTCGGGTAGTTCCGGCATGGTCAGCTTTGGCGGCGAAGCGACCGGCGCCACACGTACGCGCACAGCACAATAAAGAGGATGGCCGAGACCGACTGCGAGATCAGCTCGTTGCCATAGAACGGCGTTTGGATCCACTCTTCCTGGAAGCGCGGGATCAGGCGGCAGGCTGCGCCGAGCACGCCGCCCAACGCCCCGCCGGCCATCAGCCCGGAAGCGATGATGACGCCGCGCTCGCGGATGGCGTTGCCCTGCTCGCCGCCCAGCCTTTCCGACCGTTTGCCCAGATAGTGCGCCAGGAAGCCGCCCACCAGCGCGGGCGTATTCAATTCCAGCGGCAGGTACATGCCTAATGCAAAGATCAGCGCGGGCACTTCGAGCATCTCCATGACCACGGCGATGGCCGCGCCGGCGCCGAACAGAATGTAGGCCACCGGCTGGCGGCTCATGAAGCCTTCCACCAGCGCCTTCATGATGGACGCCTGGGGCGACGGCAGCACCACGCGCGGGTCGCCCGGGACGGCGTCGCCAAACTGGAACGCGCGCGCCAGCAGCACGATGGTGAGGCCCACGGCCACCGATGCGGCAACCACTCCCAGGAACTTGACCTTCTCCTGGGCCGCCGGCGTGGAGCCCAGCCAGTAGCCGGTTTTGAAATCGGTGATGGCCTGGCCGGAGACCGAGAGAGCCGTGCAGACCATGCCCGCAATGGCCATGACGAAGAACATGCCGGTGGTCCCGGAGACTCCGAAGCGCAGCAGCACGATGGAGGAGATGATGATGGTCAGCATGGTCATCCCGGAGACCGGGTTGCGCGCCGTGGTGGCGATGGCGCTGGCCGCCACCGAAGCGAAGAAAAACGCGAAGAGCAGGGTGAGCGCCACGCCGATTGCGATCGCCGCCGGGGAAGCGGTCAGGCTGCCCAGCAGGATGGCCACGCCGAGGGCGCTGACAACCACCCCGATGAGGATCGTGAGAAGCGAAATGTCGCGGTCGGTGCGCTCGCTCGAAACGGCCTCGCCGCGCCGGAATGCGTGCAGCGCCACGCCGAAGGAGCCGGCGATGATGCGCAGCGATTTGAGCACCCCGAAGATGCCCGCGGTGGCGATGGCGCCCACGCCCACGAAGCGCACGTAGCCGCGGAAGATCTCGGTGGCCGTCATGTGGGCGATGGGCGTCTGGGCGGGGTAGACCGCGAAATTGGGGATGTGGCTGCCGATCATCCAGATCAGCGGCACCAGCACGAAGTTGGAGAGCACGCCGCCGGCGCAGAGGATCAGCGAGCTGCGCAGACCCATCACGTAGCCCAGCCCCAGGATGAAGCCGATGGCGTCGAAATTGAAGGCCACCTTGGCGCGATCGGAAACCAGCTTCACCACGGGCACGAACTGAAAGTCCACATACTCTTTCCAGACGTGGAAGGTGGTGACCAGAAAGTCGTAGACGCCGGCGATGGCGGTGGCTTCCAGCAGCAGGCGCGCCTGCGAGCCGCCCTTCTCGCCGGTGACCAGCACTTCGGTAATGGCGGTGGCCTCGGGGAACGGGAAGCGGCCGTGCATTTCGCGCACGAAGTAGCGGCGCAGCGGAATCAGAAAGAGGACCCCGAGGCAGCCGCCGGCCAGGCAGATGAAGATGCTCTCCACGGGATGGGGCTGCAGCTTGAGAATGTACAGCGCCGGAAGGGTGAAGACCGCACCGGCCACCACGCCTCCCGCCACGCCGCCGATCCCGGTGATGATGACATTCTCCAGCACGGTAGACCGGCGCCCGTAGAGGCGCGCCAGGCCGATGGCCAGAATCGAGATTGGAATGGCGGCTTCCATCACCTGGCCCACCTTCAGGCCCGAGTAAGCCGAAGCCACGGTGAAGACCACGCACAGAAAGAGCCCCCAGCCTATGGAGCGCGCGGTCAATTCCGGGAGAGCCGCGGCGGCTGGCACCACCGGTTGGTACGCCGTGCCGGGCGGGAGCGGAGTGTAAGCGTTGGGAGGGAGTTCCTTGGCGGCCATGGCGCGGGTCTCCTTTGCGGAAACCGTATCGTACTACGTTTCAGGGGGAGGGGCTTTTGGGGCGGCCGTTGGGTCGGCCGTTCTGTGGTGGCCGTTCTGGCGCCGGTTCTGTGGCGGCCGTAGCCGGGAGGCGCGCGCGGCCCACGGGCGGCTCACCCCCTTCGAACCTGTCGGGAGAGCCTTGCCGGGCGGCAGAGAAATTGCAGGAGAATGGGCCATGCGGAAGTTCCTCAAGTACATCACCAACAACGAAGCCAGGTCCCGCCACGAAGAGCTGTTTGACCAGATCTTCTGGACGATAGAAACTCTGGCCCTGATCCTGGGGGTCTGGATTCTCCTTGCCAAGCACGATCCCGAGTGGATTCCCTTCCTGGTAATCGAATATTGCTGGGCGATGGACAACTTGCGGCACAATCGTCCTTGAGGGTGATGGCGCCTCCCAGCGGTGAAATCGCCCCGCCATTCAGACTATTCCGCCGCATCCTTCGTCACAGTAGAGTACACATGTCGGAAAGCCGCGCGGCGCAGTCGATTCGCGAGTCCTTCCAGTCCGGAAGGCCGCTCACCTACGTTCATTCCTCCGAAGAGCAGCGGGTGGTCAGGGTGCTGGAGGAGGTGAGCCGCGGTGCGCTCGCGGCGGAGCCGGTACCCGTGTGGACTTGGAGCCTCACCGAAGGTATGCTCCGCGGCGATGGAACGGCCGAACCCGGCGCAGGGACCGCGCGCGAGGCGCTCGATTTCATCGTCGCCTATCAGGGCGCCGCCATCTTCCACCTCAAGGATTTCCACGAGCCGCTGCGGGAGTCTGCCGAGATCCGGCGCCGCCTGCGCGATGTCTACGAGAGCTGCCGCGACCGGCGCAAGTTCGTGGTGATCACATCGCCGGTGCGGTTCCTTCCGGAAGAAATCGAGCGCAGCGTCCTGTTCCTGGAACTGCGGCCGCCCGATCTGGTGGAGTTGGTGGAATTCCTGCGCGAGGAAACGCGCCAGACCGCCGCGGGCGAACCGTGTGAAGAAACGCTGCAGCAGGTGGGGCGAGCGCTCAAAGGGCTCACGCTCGACGAATCGCGCTACGCCTTGCGCCGCGCGCTGGCCGGCGGCGGGCAGCTTGGAACCGGGTCGCTGCCGGTCCTGCTCGAAGAGAAGCGGCTGCTGGTGAACCGCAGCGGCGTGATCGAATATGTCCCGTCGGGCACCGACCTGGGCGACGTCGGGGGGCTGGACGGTCTCAAGAAGTGGCTGCTGGAGCGCCGCAAGCTGTTCCAGATGCGCGAGAGCCTGAGTGCGGAAATTGTCCCCAAGGGGCTGCTGATGATGGGCATTCCGGGCTGCGGAAAGAGCCTGTGCGTGAAGGCCATCGCTTCCTGCTTCGAGCTTCCGCTGTATCGCGTGGACATGACCGAGATCTTCTCCGGCCGGCACGGCAAGCCGGAAGGCGTGTTTGTCGAGTCCTGCCGCATGATGGAAGAGATGGCGCCGGCGGTGTTGTGGTTCGACGAGATCGAAATGGGCCTCAAGACCACCGAAACCGGCGGCGAGCAGGGGCGCATCTTCGGCTTCTTCCTCACCTGGATGCAGGAGAAGACCCGCGGCCTGTTCGTGGCCGCCACCGCCAACCGCATTGAGGCGCTGCCCGCCGAGATGATCCGCAAGGGCCGTTTCGACGAAGTGTTCTTCGTGGACCTGCCGCTGGCGGAGGAACAGATCGAGATCTTCCGGATTCACCTCACGCGCCGGAAGGTGGACATCTCCGGCTTCAACCTCTCGCAACTGACGCAGTTCACGGTGGGCTGGACCGGCGCGGAGATCGAGCAGTGCGTGATCTCCGCCATCACCCGCGCGCGCCTGGCGGACCGCGAGGTAACCGAGCCGGACCTCATCGGCATCGCGGCCAAGCTGGTGCCGTTATCGCGCACCATGAAGGAGCAGATCAATCACATCCGCGGTTGGGCGTTCGAGCGGGCCATTCGCGCGTCGCCGAATCCGCTGCTGCGGTGAGGGGCGCTACTTCCGGCCCTCGCTCGACGGCGGCACGATGCCCTTGATGCGCATGTAGGTGACCAGGTTGCCGTAGTGTTCCATGGTGTGCGCGGTGTTGAAGTCCATGATGCCGACGCGGGTCATCTGCTGGCCGAAAAAAGTCACCGCTTCGCGGGCGCCGGCGTCGGTCATCTTGGCGTAGGCGGCATCGCAGTAGGCGAACGACTCTTTCAACGCGGAGACGATCTCGGCCTTGGTTTTGGCGGTTTTCTCGATGCCCTTGTCAACCTGCTTGCCTTCCGATGGCACGCTGCAGAATTCGTATTGGCCGTCGGCGATGTGGGCGAAAAGCTGCGCCACGGTGCGCACTTCCGGGGTCGGCTGGAAGGACCACAGGTTGTCGGGAATCTTGTCGGCGGAACGGATGATGTCGTTCTTGGCAATGGTGTAGACTGCCTGGGACGTGGCGACGAGCGGGCTCTTGGAGGCCTGCGCCCCCAGCACCGCGGAAAACAGGAACGCTGACAGGAAAAAAGAGGCTGCCGGTTTCATGAAGGACATGAAGAATATGATACGCGTTTCCGGCGGCACGGGATGTGAATTCTCACCAGCGGAGCGGCGGACCCGCGGACCGGCGGGCGCCAGGGCCGCCGGAATTCACCGGGCCGATTCCCGCCCCAGGAAGATATCGTGCAGGCGCAGCAAACCCAGGGCGCGCCCAGCGGCGTCCACCACCGG
>Ga0265316_10005796_pt1 | contig 11918 bp, 13 predicted proteins | sample 4522metaG_FD_202092 | JGI IMG/M metagenome (GOLD analysis project Ga0265316, IMG submission 202092) | Rhizosphere microbial communities from Carex aquatilis grown in University of Washington, Seatle, WA, United States - 4-5-22 metaG | ecosystem: Host-associated > Plants > Roots > Rhizosphere >... | reverse complement strand
TTCCAGTGCAGTGCCAATCTTCTTCCCCCCGATATCTTTCGCCTATCGAGCATCCTACCCGCCAACGAGAAGCCATCTAACATACATATTATAGAGTTTTGACCACTAACCGCCTTTGCACGCGTGTTAGGTGGCGCCCTTCGCCGGCGGCATAACACCTTTACGGGTCGTTTGTCACAGTCGCCGCACAACTGCGTGCAGCGTTGAGATATGCTCGCAGGCCTATAACGCCTGCGCCGTGCGAGTTAGCGAGTGGCGCCGCGCCCCGCCCCCCGCGTCAGCTGCCAGTGGCATCGGCCCGTGCCCGCCGGCCGCGCCGCGCCCCGCCCCCGCGTCAGCTGCCAGTGGCATCGGCCCTGTGCCCGTCGGCCGCGCCCCGCCCCCCGCCGCGGGCGCGCCACCCTACTGCCTCTGCAGGTACCCGTGCGGGAGCGCTTTCCCGTGGCCCGGGTAGATCGCGCGCACGGTCATTCCCTTCAATTTCTTTATGCTGTCATCGTGGTCTGCCAGGGTATCGATGAATTTGAATCCAGGCATGTTGTAGAAGAGGTCCCCGCAGAAGAGATCGCCTTCTTTCGTAAGGACGCCGATCGATCCCTTTGAATGACCGGGGAGGTGCAGCACCGTGGCTTCGAGCCCGAATGGGGTGAGGTCGAAGTTGTCGGCTACCGTCATGTCGGGCGTGAACTTCTCAAAGCTTCCCTTCTTGGCCCGCTTGGCGACCATGGCGTTCATGACCTTCATTATCAAGGACATTTTGTCCGGCTTTGCTTTCCGGTTCCAACTCATGTCTCCCTTTTCCACCATGCCTGTGTCTTCAGCGTGCATGGCGATCTTTGCGCCGTACTTGGCGCGCAGAAAAGCCGCGTTGCCGGCGTGGTCTGCGTCTCCATGAGTGATGAGGATGAGCCTGAGCATCCCTGAGGTGCAGCCCGCCGCTTCAAGCTGCCTGAGAAGGAGGGCCCGCTTGCTCGAAAAGCCCGTGTCGATCAGGATGAACCCGCGCGGACCGCTTGCAAGGTAACAATTCACGCCGCCCAGATTGATGGTCGTTATTTCTGAAGACATTCTACCCTCCTGTCTGATTATGCGCGCGCCTGGCGCCTGTTTCCGAATAATGAAAGGTCTTGAGTAAGTGTATACTCCACTTTCTCCTTTCCATCGGTGTAACACAATTCTACCGTAATGTCTTTCAGAATGCCCCTGATCCTGGCTCTCCTCTCATCGTCGAACCTGCTTCCGGGAACGAAGCCGAATGACAGGAGCGTGAGTCTTTCGGCAGAATCGACCATCCTGCCTTCTATTTCACTGGCGCTCTTGAGAAAGGAGCTGATTGTCCCCTCGGCGTCCGCGGAACCGTCCCTGGATGTGGCCTTGAGATTGCGGATTTTCATAGGCCCCATGCCCGTGTTGCCAATGCCCACGAAGATCGTGTCTTCATAGTTTCCAAGAACCAGGGTTCCGATCGGCGTGGTCTGCCGCTGCTGGATGGAATGGCCCAGCCGGGCGATGTAGACGATGAGTGCAAGGTTGGCCCCGATGATGATCGGGACAAGTGTTCCGTCTGCCAGCAGGGTCCAGTCAACCGGCGTGTTCACTTCAGCACCACACCTGGCGCAAAGGTCTCCCTCCGGCGCAAGGGGACGTAAAGGTCCGCCAGCCCTCCGCCCTGAAGGGTCAGACTAGAAGCCCTGCGGGCGCTGCCGAAACACGCTGCCCGCACGGGCAGTCGATGCGTGGTAAATCGGAACATGCCCATCTTACACCCGCGGGTATTGGCCGTAAAGAAAATAATGACGCATTTCAGCCAGAATATAGCTTTGTGAGAGTCCAGCGCAGCCAACTGGCGGCTTCGGCGCCCGGCTCCGGTCGCAAGCCTGCGCCCTTGCCCGGCCCCGCACCAGCCGCGCCCCGCCCCGCGCGGCCCGCACGCAACCGCGCCTACCACAGCCTGATTCTCACCTCTTCGGCAGTGACAGGCTTGCCGATGTGCTGGGTGGCAAAGCCGAAATTATCGCGGGAGCCCAGGAGAATGCAGCCGACCAGGGAGCCGTTGCTCAGAACGTATTTTTCGTAGCGCCTGGCTGCGTCATCCGCCTTGTCGATCACCTGGAAGCGCGCCTCTTCGCCCGTCTCGAACACAACCTTGCCGATGCTGGTGACGTTCATGCCCGCAACCTTCAGGGTGTTCTGCGGAATGGTCTGGCGGTAGACCACGGGCTCCCTCCCCAATATGTTCGCCGCCACCACCGGCGCGTGGTCCATGGCTGCAGGGATGATCCCCCACACAATGCCCTGGAACTCGGCGACATCTCCGGCTGCCCAGACGTGCTCAACAGAGGTGCGCAGGTGCTCGTCCACGATCACCCCTCGCCGGACCTTCAGCCCCGCATCCCGTGCAAGCCCGATTCGCGGGGTGATGCCCGCGGAAATGAGGGCCGTCTCGCAGGGAAGCTCGCGGCCGTCCGCCAGTTGCAGGCCTCGCACCTTCGTGTCCCCCAGGAAGGCCGCCACCTCCACGCCCAGCCGCACAACGCAGTGCGGGCCCTCGATGACGCTCTGCAGTATCCGGGACCCGGCCTCATCGAGCTGTTTGGGAAGCAACCGGGGCATGATCTCCACGATGGTCACATCCTGCACCTCGGGCACCTGCAGGAACCGGGCAGCCTCCAGGCCCAGGAGCCCGCCGCCCACTACCACGGCGTGCTTCGTGCCCGTGGTGAGATAGCGGCGAATGGCATCCGCATCCCCGTACTCCCTGATCGTGAACACGCCGTCCAGGTCCACGTTCCTGATGGGCGGCTTGTAGCTGTCCGCCCCGGTGGCAAGCACGAGCTCATCGTAGGGAATTGCCGTCCCGTTCTTTGTGTAGACCTGCCTGCGGGCAGGATCGATCCGTGTCACGTCCTGGTTCTTGAAGACGGTGATGTGCTTCTGCTCGTACCAGCTCGGCTTGTAGATCTCCAGGTCTTCCGCGCTGAGACGGGAGGAGAATATCTCGGGGAGCCTGATCCGGGAGTAGTACTCGACAGGCTCCCGCGTGTAGATCTCAAGCGTGAGCGTGCCTTCATCCGGCTCCAGCGCCCGGAGCCTGGCTGCCGTCATGGTACCGGCAATTCCGTTTCCGACTATGACGACACGCAGAAGCGTTCCCTTCCTTCTCCCTCACTCGTGAGGCCCGAGCATGGTGGCCGGGTCCAGGATCCGGTCTGCCTCCGCGGCGGTGAGGATTCCTTCAGAGATCACGACTTCCCGTATGGTACGGTTTTCCGCAAGGGCCTTCTGGGCCAGCTTGGCCGCACGGTCATAGCCCACCTTCAGCGCCAGCGGGGTGACCAGGGCAAGGCTCCGCTCGATCCACTCCCTGCTGCGCGCCACATCAGCGGTGATCCCGTCCACGCACCGCTCGGAAAACGCCCGGCACGTTGTTTCCATGAGGCCGAGCGAGCTCAGGCTTTCCCAGGCAAGGAGCGGCTGCATCATGTTCAGCTCCAGCGGGCCGGTGGTCCCGGCAATGCTGACCGTGAGGCAGGAGCCCATGACGCGCGCGGCAGCCTGGATTGTCATCTCCAGTATCACAGGATTCACCTTGCCCGGCATGATGGAGCTGCCCGGCTGGAGAGAAGGAAGGGAGATTTCCGCAAGACCGGTCCGGGGACCGCTTGAAAGCAGGCGCAGGTCATTGGCGATCTTTGTGAGGCACACGGCGATGGAGTTGAGGGCGCCCGCAAGCTCCACCTGCGAGTCCCTTGCCCCGATTGCCTCGAACAGGTTGGCGGCGCTTCGGAATGGCAGACGCGTCAGCGTGGCCACGCCTGCGGTCACACGCCGCGCAAAGTCAGGGTGCGTGTTGATGCCTGTGCCGATTGCCGTGCCGCCGATGGCAAGCTCTTCCAGCCCGGGGGCGCAGCGCAGGAGGAGCTCCCGCGCCTTCTCAACCTGGCGCGCGTAGCCGGAAAACTCCTGGCCCAGGGTCATGGGCACCGCGTCCTGTAAGTGGGTCCTGCCGATCTTGAGCACCTTGTCGAACTCCACGGCCTTCCGAGCCAGGCTCTTGCGCAGGCTGTCCAGCGCAGAGGCGCACCGGTCAAGCTGGATCCTGTCAGCAATATTGATGACGGTGGGGATCACATCGTTTGAGGACTGCCCCCTGTTCACGTGGTCATTGGGATGGACAGGCTTCTTGGAGCCGAGGGGAACGCCGAGCAGCTCATTGGCCCTGTTGGCAATCACCTCGTTCGCGTTCATGTTCCAGGAAGTGCCGGAGCCGGTCTGGAAGACATCGATTGGAAAATGAGCGTCCCACTCTCCCACCGTCATCTCGGCCGCGGCACGGCCCACCGCGTCCGCGATCTTCGGCTCCAGCAGGCCCAGCTCTCCGTTCACCTTTGCAGCCACCTGCTTGACCAGGCCCAGCGCGCGTATGAGGGGAACGGGAATGCGCAGGTCTGAAACGGAGAAGTTCTCCACTGCCCGCTGGGTCTGGGCCCCCCAGTACGCGCCGGCAGGCACCTTCACGTCCCCCATGCTGTCCGTCTCGACCCGGAAACTCTCTTTGTCAGCCATACTGCCCTACGGCTCGGGGACCTCTGTGAGCATCTCGAGGTTGCCCCGGGCCCGTTTGTCATTGGGGTTCAGCTCCAGGGTTTTCCTGAAGCTGCCCACGGCGTCCATGTTCCTGTGCATTCCCATGTACACCATGCCTTTGAGGTAGTACGCCTCCGCCAGGTTCGGCGTGGCCTGCAGCAGCTCCTCCAGGAGCTCCAGCGCTTCAGGCAGCTTGTTCTGCTTGAGCTTGAGCTGGGCCAGGTAGTAGTTGGCGATGAGGGACTGAGGGGATGCTCCACGAAGGATGCGGAACCCCTCCTCGGCCTCCGCGTCATTTCCGAGGAACTGGCTGATCAGCCCGTAGAAGTAGCTGGCCATGGCGTGGCCCTGTCCCCTCATCTTCAAAAGAGCGGAAAAGCTTTCAAGGCTCTTTTCCAGCTCTCCCATGCGGTACAGGCAGACGCCCTTTTTATAGAAGGCGATTCCGAAGTCCGGCTTCAATTCGATGGCGGCGGCGTAATGCCCTACTGCTTCGTCCAGGGCACCGGTTGCGTACTTGGCTTCTCCCAGGAGGTAATGATAAAAGTAGTTCTTCGGATCCTTCACCAACAGCTTTGCGAACGCCACCCCTGCCCCTTCCCGGTCTCCCAGGAGGTGCAGCCGCATGGCATCCGCCACCTCAGGCTGTGACAGGTCGAAAAGGTCCTTTGTGCTGCCCTGATTCTTCAAGCTCTGCCCCCTCTTTACTCTGGTAGTTTCTGTTTTCAATATCCGTGCGCGCCTGCCGTTGGTCAAGCCTGCGGCGCGTGAACCGCGCTTACAGGTGACGCCGCCTTCTCTTTTCCACCACCTTCAGCTGGAGAATTGACCTCTGCAGGTCACGCTCCACAAGCAGGATCTCCCCGCGTTCCTTCTTCTCTGAGAGAAGCTGTTCGGCCCGTGCCCTGGCCGCCTCCACGCGCGCCACCTCGATGCTGTCTGATTCTGCGGCAAAGTCCGAGAGTACCGTTGCCTCCCACGCCCCAGCCGCGGGCACGCCCCCCGGAGCAGCCGGAACATCCACCGCCTGCGTTGTGCCCGGCACATGAACGGCGGCCTTTCCTGTTTCCAGGAAGCCGCCGGCCACGGCGATGAATACTACCTTCTTCCCGGTGTCCACGCGCACCTCCCCGTCCGTCAGCACGGCCACAAGGGGCATGTGATGCGCAAGGATCGTGATCTCCCCGTCCGGCGTGGGAAGCGTTGCGGACTTTGCCATTCCTTCGAAGGCCGTGCCGAGCGGGGAAAGCACGCGGAAAGAGAAAAGGTGATCAGCCACTTGCTATGGCCTCCTCGATGGGTCCGACGTTGTAGAAGGCGCTTTCAGGGAACCTGTCGTACGTGCCTGCAATCAGGTCTGCAAAACCTTTCAGCGTGTCCTCCAGCTTGACGTAGCGTCCTTCCTTTCCGCTGAAAGTCTCCGACACGAACAGGGGCTGGGTAAGAAAGCGCTGGATCTTGCGGGCGCGTGAGACCAGGAGCTTGTCCTCGTCAGAGAGCTCATCGATTCCAAGGATCGCGATGATATCCTGCAGGTCCTTGTAGCGCTGGAGGATCCGCTTCACCTCCAGTGCAATGCGGTAGTGCTCGGCGCCCACGACATTCGGGTCCAGGAGCCGGGATGACGAGGTGAGCGGGTCCACTGCCGGGTACAATCCCTGCTCCGCGATGGAGCGTTCCAGGGTGATGGTGGCATCCAGGTGGCCGAATATCGCAACGGGAGCCGGGTCAGTGTAGTCATCCGCGGGCACATAGATTGCCTGCACGGAGGTGATGGAGCCTTCCTTGGTGGAGGTGATGCGCTCCTGCAGGCCTCCGATATCTTCAGCCAGCGTGGGCTGGTAGCCCACGGCCGAAGGCATGCGGCCAAGAAGGGCGGAGACCTCGGAGCCTGCCTGGGCAAAACGGAACACGTTGTCGATGAAGAGAAGCACGTCCACTCCCTTTTCATCGCGGAAATATTCGGCCATGGTGAGCGCGGTGAGGCCCACCCGAAGCCTGTTGCCGGGGGGCTCGTTCATCTGGCCGAACACGAGCACCGTCTTGTCCAGGACCTTGGATTCTTCCATTTCCTGCCAGAGGTCGGTTCCCTCGCGGGAGCGCTCCCCCACTCCTGCGAACACCGAGTAGCCGCGGTGCTCTATGGCGATATTGCGAATGAGCTCCTTGACGATGACGGTCTTTCCGACTCCCGCGCCTCCGAAGATCCCGATCTTCCCGCCCTTTGTGAACGGGGCGATAAGGTCGATGACCTTGATGCCGGTCTCCAGCATCTCCGGCCTGCTCTTCTGGTCCGCCAGGGACGGCGGCTGCTTGTGAATGGGACCGCGCTGCTGATCGGCGCCGTCCAGCTGGGGCCCGTCGTCGATGGTCCTTCCCAGGACGTCGAAGATGCGGCCCAGCGTCTTGTCCCCGATAGGCACGGTGATTGAGTCCCCTGTGCGCCGCACCCGCATGCCGCGCTGCACTCCCTCCACGGCGCCCATGGCCAGGGTACGGACTTCGCCGTTTTCCAGGACGAACTCGGTTTCCAGCACCAGGGGTTCCTTGTTGGCCCGGAGGAGCCGGAGCGCCTCGTGGACCTGGGGGCGTTCACCGTAGAACTCCACGTCGATCACCGGGCCGGACACCCGTATGACCGTCCCCTCTCCCTTCGCGTTCTCTTCATGCGGAATCATTTCTTTTTCCCCTTGTTGGCCAGGTCGAGGATCTCGCTGGTGATCCTCTCCTGCCTGGTCTTGTTGTACAGAAGCGTGAAGGTGTCCGCTATGTCGAGAGCATTCGACTTTGCGTTCTGCATGGCCACCATGCGGGCGGCATTCTCCGCGCAGAAAGCCTGCACAACAGCGTCGAACAGCATGACTTCCAGGAAGTGAGGAAGCAGGGCGTCCAGCAGGGCGGCGCCGCCGGGCTCGAATACCAGCGGCTCGCTCTTCTCCCCGGGTGAGGCGGCGCCGATGGGCAGCACCGGCTCCACTGTCGGGACCTGTGTGAAGAAGGAGACGAACCTGCCGTACAGCACGTCCAGGGAAGCAGCCTTGCCTGAACGTATCTGCCCGTCAATGACGCGCACAAGCTCGAACACCAGCGAGTATTCGGGAAGCCGTGATCCCATGCGGAACGAAGCAAGAAGCCGGTTACCGGCAAGCCGGGCACCGGGCGCCTCCATCCGCTTTCCCACGGTGATGAGAGAAGTAGTGTCGTCCATGGATTCCGCAAGCTTGCGCACCAGATTGCCTGTCAGCGGTCCGCACAGTCCCTTGTCCGGGCCAATGGCAAGAAGGAGGCGTCCACCGGGGCGGCGCGCAAGGTACGGGTGGGTGCGCTGTTCGGGCTCCAGTGACTGGAGGGCCGCGTTGGTGAGCACGGTGATCCGGCCCGCATAGGGGCGCACCGTATCCGCGAGGATCCTGGCGCGGCGTATCTTGGACACGGAGACCATCTCCAGGGTCTTGGCGAGCTGGGCGATGTTCTTCGCCGTCCTGATCCGCCCCTTCAGGATGCGGAGGTTCTCAGGCATTCCCGCTACCGCAGGGTCTTTGCAAGATCGGAGATGGCCGCATTCAGCTCTGCCAGCGTCGCGTCCTCCATCCGCTTGCCCGTGGCCAGGGTGGCGCACATCTCGGCGTGCCCGGTGCGCAAATGATCCATGATACGTCTCTCAAACTCGGCCACCTGCTCCACGGGTACGTTGTCCAGGAGCCCGGCTCCTGCCGCATGGATGCTCACTGTCTCCGTGAGGTCATCAAGGGGAGCGAACTGCGGCTGCTTGAGGATTTCAACAATGCGTTTTCCGCGCGTGATGCGTCTCTGCGTGGCCTCATCCAGATCAGAGCCGAACTGGGAGAAAGCAGCCAGGGACTGGAACTGCGCGAGCTCCAGGCGGAGCAGGCCGGACACCTGCCTGAAAGTCTTGGACTGGGCCTTGCCTCCCACGCGGGAAACCGAAAGCCCGGCATTCACTGCAGGACGGACTCCCTGGTTGAAGAGGTCCGTCTCCAGGTAGATCTGGCCGTCCGTGATGGAGATGACGTTGGTCGGGATGTAGGCGGAAATGTCCGCTGCCTGGGTCTGGATGATGGGAAGCGCGGTGAGGGACCCGCCGCCGTTTGCCATGGAGAGCCGGGCCGCGCGCTCCAGTAGGCGTGAGTGCAGGTAGAAGATGTCCCCGGGATACGCCTCGCGCCCAGCAGGCCGGCTGAGCAGCAGTGATATCTGCCGGTAGGCCCACGCGTGACGGGACAGGTCGTCATAGACCACCAGCGCATCCTGGCCCCGCTCCATGAAGTACTCACCGATGGCGCAGGCCGCAAAAGGCGCCAGGTACTGCATGGCGGCGGGCGTGGATGCGCTGGCCGCCACCACGATGGTGTATCCCATTGCGCGCTCATCGTGAAACTTCTGCACGGTCCGGGCGATGCTTCCGCGCTTCTGCCCGATAGCGCAGTAGATGCACACCACCTGTGAGAGTCCCAGGTCCTTCGAGCGCTGGTTGATGATGGTATCCACGCACAGCGCGGTCTTGCCGGTATTGCGGTCTCCCACGATCAACTGGCGCTGGCCCCGTCCGATGGGAGTCAGTGCGTCCACGACCTTGATGCCTGTCTTGAGCGGGACCTCCACGGGTGCGCGCTTGGTGACCCCCGGGGCGATGCGCTCCAGCGGAATGAGCGTGCCGTTGGTGATGCTGAGCGGCTTGCCGTCAAGCGGGGCGCCGAACGGGTCTATGACCCGGCCCAGGAGATCGTCCGAGACATTCAGGGAGAGCTGGGTGCCCGTTGCCCGGACCTCCATCCCTTCCTGGATATCAGTGTCCTCCGACAGCACGAGGATGGAGGCAAAATCCTCATCCAGGTTCATGACAAGGCCGTGCTTGCCGTCCTCGAACTCCACCTGCTCGCCGTAGCCCGCGCGGGAAAGCCCGTCCGCCTTCACGATCCCGTCCGCCACTCCCACCACCCTGCCCACGTTTGCAACAGCGGGCCGGGCCGTGACCGAGCCAAGCTTCTCTTCTATCTGTCGAACCAGCTCTTCAGCTTTCATGTGCCCTCGAGATCTCCAATGATTTCCCTTATGTACCCGCGGATGCTCGCGTCCATGATATCGTCACCCGCACTGATGCGCACACCGCCCCCGAGAGTCTCGTCCTGCTCCACCCCGATATCCCGCCCCGGATACTGCTCCCCCACGGCCGGTGCCACGGAGGCGTCCGGCGTCCCGGCCACGGTGACGTAGACGCGCCGGCGCTTCAGGTCCTGCCGCAGCGCAACGAGGAACCGCTTGAGCTGGGGCCGCGTGAGCTGGTCCAGGAGTATGGCGGCGACCTCGTCATTCACACCGCCGTCCGCGGTCAAGGCCAGCCTGAGGAACGGGCTTGTCACCTGGCCATCCTTCCGATCCGCTCGATGCCCCTGGCCACGATGCGTCTCTTTTCCTCATCGCTGAAAAGTCCTTCCACGACGTTTTCCAGGATCTTTCCGGAAAGCTCGAGGGAAAGGCTCTGCACGGCCTTCTCCATGTCCTGCCGCTCCAGATCCAGGACGGCGCGCGCCTCCACGACCAGGCGCTCCGCATCCGTGCCCGCCCGCTCCAGCGCGGCCGCGCGCAGGCGTTCCGCTTCGTCCCGCGCGTTCTGCAGCAGCCGAAACGCCTCGGCAGAGGCGTCCTGCAGGACCTTGTCCCGTTCCTTTGCCGCATCTTCCAGGGCCCTGCGGGCTTTCTCCGCGTCTTCCAGCCCCTGCGCGATCTTCTCCCGGCGGGCCTTCATGTTTGCCATGAGGGGCCGGATGAGGAACCGGTTGAGGACCCAGGCAATGATGAGGAAATTGACGACCTGCGCCGCGAGGAGAACCGGGTCGAGGCCGAACTTCCCTAGGGTTCCCATGAGGGGACCTGCCTGTTAGCGGAGGAACGCGAAGATCAGGCTGTAGATGGCAATGGACTCTGCAAATGCCATGGCAAGGACCATGATGGGGACGATCCGGCCCGATGCCTCGGGGTTTCTCCCGATGGCCTCCATTGCTTTCATTCCGATCAGGCCGATTGCCAGGCCGGGCATGGACCCTCCGATTGCCACGATGAGTCCGCCGGAAACGCTCAGTGTGAAGTTCATGTGCTCTTTTCCTCCTTGTGGTGAGGTTCGGTGAGTATGGTCATGAATGCAAGGGTGAGGAGAGCGAAAATCATCCCTTGAATGACGGCCACGAGTATCTCGAACCCGAGAAACGGCACCGGCACGACGAAGGCCACCAGGTCCGACATGGTCCCCAGCACCGCTTCCCCTGCCGAGATGTTGCCGTACAGACGGAATGAAAACGTGATGAACTTTGTGAACTCCTGCAGGAGCTCCAGCAGCCCGACAAAGAGCAGGAGCGGATTGAGTGCGAAGAACCTCTTCAGATAGGTGCCCAGGCCCAGGACCCGGATGGCCAGCGCATTGGAGGCCACCACGGACACCACGGCAAGGGCAAGCGTCTGGTTCAGGTCCGCGGTGCTGACGTGCAGAAAAGGCATGGCCGGAAGGCCGTGACGGAGGAACGCGCCGGTCTCATGATAGATGCCGATGGTCCCGTACCCGGGCAGAAGCCCGATGAGATTGGAGAGGGCCACGAAGATGAAAAAAACGGCCACCCACGGGAAGATCAATGCCGTGCGTGACCCTGCCACCTGCTCAGTGGTGGTGTGAAGGTAGTCCACCACCGACTCCACGAGTCCCTGCAGCGTTCCCGGTACAGCCTTAAGCCTTCGTCGAACAGCGAATACGACGAGAAGAATGACGATGTCCACGACCAGGGTTGCCAGGAGCGTGTTGGTGACTCTGATTCCGGCAACAGAAAAGACTGAGTGCAGTCCGGAAGTCTCCATGGCAAAGAGAGTATACTCAGCGGTTCCGGTGGAGTCAACGAAACACTCGTGCGCAGAATCGCGGAAAACATGCGCGCATCTTCTCGCTCGCATTCGCGACTTTGTGTATACTATATTTGAGCACCATATGAAGCACCGCGGCCTTTTGCGCGCAGAAAGGTGGTCGACATGTCCCGGGTAAGCATCATCGGCGGCGGCAACGTCGGGGCGAATGCCGGCTTTTTCATCGCGGAAAAAGGCGTGACGGACGTTCTGCTTGTGGACATCCAGCCGGGTCTCTCCCGCGGCAAGATGCTGGACATCATGGAAGCCGCTCCCATCCGCCGCTACCGCAACACGCTTGCCGGCTCGGACTCGATTGAAGACATAAAAGGATCGCAGCTCGTGGTGGTTGCCGCAGGGGCCATCCGGGCTCCGGGCATGCGTCGGGAAGACCTGTTCACGGCAAACGCGGGATTGATCAGGAC
>Ga0265316_10005795_pt1 | contig 11918 bp, 10 predicted proteins | sample 4522metaG_FD_202092 | JGI IMG/M metagenome (GOLD analysis project Ga0265316, IMG submission 202092) | Rhizosphere microbial communities from Carex aquatilis grown in University of Washington, Seatle, WA, United States - 4-5-22 metaG | ecosystem: Host-associated > Plants > Roots > Rhizosphere >... | reverse complement strand
GGCTCGAAGATGTGATCGCGCGTCTGGGCGTCCATTCCGAGGCCGGTGTCGGTGACCGAGATGACGGCGTACTCGCCCGGGCCGATCTCGCGCGGCCGGGAGCGGTTGCCCGACGTGTACTTCTGATGAGACGTGCCGATGACGAGCTGCCCGCCCGACGGCATCGCGTCGCGGCTGTTGAGCGCCAGGTTGAGCAGGACCTGCTCGAGCTGGGTGCGGTCGGCGCGGAGGCAGCCGGCTGCCGGATCCGGCGCGATCTTGAGCATCACCTGCTCGCCGATGAGGCGCCGCAGCATCGACTCGAGCCCGCCGACGACCTCGTTGACGTCCAGGACCTGCGGCTGGAGGATCTGGCGCCGGCTGAAGGCCAGGAGCTGTTGGGTCAACCCCGCGGCCCGCTCCGCCGCGTCGCGAATGCCTACCACGAACTCGCTGATGTCGGTCCCGGCCGGCTCGTCGAGCGAGAGGTCGGCGTAGCCGATCACGGCGGTCAGGATGTTGTTGAAGTCGTGGGCGATGCCGCCGGCCAGCCGGCCGACCGATTCGAGCTTTCTGGCCTCGAACAGCTGCGCCTCCAGGAGCTCGACTTCGCTGGTGTCCTCCATCAATGAGATGGCTCCGCGAACCTTGCCGACGTCGTCCCGGATAGGCGCGAAGTGGGCCCTGACCTTGATGATCTGGCCGTCCTTCGTCTGGCACGGCAGCTCCTGCACTGCCATCGACTCGCCCGCCAGCACGCGTGGCACGAGAGTGCGGGTCGATTCCTCGGCCGTCAGGATCGGCAGCCGCTTGCCCTCGATCTCGTCCGCGGTGAAGCCGAAGAGCTGCTCGGCCGCGCGGCTCCAGAACAGCACGCGGCGCTGGCGGTCGACGACGATGATCGGCAGGGGCGATGAGTCCAGGATCGCGCGCAGGGTCTCGGACGTTTCACGCAGGGCGGTCTCGAGAGTGAGGCGCCTCTGCATGGCCGCGGATTGCTCGCCGATCAGGTCCGCCATCGTGGCGATGACCAGGGCGACGATGACCACGCTGCCCAGGCTGATCGCCGGGAAGTCGATCTTGCCCTCGATGCCCTGAATCGCCAGAACGGCGGGCGCCACCAGGGCCGCGGCCATCAGGGCGGCCAGACGGCGCGGCGTGATGCGCTGCTCCTTGTTCTGGCTCGGGCGCGCCGAAGTTGCGACCGACGGATGCAGCGCAGCCGCGGCCCACAGGGCGTACTGGGCGAAGTACGCCGCCTCCGCCACGGGAACCCTGGCCCAGCCGGGCCCCGACGCCGAAAGCCCGTCGGCTATCAGCAGCGCCGCCACACTGCCGGCGAAGAGGCGCATCGCCGGCGTGCCGGCCTCGGAATCGAGAACCAGGCAGGCGACGACGCCGACGAGTGCGGTGTCGGCGATCAAGTAGACGACGGAGATCGCCCGACCCAGGGGGCTGAACCCGGGCGCCGAGAACAGCGGATCCGCGAACGCGACCCACACCACGAGCGCCAGGCCTACGGTCAGGATCCCGCCGTCGAGGAGAACCCCGAACCCCGGGCCCGGGTTCCGGCGCAGCACGAGCCGGGCGAAGCCGAGCGTGATGATCGGGTAGCCGATCAGGTAGAAGAGGTCGGCGATGCCCGGGGAGAATGCGGCCTGAGAGTGATTGACCGACACGCCGGTCAGGTCGCCCAGGGTGAAGAAGAACTGCCCCACGCCCAGCAGCAGCCACGGCGCTCGGGGTTGCGGGTCGTGGATGTAGATGCCGGCCGCGACGGCCGCGACCGAGCCAACCGAAAGAATCAGACCCAAAGGGGTCTGCCAGGCCGCCGCCACGGTCGCGGACACAAGCAACAGCGCCGCGGCGGCCGTGAGGTAGACGGTCCACAGCCGATCCCCGACGGGCGATGGCACCTCGAGCCGTCTGGTCACGCGGGAAGGATCGCGCGCTCGGGAGTTTTCACGAATGGCCCACTCGTCCTACGGCCTTTGCGGGATTTCCAGGTTTGCGGGACCGCCGAGGCGCGGCCGTGCCGGCCGGCGGCCGACTCCCGCCCCTAATACCAGCCGTGAGCCTGCCAGAAAGACCATGCCGCGCAGGCCGAGCCATAGCGGTTGTCCACGTACCAGATGCCCCATTTCACCTGCGTGATCGGGCTGGTGCGCCAGTTCGATCCGAACGCCGCCATCTTCGATCCGGGGAAAGCCTGGGGGATTCCATAGGCCGATGTAACGCTGCCAGCCCGCGGGTTCCACTTCGACTCACGCGTGAAGATCGCGTTGATGCAGTTGTACTGGTGGGTTCCGATGCGAGCTCGGACGTACGCCCGAGCCCCGGCGACGGTGTTGGAATACGTGATCGGCTTTGGCTTTGCCTTCGGCTTTGGTTTCGCCGTGGGCGCGGCGGTCGGGGAGGGCGAGGGGGTTGGGGTCGCGCTCGGCGGCGGCGTCCACGATGGAGCCGGGGTGGCGGGCGCCGCCGTCCAGGAGGGCAGCTGGTCCAGCCAGCTGGCGTGGCCGATCGTTCCCGCGTCCGCCACCGGGCCGACGGCGGCGACCGGGCCGGCCTGGGCATCAGAGAACGCCGGCAGCACCGCGACGGCTGAACCGGCGAAGACCAGGGTCGCGACGACCGCGGCGATCGCGGTCGCTCTTGGGGTCAGTCTCAAGGGGCTCCTGGGAGTGCGCGCGTGGACGGCTGAGGGCGTCTGACCTCCGGCGGCCGGCAGGATAGCACGGTTCCTCGCCGGAAACGAGCCCGCCGCCGGCGCCGGCTCCCGCGCAGACGGCGAAGTTTGACGGCCGGCCGCCTAATCCCGATAATACGAGTCGGAATTAGCTGAGCACCACGACGGCGGTCCGGCAACCTCTTCGGCCTGGACCGCCGGTTCGTCCAAGGAGCGCGATGACAACCAGTCGCGAGATCGTCTCGAGCGAATACAAGTTCGGCTTCCACGACGAGGTCGACTATCTCGAGGAGACCGCCGCCGGTCTGACGCGCGGGACGGTGGAGGAGATCAGCCGGTTCAAGGACGAGCCCCAGTGGATGCTCGATTTCCGCCTGCGCGCGTACGAGCATTACCTCACCCGGCCGATGCCGCAGTGGGGCGGCGATCTCAACCAGATCGACCTCAGCAAGATCGTTTACTACCGCAAGCCCTCGCAGGGTGAGGAGAAGTCCTGGGACGACGTCCCGGACAAGATCAAGAAGACGTTCGAGCGCCTGGGGATCCCGGAAGCCGAGCGCAAGTTCCTGGCCGGCGTCGGCGCGCAGTACGACTCGGAAGTCGTCTACCACAGCGTCCGCGAGGAGCTCTCCAAGATCGGCGTCGTATTCATGGGCACCGACCAGGGGCTCAAGGAATACCCGGAGCTCTTCAAGAAGTACTTCGCCACGGTCGTGCCGCCGGAGGACAACAAGTTCGCGGCCCTCAACAGCGCCGTGTGGTCCGGCGGGTCGTTCGTGTACGTGCCGAAGGGCGTCGAGGTCCCGCTGCCCCTGCAGGCGTACTTCCGCATCAACGCCGAGAACACCGGCCAGTTCGAGCGGACCCTGATCATCGTCGACGAGGGCGCCAAGGTTCACTACATCGAAGGCTGCACCGCGCCGATCTACACCACCGACGCGCTCCACGCCGCGGTCGTGGAGGTCATCGCCCTGCCGAACTCGAAGGTTCGCTACACCACCATCCAGAACTGGTCGAACGACGTCTACAACCTGGTGACCAAGCGAGCCCACGCCCACGCCCATTCCACCGTCGAGTGGATCGACGCGAACACCGGGTGTCTGACGGCCGACACGAACGTCTACACCAACAGCGACGTCAAGCCGATTTCCGCCATCCAGCCAGGCGACCGCGTCTACTCACTGACGACGGACCTCGCGATTGGCAGAAACACGGTCACGGCCACCAGAGCGAACGATCCACAGCCTGTGTTCGAGCTTGCGCTGGCGAATCATCGAACAGTTCATGCGACGGCAAACCATCCCTTCCTCGTTCTCCGAAAGGATGGCCGCGCAAGGCACGTTGCCTGGCTGCCGGTTGCCTCGATCCTGCCGGGAGACGAAATCGCGGTGGTCGGGCAGCTGCCGGACGACGGCAGAGCGCACGCGTTCGAGCCCGTGGCCAGGCGCACTCATTCGCGGCTGGGTTTCACTGCCCCACAGGCGAGCTCGGACGACTTGCTCTGGCTGCTCGGTTTCTACCTCGGCGACGGCTACTTCGACGGACCGAACCGCGTCAACTTTGCTGTCCCCGATTCCGATCCGGCGGCCGAGCGCGTTCGGATGCAAGTGCGATCGCTATTTGGCCTGGAGCTGTCCCGCCATCGTGGCGTCGTGCTTCGATCCAACTCGGGAGCGTTCGTCGACTGGCTAGCCGCGGCCGGTTTCTCCGGAGACGCCAGGACCAAGAACCTGCCGTCCTGGGTGTTCAAGCTGCCGCGAAGTCAAAAGCGGGCTCTTGTCGATGGCTACGTTGCTGCCGACGGCCACATGCGGCCGGGTCACAAGAACGTATCGATTACGAGTGTCAACCGATTGCTGCTGGAACAAGTCCGCCAGCTGGCTATCTCGGCAGGCATGAACCCATCCAAGATCTCCAAGTGGAGCCGGCGCGAATTGAAGCCCCTCGGCAAGGAGGAAAAGGAATACACCTCGTACTTCCTCTACTTCCTGGAGGGCGAGCTTGAGGGCGCCGTCCATTTCGTCCCTCTCGCCAACATCGACTACGTTGGCGAGCAGCCGACCTACGACGTAGAGGTCGAAGGGACGGCCAACTTCATCGCCAACGGTGTCTTCGTTCACAACAGCCGCCTGACGATGAAGTACCCGAGCATCTACCTGCGCGGTGAGGGCGCCACGGCCGAGGTCATCTCCGTGGCGGTGGCCGGCAAGGGCCAGCACCAGGACACCGGCGCCAAGGCGATCCACCTGGCCCCGAACACGCGCAGTCGCATCATCAGCAAGTCGATCTCAAAGGACGGCGGCAGGACGACCTACCGCGGCCAGCTCAAGGTCGTGCCCGGAGCCACCGGCGTCGTGGCGAGCGTCAGATGCGATGCCCTGCTCCTCGACGAAGGCAGTCGCTCGGACACCTATCCGTACATCGACATCCAGGAAGACGACACGACGATGACTCACGAGGCCACCGTCGGCAAGATCAGCCAGGATCAGGTCTTCTACCTGATGAGCCGCGGGCTGACGGAGAATGAGGCGACCAACCTGGTCGTCCAGGGCTTCCTGGAGGTCTTCACCAAAGAACTGCCGATGGAATACGCCATCGAGTTCAACCGCCTGGTCAAGCTCGAAATGGAGGGTTCGCTCGGATGACCGACGCACAGGCAACCGAGGCGGCAGCCGCAATCCGGCCCGCCGCCCGGCCCATGGCGCCGGTCCGCCAGGCGCCGACGGACCTGACCCTGAGCTTCGTCGACGAGGCGACCGTCCGAGACATCGCCGCCGCCGCCTCCGACCCGGAGTGGCTTCTCGCCGATCGCCTGGCCGGTCTGCGCGGTTTCGAGGACCTCCCGATAGAGTCGAACCGGCTGTACACGCCGTATGTGGACCTGCGTAACGCTCATCTCTCCGCCGTGCGGCCGTATCCGACGGGTGGAGTTCGCGGCGTCGGCGCGGCGGGCGCGGGCAAGCTGCCCGAAGGAGCGGCCGCCTACGCCGAGTTCGCCGAGGACCGGCTTGCGGCGCTCGTGCTCTCGCCCGAGGCCCGGCAGGCGGGCGTGATCGTGGAGACCCTGGCATCGCTTGGCGCTCGCGACCCGGAGCTGCTGCGCAGCCTGCTGGAGGGCGGCTGCACGCTGCCGGAGAACGACAAGCTCGGCCAGATGACCCGCGCGCTCTGGACCCACGGCTTCTACCTGCACGTTCCCGACGGCGTTCGCCTTGAGCTGCCGATAGTGCTGCGCTGGACCATGGGCGCCCCGAACCGCGCGCTGACATCGCGCACCATCATCTCGATCGGTGACGACGCGGAGGCGTCCATCGTCGAGGAGCAGGTCGGTTCGGCATCGGCCGCCGCCGAGCCGCAGGCCTTCTTCGCCGGCAGCACCGAAGTCAGTGTCGGCGCCGGTTCGACGCTTTCCTTCGCCGGCCTCCAGGACTTTGGTCCGAACCAGATCGCCTTCCAGCACCGGTCCGCGGTCGTCGGCCGCGGGGCGAGCCTTCGCTGGGCCCTGGCGCAGCTCGGCTGCCGCGTCATTCGAAGCCGTATCGACAACACCCTCGAGGGCGACGGCTCTTCCGTGGAGCAGGCCGAGATCGTGTTCGGCTCGACCGACCAGCTCTTCGACCTGACGTCGTATACGCGCCACATCGGCCGCGACACGACCGGGAACCTGCTCTCCAAGGGCGCGCTGTCGGACCGGTCCCGGGCCTACTTCAAGGGCCTGGCGACGATCGACATGCCGGCCCACGGAACGGACAGCTACCTCGGCGAGTTCGCCATGCTACTCTCCAAGCAGGCTCGATCGGTGGCCATCCCCAGCCTGGAGATCGACCAGCCGGACTGCCGCCGCGTCGCCCACGCCAGTTCCGTCGGCCCCGTCGACGAGACCGCGCTCTTCTACCTGGAGAGCCGCGGTCTCGATCCCGACGAGGCCCGCAAGTTCATCGTCCTGGGCTACCTCGAGCCGGTCGTCGCCCGAGTGCCGCTGGCGTCGGCCCAGGATCGCCTGCGTGAACTGCTCGAGGCCAAGTGGGCGGCTCGAACCGGCGCTGCACACCAGCCGTCGGCCGCCGCCGTAGCCTGACGCCGCGATGACCGCCGCCTCGTCAACGCGCCGGGTCGACCTGTGCGCGCTCGACGATGTTCCGCCGGGCACGATGAAGCTGTGCGAAGTCGGCGACGACCTGGTCCTGGTGGTCAACCTCAACGGTGAGCTGCACGCGACCCAGGGCATCTGCAGCCATCAGTATTTCGAGCTGGACAAGGGCTTCCTGACCGGCGACTCGGTCACGTGCGCCCTGCATCTGTCGCGCTTCTCTCTTGCGGACGGCGAGCCGCTCGATCCTCCGGCCGAGCTGCCCCTGGCCGTCTACACAGTGGTCGTCGACGGCGGGCGGGTGCTGATCGAGGTTCCTCCGGGCCCGCTCGAGGTGAACCGGTAGGCAAGGCTCGGCGCCGCCTCAGCGCTCCAGCAGCACTCCGAGGCCGAGCCGTTCGGCGCGCTTCAGTATCGCCGAGGCGAACACGACGTCGGCCAGCCCCACGCCCAGATGCGACACCAGGACCCTGCCCGAGGGACGCTCGATCCCGTCGCGAAGGGCCTCTCCGAGCGTCGCGTCCGGGTCCGGGTAGCCGGCGAAGCCGCCGCCGGCGCGCGTGGCCAGGAACTGGTCGCGCTCGTCGACGACGAAGAGCGAGTCGCGAGCCAGGGCGGCCGGCGCCTGCATGTCGTAGTCGACGGCGACGAAAAGCGTTTCGGGGCCGAGCCAGCCGGGATCGAGGGCCTGGTGATCCGGCCCGAACGAAACGACCGAGACGATCACGTCGGCGCCTTCGACGGCGAGTCGAACGCTCGACGCGACCGCCGCTGCGCCGATGCCTTCGATCGAGCGTGCCTCGGCGGCCAGGGCGTTCGCCCGCGCGGCGTCGAGGTCGGCTATTCGAACGGCGGCGCCGGGCAGCAGGCGGCCGATCACGGGCAGATGGCCGCGCGCCTGTGCACCCGCGCCCAGGAGGGCAACCGCGGGGGGCCGCCCGACGTGCACCGGCGCGAACAGCTTGATCGCCGCTCCGCTGACCGCGGCCGTCCGCTGCGCGGTGATGCCCGCGGCGTCGAGGATCGCCAGCGGCAATCCGTTGCTGGCGTCGTTGAGGATGACCTGGGCGCTGTACGTGGGCAGACCCGCGGCGGGGTTGTCGGGGAAGCCGACGATCCACTTGACGCCGACGAGATCGTCGCTGCCGTCGGCGGCCGCGCCGCGCAGCAGCGCGGGCATGGCGTGGGCGAGCGAACCGGCCTGGCGCGGATGAACCCCGATCTTGGCCGGCAGTTCGGCGGTCTGACCCAGCGCCCGGAGCGTGGCCTCGGCCAGATCGAGCCGCTCGGCGAGCGGGGGCATGGCCGCGCGGACGTCGGCGGCGGAGAGATAGCGCAGCGGCCGCGGAACTGTCACGCCCGCAGTCTACCGGCTAGGATGAGCGGGGCCACGCGTATGGGGCGCGCCGGGACCTTCTGCCATGACCAAGGAGACCGATGCGAACGCTGCAGAGCCTGGGCTCGGCCATTGTCGTAGGGAGCGTGTTCTCCTTCTTCCTGGTTGGATTGCTCGGCGCCACCTGGCCTTTCGCAATCTTCTCGAGCGTCGTGCTCGGCGTGGGGATCGTTGCCGTCGTCGCGACGCGGAGCAGCGAGATGGAAGGGGCCGCGAATGCCGCGTGGCTGGAAGCCGCCCCGGACCTGCCTCCGGCCTCGGACCGGCGGGCCATGGAGGCCGCTCAGGCCACGATGCCCGGCCCGGAGAAGACCCGGCGCGGTGGCGATCCGGCCGCGCATCCGGGCACGGCGCCCACCGGCGACGCCGTATCCGACGGCGCGGTAAAGCCGGGACCGGTCAAGTGAGCTCCATCGATCGGGCCAGCCTGGAGGCCAGGATGCGAGAGCAGGGCCTGGTTCCGGCCGCCTGGTCGAACCTCGCCGGTGAGAGATATGAGCCGCACACCCACGACTACGACAAGGTCGTCGTCGTCGCCGAGGGATCGATCACCTTCGGCATGCCGGGGTACAGCATCGGCTTCGTGCTCGGCGTGGGCGAGCGTCTCGACCTGCCGGCCGCCGTGCGCCACGACGCGGTCGTCGGGCCCAAAGGCGTGACCTGCCTGGAGGCGCATCTGCCCGCCGGCACGATGGGTGCTGGGGCGAAGGGGCGCGGCTACCGCTGGTAGGTGCGCCCGGCCGGCATTGGAGGCGCCCGCCGCGCCCATCCGCCGGTTCCGCGGCCACGCCTCCGCTGTCGATTTCGCGGCGATAGGCTAGGCTGATCTGGCAGCGCGGCCCGCGCGCCTCACCCGATGGCTCAAGGACCCGAGGCTTCGGCCTCTCGTTCGACTGGGGTCGCGATCGTCAGGGAGTGACAGGCCACCAACGCCTGGGGGAACGACGAACAATGGGCTCCGAAAGGATCGACGAGACAGACGCTCGAATCCTCGAGCTGCTGCAGCGGGACGGGCGCGAGTCGTACGCGGAAGTCGGCCAGGCCGTCGGCATGAGCGGCCCATCGGCCCACGAGCGGGTCAAGAAGCTCGAGGCCCGGGGCGTGATACGCGGCTACTCGGCCCTGGTCGATCCAACCATGCTCGGCTACGGCGTGCTGGCCTTCATCTTCATCAAGCAGGTCCCCGGCACGATCTCCACGGACCTCACCGGCAACTTCGGTGAGATCGACGAGATAGAGGAGTGCCACCACATCGCCGGCGAGTCGGACTACCTGCTCAAGGTCCGATCGACGGACACGCGCCACCTCGAACGCGTCCTGCACGAGATCCAGGCGATGGCGAACGTCTTCACCACGGAAACCCAGGTCGTCTTCTCGAGCGCGTTCGAGCGCCGTCCGCTCCGCCTGGGACGAGAGGTCGATCCGCAGTCCGCTGGCAATTCCGGCAACTCGGGGTCGTGAGCGAGGCCGGGCCTCCGACCGCGGATTCGGAGGAGTCCCCGGGAACCGGCGGCAGCCAGCACAGCCGCAGCGGCAATCCCGTGCCCGAGCCGCGCGTTGCTTCCATGTTCGACTCGATTGCGCCCGTCTACGACCGCATGAACACGATCATGACGGCCGGCCTGGACGGCCGCTGGCGCCGTGCCGCCGTCCGCGCCGCGCGCGTGTCGTCGGGCGGATCGGCCCTGGACGTCGCTTGCGGCACGGGCAAGCTGACAGCCGCCCTTGCCGCGGCCGTCGGCCCGAGCGGGCGAGTGGTCGGCGTCGACCTTTCGACGGCCATGCTCGAGCAAGCCCGTCGCGCCTTCGGCGAGCTCCGCCAGGTCGAGTTCGTGGCCGGCAACGCGCTCGCTCTACCTTTCGAGGCGGACTGCTTCGACGCGGCTACGATCGCCTTCGGGTTGCGGAACCTGGCCAGCTTCGAGGATGGATTCCGGGAGATGGCCAGGGTCGTGCGGCCCGGCGGACGGGTCGTCTGTCTCGAGCTGACGACGCCACGGCCCAGGATCGCCGGGCGCCTCTACTCGGCGGTCTTCGGCAGGATGGCTCCGTTCGTGGGCACCGCCTTCGGAAAGCGTCAGGCGTACTCGTATCTGCCCCACTCGCTGGAGGGATTCCCGAGCGCCGAGGAGCTGGCCGAGACGATGCGCCGTGTCGGCCTGGCTAATGTCACGGTCCGGCGCCTCGCCCTGGGCGCGGTGGCGCTGCACTCGGGAGAGGTGCGGTAACCCGTTTCCGCGACGCGCAGCCGGTAGCCGAGCGGCCGCCACGGTCGATCCCGCGATACGTCGCGACGCTAGGACGCGTCCTCCGGCGCCGATTCCGTGGCCAGCCTGGCCTGCTCGGCTCCCAGGCGGGCCGCTTCGGCGGCGGCCAGGCTGTCTCTGATCTTGCCCTCGACGTAGGCGCCGTGGAGCTTGAGGAGCTTCTCGATCGTGGCCTCGTCGATCGGCCGGCCGTCGTCGGCCATCGCCTTTGCCAGGAGCGAGGCCTCGGCCGCGTCCACGGGGCCGCCGGGAGTCTCGAGCGACTCGAACGGGTGCTCGGCCAGGAGGAACCACACGACCAGGCCGCCGGCGACCAGCCCGACGATGCCAAAGAAGAAGTAGAAGGGCATGTCCAGGCTCATTGGGTTCCCCAGCTATCGGTTTGACCCGCGGCAGGCGAAAGCCGGTCCGCGCAGGCGCATGTTCGGCGCGCTCGCCTTTCGGCGGCCGGTCCGTCCAGGCCCGCTTCGGGGCCAGTATACGAAGGCTGCGGACACCCGGCCGCCGGCGGCCGGGCGGGACGCATACCGGGGGCTCGTCGCGCCGGAGGCGGTTCCGGCTAAACTGACGCGGCCATGATCGATTTCACCCCTAACCCGATCGCTTTCTCGCTCGGCTCGATCGACGTCCGCTGGTACGGCATCGCCTACGTCGTCGCCATAGTCGCCGGCACGTGGCTCGCCACGCACGAGGCCCGCCGGCGCGGCGAGCGGACGGACATCATTGTCGATTCACTGATCGTGATTGCCGTGGCGGCCCTTATCGGCGGTCGGGCGTATCACGTCATCGACCAGTGGTCGACCGGGCCGGACTACAAGGATCACCTGCTCCAGATATTCCTGCCGCCGTACAGCGGTCTGGGCATCTACGGCGGCCTGTTCACCGGGTTGCTGGCCACGATCTGGCTGACCCGCCACTACAAGGTCAACTTCTGGCGCTGGGCCGACATCATGGCGCCCGCGATCCTGCTGGCCCAGGTCCTCGGCCGCTGGGGCAATTTCGCCAACCAGGAGCTGTACGGCCCGCCGACGACGCTGCCGTGGGGCATTGCCATCCAGTGCCAGTACCGGGTTGCTCAATACGCCTGCCCGGCCGGCTCCGATCCCACCGCGACGCTCGGCCAGCACTTCATCCCGCTCTTCCTCTACGAGTCGCTGTTGAGCCTGGTCGGCATGTTCGTGCTGCTGTGGCTGTGGAACCACTTCACCGCCCGCGGCCGCATCTTGATCGCCGGCGACGTGGGCCTGATGTACTTCGCCTGGTACGGCCTGGAGCGGACTTTCCTCGAACAACTTCGGAGCGGCTGGGATTGGGTCCTGTTCGGAGTGCCGACGGCGCAGATAGTCGGCGTAGGGGCGGCCGTGGCCGCGGTCGTCGCGATCCTGATCCGGCACTGGTACGTCCGCCGCCATCCGATCGCACCGGCGAGCGACGAGGCATCGCCGCAGGGACCGTGGACCAGACCCGATCCGGCGCCCGAGGCCACGGAGCCGATCC
>Ga0265316_10005794_pt1 | contig 11919 bp, 10 predicted proteins | sample 4522metaG_FD_202092 | JGI IMG/M metagenome (GOLD analysis project Ga0265316, IMG submission 202092) | Rhizosphere microbial communities from Carex aquatilis grown in University of Washington, Seatle, WA, United States - 4-5-22 metaG | ecosystem: Host-associated > Plants > Roots > Rhizosphere >... | reverse complement strand
GCAGCGACCGCCGGTGCAGGCCCAGCAGTTTGGCAGCTTGCGATACGTTGCCGCCGCAATCGGTCAGAACGCGCTGGATGTGCTCCCACTCCACCCGGCCCAGGCTTGGAACGCTGGCCGCGGGCCTCGCGCCAGCGGGCGTCGATTGGCGCGCGCCGGCATACGCCGCCAGGATCTGATCGACGTCGACCGGTTTGCTGAGGTAATCGTCCGCGCCGCACTTCACCGCTTCGAGCGCGGTGGCGATGCTGCCGTAGCCCGTGAGCATGATGATGGAAGTCGTCGAATCCAAACCGCGCAACGCGCGGACGATGTCCATGCCGGATTCGCCCGCCAGCCGCAGGTCCACCACGGCCAGGTCGGGGCCGAACTCGCGCGCGGCCTCCAGCGCCTGAGCGGCGTTGCCGGCCTCATGGGACTCCCAGTCGCGAAGGCGGAACGCACGGCACAGCCTTTGACGGAAGACTTCATCGTCGTCGACGATCAGGGCCGCCTGCTTCTCTTTAGTCGCCATTCCGTATCAAGGGCACCTGCAGCAGGGCCCGTGTGCCTTTGCCCGGCTCCGATTCAAACGCCAGCCGGCCCCCGAGCTGCTCGGCGAAAACACGCACCAGGTACGTCCCGAGCCCTATGCCGCCGCCGGGCGCCTTGGTCGTGAAGAACGGCTCCGCCACCCGGTTGAGCGTCTCCGCGCTCATCCCGCATCCGGAGTCCGTCACCACAAACTCCAGGGACTCTGCCGTCCGCACCACGCCCAGTGTTACCGGTTGCGCTTCGCTCGTGGCATCCAGCGCGTTTCTCACCAGCGCCGTCAGCGCCTGCCGTGCAGCGCCGGCCGGCAGCACGGCGGCTCCCGCATCCCCATCGAGGACCACCCTCACGCGCTCCCGGCTGCGGAGCGGAAGGTCGCATCGCACGTTCTCGAGAAGGCCGGCCAGTTCCACGCCAACGGGCGCCTCCCCCGGCTGCTCGGCGCCGCGCGCGCTCATCTGCTGGAGAATTGAGCGGCACCGCTCCACCTCGGAGCGGATCAGGCGCGCGTCCTCGGCCAACTCCGGATCGCGCGACACCTCGGTGGCGTGGTACTCCACGTCGCGCGAAGCGACCGCGATGGTCCCCAGCGGCGTGCCGAGCTCGTGCGCCGCGCCTGCGGCCAGCGTAGCGATCGAGGCCAGCCTCTCCTGGCTTGCCAGTTGGCTCTGCAGCAGAAGCACCTCGTGCTCTCTCCGGCGGAGCGCCTCGGACACCTTCCCGATGAAGATCGTCACCAGCAGCGCCGCCGCGACAAAAGCGATCCACATCCCGACCAGGTGGACGGAAAACCCTTCGCTCGAGTGATGGGCCTCAAACACCGGAACCCGCACGTGGGCCCAGAAGAGGAATCCGAAACCCGCCACCGCAAGCGCGCCCAGCGACCAGGTCCACTCCTTGCTCAGAATGACCGCCGATAGCGTGATCTGCACCAGGTACAGCAGGCTGTGGGGATTGGCCGGCCCGCCCGTCAGCGCCAGCAGCGCCGTCAGGCAAATTGTGTCGAACGCCAGCAGGTATCCCAGCGCCTGGCGGTCTCCGAACCTCCGCGCGCACCGGTAAGCCAGCAGGTTGCTGGCGGCGGTCAGCGCCAGCGGGATCGCCAGCCACTGAATCAGGAGCGGAACTCCGAATACGAAATGCGTGAGCAGAATCAGTACGACCTGGCCGGCCAGGACGCCGTAGCGCAGCTTGACGATCCAGGGCAGCGCCAGGCTGGGGGCCAGCTCGCCCGCCGGCCGCAGGTCGTCAGGCGAGGGAACGCGCCGCTCCGTTACGCACACCCGCATCGGAATCAGTATCCCACGGCCCTATTCAGAATTCGAAAGTCAGACCGCTGAACAACGAGCGCCCCATGCCCGGAACCTGGGTATTCCCCGTCTTGTCGCCGACCCAATACCGCCCGCCGAGCGGCAGGGCATAGTTCCGGTTCGTGAGGTTGTCGATCCCGGCGTCGAGCCGGACTCCGGTTGCCTCGCCCAGCTTCCATCGATAGCCGGAGCGCAGATTGAGCAGCGCGTAGCCCGGCGTTCGCAACTCGTTTCGAACGGCCTCCACGTCCGTCTTCGCATCGACAGCCCGGAAATCGAGGGCGCTCGACCAGTTGCCACGGCGATGCTCCAGGGCCAGATTCCCCTGGAGAGGCATCATCTGGTAGAGGTTGCCTCCGTTATCGAGGTTCTTACCTCGCACATAGCCGACAACACCAACCAGAGCGAAGCGGCCCGTGCCGGAGCTTCCTCCCAGCGGGGCCCTCCACGAGGCGTCCGCTCCGTAGAGCCGCGCGGCGTGGTTGGCGAATTGCAACGTGACGAAGCCGGAAGTGGCGGCGAAGCGGGCCGCGGTGCAGCCGTTGCTGCCGTCAGCGATCACCGCGCACCGGTCCACGTCGATGTAGTCCTGAACGCGCGTGTAGTACGGAGTGACCTTCAGCTCCCAGCCGTCCTTTGCCACCGAGCGCCAGCCCGCGGTCGCGCTGAATGTGTTGGCCACCTCGGGACGCAGGTTCAGGTTCCCGGTGTACCCGTTGCCATCGCCGAACCACCCGTTCATATCGGCCGACATAGCGCTCCGCTTCACCCAAAGATAGCGTTCGTAAATACTGGGCGAGCGGGTCTTGCGGGCATAGCCGAACTCGAACATTCTGCCGGCCCGCGGCTCGTAGCGGGCCAGCGCGGTCAAGTCCAGATTGAGGTCCTCACGCGCGTGGTCGGCCGCGTTGAACTGAGCCGCGTCGGCTGCATACGCCGCGCTTCCCATGGTGGTGGTCGAGGTGTTGTAGCCCACCACGTTGCCGGCGTTCATCCGCACCAGCTCGCCCCGGACCCCGATCAGTTCCGTCCATCCCCTGCCGCGCCGGGTTTCCCACTCGGCATAGGTTCCGAACCGGTCGCGCCGGCCGTCCCGCACGTTCCATAGGGTGCCTGGCCCCATGCTGCCGACCATGTCCATCACCGGCGGCCACCAGTCATCCAGCGTGAAGCGGCGGAATTCGGTGCCGGCCCGCAGGGTGTCGCGAGCCGACAGCGGAATCTCGGTCTGGACCGTGCCGCCCAGGTTGGCGCCCCGCGTGTCCATGGGCATCTCCATGCCGGGAATCTTGTCCCTGAGTACGTTCATCTCGTGGTTTATGTTCTGGTAATAGACGCGCGCATCGAGTTCACCCCAGGCGAAAGCCCCGCTGTAACCGGCATTCACGGATTTCGCCTCATTGCGAGTCATGTCCATGCGCGCATTCGCGAAGCCCTGCTGCGGAATGCGTTGATAGCCGACATCGAGGGTCACCAGATTGCTGCCGTGGCGCGCCCCTAGCTCCAGCGCGTGATTCTGAGTCTCATAGAAAGTCGATTTGACCATCGCGCCCGCACCGTTCTCGTAGTCATTCGCGTTGACGTACGAGCCCGTGTAGCCGATCCGAAGGTTGTCCGTTGCGGCCGAAAGCCAGGCGTTGCCGCCGTTCACCACGCCGTTGGTGCGGTGGAACCCCGATATCCCGCCGTGAATCGCCAGGCCCTGCCCGTCCCTGCCGAATTGCGGCGCCGCGGTTGCGATCGCAATCGTGCCGCCGATGTTGTCGCCTCCCTGGCTGACCGGCGTGATGCCCGCCATGACCCTGACCGAGTCGACCCCCGCCGGGCTCAGGTAGGAGGTCGGCGGATTCATGTGGTTCGAGCACGCCGACACGATGGCCATGCCGTTGACGAGCACGTTGAGCCGATCGTCGGCCAGGCCGTCGATCACAGGCAGGCTGGAAACGCCCCCGCCGCCCGCGAGCGACAGGCCGGGAAGGTCGCTGAGTAGTCCGGCGGTGTCGCTAGTCCTCGCGCGCGCCGGAGCGATGGCGTCTTCGCCCACAGCCTCCGCCGGCCCCCTCACCTCGACGACGGTCTTGCTCTGGCCGATCGCCAGCGCGAAATTGACCGTCGTGTCCTGGCCGGCAGCGACCGTGACCTCCTCGCGCGTCGCTGCCGCGAAGCCCGGGGCCGTCGCCGCCACGCGGTAGCGGCCAGCCGGCAGGCCGTCGAATGCGAAGCCGCCCTGCCGGTCGGACAATGCCGCCCGCGCCAACCCGGATTCGACATTCAAGACGGTGATTCGTCCGTCCGGCACAACCGCGCCCGACGGGTCGCTCAGAACGCCCGCGATGCGCCCCGCCGCGGGCTGCGCCCATCCGTTCGCCGCGAAAGCGACCAGAACCGCCAGAAGAACCCATCGAACTTGCATCTTCCCCCCACAGCCCAGGATTAACGAAGTTTAAGGTCTAACAGGCCTGATTATAGCGGTGAAACGGAAGATCCCGACTGCGGCAATTTGTCGCACCTTGGATCCGCTCCTCGTCGTCCCGGCTCACATCGTCAACGTCGATTGACGTTGCTCTGCAGCCAAGGCGCAAGTTTGTCAAAGCTGTACGCTCGCTTCTCATACAACCCACAGATGAAGGCATAAGCGCCCTCGGCACTCGCCGTAAGCTGCGCGCCGTTGATGGCGAGAAACGTGTAGCAGGCGGCGAACGTAGTCCGCTTGCTGCCGTCGATGAAAGGATGGTTCTGCCCCAGACTCTCCCAGAGCGCAGCCGCCTCCTCGACGAGATCGGCGTAGTAGCCGGTCGTGGCCGAAAGAGCGCCGATTCCAGAAGACCGTGTTCACGCACTCCCGGCAACCCGCCGTAGCGCTCGATCTGGTCCACCTGTATGGCGAGGACTTCCGGCAGCGTGAGGCGGGCGGTCACTTAGCGAGTTTCTTGTAAAGCTCGCCGTATCTTTCGTGGCTGCCGAGGTAGGCAGCCATCCCATGCGCACGGGGCCGCATATTCTTCCGCTTCTCGATCAGATCGGCCAGCGCTTCCTCGACGAGCGCCTGGATCTGCCGTCCCTCCTTTTGCGCGATCGTGCGGACGACAGACAGGGTTTCCGAATGGACCTGCGTGGCGAACTTCTCTCTCCCTTGGGACATGACACTCCCCTTGTTCACTGATGTGCGCAGCCTGTCATGAGGTATCATGATTCGCCAAGATAGGGTCTCGCCTCGGGCCAGAGTATGGCGCGGCCACGGCGAGCTCGCTCCTAACCTGGCCCGTTTCGGCCGCGGTGGTGGTTTTCAGCCAACGGACGATGCGCAGATCCATTACGAATCAATAAGTTACGCTTTGGAGCCCGAAATGCTTCAGACGTTACGAGGTCGCTGGAGGTCTAATCATGACACGGTTGCTGACGCGGTTGTTGCTAGCGGGCATTCTTCTCTCCGGTTTGGTGTGGGCGCAGGAGGAGGACGATAGCAACGACGGCGGCGAGGCCAGCCATGGCGTCGCCCGCGTCAGCCTCATGAACGGCGACGTCTCCGTGCAGCGCGGCGACTCCGGCGACACGGTGGCCGCGGTGGTGAACGGACCCCTGGTGGCTGGCGACCATCTTCTCACCGGTCCGGCCGCTCGGGCTGAGATCCAGTTCGACGCGGGGAACTTCGTTCGCCTCGGCACCGACACGGAAGTTCGCCTGGCTAGCCTTGAGAACAACCACTTCCAGGTCCAGCTCGGCAAGGGTACCGTCACGCTGGCCGTGATTCGGGATTCGAGCGGGCAGGTCGAAATCGATACCCCGAACATGGCCTTCCGGCCCAGCCAGCGCGGAGCCTACCGGATCAGCGTGACCGACGACGGGCAATCGGAAGTGACGGTCCGTGCCGGCGCAGGCGATACCTACACTCCGCAAGGCGCCCAGCCGGTCCAGGCCGGCCAGACCATGATGGTGCGGGGGGCGGTCGCGGATCCGGAGTTCCAGGTCGTGCAGGCGATTGCGCCAGACAACTGGGACCGCTGGAACCAGCAGCGCGATCAGACGCTCTTGAGCGCCCGTTCCTATCAGTACATGAGCCCCGACATTCCCGGAGGGACCGACCTGGACGCCAACGGCCAATGGCAGTACGCGGCGCCGTACGGCTGGGTTTGGAGCCCGAACGGCGTCGATCCGGACTGGGCTCCGTACCGGGATGGGCGCTGGACCTGGCTGGATTGGTACGGCTGGAGCTGGGTCGGCTATGAGCCTTGGGGCTGGGCGCCGTATCACTACGGCCGCTGGTTCCAGCGCCCAGGCTTCGGCTGGTGCTGGTATCCCGGGCCGCTCTACCACCACTACTACTGGCACCCGGCGATGGTGGCGTTCTTCGGCTTTGGGCACGGCGTGGGCTTGGGATTGGGGTTCGGTTCCGTCGGCTGGATTCCGTTGGGGCCGCATGAGGGTTACCACCCGTGGTATGGCCGCGGAGTATACGGATTCCGGGGCAACGCGACCTATGTCAATAACATGCACGCGACGAACATAACCAATATCCGGAACACCTACATCAACGCCCGCTCCGGCAACGGGATTTCGGGCCTGGCTGCGGGCGGTTTCGGCCAGGGGGTCCGGCCGGGTGCGCTTCGTCTGAACGGCCAGGAGCGAATGTCGGAGATGCGCGGGCCGGTCCCGGTCACGCCGACCTCCGCCAGCTTGCGAATGAGCGACCGTGCGGCGCGGGTCCAGCCCGCTGCCTCGGGACGCACGCAGTTCTATTCGCCGCGGCCCGCGGCAGCCACCCAACGCGTTCCGTTCAGCACCCAGCGGCAAGGGGTCGAGCGGTACGCCGGCGGGCCGGTGGCGCACGCGGCCGGGAGCGCTCCGGCTGCCCAGGGCTGGCGGCAGGTTTCGCAGCCGCAGTTCGGCCAGGCGCCCCGTACGGAGTCCCCGGCACGCCCGGACTGGCGCAGTTTCGGGCAAGCGCCGCCGCAGACTGCACGCCCGCAGTACACGCAGCCGCGCGCCTACCAGGGCAACCCGGCTCCCCGGTATGCTGCACCGCAAGGCGGCGGTGTCCGGATCAATCCGCCCATCGTGCATGAGCGGGCGCAGTCGAGCGGTTCGGCGGGCCATAGCGGCGGCGGCGGTGGCGGCCACTCCAGCAGCGGAGGCGGTAGCGGCCACTCCAGCAGTGGTGGCAGTAGCACCAGCCACTCCCATAGCAAGTAATCTTCGATTCCTTCAGCACCGGCCTGCCCCAAACGGAGATTTCCAGGGGCAGGCCGCTTTTTTGTGCTCTGGCGCTCTCCCTCGCAAAGTTGTTAAATGGTCCAGAGGAGGATAGCTTCATGGACACTTCACAATCGGACGCGCGCCGGGGGTTTCTGCGCCGCATCGGCGCCTTGGCCGCCGTTTCTGCGGCCGCATCGCCGGCGCAGGCGGCGGAGCCCGGCGGGGCCCCTGCGCCGCCGCTGCTGCCGTCTTATGCCCGCGCCCACGACTATCGCTCGCTGAAGCAATCCACCTACGACCGGAGCGGCGGGAACGGCGACGCCCGCCCCATAAAGGCCGGCGGGACTCTCGAAGTCTTCAACGCGGCCGGCCCTGGCGCGATCTCGCACATCTGGTTCACCATCGCGGCCCAGAGCCAGGCTCACCTCAAAGAGCTCGTGTTGCGCATCTACTGGGACGGCAACGCCCGCCCCAGCGTCGAGGCGCCCGTAGGCGATTTCTTCGGGCTGAACCTCGGCGAGTACCAGATTTACGAGTCGGCGTTTCTGGCCTGCTCTCCGGGGAAGTCGCTCAACTGCTACTTCAGCATGCCGTTCCACAAGTCCGCGCTGGCGACCGTCACCAATGAGGGCAAGCACCACGTGGGCGCGTTCTATTCCAACATCGACTACCAATTGCTCCCCGCCTGGCCTGACGACGCTCTGTACTTCAACGCGCAGTACCGGCAGGCCTCGCCTTGCGTGCCCAGCCACCGCGGCGATAAGAACCTGGACGGCAAGGATAACTATGTCTTCTGCGAGACCCGCGGGCGCGGCCACCTGATGGGCGTGACCCTGGGTGTGGTGCAGAACGCCGACGGGTGGTTTGGCGAAGGCGACGACATGATCTTCATCGACGACGAGAGCATGCCCGTCATCAACGGCACCGGCACGGAGGACTACTTCCTCGGAAGCTGGGATTTCGGGGGCCGCGACGGCGCCCAGCCCTTCGCCCACCGCTTCTATGGCGCGCCGCTCATCGCCTTGCCGGAAAGGACCGGCGGCCGTTATTGCTGCTATCGCTGGCACGGAGACAACCCGGTGACCTTCACGAAGTACATGAAGCACACCATCGAGCACGGCCACGCCAACGATCGCGGCGACAATTTCTTCTCGGTCGGCTACTGGTACCAGAGCGCGCCCGCCACGGATCTGGTGCCACTGCCGCCGGTGGAGGAGCGCATTCCGAAAGTGAAGCCGTGATGGGTCGCTAACCGGCCACCAGCCAAAGCCACCCAGCGCAGATGACGACGGCTGCCAGGGCGTATTGCACCCAGCGCGAGTGGGAGCGCCGGGTCTTGCCGTCTTCGCCCGTCAGTGTGGACATCTCGACGTACGGCCGCAGGCCCCGGCGGAACCACCCCTCGATCACGACCTTCTGCCCGATGTATGTCTCGGCCGCCCTGACCGCGAACAGGAGCCGCGCGAAGGGAATGGACTGGCGGTACAGCACGAAGAGGATTCCGGTCGCATCGCGCAGCACCAGGTCGGGGCTCCAGAACGCGCCCGGAACGCCGCGTCCCAGAATCTCGCCCTCCAGACGTACCGCCCGCGGCCGCATCTCGGAGACCTCTACGTCCTCGATCAATCGTGCGATGGACGCCGGCTGGCATTCACCGTGATAGCGGTACCGCGTGCGCAGGATCCAACTCGCGCCGGCGAGCATGAGAAGACCTGGCTCCGTACCCGCCGAGAGCTCGACGCCGTGCAGCGCCAGCCACCTCCGTAGCACGAACGCCGAGACCAGCGCCGCGCAGCTCAGCCACGGCAGCGCCCACAGGATCGCCTCCAGCGGGAAACTCCCCCATTGGATGCGCTGGTCGAGCGGCAGTTGGTATTGCGGGGTCTGGTGCAACTCCGCCGCATCCCGGTTGAGCGCGCGGACGCGTAGCGCGGTGAGCGGATGCGTCGAGCTCAATTCGTAAAGCCGGGCCCACGGATTGACGAGGTCCCAGCGCATCACGGCGGCAGCTTCACTGGGGTTGGCAGCTCCAAGGGCCAGCGCGGCGCCTGAGCGCACGTTCGAGATGCCCATCAGCGCCAGCGAGCCGGCCAGGCTGTGGCTGCCTCGCAATCGCTCCTTCTCCTTCCTCGACGCGGCGGCCACGGCCTCCCCGTACTTGCCTTCGGCGCGCACCATCCCGTAGGCGATCTTGATCAACGCGGAAGAGAGCGCATCCGGAGCGCGCGTCACCTCGGCGGCGTAATGGTCCGCAAAGTACTCGCGCGTGCGGTTCAGCAGGAGCACGATGAACTGGCTCACCAGATAGCAGACGTATGCCGAGTACGCGACAACGGCCCCCTTGCGGCTCCTCCGGGTGAAGACATAGAGCTGGTAGAGGATGAGCGGCGCCAGCGCGGCGACGGTCATCACCGCGAAGTCCCAGTGCTCCACGTGGCCGATCTCGTGGGCCAGGACGGCGTTGGTTTCCTCGGGCTTGAGCACGTCGAGCAATCCCGTGGTCACCACAACCCGGGCGTCGGCCGGCACGTGGCCGAAGGAGAAGGCGTTCGGAGTGCCGCTCTCGATCACCCCGATGCGCGGAACTTTCAGGTGGCGTTCCGCACACAGCCGCTCGACAAACTCCCGGTTGGCCGCGGGCAGCTCGAGGTCCCAGCGGATGTGCATCAGCCAGCCGATGATCCACGGCGCCAACAGATATTGAAGGCCGACAAACAGCACCGCGAAGACCAGCGCCAGCCAGAGCGGGGCCCCAGCCTCGGACAGGTACGCGTCGGCGATCGCAAACACCAGACCATAGAGCGCGAGAAGGATGACCAGGGAACGGGTAACGAACTTCATTTTCGCCTCCGCAACTTCTGGAGGCTATGTTAGCGTATCGCGAGCCCGTCCAATCCAGCGTGGCGTCTTGCGGCAGTATTCAATGTAGCTGGCGCCACCCTTGCGCCGAAGGTGCGGTTCTTCCACCAGGACGACCACCATGTGGAAGAAGATGGACACGGCAACGCCATACAGCAGCAATAGCGTCGAGCCGAAGAACCAGCCTTCTCCGAACACCACCGCCGCCACGCTGACATACATCGGGTTCCGCGAGTAGCGGTAGAGGCCCTGCCGCACGATCGTTCGCGGCTCTTCTCCCAGCAGGAAACGCAGGTGGCGAGTGAAGAAGATGGCCGGCGTGCCTCCGCCTTTCAGCAGGAAAGCCGCTGCGCACAGGAGGTACCCGGCGGCGCCCGCGAGAATCAGCGCCAGGCCGGCCCAGCGCCATGGCCCGGCGTCAAACGCACGCACCTCGCGGCCGGAGGTGAGCAGTATCCACGGCGCCCAGCCCGCAACGAAGCCGGGCACGAGGACGGTGAAAATCAAGGCGCGAAGGTAGAGCATTCAAGCGATCTCGAGCAGCCGGTTAAAGAACCCGACGGCGTACTTCCAGATCAGATAGTAGCCGCCGACGATGACCGCCAGGCCCACTGGGAACGCCGCCAACACGAAGCGCGGGATGTCCAGGGCCAAGGCCCGCAGGACCGCCAGGCCGATCGGCGCGATGATCAGCGGCACCAACGCGCCGAAGAGGCCTATTGGAACCTGCCTCCGCCGCCGCACCACGACGTATAGCATGTTCCACAAGCCCCACAGGTTCGGCACCAGGGCCATAGGGAACACCAGCGCACGTTCGATCGGCAGCGGGTACTGAAAACCGAGGCGCACGACACAGAACATCGTCAGCGCCAGCACCATGACCGCACTGGGCACGGTGATGCCGGCCATATAGGCCCGAAGATAGACGTGTTTAGACATGAAAGCCTCCCGAATCGGGTCACAACTGGTACAGCACCGCAGGGATCGCCGCGGGGAACACAATCAGGCACAGCACCACGGCGCCGGCCAGCGCCCAATCCCACCACGGCACGCGAACGGGCGGCGTCTCCAGCCGGGCCCGCATCCGCGGCCATAGGTCTCGCTTCAACTCCGGATCGGCCATAGGGCCAATGGCGCGCCGCACCAACTCCTGCACTCTCTCGTCAGATTCGTTCATGGCTCGACTCCCGCTCCGATCAGACTCTTTCGCAGCAGACGCGTGGCGCGGAAGAGGCGCGACTTCACGGCGCCCACTGAAATTCCGAGCGCCGCTCCGATCTCGGCATACGGCGTCTCCTCGATCATGGCCAGCGTGGCGGCGGCTCGCAGCCTCGCGGGCAGCTTCTCGAACGCCGCGGCTACCTTCTCGCGTACATCCGCGCGCACGGCCGCGTCGGGCGGCGATGAGCGCGCCTGCGCGGGCGGCGCCTCGTCCGAAAGCTCCGTCTCCGGCCGCCGGGCACCCAGGTGCCCGACCGCCAGGTTAGTGGCAATCCGCCGCGCCCAGGGACCGAAGCCGCAGCGCGGATCGAATCGCGCCCGCGCCCGGTAGATGCGCCAGAAGGTCTCGACCGTCAGGTCCTCCGCGGCCGCCGGATCGCGAACGATCCGAACGATCCAGCCGTAGACCTGGCCCTGGTACTCGCCGAACAGCGCCTCGAAGGCGGCGGCATCTCCGCTCGCGAACTGTTCCAGTAGGTCCACGGCCGTTTCCGTCATCTTACGCCGGTCGCTAACCATTACCTCGGGGGGACGCGGAAGGTTTCATTTTCAGATAATCTTGTTGCAGTGGGGAGCGCTATGGAAGACTTCAACAACCGTCCCGTGCCCGCCGATGGCGAGGCGATCCAGTTTCACCAAGGCAAGTTCACCGTTCCCGACCGGCCCATCATCCCCTATATCGAAGGCGATGGCACCGGCCCCGACATCTGGCGCGCGTCGCGCCTGGTCTTCGACGCCGCCGTCGAGCGCGCCTACGGCGGAAAGCGCAAGGTGGTGTGGTACGAAGTTTTCGCCGGAGAGAAGG
>Ga0265316_10005792_pt1 | contig 11921 bp, 14 predicted proteins | sample 4522metaG_FD_202092 | JGI IMG/M metagenome (GOLD analysis project Ga0265316, IMG submission 202092) | Rhizosphere microbial communities from Carex aquatilis grown in University of Washington, Seatle, WA, United States - 4-5-22 metaG | ecosystem: Host-associated > Plants > Roots > Rhizosphere >... | reverse complement strand
CGACGCAATAATCTTGGATCAGCGTCTGGAATCCGACCAATCGCCGGGCCCCGACTTGCTTGTCGACCTTCGCTCGCCAAGTGATTCGCCTGGCGACGGCGATCTCACAGATAGCTCGGGCACCAAGAACGTGGTCAGCGGGGAGGTCCCTTCGTGTGTGAGCAGTGGGGGACTGTCGTTCTCTCGCCCTCAGGTGCTTCCCGGGGTGAACGGAGAGAAAGGCGTGGTCATGGCAGCCACCGCGGACAGAAATCTCGTAGCAGTGGGCGGCACTACCGAGGGAGTGGGCACCTACTACGTCGACTCGCTCGATGGCGGACGGAGCTTTCGCTCGCCCGTAAAGCTCAGCGGCTTCGGTCCCGACAATCTCAACCTCGCGGTCGGGTCGGGGGGAGTCTACGCAACGTCGGCGAGCTTCGCAGCGCACACATCCGTCTTTCTGTGGTATGCCCCGCTTGGCCTCGGCCCGGAGCCGCCGAGCTTCCAAGCCATCGAGCTGAATCCCATTGGAGCATACTTCGGAAATCCGGTTCCCGGCCCCAATGGTCGCATCGCCGTACTGCTGGGGTACGACACCTGGGACAGCAGTGGCGGGGAAATGATAACCACGGCGTTCCAGGATCTGGTCTTCTCGTCTCCGCACAAGCTGTTCTGGCCCGAGGTCTGTGCGGCCGGCATCTACCATTCGAATGGGTCCCTCTACATCGCCTACGGGCTCGACACCACCAACGGTCCAATCATGGAAATCCGCTGGTCATCTGACGGCGGCACGACCTTCACCGAACCGGTCAGGCGGACCTCTTCGGGGGGCGACGTCTGGTGTCCCAAGATGTACGAGCTTCCCGACGGGAACCTCCTGCTGGCGAACCGGGAGGGTTACGCTCTCAATCCGCCTCAAAGGACGGTTGCGGTCACATTCGATGTGGCCGGCAACCAGTTCTACACGCAAGTTATCATCGATCAAGGCGACATCGTTTGCTCCGACAGTGCTCGAACGGCGGCCGGTCGTCTGTACGTCAGCGCCACCTTCGGCGATCCGGGCGATGCCCTCCAGGGTGTCAACCTTCGCTACTCCGACGATGGAGGGTCTTCGTGGAGCGCGCCATACTCGATTCCTGGCATGGCGATAACCGCCGGCTGTCCAGAATTGGCAGCATCCAGCGATGAGCTGTACATCCTGTGGCGCGAGGGCAGTGATTTCTTGCTCAGCCGTGCCGGCGGCGCGACGGCGTGCGATTGAACCTTGCTGCTCTGCCTAACGGAAGCGAGAAGAAGATTGCGGGCTCGTATCGATGGCAAGGCTCGCACAGCCGGGACTGCAACAGAGCACATCGCAGTGCACGCCTATGCTTGCACCTGCCGACTATGTGGGCGCCGTGGACGCCACCGTAGTTGCTATCGCATCCTTCGCGTAGTTTCAGATTCACCGACAATTAGCCGTTGCAAGCGCCCCAGCGTGATAAGAAGGCGCCCCAAAGGAGTCCTGTCAGTGAAACACACTATCGGTTTGATCGCACTCGTGGCCGTACTGCCTTGTTGCTCGGAGCCGTCGACGTCAGAGCCTACCAGAGAAGCCGCTCAGCACATCGTTCGTGGCACGCGCTGGCGGTGTACTGGATCTGTAGATCGAAGGCGACGGCGGGCAGGTTGGCGAGCACCAGCATCGCGGAGGTCGAGCCGTTCCAGTTGATGGACGTGGAAGGCGACACGCAAGGCGTGCCGGGATAGGCGACGCGGTCGTTGAGGTCGACGATGTAGCTCTGGCTGGCGCTGTCGTAGCGGGCATCCATCAAGCCGAAGGTGGAAGCCAGCGTGACCTTCACGTTTCCGCCCCAGCCCGCTGGCTCTGCGCTGGCGCTGGCGAGGCCGATGGTGATGGCGCCACAGCGAGGCGGGGTCGACGACGCCATGGTCATGCGCGCCGTGAGCGATGGCTGGGGCAGGGCCAGCGCGGCCCCGCCCAGGCAGCGGAAGCCATTGCGCGGCCTCGTGTCGCCGTTGTTTACGCTCATGCTGCTCTGTTCGAGCGAGCGCAGGGCAGGATTCTGCCGGCATTGGGCATCGTAGACACTGCCGCCCTTGCGCAGCGGATTCTGTGCGCCCTGGCCGCCAATGGGCACGCTTGATCCACCACAGTCGGTGCCCTGGGGCTGCGACGTGTGGTCGTAGGTGACGTGGAAGGGATCAACGTCAGCCTGGCCGGCCTGAATGGGCAGACATGCCTCCGGGCTCGAGTGTTGGTGCCCACGGTGCGGGGGTTGTTGTTGCCGCCACATTCGCTGGACGGGACATCGCCGCAGGCCCGCGCGCTATCGCCCCAGGGGTAGACCTGCAGGTCTCCCTGCGCGTCCTTCAGTCGGGCCGCTACTTCCCACTCGGCCTCGGTAGGCAGGCGGCGATTGCGGAAGCGGCAGTACTGGCGAGCCTGATCGAGCGTCACAAAGACTGGCTCGTCGCCGTGGCTGAGATAGTCGGGAAGGTTTTCGCCGCAGCACTGGTCGAGCGCCGCACAGGCGGCGAACTGCTTGACCGTTACCTCGTACACATCGATGTCGAACGACCGGGTCAGCACGGTCGGGCGCGCGGGCGTGGCCGCTCCGCAGGACAGGCTTTGCGAGGAAGCGCAGATACTGGCGCCGCCGCCGAGGAGGTAAGAGCCGGCGGGAATGGGCTGCGTCGCCGTGGCATCGGGCAGCGGGATCCCTTTGGCGCAGCTAAGGCAGGTGTACAGGACCAGCGCCAGACGCTTCACTCGGTCTTCCTGGGCATGGGTTGAAGCAGCCCGGGCGGTCCGGGGTCGACCTTGTCCCGATTGACCAGCCAATCGAGCAGGTAGCAAGTGACGGTCAGCGTGGCCGCGCTGATGGCCGCCGCCTGGCTGCCCTTCTCGACGGCAGAGTATTTGTTGAAGTCGTCGCTGCCGGCGAAGCTGTGGTTGGCCTTCACGTGGCCGACGATCGCGCCGGCCTCGCCCGCCGCGGTCAGGACGAGAAAGAGATGGCCCACACCGCGCCAGCCGTGCGACTTGACCCGGATGAGCTTGCCCATGACCGCGGTGTGATCGCCGGCGATGAGCGTGACCGCGCCCGCAGCGCCGCGGAAGCCGTCGCGCTCCAGTGCCACCGAGTACAGGCCGGGGGGAAGGCGCAGCTGACTGGAGCGCTGGTGCCGACGGCGATGTGGTTGACCAGAATGTTGGCCTCGGGCGGGTTGGCGTTGACCTCGAGCTCGGCGTCTCGTGGGATCTCGGGTGCGCGGCTGGGCGGTGGCACGGGCGCGGGCATGTCGGCGGCGGCGGCCGGGACAGCTGCTGGCGCTGTGCCGGGCTCGGGGGCGGCTGGCACCGGCGCGGCGGGATCTTGCGCAGCGAGTGCCGCGGCGGCCTGCTCTTGCTGCTGCTGATCGAGCGCGACCTTGAGCTCGCGGACCTGCCGTTCCACCTCGGCGCGGTTGGCCGCGTCCGGCGCCTCGCGTAGGTAGCTACGGTACAGCTTGATTGCGTCGGCCAGCTCGTGCAGCTGGCGATGGCACTGGGCGATGTTGAAGAGGAACGACGCGTCCTGTTTGAGCCGATAGGCCTCCTGGAATTCCTTGAGCGCCTCGCGGTACTCGCCCAGCTGATAGTGCGTGCGGCCCTGCTTGTAGTGGGCCTTGGCGCTATCCGCGACCTTGACGGCCTCGTCGGCAGCGCGGCTTGGGAACGGGACTCCGCTTGCGAGGCAGAACGCCAGCGCGACCGGAACAACTCGGGGCCACATTGTCACGACACCTCGATAGTACGCGAAGGCGCGGCCCGCGCGCAATCAATCGCGCAGTGGATAGGCAAAGGAAGCGCCATTTCCCCTTCCCCGAACGGCATCCACAGATCAATGTCGTCTCAATGTCCGATCAGAAGTGGTCGTTTACGTGAGTCGAGCGGAGCCGGAGGCGGAGCTCGCATTCACGTAAACGCGCGTTGGACGAAACGCTTGCGCGGCAGCTTGGCGGCTATGCGCCCATGCGATCGTTGTCCGGCTGCCGTCGCTGTGGTCGGCGCCGGCAGTGGCTTTCGCAAGGACATCGGACCGGATTGCACGGGAGTGTGGGGCGCCAACGCGGTAGTGGGGGTTCAGCTTCGGTTCGCGCCAGCTTGCAATGACAGCGGACAAAGCAGTGGCCATGACCACTCGGAATTGGGTGGCGGTTGCGCCGCTCGCGGTCCTCATGAAGTACCTCTTGCTTGCAGCGGTGCCCGCACTGGTGGCAGCAACTGGCGCACTATTGTGCGTTGCTGGCAGCGAGGACAGATCAGGACATCCTGACCCGTGAGCGCGAGCAGCAAGGCCGGCCGGCCACGCATCCAGCTGCGTTGGGGTGTAGTCGCTCGCGGCAATTGTGTGGATTGCGGAATAGAAGACAGCCTGCAACGCAGGCTCATCCCCGAAAGTGAAATCGCGAACATACATGCGAGCTCCGTCAAGCAGGACAGCGAGGATTGCCCCTCGTTTTACCTTTCGATGTGAGCTATGAGGCCCAGGTCACCGACGGCCCACAGGTCGTGCGCGCCGATGCCGAAGATGGCTCGCAAGGTTGGCGAGGAGGGGCCCGTGGCGGAGTAGAATGACAGGTAAAGATCCGAGCCGACGGTTTCGATGCATCCCCCGTCGAAGTGGTAGATGTAGTTGGCGGTCCCGCTCATGGAGATCAACTGGGTTTCGCTGCCGACGCTCCAGAAATCGGTGGCCGAACTGGCCCACACGCCGTCGAGCTGCATGCAGACGATGGCGCCGTTGTGAGCGGCCGGAGGGTAGGCGGGGACCACGCGTTCGGCTTGCGTTCCATCGTCGTAGTACCCATCTACGAACACGCCGCCAGCTGTGCCCCACACGCCGGAGACGCACGTGCCGCTGGCAATGGCTCTTTGGGTCCACGCCGCACCATCGTAAAGGAACAGATTCTTTCCATCCGCCGCATAGATATCCGTGGGGCTACGCCCCCAAACCCCATTCAGGATGGAGGTAGCACCGCTGGTCTGGGCAACGAAGCCGCTGCCGCCGCTTCCATCTTCGGCCATGATGGTGCCCTGCGCGCCCACGGCAACCGCGTAGCCTACCGTGGCCCAGACGGCGAGCAGGTCGGCGCTGGTGTTCGAGGGAGCCGCGGTCCATGCCACCCCGTTCCAGTGCAGGATAGTGCCGGCGTCACCCACGACCCAAACGTCGTCCGCCGCGCTGCCGGAAACCGCTCGCAGGGTAGTCGTCGTCGGGGATGGGACACGCATCCAGCCGGTGCCGTCGCTGTGGAGGATGGCGCCGTTCTTTCCCACCACCCAAAGGTCGTTGGTAGCGCTTCCCCACACCCCGAGCAGGCCGTCTAGTGGCGGCGCGCCGGTATTAGGGATGGGAGCCAGCGCACCGCCGTCGTAGAGGTAGATTTGATTGTAAAGGCCGGTGATCCACAACGCATTCGCTCCGACCTGCCAGATCCCGTTCGCGAGACCGCCGAGGGCGCTCGACGAGGCAGCCGCACCCGCGACGACTTCATTCCAGGTTCGCGATGCATCGAAATGGACGATTCGTCCAGCTTGCGCGATTGCCCACACATCAGTTGTCGACAGGCCGAAGAGAGCGGTCGGGCCGTAGTCTAGGCCATTGGCAGTGTAGCTCGTGGCGGTCTGTCCGTCCCAGTGGACGGTGTCAATCCACATGTCGTTGGGCCCGGTGCCCCAAATCGGCCCCCAACCGTTGGCAAGCGGCTGCACGATCTTTTCCCCGTCCCACTTGCACTCGCCGAACCAAACGTTGTCAGGGGCAGTTCCCCAAACGCCCGCCGGATTTTGGACAGCGACGGGGCCCAAGAGATTGTCCTGGTAATGGAAGACCTGCTGGTAGAGAGCGACCCAGGCCTCGTCGGTTGTTGGGGCGTAAAGCGCGTGCGGCAGGTAATATAATTCCATCGGGGCGGTTGGTTGGCCCACCACCGACCATGCCGAGCCTGCAAGCCGAAGCAGATCGAAGGAGCCGCTATGCAAGGGGACAAAGGCAAGGGCGAAGGCCTGGCCACTTCCAAGCACAGCGATCTGCTGGATGTCGAGAATGCTATTGCTGTTCGCAGGGGAAAGCGTGTTCCCATCCCAATGGAAAAGGGCGCCGCCGGCCCCGCCAAGCCACACATCCGACGAGCCACTGCCGGCAATGGCCAGAATTGGCGTGCCGGCGAGATCGACCACCCAGCTCCAGGCAGAGCCATTCCAACGTGCGACTTTGTGGTTCGGCAACGTGCTCACCCATACGTCGCTGGGGCTGCTGCCGTAGGCTGTACCCACAGTCACCTCGCCCGATGGAATCTCCAAGGCAATCGCTGCCGACGTGGTCGATTGCACACAGAAAGGAGGCCCCTGCTCCCCGTCCACGCCTGGCTCCGATCCGGCGTCTCTAGGCGAGTCGATGCCAATAGCGTCGATAAGGGCCGCGAGCCCGTCAGCGGCGTCCATGGACATGACCGGATTGATTGCGTCGGGTGGATGCCCATCCGCCGAGGTGTGGAGGCGCGGGCCCGAGCACGCGAGCACGAATGTGCAAATGAGATACAGCAGGTTCCTGCTCGTCATGGCAGGCGATAGTAGCTCAAAATGACCCAGCTCGTGCTCGCCCATGCTTGGGGCTAGTGACGGCGGGCACCCATGAACGCAGACGCTGCTGCTTAGGCGCTTGCGGATCGCCGGGCCGATCTCGATTGGTTCACGCATCAATGGGGACACTCATCCCAGCGCCCTGTTCGATGATCTCGGCCACGTCCAGGCACACAGTCTTCGCGCCAGAGATCCGCATAGACTTGGATCCCAGTGGGTGCGTCCTGCGCAAGTCGCATTGGAAGCGCGACAACGGGCAGGCCAAGCGCGCTCGCTGGCAGGATGAACCGTGTCGCCTGAGGGACGAGATCGAGGCCGGGTCATCGGGTCCATGTCGGCGTCGAGCGGCCTTCGCCGCTCGGCACAACCGCATGGCGTAATCAAACAGAGCCGGAGATACGACGGGTTCTGCCATCGGCCAGGTGGCCGACAAGTCAGTCGCGATCAGTGCAAGCCCAATCAAACCTCCTGCACCGGCTATACCCAGTTCACCTGTGACGCCGATGGCAACTGGCCGACCACCGGCAGCACCTGCCCCTATGTTTGCCGCAACAATGCCTGCGCGGGTCAGTGCAAACCCTATCAAACCAGTTGCGCCGGTGGTCAGCTAGTCTTCCCAATCCTCCCAGCGTAGCCCCGGAACCCGGCCGAGTTCCTTCACGTTGCGAGTGACCAACACAAAGTCATTGGCCAGCGCCATGGCCGCGATGAGAAGATCGTTCGGTCCAATCAATTTCCCCGCACGATGAAGGTCCGCGCGGATTCGGCCATAGTAGTTCGCGGCCCCGTCGTCGAACGCGACGCCGGTGAAAGGGGAAAGGAAGGTTTCCAACAATCTCAGATTCGCTTCGACCCGGCTGGAATTGCGAGCGCCGAATTGCAGCTCTGCTCGGACGACGCTGCACATGCGCACTTCGGTGGGTGCGAGTTGGCGCAGCTTCTCGATGGCCTTTGGACTGCGCCCCGTGAGGATTCCGGTGCAGACATTCGTGTCGAGAAGAAACGGCATTTCAGAATCGCGCCCTTGCCTCGAGCCGGCCCTGTGCCGGCCGCGTGAGCGTCTCGCCCTGCCACTTGCCGACGACTGCCTCGAAGTAACCCTCGGGCCAGCCGCTACCTACCTCCCGCTGGACCAGTTCGGCCAGGTACCGGGACACGGAAATCCCCCTCGCTTCGGCCCGTTTGCGGATCACATCCGCCACGGCGTCTGGCACGTAACAGTACATTTGCATAGGACATTCTGTAGCATATATGTGGACTATGTGCCAGCACTTCGCTGAGACGAGCCTGGGACCGACTTTCCCAATTAGGGATCCGCGGGGCGGGCATATAGGCTAATGACATGGTCGCCGTGTCCAACCAGTGCGACGCGCCGGAAAGGCGTGTCAGAACCTTGCTGCCGTCATGGTCAGGACGAGAGCGGGAAGGCGATGCGAATCGGGTATGGCGGCCCTGCGCAGCCAGCGATCCACCGTCGCCACGAAGAAGAAGGAGATGACCAGTCCGAACAGGCGATACGCGAGGGCGGGATTTCTTCCCAGCAAGCGCGAGAAAATTCCCACCACCCACCACTCCAAGTTCACAGTGCCCAGGACGAACGCAAACCGTTGAACCCGCGCTGGCACCACCTGCCACGAAAGCTGTGCTGTCCCGGTACACCACCGCGGTGACCGCCCAGTGCCGGCAAGAAAAGCACTGTCGTCGCAGCCAGGATGAAGCAACCCAACAGCGCCCCGGCCGGCAACCACGCGGACACAACGACCGCGGAGGCTATGAAAAGAAACAGCATGTGCGCTCTCTGCCTGCCTTCGTTTCCGACATTACCAACAGATTCGCAAGCAGGGAATCCGAAGCAGGACCCGTCTGGGTAGCTCTGTCGCACCAAGGACACGGGATCGGCCGTTCCTGTTTGCGCGTATGTTCATTTGTGCGAGGCTTCTATCGATACTAACGTCGCTACTAACATCGCTCGCAACCTCGCTACCCAAATGATTCGCCGTTAGCAGGTCCGCCCCATGGTCACGCACAGTCCCACACTCACTTCCATTTTGTCATGGGCAGCGAGTCGCGCAGCCGGTCCTCGCGCACTCTACATTCAGCGACATGGCCTTCACGCCGAAAACGCTGGGGGCCGACTACCGCGCCGTGGGCAGCTACAGTCTGGGCTGCAAACCCGGGCTTGCGATCACCCAGGCCGCCTGCACGGCAACGATCTTGGTGACCAGCAACCTCGTGAATGCAAAGGGGGTTGGATAGGCCCCCCCCAATACCCAGAGACGACGTGATGGCCAGTGCTAGAACTGCACGCCCGTGTCGACATAATAGAATTGGCTGTAAAAGCTCGCCAGGTTCGCGTCAGTGGTGGTTGGAGGCGTCCAACTCGTGATTGCCTGCTCCGACACCACTGCACGTCCCGACGGATCCGTGAATCGCAGGGCCAGGGGCAACGCAAATGGGCCAGCCCCCTGCGGAAGCACCCAGGTACCAAAGCGTTCCTGCGGCCTAGCCTGCGTGTAGTTCGGGTCACGTATCAGCGATACCCAGTCGCCGGATGGCAACCTGGCTTCGACGCTTACCAGCGAGCCGAGGCCCGACACGTTGACCACGCTGAAAGCGAAGTAGTACTCCCCCCCGTTCTTCAGCAGGATGTAAATGTTTCCTGTCACCGGGCAAGGCACACGACGGTACCGGGTTGGAATGACCCCATCCACCATCTGTCCGTTGGCGTTCCCAGTCTGCAGCCGCGCCATCGCGATGTCCGAGAGATCCAGATGAAGGCTCTCGTTGGACTCGGGGTCGTCGCTTGTCCGGGGCACTTCGGCGGGCGGAAGCGGACAGCCGTACTTGAAATTCGAGACTTCGCCACAATGATCGCGCCCCGAACCACAACACCATTTGGAATTGGCCGAGCACGGGCAGGAATCGACAACCTGGAGCACGACGGGTGGTGTGTAGCCAGTATCACCGGGCTGGTAGTCGGTACCATCGGCATTCGTGCGCACGAGCTCAAAGCACTCGCCGCAGCTTAAATAGTTGTCGTTGTCTCCTGGAAGATCTGGCCAAAACTGAGTGTAGTAGTCACCGTCAGGCGCCGCAAAGTTCCCTCGCAACGTGGTATTGGCAGGGTCTTGACAGAGATCCGGGTACAGTCTGCAGAATGTGGCGCACAGACCGCCTTCGGTCTGGTCGGTGAACTTATAGGCGTTTGTGCAAAGCCCGTAGAGACCGAACGCGCAAGCTCCACCATAGGTCAGCCCAAAATGGGTAGAGCGGGAATAGTGCCAGGGCTCGTTGTCGCTGACACAGCGGACTTCCGGCCATTGGCCGGAGCTGCATGCCTTGCTGTTGACCACAATACATTCAGCGGAGCCTGGTCCACCGCACGAGCTGCAATCCTCGGACTTGTCGTCGTTGCTGCAATACTGGGCGCAGCACACGCCGCCGGTCAACGCCCACGCACCACAAGCGGCTGCGCTGGCGTCGGGACGGGGTCCAGGGCTTCGCAGCGAAGGATCCTCGTAAACGGTGGGGCCCACGCAGACAATGGGCGCATCCACCGGCGCGGTGCTGCGCGCGTCGGGCGTCGCGCTGCTTCCTCCACAGCCGTTTCCGCAGCCAGTGCCAGAGGTTCCGGCCGACCCACCGCCGCCTTTGCCGGTCGAACCTGCGCTCGCGTTCGAGCCACCAGTTTGAACTCTTCCGTTCGCCCCACCGGCACCGTCTCCTGACGAACCCTGTGCGCAGCCTACTGCCAGTGCCAAGCAGCCAGGAAGCAGAAATAGCCGGCATCCGGCGCTTGAAATCGAGCCGTGTTCCGTCGTCAGGTGCATCCCTCTATTCTGGCACATACGGAAGATCGCAAACCCATTCGTTTGGGCCGATCACGTTGGCGCCGTTCGTGATCCTGCCGAGGTGACGCGGCGTCATCGTCCCGCGATTTTCGAGATCTTCCCGTCTATACTTCCGCCTTTCCAATCATCACCCCTCACCAGGAGGATCGAACATGACGTTTGAGTTTCCGTTGGCCGTCGCGCTGTCGACCACCTTGCGCGAAGCGAACTAGGGTTAGTATCGGCTCTCCCTTTCTTGAGCCGTGTCCCGCCAAGAGGGGAACCTCACTTACCAGACGACATGCGCGGCGAAACCGATTCCCAGGTCAGTGAAGGCGCCAAGATCCTGACGCTTCCGACCACGAATTTCTCGGCGATCGACGACGCAGGCTTGGTGCGCGCGATCCTGGCTGGGGATCCCCGCGCGCCCGGCGTCCTGTGGAATCGCCACGCGCGCCTAGTCCACCGCATCCTGCGCCGCTCGCTGGGACAGCAGGACGAGGTCGAGGATCTGGTGCAGGAGGTCTTCCTGAGCCTGTTTCGCAGACTGCCGACGTTGCGCGATCCCAAGGCGCTGCCCTCGTTTTTGATCACCATTACGACACACGTCTTGCGCCACGAACTGCGCCGCCGCTGGGTGCGACGTTGCATGACCCTCGGCGCGAAAGAAAACATCGCGGTCGATCCGCGCGTCGTGCATCCCAATCCGGAGACACGCCAGGCGGTATCCCGGCTCTACGGCATTCTCGACCGGCTCGGATCCGAGGAGAGGCTCGCTTTCGTCCTGCGCTTCATTGAAGGTATGGAATTGACCGAGGTGGCCACGGCTCTCGGGCTGTCTCTGGCCACGACCAAACGACGGCTACTCCGCGCGCGCGCGCGCTTCGACCATCACGTTGCCCGCGATCCTGGACTGGCTTCCTACCTGTCGGGAACCGATGAGGAATCCCCATGAATAGCGACCACGATCCCAAAGACTCCGACCGCGCGATTCGCCATCTTTCCGAGCTGGCCCGGACCGCGTTCACCGAGGATTTGAACCCCCGTGAAGAAGCCGGGCGGGCGCGGCTGGAGGCGGCGTTGTTGGTTCGTTCACGTCCGCGGCGCTTCGGGGCAGTGGCGGTTGGCCTTGCCGCGGCCGCCGCCGTCGTGCTGCCACTGGCCTTGATGTGGAATCATCACAAGCTGTCGCCGAGCCTTGGATTCCGCATCGTCGATGAAGCCGGCGTTCTTCAAACCGCGCCCGATCTCGCTTCAGGCGGATGCATCGAGTTCTCCGACGGCTCGCGAGTGACGGTCGCTGCCGAAGGGCGCGCAAGCGTCACCGCCATCGGGGCGCAAGGGGCAAGCATCCGACTTGAGCGAGGTCGCCTAACCGCACAAATCGTGCATCTACCTCAAGCGCACTGGTCGATTGCCGCCGGACCTTACCAGGTGCAGGTGACGGGAACAGCCTTTGAAATGAGCTGGGCGCCAGATGC
>Ga0265316_10005791_pt1 | contig 11922 bp, 8 predicted proteins | sample 4522metaG_FD_202092 | JGI IMG/M metagenome (GOLD analysis project Ga0265316, IMG submission 202092) | Rhizosphere microbial communities from Carex aquatilis grown in University of Washington, Seatle, WA, United States - 4-5-22 metaG | ecosystem: Host-associated > Plants > Roots > Rhizosphere >... | reverse complement strand
GTCGTGAGCTGAATGCGCGCCATGATGCCCTCAGGATACTACGACTCCGGGGCAAGGCGCCTGATGCCGTAGGCGTCCAGCTGGCGATCGGAGCTGAGCACAGACACACCCTCGACCAATGCCTGCGCAACGATCGCGGGCACGTAGTCCGTGGGCACGACCGGCACGGGGAGTTTCCCCAGGTGATGCTTGATCCCAATTTCCCATCAACGTCAATCGGCACCGGCATCCGCCCGCTGCTCCGGCGCACCAGAGGCTACGCCGCCGCTCTGTGGCTTCTGCCCGGTTGCACGGCAGAGATGAATGTGACGTGCTTGTACTTTTCCTCGGTGCGACGAAGCAGGTACTCGGTCTCGAAGAGCACCAGCGGTCGGCCTTCCACGTCGACCACGCAGCTTTGTCGGCCGGGCAGTTCCAGTTGATCGAAGTCAATGCCTTCGCCTTCGATCCAGCGCGCGAAACGGTAGGGCAGGCGATCGAAGCCGATGCGCACGCCGTACTCGCCGCGCAGGCGGTGTTCGATGACCTCGAATTGCAGCACGCCCACCGCGCCCAGGATCGGATCGCGTTCCATGCGCTGCCGGTCGAAGAACACCTGTACCGCGCCTTCCTCGGACAGCTGCTCCAATCCCTTCTTCAATTGTTTGCGCTTCAATGGATCGTTCAGGCGCACGCGCACGAAATGCTCGGGCGAAAAACGCGGGATGCCCTCGAATTCCACGGGTTGCCCCTCGCACAGGCTGTCGCCGATGCGCAGGACCCCCGGATCCCACAGGCCCACGATGTCGCCGGAATACGCCTCATCCACCACGGTGCGCGTCTGGGCCATGAACTGCACCGAGCGGGCGAGGGTCAGGGGTTTGCCTGTGCGCACGTGGCGCACGTCCATGCCGCGCACGAAGCGGCCGCTGCAGATGCGCACAAACGCGATGCGATCGCGGTGCTGTGGGTCCATGTTCGCCTGGATCTTGAAGACGAATCCCGAGAACGAGGGTTCGTCAGGAGCGAGCGGTCCGACCGAAGTCACACGCGGTCGCGGCGCTGGCGCCAGATCCACGAAGTGATCGAGCAAGGGTTCCAGCCCACAGTTGGTCATGGCGCTGCCGAAGAACACCGGCGTGATCTGACCGGCAAGAAAGCGCTCGCGGTCAAAGGGCGTGCCCGCCGTCTCCAGCAGGGCCACCTCATCGCGCAATCGATCTATCTGGCCCTGCCCCAGAACCTCCAGCAGCTCGGCATCGTCCCAGGTCGCCTGGCGCATCTCGCCCCGATAGCTGCCGCCGGCACCGTGAAAAACCTGCAGCGCCTGCGCCCAGCGATCGAAAAGCCCCACAAAAGATCGGCCCGCGCCCATGGGCCAGTTGGCCGGGCTGCACGGGATGCCGAGCACGCGCTCGATCTCGTCGAGCAGTTCAAAGGGATCCTTGCCGTCGCGGTCCATCTTGTTGACGAAGGTCACAATGGGAATGCCGCGCATGCGGCAAACCTGGAACAGCTTGATGGTCTGCGGTTCCACGCCCTTGACGCAATCAATGAGCATGATCGCTGTGTCTGCGGCTGCCAGCGTCCGGTAGGTGTCCTCGGAAAAGTCGTTGTGGCCGGGCGTATCCAGCAGGTTCATGTGGCGGCCGGCGTACCCGAATTGCAGCACGCTGCTCGACACCGAGATCCCGCGCTGTCGTTCGATGTCCATCCAGTCGCTGGTGGTTTGCCGCCCATCGCCCCGGTTGCGCACCGATCCCGCCACGTGCACTGCGCCCCCGTAAAGCAGCAGCTTTTCCGTCAATGTGGTCTTGCCCGCGTCGGGGTGCGAGATGATGGCAAAGGTGCGCCGGGCCGAAATCTCGGCCCGCAAACGGTTCAACTGCTCGTCCATGGGAACCTTGTAGAGTAGCAGGCGAACCCGGCCCGTGCGGCACCCGGATTGCGAAAATGGCTAAATGGAGAGACAAACTGGTGAGCCGAGCACAGAGTCAGGGTCACTGCGCTATGAGCGATTGGGGGATCCACGTGCAACCAGAGCGAAGAGCACAGCGTCGGGCAGTTCTTGCACCATTCTTGTGCGCCGTCAGCGTGTGCATCCTGTTCCCCGCCTGCCATTCGGCTGGGCTTGGGCGAACAGACGCCGCCGCGCCCCAGGGGGGCATGCTCACGGATGCCGAAATCGCCGGGACTGGCGGCGCGGGAAGCGGCGGCGCTCCTGCCGGCGGAACGACTGAAACCGGCGGCGCCATTGGTGCGGGTGGTTTGACCGGCGGGGCCGGTTCCGGGGGCAGCACGGGCACAGGTGGTGTTACGACCGAGAACGGTGGCACGCCTGGTGGCGGAGCGAATGAAGGCGGCGTCGCTGCTGGTGGCGTCACCGGCAGCGGTGGCGTGACGATCAGCGGAGGCACTGCCGCCTCCGGTGGCATTGCCAAGACTGGTGGTGTGACCACGGCAGGCGGGGTTGTAGCCATGGGCGGGGTCATTGGCGGTGGCGCGGTGACCACCAGCGGGGGCGCGGCCAATCTCGGCGGCGTCATAGGTTCCGGGGGCGTGACCGACTCCGGCGGGGTGATCAACTCGGGTGGCGTGGCCAACAACGGCGGCGCCACGCTCATCCCCCCGAAACCCGGGCATTACCAGATGGAAAACCTGGATCGCGGCGTGGTGGCCGTGAAGGTCACGGGCGGCGTCTATGTCGGCTGGCGGATGTTTGGCTACGAGTACAACACCACCGCGAGCGACGTTGGGTACAACCTGTACCGCGACGGCAGCAAGATCGCGACGGTGAGCGACAGCACCAATTACTTGGACGCCGAGGGCACCAGCAGCTCAAGTTACACTGTAACGATGGTAATCAAGGGGATCGAGGGAGCGCAATCGCCAGCCGTCACGCCCTGGGTGCAAAACTACTTGAGCATCCCGCTGAGCCCGCCCCCCACTGGGCAATATGCAAGCACATACACCGCCAATGATGGCAGTCCAGGGGATCTTGATGGGGACGGCCAATACGATATTGTGCTCAAGTGGGACCCGATTAGCGGGGGCGACGACTCGGCCACGCCCAGCCCCACCGGGAATGTCTACTTGGACGGGTATACATTGGCTGGCAAACGCCTTTGGCGCATTGACTTGGGACGGAACATTCCCGCCGGGCCGCACTACACGCAGTTTTCGGTGTACGACTTCGACGGCGACGGCAGGGCCGAAGTGGCGTGCAAGACCGCACCGGGAACCAAGGACGGCACCGGCGCGTACTTGAGCACAGGGCCCGCTGCCAGCGACGATGACACGGCGGTGTACGTCGACAGCGCCGGCACTGTGCTGACCGGGCCGGAATATCTGACCGTGTTCGATGGAGCGACAGGCAAGGAACTGGCCACAGTCGACTATCCGGTACTCCGGGGCGATGTTTGCACGTGGGGCGATTGTTATGGCAGCCGGCTGGAACGGTACAACGGGGGCGTGGCATTCGTCAGTGACACGGGCAGTGGCAAGGCGGCGACCGGCCGGCCGAGTATCATCCATCAGCGTGGGTACTACACGCGTCTGGTCGTGGCTGCGTACAACTGGCGGGAGGGGCAATTGACCAAGAACTGGCTTTTCGACAGCAACGCCCCTGGGAATGCGGCTGCCGCCGGCCAGGGCTGCCATTCAGCCGCAGCCGGAGACACCAACGACGACGGCGCCCAGGAGATCATTACCGGCCCGCTCACCATTGCCAGCGACGGAACCTTCCAGTGCACGACCGGAATCGGCCATGGCGATGCCATGCACGTCGGGGAACTTGTCGTCGGCAAGGGATTGTCCGTGTTCCAGGTTCACGAGGCGGTAGGGGGCCACGATTGCCATGACGCTGCCACCTGCAAGATCTACTTCAACGTCACCAACCCCGGGGTCGACAACGGCCGCGGCGTTGCCGACTATGTCAGCCCGGACGACACCACCGCCGCAACCTGTTCGAGTGGGGTTGGCAACGTCAATTGCAGCACCAATGTCGCTGTCACCCATTCGGCTGGGACCAACTTCCTCATCTACTGGGACGCTGACGAATCACGCGAGCTTCTCGACGACATGGCGATCACCAAGGTCGGAGGCGGCACCTTGCTGAGCGCGACCGGCTGTGCGTCCAACAACGGCACCAAGAAGACCCCGACCCTGACTGCAGACATTCTAGGCGACTGGCGCGAAGAGGTGGTGTTTCGCGAGACGACCAACACGGCCCTGCGCGTGTACACAACAACCACTGTGACCAGTCGTCGTATCTACACACTGATGCACGATCCGACCTACCGGGCGCAGGTCGCGTTTGAGCAGTCAGGCTACAACCAGCCCCCGCACGTGGGATTCCACATTGGCGCGGGCATGGCCGACCCGCCCACGCCCGACATTACTGTGAAGTAGTCAGCGATTGACCTCGTCGTCGGGGCCACGCGTCCCGCAGGCGTACAAGCGGGGCAAAACTGCCTACCGTTGCTTTGGTCGAGGCGAGAGCCCAGCTTCCTTCACGATGCCGGGAACTGCGTCCTCCCCGGCCACCGCCATGATGTGAATGCCATGCACCCCTGGCACACGTTCGAGCTGCTCAATCATCTCGACGCACAGGCGGATGCCCGCTGCTTTCGCGTCGGGCGCCCGCTCGATTTTCTCTACCACCTCGTCCGGAATTCGCATGCCGGGAACACTGCGCATCCGCCGCGCCATCTCGATCGATTTGATGGGCAGCACACTGGCCAGGATGTGGGTTTTCTCATGCAGACCCCGTTGCCTGACCTTGTCCATCCAGGCAATGAATTGTGGCACGTCGAAGATCGCTTGAGTCTGGATGAAGTCGGCGCCGGCACGGATCTTCTTGGCCAAGGTGAGCATGTGTAGTTCCACGGGCTCAGCAAACGGGTTGGTCACAGCGCCAATGAAAAGGGGCACTTCCCCCGAGATAGTCTCGCCACTTGCGTCCCGATGCTCATCGCGCAGCGTCTTGATTACCTGGATCAATTGGATGGGATCGATGTCGAAGGCGCCCGCGGCCGCCGGGTGGTTACCCAGGCGCTGGTGATCACCGGCCAGGCAAAGGACGTTGCGAATGCCAAGCGCTGCGGCTCCCAAAATGTCGGCCTGCAGAGCCAGGCGGTTTCGGTCTCGCACCACCATTTGCAGCACGGGCTCTGCACCGGTCTCCTTGAGCAGCAGACATCCGGCCAAGCTCGACATGCGCACCACAGCGGCCTGATTGTCCGTCACGTTGAGGGCATCACACGACGATTTGAGCAGGTCGCCCTTCTTGCGCATAACGTCCGCCCGGCTCCCCTTGGGAGCGCCGGCTTCGGCGGTCACGGCGAACTGACCGCTCTCCAGGACTTCTTCCAGACGGCTGCCAGATTTCACGGTGACCTTTCCAGTTGGATGTGTCAATGACGCTGCTCTAATAGCTCACTGGCGACGTGAAGCAACTCACATTCGCGACCAGCCGCCTCATCGGGATTTGCCCCAATCGAGCGGCGTCTTGCCCCAGCCGGGGCCTGGCGGCAACGAATTGGAACACGCGGGACTGCGCTGGCAGCCTCCGAATCTCAACGACGAACAGCAAGGCAAACGGGATGTATGCTTGCCAGGATGTCCGAGGGTGACGACAGCCCCAACCTGCCGAATCAGCTCCGCGATGCGGAGATCGAGCCGCAGCACAAGCCGCTGGCCGAGATACTAGAACGCCTGCCGAGCCAGCCCGGCGTGTACCTGATGAAGGACCGTCGGGGCAAGATGCTTTACATCGGAAAGGCCGCCAATCTGCGCAACCGCGTGCGCCAGTATTTTCAGCCCGCCTCGGGCGACACGCGCGACTTCGTGCCGCTCCTCGAAAGCGTGGTGGCCAACATCGAGACCATGGTGACCAGCAACGAGAAAGAGGCGTTGCTGCTGGAAAACACCTTGATCAAGCGCCATCAGCCGCGCTTCAACGTCAAGCTGACCGACGACAAGAATTATCTGTCGCTGCGGCTTGACCCGCGGGCCGAGTGGCCGCGTCTGGAGGTCGTGCGACGCATGGCCGACGACGGCGCGTGGTACTTCGGGCCTTACCACTCGGCCACGGCCTGCCGCGAGGCCTTGCGCGTGGTCAATCGCCACTTTCGCCTGCGCACCTGCACCAACCATGTCCTGCACCACCGCAGCCGCCCCTGCCTGCAGTGCCAGATCAGCCGCTGCATGGGCCCCTGTTGCGTTCCGGTGTCGCGCGATGAATACGCCGAGCAGGTGCGCGATGTGCGCCTGTTTCTCGAAGGCAAGAATGACGAGCTTCTCGCCGGCCTGCGCACGCGCATGCAGGAAGCCGCCCGAAAAACCGAGTTCGAGCGCGCCAGCATCCTGCGCGACCAGATCCAGGCGCTGGACACCGTGTTGCAGTCGCAGCGGGTGGTGTCGGCCGATCCGCTCGACCAGGACGTGGTCGGCTTTCACCGCGAGGGCATGGCGCTGGAGGTGGTGGTGCTGTCCGTGCGACAAGGCAAGATGATCGGAAGTCGCGCCTTTTCTTTCGGGCGCCAGGAATTCCCCGACGCCGAGGTGCTGTCGAGTTTCCTGGGGCTGCACTATGACTTGGTTCCTTTGCCGCCGGATGAGGTGCTTTTGCCCTTCGCCATTGCCGATGCTGATCTCAAGGCCGAATGGCTGAGCGAAAAGCGCGACAAGAAGGTTCAAATCCTGGTGCCTGTGCGCGGGCCGCGCCACGATCTGGTCGAGCTGGCGCGCAAGAACGCGGCGGCCAGTTTTGTCAGTCGGCGCAGCGCCCGCGAAGACGCCGACGTCACCTTGGGCCGACTGCAACGGCGACTGGGCCTGGCCAAACTCCCACGCGTGATCGAGTGCTACGATATCTCTCATATCCAGGGCTCGGAGACAGTCGCGTCGCTGGTCGTGTTTGTGGACGGACAGCCGGACAAGGCGCGCTACCGCACCTACAAGATCCGGCAGGCCGAGAGTCCCGACGATTTTGCCTGCATGTACGAGGTGCTTTCGCGCCGGTTCCGCCGCGCCCACGAAAGCACCGAGCCAGGTCAGGAATCTTGGCAGCTGCCCGATTTGCTGGTGGTCGACGGGGGCAAGGGACAACTGGGCGTGGCCCTGGCAGCGGCGCGCGACACCGGCATCGACGTTCGGCCGGGCGCGGGCTTGCCCATCATCGCCCTGGCCAAGGAACGCGACCAGGCTGTGCCGGCCGAGGCGCCAAGCGCGGATGCCGGCGACCAGCCCAAGACCGAAGCTCCTGCCGCGCTGGCGGAGATGCAAAGTCCGTCAGCCAGCGAGGGCAGGACGCGGGCGAAGAAGGCCGCCGGGCCGGCTGGGCAGCAGCCGGATCGCGTGTTCCTGCCGCAAGCCAAGGACGCGATCCCGATTCGCGCCAACAGCGCCGAGATGTTCGTCCTGCAGCGCCTGCGCGACGAAGCCCACCGCTTTGCCGTGACCTTTCACCGCAGCCAGCGCAAGAAGCGCACCCTGCATTCAGAGTTGTCCCTGATTCCCGGCATCGGCCCCGCCCGCCAGCGCGATCTGCTGCGCCACTTCGGCAGCCTGAAAAAGATCCGCGAGGCCTCGCTGGATGACCTGCTGGCAGCGCCCGGTCTCACCCGGCAGGCCGCCAGCGCGGTCCACGCCTATTTCGCGGCCCATGCGGAGACCGCCGATTGACCCGATGAGAATCAGCGGCCGGTGCGGATGCTGACTGATCGTCCGTGGCCGGCCAGGCCTTCGACCTCGGCCAAGGCCACGATGTCGTCCCCTTGTTGCGCGAGCGCGGCGGCGTCGTATTCGATGAATGACGTGCGCTTGATGAAGTCCGCCACTCCGAGCGGGGATGCGTAGCGTGCGCTGCCCCCGGTGGGCAGGACGTGGCTTGGCCCCGCGAAATAGTCGCCCACGGCCTCGCTGGCGTGGTGGCCGACAAAGACTGCGCCTGCGGCGGTCACTTGATCAGCCAGCGCAGCGGCATTGGCCAACGCGATCCCTGCGTGTTCGGGCGCGAGCCGATTGACAAGAGCGATCGCCGCTGCTGCATCCTCGACCACGAAGGCCACGCCTTGATTGTCGATGGCCCGGCTCGCGATCTCGCGTCGCGGGAGTGTCGCCAACTGCCGGTCCACCTCGGCGGCCACGGCCTCGGCCACCGCGCGCCCCACCGCCACCAAGACCGGAACCGCCAGCACGTCGTGCTCAGCCTGCGCGAGTAGATCAGCAGCGACCCACGATGGCTTCGCGCTGGCATCCGCTGCGATCACGACCTCGGTGGGGCCGGCGATCATGTCGATGCCCACGTCACCGAAGACCAGACGCTTGGCCGCCGTGACATAGGCATTGCCAGGCCCGGCAATCTTGTCGACGCGCGGAACACTCTCGGTTCCGTAGGCCAAGGCGGCGATAGCCTGCGCGCCACCCAGCAGAAAAACCCGATCCACGCCAGCTTCCAGCGCCGCCGCCAGGGTCTCGGGCGAGGGACCGGGCGTGGTCATGATGATGGTGCCCACGCCCCCCACCTTGGCCGGAATCGCGGTCATCAACACGGTCGAGGCCAGGCAGGCCGTGCCGCCGGGGATGTACAGCCCCACCCGTTCCAGCGGGGTCACGCGGCAGCGCAGGTGCACTCCGGGCTCGGTTCGTTCATACCCGCGCGGCTGCTCCAGCTCGTGATAGGCCCGAATGCGCGCGGCTGCGCTGGCCAGAGCCCTTCTGACCGGCGCGACGACGCGGCCGGCCTGCTCCACCCAGTCCGCTCGCGACAGCTCGATGGCGTCCAGTTGCCGTCGCTCGAAGCGCAGGGTCAGCTCACGCAGGGCGCCGTCGCCCTCACGCCGGACCTGGGCCACGATCTCCGCAACTCGGGTTTCGATCTCTTTGGGCAGGGAGGTCCCGCGGGCGACCAGGCGGGACAGCCGGGTTTCGTAGTCCGGATCAGCCGGGTTGAGGATACGCAACATGGAGCAAAGGCTAGCAGACTGAGCAAGCCGCGCGGTCACAAGAGAAGCCCGGCACTGAGGACGGGACCTGTTTCGAACGACTGGCGTTGGCGTGGCTCATCACATCCCGTTTGACCGATGCCTACCGGGACGTCGGAAGGCATACCTGTCGCCTTACCACCGCACATGTAGCCGACCTGGCGGGGGTTCTCTCAAGAATTACCCCGTATCGACGATCACTATTGTTGGATATAATCACACCGGGATGACGTCCGGACCGCCTCCGCTCCCGGCATCGACGGCGCGACTGCCTCGTGTGGTCGGGCGCTACGTCCTGTACGACGAGATCGCGTCCGGTGGAATGGCGACCGTCCATTTCGGGCGGCTGGTGGGTGCCGCGGGATTTTCTCGCACGGTAGCCATCAAACACCTTCATCCGCACTTCTCGCGCGATGCCGAGTTCGTCTCGATGTTCCTCGACGAAGCTCGCCTCGCGACCCGGATCCAGCACCCCAATGTCACGGTGCCCCTCGATGTGGTCGTGCTGGAGGAGAGCGAAGAGATCTTTCTCATCATGGAGTACGTCCATGGTGACAACTACGCACTCCTGCTTCGGGGAGCGCGTATGGCGAAGACCCCCGTGCTTCCTGCCATCAATGCGAGCATCATGAGCGGCGCTTTGCAGGGCCTGCACGCCGCCCACGAGGCCGTGAATGAGCTCGGGGTCCCGCTCAACATCGTTCATCGCGACGTATCGCCACAGAACATCATGGTTGGGCTGGACGGGGTGTCGCGCGTTCTCGACTTCGGCATCGCCAAGGCGACCTCGCGGCTCCAGTCGACCCGGCAAGGGCAAACCAAGGGCAAATTTGCCTACATGGCGCCCGAGCAAATGTCGTCGGGTATCGTCGATCGGCGTGCGGACATCTTCGCGGCCGGGATCGTCTTCTGGGAGGCGCTGACCATGAAGCCTCTCTTCCATGCCGATGATCCGGCCGGCGTCGTTGGCAAGGTGATGAAGGCGCCGATTCCGCGTCCGAGCTTCGTCAACAGCATGGTGTCAGCCGAGTTGGACCGCGTTGTCATGAAGGCCCTGGATCGCAACGCCAACATGCGATTCCAGACAGCCCGCGACTTCGCCATGGCCATCGAGGAAGCGCTGACCCCGTCCACAGCGCGCAAGGTGGGCGAATGGGTCGCGCAGGTGGGCGGCAAGAATCTGGCCCGGCGGGCCGAGCGGGTGGCGCAGATCGAGAGCTCGTCGTTCGACCCTTCGGTGTCAAGTGATCCGCTCCAGGTGCTGCGATCCAAGCGAACCAGCACGCTTGAGGTGGAGGTGAAACCACCGGAAAACGTCGGCGTCGGCGACAGCGAAGCAGAACGCGCGGCCAGCCTGAGCAAACCGGGGCACATTTCAAGCACCGGCCGAGGCGAATTGTTGCCCACGCCCCCGGTTGCCCTGTCGTCATACGCTCCGCCCCCGAAACGCAGGACCTGGCCGACCATCGCCGTCGTGTCTCTGCTGGCGTTTGCGGTCGGCGTGGGCATCGTGGGGCTGTCGCACTGGAGGGGCGGGAACCAGGTCAGGGTTGGCAACCCAGGACCGGCTGTGCAAACGGCGGTCGGCAGGGCGACCCTGCCTGGGTCGCAGCCTGCCCCCCAGACGGGGGCAGCCAATCCTGTGGTCACAGCTCCGACGGAACCCCCGGAACGAGCGCCCAGCGCTGAACCGACTGCACCGCTCGTTCCTGCGCCGGCCGGCAACCAAGCCACGCCGAAGACGTCAGCTGTCGCGCCCAACCGCCACGCCAAGCCGAAGACCACGACCGCCAAGTTGCTCAAGACCGTCAAAGGGAAGAGGAACTGCGACCCTCCCTACACCATCGACCCCAACGGAATCCGCCGGGTCAAGCCCGAGTGCCTTTGATTCCGCCATTGCCAAACGAGGGCTTCCATGAGGACCTATCCAACGTTCATTGTCGTCTTCGTCGGCAGTGCAGCGCTTTGCTCGATCGCCGCGGCCGCGGAATCGACGACCTGCACTGATTCGTACGAGAAGGCGCAGGAAAACCGCGCGGCCAGTCACCTGAAGGCTGCGCTGGTTGAGCTGAAAGCTTGCGTCGCCCCGGATTGCCCGAAGTTCATGCGCGACGATTGTGCCCGGTGGATGGACCAGGTGGAGAGCGCTCTCCCCACTGTCGTCTTTGCCGCGCGGCGGGCGGGAGAGGATCTGACGGATGTCGAGGTCTCCTGTGACGGCGCGCCGCTGGTGAAATCCCTCGATGGCAAAGCTGTGCCTATGGATCCTGGGCTGCACGAGTTCTCATTCAGCACTTCGGGTTCTCCCCCCGCGCACCGGCAAATGCTGATTCGGCAAGGCGAGCGCAATCGGATCATCGATATCGCGTTCGGCCTCGCGCAAGAGGAAGCCCCAGCGCCGCCACCGGCCGCCGCCAGCGTGGAGGTGAACGTCCCGGCTCAGCCCGCCCCACCGAGTGCGATCATGCGCTACTTGCCCTACGGCCTGGCGGGCCTGGGCGTGCTGGGCGGCGCGGGGTTTGCCCTGTTTGGCATCGAGGGGAACAATCAGAGGAAGGATCTCGAACGCACCTGTTCGCCCTACTGCGAATCGAGCCAGGTGAGCAGCGTGAGGACGAAGTATGCGGTTGCAGACACGTTCCTGGCCGTCGGCATCGTCTCGGTTGGTGTCGCGACCTATCTGTTCCTGACCAGGCATGGCGAAAGCGCCGGGAGCAGCGACCGCGGAACTTCCATTGGCTTCGCTCCTCGAACTTCCGGTGGCGGAGGCCTGGTACAGGTCTCCTCGCAGTTTTGACCCATGGACGGCGGAGGCGTTTCATGACTTCGGCACCAACTGCGACGCGTCTGCTTCTTGTCGCCGTGGTGGCGAGCTGTGCTCTGGCGGCCTGCAGCCTGAAGAGCCTGGACTATCTGCACAACGGAGAAAAACAGGATGGAGCGCTGGGCGGTGAGC
>Ga0265316_10005789_pt1 | contig 11927 bp, 6 predicted proteins | sample 4522metaG_FD_202092 | JGI IMG/M metagenome (GOLD analysis project Ga0265316, IMG submission 202092) | Rhizosphere microbial communities from Carex aquatilis grown in University of Washington, Seatle, WA, United States - 4-5-22 metaG | ecosystem: Host-associated > Plants > Roots > Rhizosphere >... | reverse complement strand
GGGGTGCACCCGCCGACGGATTCTCTCTGACCTTCTCGCTCCAGTCACCCCCGCGCAATCAGCCTCCGGGCGGCCCGTTCCAGGTCGGCGGCGCAGCCCACTTCGTAGACGGCAGAGCACTTGGGGGCGTAGACGGCCATCGCGCTGTCTCCCTGTCCCCACGTTCCGCGCGATTCGGGGCATAGCCACAGCAAGGCGCGCGACCGCTCGCGGACGCGGTCGAGCACGTCGGCCGCGGGGTCGTGGAAGTTGCTGCGTCCGTCGCCGAGAATGACGACCGTGGTGCGGCGGTCGAGCTCCCGCGCGTATTGCGTTTCGAACGCGCGCAGCACCCGGCCGTAGTTGGAGTTGTCGCCGGCGGCCACGACGCCTCCGGCCCACGCGCGGGCGATGGCGACCCGAACGGGCTCGCGGGCGAAGAGCTGCGTCGTCTCTCCGAGGTCGCTCACGAAGACGAACGTCCGGGCGCGGTCGAACAGGTCTTGCACCGCGTAGGTGAGCTCGAGCAGGAAGCACGCGGCGGCCCGCACCGAGTCGCTCACGTCGCACAGCAGAACGACCCGGGGGCGGTCGCGGCGGAGCTCCCGGCGCGCGAGGTCGAACGGAACGCCGCCCGTGCGGAGCGCCCGACGGAGCGTGCGATGCGGGTCGATGCGGCCCCGGCGCGAACGCCGCCTGGCCCGCAGGCGCACTCCTCCACGGAGCCGCTCGCCGAATCGCCGCACGGCGCGGCGAACGTCTTCGATCTCCGCTTCCGTCAGCGCCGCGAAGGGGGTCGCTTCCAAACGGTGCTCGGCCCGCTGCCGGTCGAGCTCCATCACGCGAGCGTCGTGCCTTTGCCGGACGTACGCGCGAACGTCTTGCTCGGCCCGATCGAGCTCTTGCGCCAGGGCGTCGGCCAGCGCGTCGCCGCGCGAGCCGATCGCGTCCACGAGGAGCGTTCGCAACGACCCTAGCGCGCGCCGCGCCGCGCCCGAACCGATGCGGGAGAGGAGGCGGTGCGTGAGAAAGCCGAGCTGCGGTCCGCTGTCCGCGTCGAGGTTCCGGAGGACTCCAGCGACCGCGAGCGCGCGATCGAGGTCGGCGCCTCGACCGAGCAACGTGCCGAGCGGGCCGACGCCGAGACCGCCCTTGGCGGCGAGCTCCGCCAGGAGGCCGCGCAACGTCTCGATCTCGCCGTCGTCGAAGCCGCGCGCGGACAGCCGGTCCCACAGGGAGGTCGCGCGGTCCCTCGCGGCGTCGGGCGCGAAATAGGCGTCGAACGCGGCGTCGAATCGGCCGCGGTCGCCGGCACGCTGCACGATCACCGCGCCCAGCGCGTCGCGAACGTTGGACCGACTCTCGAGCCCGACCGCCGCCACAACGCGCGCAGCGTCAATCGCCTGCGCGGTCGAGATGTCGAACCCTTGGCGGCGAAGCGCCCACAGCAGCTCGTCGAAGACACGCAGCAAGGCCCGCGGATCGGCCATGCTCGTCTCCCGTCATGGCGCCGCCTCGGCGAGGAGCCCGCGCACCGTGCTCTCGAGGCGCGCGTCGGCCATCGGGTCGTAGCCGATGGAGACATCGCGAACGATCCCGCGCTTGTCGATGACGACGAGGGTCGGCAAGCTCGCGACGCCGTACGACCGCGTCGTTTCGGCGTGCTTGTCGACCGCGACGGCGTACCGCACGGGCAGGCGCTGGGCGAAGAGGGCGACGTCTTGGGCCTCTTCGGTCGACACGCCGAGCACGCTGAGCCCCTGCGCGCCGTAACGCGCCTGCAGGGCGCCGAGCTTGGGGGCGACGATGCGGCACGGAGCGCACCAGGTCGCCCAGAAGTCGAGAACGACGACGCGGCCGCGGAGCGCGCCGATCGACGCGGGGAACGCCCCGCTGACCCCTTCGACGTCACGCCACGCCGGCGCCTGGGTGCCTACGAGGTCCATGCGCATCATGTCGTCTTGCGACGGGTACGCGGCCAGGGTGACGTGAGCGGTTTGCTCGGCGCCCTCGCGAAGAAAGGCCACGTCCACGGTCTCCCCGACGGCGTAGGCCGCGACGGCGTGCACGACCTCGGCTCCCCGGGCGACCGCCGTGCCCGCGACGCGCACGAGGCGATCGCCCTGGCGGAGGCCCGCGAGATCGGCCGGCGAGCGACGCACGACATGACCGACGCGTACGCCCGGGCCGACCGCGTCCGAGTCCATCGCCACCCCGAGCCAAGGGTGGGCGTAGGCGGACTGGGCCCACGCGTCCGTCGCCAAGAGGGCGGCGGAGCCGACAGTCGCTGCCACGACCGTCCCCGCGAGCGCAGCGCGCCATAGTCGCGTTCCCATGCCGATTGTCACACGACTAGCATGGGCCGCACGGGGTCTTCCCACAAGTCGCGAGGAGGCAGACGGGCGCGGACCGGGGCAAGGCCCTTAAACGCGGCAGCGCGCCCCCGCCAGAAGCGAGGTGCGCGCCGCGTGGAGGCCGGAGGCCGGCCTACTCAAGTCCGAGGCCGTCCTCCGCCGGACAGCCAATTAACGGCCTCGCATCATGCTCCTCACGGAGGTGCGTCGAGCCAAGCAAAGCAAGGGTGAAAGTGCCGTGCGTAAAACGAAGGAAGCCATCGAAGAAAGAAAGCACGCAGGGCAAAGGCAAGGTTCGAGGGTTGCGACCGGGCTTTCGGAAGGGAGAGAAAGCCGGGCAGCCACGCCAGACGCCGCGGCCCCGGCGGCGACGTGCTCGAGTCGGGGGCACCTTGAGCAGCGTGCGTGCCAGGGCTCGGCGAGGGGGCTGGAGCATTCATAACTACACGAGATGATGTCGTTTTGACGTAGACCCGAGGCCGCCGTGGTCGCCGGGGGGGGGCGCTTGGGTCACGGTCGAGGGGGAGGGGTAAAAAGTTTGCGGAGTGTGAGCCGTAAACACGTGGCCGAGCACGGCGTTGACAGGGCGCCCGCGGCGAGTATCGTCGCCAGCCCCCGAGAAGGGGCGAGCGCCCATAGCTCAGCTGGATAGAGCACTGGTCTACGGAACCAGGTGTCGGAAGTTCGAATCTTCCTGGGCGCGCTGAAGGGCCAGCCTTCTTGCGGTGTTGCTAGACATCATGTCATGCAGGCGGAGAAAAAGACCCAGATCTACCCGTCGAAGGCCGAGCACGTGTTGTACGGGGCTGGCGTCTGACCGTCTTCGTCGACACGAGTTGCCTTTGTCGCGGTCGCCCTGAAGCGGGACAATCGACACGGCGACGCGATGAGAGTAGCGACCGCGGATTCGGTGATTCTGGAGAACTTGCCCAAAGGGAGCGAGGCCGAGCTGTGAGAGGGGGAGAGATTGGGCGAACCAACTCGGCAACAGCGTCGTCTCGGTGCCCAAATCCGGCGGAATGGTGACGACGATCGCCTCAGGGAAATGCGCCATTGCCGTCGCCACGGACGGCATGAACGTCTGTTGGACGAACGACTCGGAAACTCCCACCGTAGGCAAGGCTCCAGGCGCCAACGACAGGCGTTGGCCCGGCAACGACCCTCGCGTCAGATCAGAGCTTCCCGCTCGCCGCCAATAAATAACCGAGGACGGCCGACGTCAACGAAGGCACGAGGCACGGCTACGAGCGACATGGGCGCCTGGACGTCCGACGTTCGCGAGGGCACGAGCCACGGCTACGAGCGCACGAGCGACGTGGGCGCCTGGACGTCCGACGTTCGCGAGGGCACGAGCCGCGGCTACAAGCGCACGAGCGACGTCCACGCCTGGACGGCCGACGTCAGCGAGGGCGCGAGCGACGTGAACGAGCGCGCGAGCCAGGTGCGCGCCTGGACTTCCGACGTCAACGAGGGCACGAGCCACGGCAACGAGCGCACGAGCCAGGTGCGCGCCTGGATGGCCGACGTCAGCGAGGGCGCGAGCGACGTGAACGAGCGCGCGAGCCAGGTGCGCGCCTGGACTTCCGACGTCAACGAGGGCACGAGCCACGGCAACGAGCGCACGAGCGACGTGCGCGGCTGGACGTCCGACGTGAACGAGGGAGGGAAGCTTCGGCCGCGCATAAGCTCATGAAGCACAAAAGCGGCGAGGCGGCCTCTCGAGAGAGACCGCCTCGCTTTTCGAAGCGTCAGGGGCTCGGAGCGAGCCCCGTCGCTAGCGGATCAGTGCAGGTTGGCGTTCGGCGCCTGGCACGAGTTCAGGGCATCCGAGAGGTAGTTGGCGTAAGTTCCGCCCGGCCACTCCTCGACGAGAGCTGGCGCCGTTCCGACGCCGCTCACCACGGCGCCGAGGACGTTCACGGACTTCAGTGCGCCGATGGGCACGCTGAACTCCACGTTGGTCCCGCTCTGGAAGCCTACCGCCGGCGTGAAGCCCGCCGCGGTCCAGCCGGGATAGGCCAGCGCGACAGGTGCACTGCCGCCGGCCGTGTCCCAGCTGAACACGTAGGAAGGCGCGAACGGCAGCGAGGGAGCGCCGAACGCATTAGGACCCGTCCAGGGACCCGTGGCGGTCGACGTCGCATCGCCGACGTAGATCGTGATGTCGGTCCCAGCCACCGCCGTGTACCCACCCGAGACGCCGAAGTACAGATTCGTACCGTCGTGGGTGAAGTGACCGACGTTGGCCGCACCGTTGCTGAGCTGCTCCGTCGCCCCGGTCCATTCGGCAAGATTGCCGTCGACCGTGATCGTGTGGGAGTAGGCCGTGATGGGGACGGTCGTAGGTACGGTGGTGGCGGCGTTGAAGCCTGTCTTGCAGGTCACGACGCTGAGCGCCTGCGTCGCCCTGATCGGGATCACGGCCGAGAGGCCCGCGCCGCCCGCGCCCGTGCTGAAGCAGACGTAAGTCGCCGGAGAAACGGCGACCAACGGCGAGCAGTTCGCCGGCGGCGTCGTGCCGTCGAGCGTGTAGCAGACCGTTGCGTTGAATGTCGGTCCGCCGACGTCGGTGCTCACCGTCGTCTGGTCCAGCCCGAGGGTGAACGAGGACGGCGCCGGGCAGACGTTGGCGGCTTGGGTGGCGATGTTCACCACAACGTTCGAGATGTTCAGCGTGTACGTGGCCTGCGTAGGCGCGGAGGCCGCGAGCGTCGCGGTGCAGGCGACTGCCTTCACCGTGGTGCCGGTCGTCCCAATTGCCGGGAGCATTCCAGCGTTGGCGATTGGCGTGGTGGTCGCGCCGGTGCAAGCGCCGGCGGAGCAACCAGGGTTCGACCCGTCGGTCGTGTAGCAGACTTGCGCGCCGGCGGTCGCCGACGTGAGGGTCGGGGCGACGGTGTTCTCCCAGACTTCCGTGCCTGGGGCGATGACGACCGGCGCCGTGCCGACGGTGAAGGACGCCGACCGAGCCGCTGAAGGCTGCTGAGCCGTGCCGCACGCAATCGCGCTCAGGGTGAACGGACTGGACGAGGGGACGGTGATCACCGACCCGACCGAGGTGGCCCACGACGTCCCGTTCCAGGTGACCGTGGTGCCCGTTGCGCACGTCGCCGTTGCGCCGCCGGTCGTGTAGTGGATCGTCTCGCCGGCGAAGTTCGACGCCGTTGAGAGCTGGATTTGCTGCCCAGCGCCGCTGGCGCCGCCGCCGTTCTGATCGCCGGTGACCTCCGTCGTCTGGACGAGCGTGAAGTCCGGCTGGGCGAGCGCGAAGTTGTACGTTCGCGCAGTTGCGGCCGTCGAGGTCAGCGTTCCGCTGCACGCGACGGCTTGCACCTTCGTGTTGTCGGTAGAGAGCGCGCCGAGGACGACGACGTCCGACGGAAGCGCGGTCGCCGTCGCACCACTTCCACCGCCGCCCGTGAAGCTCACGGTCGGGGCCGAAGTGTACCCGCTGCACGTACCGGTGACCGCGGTCACGGCACCGGCGGCGATAGTGGGGGTGAGCCCCGTGCACGTTCCACCACCGCCCGAGACGGACACGATGGGAGGCGTGCCTGCGTTATAACCGGATCCGCCAGCGGTCACCGTGAACGCCAGGGTGGCCGCGCCAGCACCGTCCGCGGCGAACGAAGTGCCGACGCCGCAGGCGTTGTTGGTGCAGGTGGGGGTCGATCCGTCCGTCGTGTAGCAAATCTTGACGGCGGTGGGGTCGGTGTTGGCGATCTGCGGTTTGAGCTGGCTCGTGAACGGCCCAGCGGAGGCCGGCGTGATGCTCGGCGCAAGCGCACCGTTCGCCGCCGAGAAGGCAACGGAGGTCACGACCGACGGAGCAAAATTGGCGCTCGCACCGGTTGCCGCGGGGCACCCGATGATCGACCAGACGTCCGTCGCGACCGGCACCGCGGGAATCGCGCCGCCGACGGCGACCTGGGTCCCCGTCGTGCAAGCGTTGACACCGCAAGCCGGCGTGCCGTTGTCGATGACGCACGTGAACCCGTACGCCAGAACTGCCGGCGTCGCGGGGGTGGTGATCGGCTGACCCTGCGCCGCGTTGGGAGCCGCGATGCCAGCGACGGGAATGCGGTAGGAGGTCAGCGGAGCGCCCGACGCCATGTCGAATCCGGGCACGCTGAGACCGGGTGGCGAGAGCTGGAGAACGTACGGTCCGCCCGTGACTACCGTCGAAGGCGTCAGCCCGAGCTTGCAGGCGATCGTCTTGACAGTGGTGTTGTTGGTCGTCGGCGAAGTTGCCCCGGTGGCGCCGGTGCCCGTGCAGGACATCGCCGTCGTGCCGCAACCCGGCGTGGTGCCGTCACTGGTGGAGCACAGCCAGTCGGTGGAGCCCGCGTTGGTCGTGTCGTCCGGCGTGATGGTCGCAGCTGCAGCGCTGTAGAACGGCGTCGTGTTCGCCGGCAGGACCGGCGGGTTGAGCTGAATCGTGTAGGTCAGCGTGTCGGGCACCGTCGAGGGCGCATACCCGGTCTTGCAGCCGATCGCGTTGATCACCGTGTTCTTGTTGATGGTGATCGTCGCGCCGGCCGGCGTACCAGGGGAAGCGACGCCGCAGGTAGGCATCGACGTTCCGTCGGTCGTGACCTGAATCGTCGCGCCGGTGGTCACGGTCGAGATGCTCGGGGTCGGCCAGACCGCGGTCATCGTACCGTTGTCGTTGAACAGAGTGTTGCCCGGCGCCGGGTTCACCATCGTGGGAGGCGCCACCTGCAACGTGTACGTCTGCTTCGCGGGCAGAGTCGTCGTGTAGCCGACCCCACACGCGATCGCCTGGACCGTGACCTTGCCAGTCGCGGAGTCGGTGACGGCGCCGCTGATGTTGACGCGAGTCGCTGCGTTGTACGCAGCCGACGTTCCCGTGCACGTCGCCGCGGTCGCCGTCGTGCTGCACGTCGGGGTGGTGACCCCGTCGAGCGTGTAGCAAATCAGGGTGCCCGGCGTGGCTTCCGAGAGCGCCAAGAGAAAGTCGTTGTTCTCCGTCTGGGCCGTCGGCGTAAAGACCGGCAGCGGCAGACCGCCGTCCGGCAGCAGGGTCGTGTAGACCGCACTGGCGATCGAGGAGTCTGTACAGGTGGACGCCGCCGAGAGCGCGCGAATGGTCTCGTTCCCGTTGACCTGGATTGGCCCGCTGTAGACCTGGCTCCCATGCGTCGGGTTCGTTCCGTCGGTCGTGTAGTAGATGAACCCGCTCGTCGGCAGCCCGGTGGCGGTAATGGCCACGTTCGATCCCGCCTGGATGGCTCCAGCGCCTGGCGCGAACGTCGGCGTGGGACATGCCGGCGGGGGCGGCGGCAAGCCCGCGTCACCCGCGTCGGGCGTGACCGGAGTCACGGTGTAGGCGGCCGAAGCAACGCTCGAGTCGACGCACGTCGACGCGAACGCGACGGCGCGGACCGTTTCGCTCTGCGTGATCGTGATCGACATGCCCGACGTCAGCGCGGGGCTGGCGTGCGTGGGCAGCGTCCCGTCGGTCGTATAGAAGATGAATCCGCCTGCTGGCAGATTCGCCGAAGTGATGGCCACCGCCGTTCCCGCGGCCACGGTGCCTGCTCCGGGCATGAAGCTCGGAGTCGCGCACTGGCCGGGCGCGGCTTCATGGCCCGCATCCGGCATCATCATGTTCGGCGCATCCGGCGCGGCATCGATGCCCGTCGCGTCCGGACCAGAATCGGCCGTCGGCGGAGTCGTCGGGTTGCTGTCCCCTCCGCAGCCGGTCATCGCTACGCCACACGCCAGCGCCGCCGCCAGCGTGAGCGACGCGAGCGCCGCCAAGCTCGTCCTCCCACTACCCCCAAGTCTGAGCGTCATCTCACGTACTCCTTTTTGTTAGGTTCACGGTCTCTACTCCCGCAGGGCGCAGCGAGCCGGCTTTACTTCAAGCCCACAGAGCGCGATTGCGCCACGATCTCAGATTGTCGGCCCGTGTCAAGCCCCAGAGTGTTTGAGCGCTTGAACGCGGATGCCCGTAGTTACGACAGCCCGAATCACTCTCTAAACCCCCGTCGCCCCAATTCTCTTGTCTGTCTCTGTCTTCCGAACTCACAGCCCCCGGGTCCCCAGAGCGGCGCGCGGAATGGGAATCACTTTCGTCGCGCCATTCGCGCCGCGTTCCTGCCGAGCTTCCGGCCCGCACGCCGCGTTTGCACTAGGTATGCACTACGTTTGCCAATGCCCTCGCGAGCGCCAGGAACCGTCGGGATACTGCGATCGGCGGCCATAGTCGCACCGTTCCTGCAAAATAACAATGTTGTGCCGCGCTTCGGGAGGAGACTGGCACACATGACATCCGAGACATGGGGGTCGCCCGCTGCGCCATGTCTTCATCCACATACACGGCCCTTCTCCTTTTTTGCTTGGCAGCTTGGCAGCTTGCCTTGGCGACTTGGCGCGTCGTCGCTTTTCTCCCCAGGGCATTCCTCGGCTAAAAGAGGTTTCAGAGGGTCCGAAGCGGGTCAGAGAATGAGCTCGAGCCGCGCATGACCCCGACGACGGACGATCAACGCTGGATGGGAGTCGCCCTCGAAGAGGCGGATATTGCGGCTACGAAAGGCGAAGTTCCGGTCGGAGCCGTCCTGGTTGACGCAATGGGACGTGAAGTGGCTCGGGGGCGAAATGCCCGCGAGGCATGGGCGGACCCGACGGCGCACGCCGAGATGGTCGCGATCCGCGAGGCCGCCGCGCGAATCCTCGGGTGGCGGCTCGAGGGAGTGACGGCCTATGTGACTCTCGAGCCGTGCGCGATGTGCGCGGGAGCGCTCGTCCACGCGCGAGTGGCGCGGGTCGTGTACGGATGCGCCGATCCCAAGGGGGGCGCCGTTGATACGATGTTCGGGATCGGACGCGATCCGCGCCTGAACCATCGCTTCGAAGTCACCGCGGGGGTTCGCGGCGAAGAATGCGCCGATCGCCTTCGAAGGTTCTTCGCCGCGCTTCGTGCCTGATGCCGGTGCCGTCGAACGTGCGGCTGCTTGCTTGAGCGTCAAGGTTCTTCGAATGGATCGCCGACGTCGGCTTCGGTCCCGACCACGGGCGTTCGAGCGCGCACCGCCGCTCGCGGCGGCGGGCGAGCTCCCCCGTGCCAGAAGAGAACCTCTTCGCTCTCGCCTTCCGACAGCTCGGCGTCGGTGATGAGCCCCCGCTTTCGCTCGACCTCCATGAGCGAGCGAAGGGTGCGAAGCCAGCCTTCGGACGGCCGCTCACCCTCGCGCATCGGCGCGTAGCGGAGCGGCGCGGGAAGGAGGGTCGAGAGAAAGAGGCACTCCGCGAGGTCGAGCTCCGCGGGCGTGCGCCCGAAGTAGTACTCGGCTGCCGCCGTTATCCCGTACACCGCCGGGCCGAACTCGATGACGTTGAGGTAAAGCTCCATGATCTCGTCTTTCGAGAACGTTTGCTCCAGGTAGTCGGTGAGCACCACCTCTTCGAGCTTGCGCGACAGCGTCTTGTCGCGGGAGAGAAAGAGGTTTTTCGCGAGCTGCATGGTGATGGTGCTCGCGCCTCGAACGAACCGCCGCGCCTTGAGGTTGGCGATGATGGAGGCGCGAATGGCCGCGTGGTTGTAGCCGTGGTGCTTCGGGAAGGCGCCGTCTTCGGTCGTGAGGACCGCGATCGGCATGTATGGGCTGATCTGCTCGAGCGGCGTCCAGTTGTCCGTGCCAGGGCCGGTGGTTTCTTCGGCGGTGGAGCCGTCGGGCAGGTAGATACGGTGCGCGAACGGGCGCGTGAAGCGGTCGTGATCCAACGCCGCGGGCGCCTCGCCCACGCTGCACTGGTCTTTGGTGTCGTAGCTGAGCTCGAGGTCGTCGAGCGATCGCGTGTCGAACGCGAAGCGGCCGCGCGCACCGAACGTGCCGCCAATTTTGGTCTCGCGGAGCTCGGGCAGGAGGGCGCTCGGTATGCTGTCGAGCAGCGATTGGCACGCGGCGGAGGGGATTTCGAAGCGCGCGGACGCGGCCACGTGGTCGGGCTTCTGCTCCAACACACCGCTGCCGTCGATGCGCAGAGCGCCGAGGGTCGCGGCGAAGTCGTCGAGGCGCACGACTCCGGCAGCCGTGATCGCCCCACGCGCCCGAAGCGTGACGTCGAAGCCCCGCACGGGTTCGGGTGCAAGCCGGGGAAGATCGAGCGACATCGAGCGCATGCCCACGTCCCCATCGAACGTCAGCGCGGTGGCGTCGCCGGCGAGCACGACCCGTCCGCTCCCGGTCACCGTCGCTCGGTCCACGTCGGCGAGGCCGGCGGCTCCCTCCTTGACACCGAGGAGCGATAAAGAGACGGGCCCGCCCTCGACCGTCATAACGAGGTCGGCGCGATCGCGATCCAGGGGAAGGCCGAGGTGCCACGCCAGCGGCGTGCTCGCGCCGTGCCTATCGGTCGAATAGCCCACTTCGAGCTGGGAAGGGGTCCGGGCGAATGAGAGCGGGCCCGGACCGAAGGTCAGCGCGACACGGTCGCCACCCTGGCTGATCGTCCACGTCAGCGCGTCGACGCCGATGTCTGCCCCGATCTGGATGTGCTCGGCGAGCAGCCGGGCGAGAGCTCCCGCGCTCGCCCGGATCGCGTGCAGGTCCGGCAGGGGCACGAGGGGCGCGCCTGCGTCCTCGGGCGGCGGGGCGGGAGTGCGGGCGCGGCGACCGGGGCGAGCGGCGCGGGCGACGACGATGGGCGGGGAGAGGACAAGCGGAGGACCGGTCGGTTGCATTCCGCTCGCTGACTGCGCTGAGTCGCCGCTCGTCGTCCACCCGACCGTCAGGGCGCGCGCGTGCGCCCGAATCAGCATGCCGCTGGCGTCGGTCTGCGCGGCCCCCTCTCCGAGTTCGACTCCGGCTCGTCCGAGACGAATCCGGCCGTCGGTCACGATGAGACGCGTTCCTGCATCGTCGCGGGACAAAGCCATGCCTCGCAGCTCGGCCACCCGCTCGGATGCGCCCGGATCCACCCACCGCAGCGAGACCCCCGCCGCCTCGATGGCGGGCGTCGCGCCGTGCCGCTCGGATGGTTCGCCACGTTCGCCGCGCCAGTTGCGCCATTCTTCGCGAATCGACTCCGGAGAACCGGTGAGCACCACCTCGGCTCCACGCACGTCGACCCGTGTGACCCGCAACAGGGCGCTGACCCCGACGCGGAGCTCGCCGACGTGCGCACGTATCCCCGAGGTTGGCTGCGGCGCAAGGTCGACGTCCAGAAGGCGCACGGCGAACCAAGCCGGCCTGACGCCACCAACCGTCACGGCGAGATGACGCTTCGCCCCCTCGCGTCCGACGATCCCGCGCACGATCGGTCCGAATGACGCCACGACGGTCACGGCCGCGGTCGCAAACGCGCCGGCCATGACAAGGTTCCGCCGGCTCGGAAGCGCCCACATCGCCGATGCGTAGCCTAACGCGTGGGCCGTGCCGTGCGAATCCCCAGACAAGAGTGTCGCCGGCAACGCTCGAGGCGAGCGCAGCGGGCCAGAAGGCAAAAAAAAAGAGCCTGCTTTCGCAGGCTCTCTGAATAAATCCCGGCAGCGTCCTACTCTCCCACACGGCTTCCCGTGCAGTACCATCGGCTCCGAGGAGCTTAACTTCCGAGTTCGGGATGGGA
>Ga0265316_10005787_pt1 | contig 11928 bp, 5 predicted proteins | sample 4522metaG_FD_202092 | JGI IMG/M metagenome (GOLD analysis project Ga0265316, IMG submission 202092) | Rhizosphere microbial communities from Carex aquatilis grown in University of Washington, Seatle, WA, United States - 4-5-22 metaG | ecosystem: Host-associated > Plants > Roots > Rhizosphere >... | reverse complement strand
GACAACGTGTAAGAGCGGCGGGCCGTGTGCCTACCCGGCCAGCCCCGCCATGACACCCTTCATATAGCCGAACGAGTGCAGCATTCCCGGCACGGGATTGTCGCCGTTGATCTCGTACTCCAAGTTCACCGAGGCGCTATAGCCGATCTTCCGCAACTGCTTGAAAATCGCCACCACGGGCATGACGCCATCTCCCACGTCACACTGGCTCTCCTTGACCTTGCCGTCCTTCAGGTCCTTGATGTGCATGTCGAGCAACCGCGGTCCGGCGTTCGCGATCTCCTGCACCACGTCCGCGCCGGCGCGCATGGAGTGCCCCACGTCCATGCACAGGCCCATGCGCGGGTCCATGCCCTTCACCGCGTCCAGGACGACTTTTGGACTGGGGAAGTTCTTGTCCTCGGGGCCATGCGTGTGGATCGCGATCTGAATGTCGAATTCCCTGGCGAGCTTTTCGATCGCCCCCAGGTTCTCGTGCAGGGGCGCCGCGACCAGCATGGGCATGCCGCACGCCTTGGCGTATTGGAAGTACTTCCTCAGGTCCGCCGGGTCGCTCGACTTCATGTCGGTGTTGCCACCACTGACGATGGTCAGCCCCGCCTTGCTGAAGTCGCTCAGCGCACGGGCGAGTTCCGCCGGCGTCGAGGCGTAAGACAGGTGGAAGTCCTTGACGCTGACGTGCGTGACTCCCAGTTGCTGGATCATCCGGATCGCAAGGCCGCGCTGGAACTCACGGAGGGAGTAGGAGGCGATACCGAGGTGGAAGCCTGCAGCCGCTGCTTGGCTCGCCGCCGGCCTGGCGGCCGCTGCCGCCAATGCCCCGGCGCTGGAGAGCATTTCTCGACGTGTCATAGGGGACATGGTACCCCAATGCAAGCGGTGCCGGCGGGTCGGCAGCGGGCCCGGGCTCAGACGGGGCTCAGTCCCGCACCACGCGGGAGGCGATCACGCTGTAACTTCGCGAGTCCCTCCCCTGGGACCGCACCCGCAGCAGCAATTCCAACCGCTGCACGTGACCGACCGGATCTATGCCTCGCGCGAGCAGTTCCTTGCGCAGCCGCGCGGGATCGGTCAGAAGTTCGGAGGCCGCGCCGGTGCCCGCCGAACTGGTGCCCGCCACCAGCAATACGCAGCCCTTGCCAGTCAGGTTAGGGATCAGCGAGAGGATCGCGTACGCGGTGCCTGAGACCGCAGGAAGGGTCGGCTCCCACCGGGCGGGCTCACCCGCAAGGGGCGCGCGGTTCGCCATGTACTGAAACCTGGTGGCGGGTTCCATCTCGATGGTAAAAGTCAGACTCTCACGAAATAGCTCGGCCCAGGGGTTCGCTGTGACGCTGCCTAGCAAGATCACGGGCTCCTCCCCTTTGAAATGTTCCATTTGCAATTGCCGCGCCGGTACCAGGAGTGCGGTCCGGCCGGTGGTCTCCAACATCGCGCTCACGCGCGAAGCGGCCACCGCGCTCACCAGACTGGTATACTGATTTCCCGATCGAGGTGAAACGAGGAGCATGTCGGGGGGGAAGTTGCCGGTCCATTGCTCGCCCAGGTATTCATCGAGCGTGAGGGGCCGTTTGACGACGACGTTTGTGTAGATCGTATAGTTGGCGTCGGTGAGCCCTACCCGCACGATCTTCTGCGATCCAAATTGCGTCCACGGCAGCAACTCCATACCCGGCGAAGATGGAACCCGGCCCGAGAGCCTGTGGTTGTACCACACCGATACGCCGCAAGCCAGGGCTAGCACCGCGATCGCCGCCCAAGCGGAGGCAGGCCACCAGCGCCACCACCCTGCCGGCGTCGAAGGAGTCAGTGATGCACGACTGGCCGGCGGCTCGCCTACCGCGCCTGCTTCCTGCCCCGGCGGAAAGGTGTGGAACTCGATCACGTAGCTTCCGACGGGCAGTGAGATCTGCACGCTGCCCGGCTCGCGCGCCAGTTCCGGGGCGGCGTAGTACGCAAGCAAACGCTTGCGCACCCCGTTTACCGAAACACGAACGATGGCATCCTTCCCCGTATCGTAGACGGTGTCCCGCCCGAATACTTCGACCCCGATCGTGCGCTCTTTGAGGAGGTGCTCGCCGCCGTCCAGGGCCCGTTCCACCAAGTACCGCAAAAGTGCGCAACTACGCTCACTGCCGGCAAACTCGTGGCTGTGAAGGACGCGCTCCAGTTCCTCGAGAATGGGCTTGCGATTCTTCGGTGCGCCCGGGGTTGCGCCCACCGGGCTTGGCCGGGTACCCGGCCTTAGCCCTTCCTCGCCTGCGCTCGTGGTGGCGTTACCTCCGGGATCGATGCTACCAGCTTAACCGTTAATCTGCAAGGGGCCAGAAGTCCCTGTCCTATCAAGGGCGTAGCTGGGTGTTAACAAACCCGTTAAGGGTGGCTGTAAGGCTGGACGGGGCGCACAATCTGAGCCGTGCTTCCCGGGTTCCAAAGTCGGCGCAGGCTGGCTGGATGAAGAACTTACGTTTGGCAGGCACCTCCGATGTGCTTGTTTCGCCTTTCGGCTTGGGTTCCTCTGGACAGGCGCGCCGCCGGGCCTCGCCAACCCGGCAGTCGCAAGCGGCGTATCAGCATCGCACACCAGGGGGGTCGGCCCGAGTCAGATTGGCCAGACTCGGGCGGACGGAGCGGATTCGGTCCATGTTCTTCGGTTCATTAAGAGACATAAATTGCACAAAGTGACGAACAGAAAGAAGGAGCTCATGCAATCGCAACGATTCCTCGCCCTGACGATCATCCTCTTGGTCAGCGCCGGAGCAGCTTACTCGCAAGCTGTGAATGCCACGTTGCTGGGGACCGTCACCGACTCCAGCGGTGCGGTGATTCCCAACGCGAAGGTCACCGCCACCGAGGTCACTACCAACTCAACCCGCACCAGTCAAACAAATGACAGCGGGTACTATTCCCTCCTAAACCTGCCTCCAGGCAGCTATGCGGTTATGGTCGAGGCGCCCGGCTTCAAGAAGGAACTGCGCCGGGACATCACCGTTCTGGTGGACACCAATACCCGCGTGGACGTACAACTTTCGCCCGGTGTCCTGACGGAGACCGTGGAGGTCTCCGGCGCGCCCGCGCTGCTGCAGGCCGATTCCGCCGGAATCGGCCAGAAGATGCAGACGGATCTCATCGAAAACGCGCCGCTGGGGGTCAATCGGAATTTTCAGAGCCTGCTGAACCTGGTCCCGGGAGTCGCGCCCGTGACGTTCCAGCACTCGCAGTTCTTCAACGCCAGCAGCTCGTTGCAGACCGAGGTTAACGGCCAGATGCGCCAGGGCAACAACTTCATGATCGAGGGTACGGACGATAACGAGCGCACCGGCCTGTTGCAGATCTACATTCCCCCCATCGAAGCGATCCAGACGGTGGACGCGTCGGTGGCCAACCACGATCCCGAGTTGGGCCGAGCATCGGGCGCGGTGATGAACGTAATCATCAGATCGGGGGGCAACGATTTCCACGGCGCGGCTTACGAGTTCCTGCAGAACAGCGACATGAACGCGCGCGCGTTTTTCAATCCGTCGGTGGGCCACCTGGCGTACAACTACGTCGGCGGCAACCTGGGCGGACCGATCAAGAAGGACAAGGTCTTTTTCTTCGGCGACTATCTTCGGGTGATGGACCATGAAGCCAACACCAACCTGGTGACCATTCCGCCGAACACATGGCGCACGGGCAATCTGAGCCAGGCGACGACCACGATCTACGACCCCGGCACCGGCAATCCCCTCGACGGCACGGGACGGACGGTCTTCCCGGGCAACCAGATCCCTCTCAACCGCATCAATTCGATCTCGACGGCGATTCTGAACTTGATTCCGCCAACCAATCAGTCCTTCAACATTGCCAAGCCCGCCAACGATTACTTCGGACTGCTTCCCTTCCAGAAGACGACCGATTCGTTCGACGTCAAGATCGACTACAACCTGACGGAGAAAGACCGCTTGAGCGGCCGCCTCAGCTTCTCGCGGCCGGTGGTCTTCCAGGCGCCTCTGTTCGGCATGGCCGGCGGCGACGGTCCCGGCACCGCCTTCATGGGCACCGGTACGCAGAAGACCTACAGTTCGAACCTCAACTGGGACCGCATGCTGACGCCCACCCTGGTGGTGGAGACACGCCTCGCCGTGTCGCACTATCACAATGAGGCCTATCCTTCCGACTACGGCCAGAACGATTCCAGCGCGATCGGCATCCCCGGCGTGAACATCAACAAGTTTACAAGCGGTATGGTGGGTATCAACATAAACGACGGCTTCTCGAACCCGGTGGTCGGATACTCGGCCAGCCTGCCCTGGGTCCGCGCCGAGGCCAACGTGGACGCGGTCAACATCTGGACCAAGGTCAAGGGCAATCACACGTTCAAGTGGGGCATCGACCTCAAGCGCATCCGCGACGACCTGCTGCAGGACCAGACATACAGCGCGCGCGGCATCATCAACTTCGCCGCCGCGCAGACCGCGCTGTGCACCGCCACCGCCGTCAACTCGTCCGGCATCGCCACTAAGTGCAGCTCCTCGGCGACGGGAATTGCCAACGACATGGCGAGCTTCCTGCTCGACGTGCCGTCCTATATCGGGCGCGACGTGAATACCTACTTTCCGGCCTACCGGCAGTGGGAGTTTTTCGCGTTCGGCGGCGACAAATGGCAAGTCTCGCCCAAGCTGACCGTCGATCTCGGACTGCGCTGGGAGTTATATCCTCCGGCCACGCCGGAATTCGCCGGCGGCTTTTCCAATTACGACCCAACCACCAACAACCTGGTGATCGCCGGGGTCGGGGGCAATCCCTCGAACCTGGGAATGCAGACACGCTTCAAGTACTTTGCGCCGCGGGTCGGACTGGCCTATCGCATCACCGAGCAGACCGTTATCCGCGCCGGCTTCGGCACGAGCTACACGCCGTTCCCGGACAACACGTATGCCTACAACTATCCGGTGCGTTCGAATAACTACTACACCAACGTAGGCGACGGTTTTGCGAGCACGCTGCTTCCGAGCGGCCAGCCGGCGAGTTTCCAGAACGGCTTCCCCCTGCCGGTCCCGGTGACCATCCCCTCCAGCGGCATTATCCCGGCCACGGGATCGCTGTTGAGCCAGAGCATGGTCGCCATTAGTCCCAACTTCAAGAATCCCTACGTGGAGACCTGGAACTTCGCGGTGCAGCGAGCGTTGCCGGGTCATTTCTCATTGGATGTGGCGTACCTGGGCGTCCACGGCGTGGATACGGCGGCGCAGTTTAACCTGAACACGAACACCTCCACGATCGGTGGGGGAACGGCCGGCCAGCCTCTGAACATACTCTACGGAAAGACCTCCGCCGCCACACTCTTCTGGAGCGGTTTCTCCTCCAGCTACAACGCGCTACAAGTGAAGGTCGACCGCCATTTCGGGAGCCTGAATGTGACCACCGCGTTTACCTGGGGTAAGGCCATGGACTACCAGAGCGGCGACGACGGCGCCCTGCTGTTCTACATCAATGTCCGGCGCGACTACGCGCGTGCGGACTTCGACCGGAAATTCAATTTCAACCAGAGCTATGTGTACGCGCTTCCGTTTGGCAAGGGCAAGCGGTGGCTCTCCGGCGGACCGGCCCAGTGGGTTCTGGGTAACTGGCAGCTTTCCGGCATCCTGACGCTGATGAGCGGGATGCCGGTCACGGTCACCGCCAGCGGCAGCAGCCTCAACACGCCCGGCGAAACTCAGACAGCCAACCAGGTAGCCCCGGTGCAGATCCTGAAGGGCATCAATACCGGCAATCTCTGGTTCAGCACCTCCAGCTTCGCCCAGCCTACAGGTGTCGCGTTCGGTAACACCGGACGCAACATCTTCAGCGGGCCCGGGTTGTTTGCGTTGAATGCTTCGGTGTTCAAGAATATCAAGGTGGGCGAGCGCGTAAACATCGAGGTGCGAGGCGAGAGCTTTAACCTGACCAACACGCCGCAGTTCGGCCAACCCCAAGGTTTGCTCACCAACGCGACCTTCGGCTATGTCACCTCAACCCTCGGCAGCGGCACGGGCGTCAACGGCGTCGGCGGCGGCCGTTCCGTGCAACTGGGGATGAAGGTTAGCTTCTGAAGCACCGTCCGGACAAACCGAGCATTCGGCATCCGGAACCAGGGCCAGCGCGCAAGTCCCGGCTCGATCTGGGGGTCGCGCTGGCCCTTTTTCTTGCAACTGTCGTGCTGTATGCTCCGGTCCGGCGGTTTGAGTTCGTCAATTTCGACGATCCCGAGTACGTAACGCGCAACATTCACGTCCGCGGCGGTGTCACCCTGCCGGGCCTCGGATGGGCGCTCACCTCCGGCGAAGCGGCCAACTGGTTCCCCGTAACCCGGCTTTCGCACATGCTGGACAGCCAGCTTTTCGGACTGCGCAGCGGGTGGCATCATCTGGACAGTGTTGGCTGGCACGCACTGGCGGCGATGCTGCTGTTCGCATTCCTGCGGCGTGCGACGCACGACCGCTGGCCGAGCGCCTGGGTCGCCTTCCTGTTCGCGCTTCATCCGCTGCATGTGGAATCGGTCGCGTGGGTGGCTGAGCGCAAAGACGTTCTGTGCGCTTTCTTCTGGTTTCTGGCGCTGTGGGCTTACGTGCGGTATGCCGAGCGGCCGGGGCGAGGACGTTATTGCGTCGTCCTGCTGCTGTTCTGCCTGGGATTGATGTCGAAGCCGATGATCGTCACCCTGCCGCTCCTGTTGCTGCTGCTGGACGCCTGGCCGCTGGGCCGGCTTTCGCGGGCCGCCGTGCGGGAGAAGATCCCGTTCTTTGCGCTGGCAGCCGTCTCGGCTATCGCCACGTACCTGGTGCAGCACGCCAGTGGGGCCGTCCAGGAGATCGGCCGGTTGCCTCTGGGGCTGAGGATCGAGAATGCTCTCGTCTCCTGCGGCACATACTGCCTCAAGACGATCTGGCCGGCGGGGCTGGCCGTGTTCTACCCGTACCCGGCCGGCTTCACGTGGTGGATGGTAGCGGCTGGCGTGATGGCGATCGCCACGATCACGGCGCTGGCGCTGCGATCGTTTCGCGTTGCCCCCTACCTGGCGGCCGGCTGGATCTGGTACCTGGTGACATTGGCGCCGGTAATCGGATTGGTGCAGGTGGGCGCTCAGGCGCGGGCGGACCGGTACATGTATGTCCCGATGACCGGCTTGACCATTATGCTGGCGTGGGGTGCGGCCGATCTCGCGCGGAGGTGGCCGGCGGCCAGGCGGCCGGCCGCCACCGCGGCCATCGCCACGTGTCTGGCCGCGGCAGCGCTCTCCGCGGCCCAGATCCAGCACTGGAGAAACAGCGAAGCGCTGTTCCAACATGCGCTGGAGGTGACCACCGATAACTACCTGGCCGAGCATAATCTGGGGAGTACCCTGCTGGACACGGGGAGGCTCTCCGAGGCCGTGACGCACCTGCAGGCGGCCTTGCGCATCCGGCCCGATGCGGCGCAAACGCGCAGCGACCTGGCGAGCGCTCTGGCCAGAACCCCAGGCCGCCTGCCGGAGGCCATCGCCGAATACCAGGCGGCAGTCCGCCTTCTCCCCGATTCAGCCATCCTGCACAACAACCTGGGGGCGGCGCTGGCCAGGTTTCCGGACCGTCTGCCGGAGGCCATTGGCGAGTGCCAGGCAGCAGTGCGTATCGACCCCGACTATGCGGAGGCGCACAACAACCTGGCGAGCGTGCTCGCCCAGACGCCGGGCCGGCTGCCCGAAGCCATCGCCGAGTACCGGGCGGCACTGCGCGTCAATCCCGACTACGCCGAAGCCCACCATAACCTGGGGCTCGCGCTGGCCGGAATTCCCGGCCGACTGGCAGATGCCATGGCCGAGTACCAGGCGGCGCTGCGTGTCCAGCCCGACTATCCGGAAGCGCACTACGACCTGGGAGTCGCCCTATCGAGGACCGGCGGGCGGTTGCCCGAAACGGTCGCGGAGTTCGAAGCCGCGCTGCGCCTGAAGCCGGAGTACGCAGAGGCGCACAACAACCTGGGCGTCGCGTTGTCCCAGTTGCCGGGCCGGTCGTCCGAGGCCATCGGGCACTTTGAGGCGGCCTTGCGCATCCAGCCCGATTCCGCGGATGCGCACTACAACCTGGGCGTGGCGCTTTCGCAGATTCCGGGTCGGCTGCCCGAAGCGATTGCCGAACTGGAAGCGTCCTTGAGGCTCAAGCCCGACCCGGAACTGCGCCGCATCGTGGATCGCCTGCGCGCGGCGCGGTGAGCGGGCGCAGTCCTTCCCAGCGCACGCTCCAGCCCTTTTTCGGGAAGCCGTCAGGCGAACAGGCCATAAGCGCCGCGGCGGCGAGCAGCCCGCCGTTACCCGGTAAGTAGATCGGAAGGCTGGCGCGCTGCCAGTTGTGGCCGTTCGGCAGCCAGGTGTTCTTTGGCGACTCGAGGAACAGGCAATCCAAGGCGGTATCCGGTTCGCCGAGGCGGACGGCGGTCATCGCCGCCATGGGAAAATCCCAGCCCCAGGTGTCCGCCCACCGCCACTCGCGCAGCACTTTGTGCAAGGTGCGCCGCATGGTCTCGGGGTCCACTCCGTCGCCGTCGAGCACGCCACAGGCGGCCAGCATCGAGGGGTGGTCGAAGTTGCGCGCGGTATAGGTTTGGGGACAGTTTTCGTGGGCCAGGTACACGCCGTCCTTCACGGGCAAGGCGGAGAGTCTGGCGCGCACCCGCTCCCACTTCTGGTCGGGCGCGAGTCCCAGCCGCCGTCTCCAGGTTTGCGCGATGCCGAGCGCCTGGCGCCAATAGGCCAGCTCGAATGTCGGATTCCACGTCTCGCGCGCTGGATGATTCTCCTGGGCAGGGATGACCGGCGGTCCGAGCACGAATCGGCCGTCTCGCCAGACGGCGAAATCGGCCATGAATTCGGCCGATTCCATCACCACATCGCTGTATCGCTCGACGGTCGAGCGCGCCGGCGTGGCGCGGTAGCACAGCTCCGCCATGGCGATGGGATGGGGCTGCTGCCAGATCAGCAACTCGCCGACGCTCGAAGGGCTGCTCCGGCCGTCGGGCGAAGTCATTTTGGGCCACCGCGCGCCCCGGTATCCCTGTTCTCGCGCTTTCTCGCGGGCCATCGGCAGAATGGAGGTATACCAGGCGAGGCTGCGCTCCAGCAAAGGCGCGCGACCCCAGAGCGCGAAGTGGGCGGCGTGCCACCAGTGCATCTCCAGGTGGAACTTGCCATACCAACTGTTGCAGGTCAACCCCGTTTCCTGGGGAGGAGCGGAACCGGAGCATTGAATGGTTGTCAGATACTGCGACAGAACGATCCGGCGCTCGAGTTCCTGCGCGCGCGGGTCGGTGCTTCCGGCGAGATCGATGGCCCCGCCGGACGACCAGAATTCACGCCAGTGTGCGTGACTCGCCTGGCGCGCGGCTGCGGGGAGGATCGGGTCCGCGACGGGCGGACGCGGGGCGAACTCGCAGGTGAAGTCCAGTTGTTTCCCGGAGAGCACGATTCGATGCTCGGCGCGCGCTTCGGCGTGCGCGTCTCCGGTCCACTGCAGCCGGACATAGTAGCTATCGGCATCGAGTTCACGATGGATCGTGGCCGTGCTCCGGCCGTCGACCGTGAGCGTGGTCTTGTGCTTCCCGGCGGCCGTCCAATCCGACCCGTTCATCGCAGGAGAGCCGTAAGGGAAGCTCCAGCCGACGGCCAGTCGCCCGGCCGCCACGAGTGGCGACGCGATGGAGACCGCGAGTGCGTCGCGGGTGGGATGGCAGCAGGTCACGACCTTCACCGGCTGGCCCTGAAGATCGAACCGGCTCACCAGCGTCCCGCTCGAGAGCACCAGTCTCTGGTCGATGTTCGTCACTTGGGCGGGCGACAACGCCGCGCCATCGAGCAGCAGCGCGATGCGTCCCAGATTCAGGCGGTGCGGGTTCTCCCGCAGCCAGTCGAACAGCTTCTCCTGTCCCTGGCGGGACGTCGCGTAACCCACCGGCCGGCCGTAGGTGTCGAAAGTCTCCAGCCGCAAGTCGGATGCGGAGAGGCCGGAGGGGGCGGGGAAGCTGTGCCATCCCCACTGGGACTGCGTACAGAGAGGAAGCGTGCTCTCGTAGAGTTCCGCGAGGGATTGCAGCCCGGTTACGTCGGCGGTGAATGCGAACTCTCCGTTGCCGACAGAAAGTGGGGAGCGAGGGTCTACCTGGTGCAGGACGGGATCGTGGCGGGAGGCGATTGCGGGGCGATCAAGCCGGGCGTTTGCGGCTCTGGCCAAGCCTGTCGCAAGGGGCGCCGCGGCGAGGAGGAACTGACGCCGGCTGCACAAGGGAAAACCGTCAGCCGAACCCGAATCTCTGCCCATTCGTACCTCGTCTAACGCTATCTCTTCCCGCCTGCTTGCGGGATTGCTGCGATCTCGCATTATCTCCCTCAAACTCCGCTTACCAATGCTAGATCACAGCGCTCGCGGCGTGCAGACCAGGAGGGATGGACTTCAATCGCGCAGCGAGGTACGGGAGTCTGTTGTCGTCTCTTGAACCTGCGCGCACACGCCGATAAGGGCCAAGCTGGACGATGAGGTGCTGGCGCGCCTCCCGCCAGATCAGGTCCGCGAAGTGCTGGGATTCCGCGACGATCGAGGTTTCGGTCTTCCGGTCAGAGGCGCTCGAAGGCTTTGCGGACGATCTCTTCGATCAGAGTGACCTCGTCGTCGGTGAGTTTGTTGAACTCACCTTTGCGGCGCTTCTTGGAGAGGCTGCCGTTGTTCTGGCGAATGAACATCACGAGGTTGTCGGCGACACGATCTGGCACCTCGACCGCGTTCATGATGCGGCGGAGGGCTTTGTCGTGCCGGCGAAGGTAGTCGATCTCGCGCGGCAGGTCTTCCTCGACCGTGCGCCGGACGCAGGCGTAGAGGAACTCTGCTTGGGCCGTGCAGTCGAAGTAGCGGTAGAAATCTGCGGTGTCGTTGAGGACCTCGACGTTGCGCTCCGGCGTGGGACGCCACTCGATGAATGGCATGAGGGGACCGGAATGGGCCTGCAGCGTCGTCCGGTAATCGTCGATGCGATCGAGCATCACCGAGGAGACCGGAAAGACCATGCCCGGCGGCGTGAAACGCCGCTCGGCCAGGACGTGGTGGATCAGGCAGCGGTGCATGCGGCCATTGCCGTCCTGGAACGGGTGGATGTGCACGAACCCAAACGCGGTCGCCGCCGCTTTCAGCACCGGGTCAAGGCCGTCTTCGCGCATGCGGTCGTTGGCTTCCAGCAGGCCAGCCATGAGATCGTTGAGATCGCCGGGTCGCGCCCCGATGAATTCCGGCAGCGGGTCGCCGCTGTGGTCCCGCTCGCCCAAAAACACGCCGTCGGGCCGCAGACCCGCACGGACGAAGCGCGTGTCCTCGATCAGCACCCGCTGAAGGCGGACGATCTCGTCGAGGGTCAGGCGATTCTTCCCGGCCTGCAACACGGCGCGGCCCCACCGTTCCAGCCGGTTGCGGGGCGGGCGCTCGCCCTCGATTTCGAAGCTGGCCCGGCTGTCGGCTAGCAGCATGAAGCTCGCGGCGCGCGCGGCCAGATGCGCGCCCGTCCGGCCGACGGTGGCGCGCGCCTCCGCTGAGAGGTCGAGGGTCACGAATTCCTCAAGGGCTTTCGTGCGCCGGATGACAGGGCAGAACCGGCCGGTGCCTAGCAGATTGTCGCGGACGCGGTGGCGTCTGGAAAGCCGTGGCCGGCCGGTGAAATACGCCGTCGGGTCCAGGAGATCGATGGCCGCGGCGCGCGGCGCATCCTCGAGGTCAAGCTTGCGCCCAGTCAGGGCTTCGTACAGAAACCAGGCCCGGCGCGCTGGGATGCCGGTAGGCGCGGCGCGGACGAAGGCCTCCACCTCCCCTGGCGGTACAGAGTCGAAGATCTTCTTGAGAACCAGGAGATCGATATCCTCGTGACGGAGGGCAAAGGTCAGGTGATCGACGAAGG
>Ga0265316_10005785_pt1 | contig 11931 bp, 6 predicted proteins | sample 4522metaG_FD_202092 | JGI IMG/M metagenome (GOLD analysis project Ga0265316, IMG submission 202092) | Rhizosphere microbial communities from Carex aquatilis grown in University of Washington, Seatle, WA, United States - 4-5-22 metaG | ecosystem: Host-associated > Plants > Roots > Rhizosphere >... | reverse complement strand
CGTCAGGTTCCGCGGGTACTTCTCGGTGGGGGCAGCGGCTCCGGCTGCCATGCCAGCGCTCGTCAGCAGACCGGCGCTCATGAACCAGTTTCGGCGTGTGATATTGGGTTGAATCATTGGTTTCCTCGAACCGATTGCAATTGTAGTCGCCACTGCCGGCCAAACGCAACCCGACGGCCGTAGGAACGCAGAAGATCCCTCCTTCCGCTCTTGACATTTTGCGGATTCCGGTACATCCTTCAGCGAGGGGGAGTTTCCATGCCCGAAATGACGCGTTCGAGGTGTAGGGTGGTGCTCAGGGTCTTGTCTTTGTCCTTGATTTTCTCGTTGGCGGCCTGGTCCCAGGCGCCCACCGGCGAGATCGTTGGAACAGTTCTCGACCAGACCGGCGCGGTAGTCGCCGGCGGTACGGTCGTGGTTACAAACGCGGCCACTGGCGTCTCGCGTAGCCTGACGACCAATGCATCCGGAGTCTACAGTGCACCTGCTCTGACTCCGGGGACCTATTCGGTGCGGGTCACCCTGACCGGATTCACGTCCAGCCTTCGCTCAAACGTCGAGGTCGGCGTCGGCCAAGTGAACCGCCAGGATTTCTCGCTGTCGGTAGGCGACGTGAACCAAAGCGTGGAAGTGCAGGCGCTGGCGACCACGCTCGATACCGAGACGACCACCATCGGCACGGTGATCGAGAATAAGAGTATCGAGGACCTGCCGCTGAACGGCCGCAACTATTTGCAGTTGGCCGATCTGGTTCCCTCCGGGACAATATATGGTCCCCAGAACTATATCGCCCAAGCGCGCGGAGGCGGCGACCGCTCTCAGTTTCAGTTGAATCTGGCCGGGCAGCGCTTCCAGTCTGTCCACTACACCTTGGATGGCCTCGAGAACACCGATTTTAACTACGGCTCGTACCTGGTTCAGCCGTCCATCGACGCGTTGCAGGAGTTCAACGTGGAAACCGGCACTTACAGTGCTGAATTCGGCCACAACATGGCCCAGATGAATGTGGTCACGAAGAGTGGCACCAACGAATACCACGGCGCCTTGTTCGAGTTCGTTCGCAACACGGCTATGGACGCCAGAAACTTCTTCCAGCCGGTCAATACTCCCGTCTCGATACTCAAACGAAATCAATTTGGATTCGTGCTGAGCGGTCCGATCCGGATTCCCAAGGTATTCAACGGACACGACAAACTCTTCTTCTTATTCAATTACGAGGGTCAGCGGCAAAACCAGCAGAATCTTGCCTATGGAAGTGTGCCCTTGCCAGCGTACTTCACTGGCAACTTTTCGCCTTATTCCACCGTCATCTACGATCCGGCCCAGCGGGTCTTGAACGCCGCTGGAACCGCGGTTACAGCCCAGGCGCCCTTTCCCGGAAACATCATTCCCGCGAGCCGGATTGCGCCGCAATCCGTCATCGCCGCATCGCTTTTTCCAGCACCGAACGCCACGCCGACCAACACTCTCAACTATGTGTATTCCAACAATTACGTAAACAATACGGAGCTCATCAAGATCGACCACGACGCCGAGCTTGCGCGCGTCGACTGGCAGGCCAACGCAAAGTTGAACTTCCAGTTCCGTTACAGCCACGGCAACGAGCCGAGCTACACCCCGGGGGGCAGCTCGGTCTTCGCCGGTATGGGTACGGTGAACAGCGCCATCACTCATCAGGCCATGCTGGGGAATACCTGGGTAATCAGCCCCACCAGCCTAAACGAATTCAAGATGGGCATGAGCCGGCTCGAGTCGATAAACGGTAACACCCACACCGGCGTTGCGAACTTCGACTATGTGAAGAAGCTCGGTATTCCCCTGGTGCTCGACACGCCCGAGTTTTGGGGTATCCCTGTCATCACCCTCAGTAATTTCTCGGGACCCGCCGATCCGCAGAATGGCCCCTACTCGAGCTGGGCCACAACCATCCAGGCGACTGACAATTTTTCGTTGACGTTGGGCAATCACTCTCTTAAGCTTGGAGCGGATTTCCAACGCATCCGCTTCAACATGACCGGCAACGACTACGCGCGGGGAGGGTTCGGTTTTACGGGTACGTACACCAACGTGGCCGGCGGATCGCCTTTGCCTTTGAATTCCGTGGCGGATTTCCTGTTGGGCGACATAGCCAACTCGCAAGGTCAATTGGGCCTGGTAGCGGACCAGTTGCGCGATTGGGCGCTGGGCGTTTACGTACAGGATCAATGGAAGGTCAGTAAGAACTTGACCGTCAACCTTGGGCTTCGCTATGAGTTGCAGCCGGGGCTGAGCGAGAAATACGACCACATGACCAATATCTCCTGGGCTTGGGACAATTCGTTCGCTCCCACATGGGTCCGGGCGGGTAGCGGAGATTTCTATGAGGGCAATCCGCCGTATCCCTTGCCTGCCGGAATTCCGTATACCAGGGGAAAATTTGGTAGAACCACCTGGCAGACGGCCAAGCGCCAGTTTGGTCCCCGCGCGGGGTTGGCCTACAACCTCAATTCCAAGACCGTCATCCGGGCCGGATTTGGCATCTATTACCCGCACGACGTCGGCAACACCGCTTTCGACGTCACACGCAACCAGCCCTTCACGGAGCGGATCAACAGTACCTCGAACTCCTTGATCCCAAACGCAACATGGGCCAGTCCGTTCCCCATCATTGCCATCTCCACAAATGCCCCATCCTGGGTATGGGGCGATCCCCAGCCCTATGCTCCGCAATGGACCTTCAACATCCAGCGGGCGCTGAACGGTTCCACGACCCTCGAGGTGGGCTATGTAGGTTCGGCCGGCGTCCACTTGCAGCGTACGGTCTACTACAACGACTCGCCCCCGGCCGCCACCGTGAACAACCGGAATTTACTGCGGCCGTGGCCGAACATGGGGTTCGTTCAGGCAGTCGAGGCCGCCAGCCACTCCAGTTATGCTGCTCTGCAGGCTCGTTTACAGCATCGCTTTTCACACGGGTTCAGTGTGCTCAGTTCATTTAGCTGGGAGAAATCCATCGACAATGGCAGCGGCATCCGCCAGGCCCTGGGTGATTCGTATACTCCTCCCAACGGGGCCAATGTGGCTGGGGAACGCGGACTCTCCGCTTTCAACTTCGGGAAGAAGTGGACCTCATCCGGTCTTTACATGCTTCCCTTCGGAAAGGGCCAGCAAATGCTCTCCCACGTGAACGGATTTGTCGACGCCTTTATAGGAGGATGGCAGTTGGGCGGAATCCTGACTTTTGAGGGTGGCTTCCCCTACTCCATGGGTTGCACGAATTCCTCGTATCAGAACACCGATGGACCGTGCCGGCCGGATGCTACCGGGATCACTCCGATTCTGTCGAACCCCACTCCCAACCACTGGTTTGATTTCAACGCTTTTGTCAATCGCCTGACCTTCACGACGAATGTCGGTCCTTACCGATACGGCAACTCGGGGCGGAACAACATGGTGGGTCCGGGGTTGTCCGCTATCAATGCTTCGATGTTCAAGTCGTTTAACATCAGCGAACGCGTGCATGTGGACTTCCGCGGCGAGTTGTTCAACCTGGCGAACCACCCGATTCTCGGTCAGCCCGGCGCAACCGTAGGCAACGCGAGTGAGGGAATCATCTCCTCCACGCGCGTACCCTCGCGCCAGATACAGTTAGGATTGAAACTGCGCTTCTGATTGTGGCGCCGCCGGCGCCGCCGATAGTAAACCGACACGCGCCCGCTACCACTCGTAGCGGGCGCTGAACTGCATGACACGGGCGCTGTTGAGCACCCCGCTCAGCTTGCCGAACGTCCCCGGACTGGTCAGGCTGATGGAGGCCGAACTGGGGTCGAAGCGTACCGAGTTGGTTACGTTGAACGCCTCGGCCCGGAACTGGATGCTGTGCTTCTCCGAGTAGGGCATGATGAAGCGCTTGCCCAGACCGGCGTCGATATTGAAAGCGCCCTGCCCGCGGATTCCGTTGCGCTGGCCGATACCGCCTGGATTGGTGTAATCGTATGTCGCAAGGGCGGCGGCAGGATTGGTGAACAGGTTGGGGCCGCCGGCGCCGGTGACGGCCGGCGCATTCTCGGTGGTGTGCAGATCGACTACGGGGCTGATCGGCGTGGCGAATCCCTGCCACTGGTAGTTGGTGGGCCAGTAGCGGCCATTGCTGACGCTGATGGGCATGCCGCTGGTCTGCCGGTAGATGGTGGTAATCTGCCAGCCACCCAACACAGCGTCGAGAATCCCCTTCTGGTTCAGGAATTTCCGGCCGTGGCCGAAAGGAAGCTCGGCCACCAGGTTGGCGTTGAGCTGGTGCCTCATGTCGTAGTCGGATACGGCCCTGTTCAAGCTGGGATTCCAAGGGTTGGTGATGAAGCCGTAGGTGGAGCCGGTGCCGGAATCCTCGGTGCGCGAGCTAAGGTCGATGGATTTCGACCACGTATAGTTCAATGTCCACTCCACGCGGCTGAAGTGCTGCCGCATGGTCCATTGCATGCCGTGGTAGTTACCTTTGCCGAGTGAGCGCCACGCGGTAAAGGAGGAGAACTGCTGGTTATACATAGCGCTGGGACCCAGCTTGCTGCACGCCGGGGAACAAGTCTGATCCAGGTACTGGAGAGCCGTCGTGTAATCCGGCGCGTAGGCCTGGATGCGCTTATAAACGGCTTGGGTGGCAGTCAGGCCACTGCCCGCGGCGCCGGGCCAGAGGTTTTCCCAGAAGGCGATGTTAGGCACGCTGGCTATGGGTGTGTTGGCCTTGATCAACTGTGCGATTTTGGTGGCGGCCGTGAAGTAGTCCATGCCCGAGACTGTATCGACGAGGTCGGTGGGGGAAGCCACGTCGGTCTGAATGAGCGAACGCCGCGAGAGCCGGCCCACGTACGCGCCCTGAATCATGAGCCCGCGGCCGAGCTCGCGCGCAATACTGAAGTTCAGGTTCATGCTGTAGGCGGGGCGGATCTGCGAATCGATGTTCGAACCGTAGGAGAAAGAGTTGGGCGCGGCTACGGGAAAGACCTGGGGCGGAGGGGGCACCACCACCTGGGGAGGCAGGTTAAAGATGCCCGTGAATCGCGGGGAGTTGGTTTCCGTGAACGTGCCGTTGGGAGTCTGGATAGCGGTCTGGAGGCCGAAGGAGTTGTTGTCCGAGACGCGTATGAGGCTCTGGCCCATCAGGTCGTAGAACATCCCCGCGCCGGCCCGGATCGCGGTCTTGCCCGTTCCGCCGAAGAGCCATCTCTTCCAGCCTGAGCTGGCTTCCGGCGAGTAGGCGATGGCCAGCCGCGGGGCGAAATTCTTCTTACCCAGGTTGTAGAGCGGCGTGGCGCCCGCGGTATTGACCGGGGTGTATTTGAGCGGTGTGACCGCATTCTGGGAGAGGCCTCTCTGCGCCAGGCCGCCACGTTCGTCGAACCACGCTCCCAGCGAAGGCGATACCGAAATCTGCATCCCATTGGCCTCGCTTAGCGGCGGCATCAGGGAATAGCGCAGACCGGCGACCACGTTTAGAGAGCGGTTGATACGCCACGTGTCCAGAGCGTACATTTCGTACTCGTCGTCCCGGAACTGCCGTTTCACGGGAGTACCCACGGCCTGCACGTTGCCCTTGAGATCGTAGTTGTAATCGGCGGTCCCAGTCGAGATGATGCCCAGCAGATCCACGATTGCGTTGCGGTAGTTGGTACGGCCGCCGGAGCTGACGTCCGAAGGGTCGAGCATGGCGCCGGCGTCCTGCAGGCGCGAGGCGCGTGTCTGGGCGTAGTGGAATGAGTTGGCGAAATTGATGCGGTTGTCCGCGATCCAGCGCTGGGTGGCCCCGTACTGCACCGTGTGGCTGCCCTTAATCCAGGTGAAGTCCTGACTGGTGTGGTGTACCGGAATGATGTAGGTCAACCCGTCCGTGAGGCCGTAGAGGTCACTAGTGGAGTAGAAGGAGACGGCTGAAGAGGGCTGAATCCCACTGGACTCCACTCCCTGCCGCGTGAAGCCGTAGCGGAAGGCGGCGTTCAAATTGGGCTTAAGCACCAGGTTGTAACCCGCGGCCAGACCCTTGCTATTGGAAAGGCTGACGCTGTTGGGTTGGGCGCTCGGGAACTGGGGCATCCCGTTGGAGTGGTCGTTTTGCAGGTTGGCGCGCAGAAACAGAGCGTGCCGGCCAGTGTCGGTGGGGTTGTAATCGAGCCTGGCCGTGTACGTGTTCCAGCGCAGCGGCAGAGGGGCGTTGAAGCGATAGCCGAGGGTATTCAGCCCATCGCCCGCGCTGGTATCGTTGGGCAACGGGAAGGCCTGAAAGACCTTCAGGACGGCGGCGTTGGCGCCCACGTGGAGGGGGTCGAGCGCCGTGATCTGATCGGGCGTAAGCTGGCCCACCGACCCATCCTTGCGCAGGTAAGACACCAGGCTCTGGCGGAAGGCCGCGGTCGGAACGGTGCGTACGGCGGTACCCTGGCTGGCGTCGCGCCGCCCTTCGTAATTCCCGAACAGGAACAGCCGGTCCTTCTTGATGGGTCCGCCGCCGGAGGCGCCGAACACGTTGCGCTTGAGGTCCGGCCTGGGGTTGCGGGCGGCGTTATTGAAGAACGAGTTGGCCGCCGTCAGGGTGTTGCGCAGGTACTCATAAGCCGAACCATGGAACTGGTTGGTGCCGCTCTTGGTGACCAGCGCGATCTGAGCGCCGGAGGTGCGCCCCATATCGGCGTTGGCGCCGGAGGTGGTGACGCGAAACTCCTGGACTGAGTCGAGCGTCACCCTCAGCACGCTGGTGAAAGCCGAGCGGTACTGCTGGTCGTTGACGTCCACGCCATCGAGCAGGACATCGGCCTGATCGCTCTTGCCGCCATTGACCGAGCCGTTGGTCGACACGCCGGGCTGAAGCGAGAGCAGACCCACGATGTTGCGCGCCTCGAACGGCAGTTGCATAACCGGCCGGGTGCCAAAGGCGATGCCGAGCGAGGCATCCTGGGTGTTCACCTGCACCGCCGAGTCGGTGACCTCGACGGCCTGCTGAACCGCACCGATGGCCATCTTCAGATTCAGCGTCGCCGGACTGTTCACCAGAAGCCGAATGTCGGTCACGGTGGTCTCGGTGAAGCCAGCGGCCGCCGCCACAACTTTGTAGGTCCCCGGCGTGAGCTGCGGGAATGAGTAGACACCCAGGGTGTCGGCGGCTGCCGAGCGTTTAAAACCCGTATCGGTATTCTCCACAGTCACGGTCGCGCCCGGGATGGCGAGGCCGGAGGGGTCTGTCACGGCGCCGCTCAAAGAACTGAGCGACTGGGCACTGACAGAAGCGGACAGCGCGGCAAGCACGAGAAGAAACACAAGACACCTTTGCATAGAGCACTCCTTAGCGGTATGGCCGCGGCTGGCGACGCAGCCCGAGCCCTGTTCAGCAGATTCTAGAAAAGACTATAACAGACTTCATAATCTGAAACTATGTCTCGGCGGCCTCGCCACTCTTGCGAGAGCCGCTCGGCATCGTTGACATCTTCACAGCCTGCGATGCGGCGGTGGACGGCCTGGCGGAACAGATCGGTGAGCGGAAGTTGGGTGCGTAGCTTGATATCCTGGGATCGAGCGCTAGAGCGCATTCTTTCCCGGAGTATGACGATGAGGTTTTCACGCAGAGACTTGACCTTTCTGATTCCCGCGTTGGCAGCGGCCGGCGCCGATGCCCAGCAACGGCAGGCATCGCCGCTGCCCTCGAAGGCGTACCACAATGACCGGATTCCATACGCCGGGGATGCCAAGAAGAAGGGGCGTCAGTTCTTCAGGGGTCCGACGCATGGCGGGTTTAACCTGGAAGCGCATGAAACCATCCTCGGCCCCGGCGTTCAGACGCACACTCCGCACAAGCACCTGAATGAGGAAATCGTGCTGGTTGTGGAAGGCACGGTGGAGTGGTATCTCGAAGGCCAGACCGAGATGGTAGAGGCGGGGTCCCTGATTTACTTCGGATCGAATCAGATGCACAGCATGCGCAACGGCGGCACCGTGCCCTGCCGCTACTATGTGGTGGAACTGCACGGCGACGAAGCATAGGGCGCGGCGCGCCTGCTAAACCGCGACCGTCTGATTTGTTCCTCGACGCCCCGGGCCGGGCATGCCCGGCCCCTACACCGGCCCTTGTAGGGGCGAGGCATGCCTCGCCCCCGCGCCGCGCGCTCCCCCGCGGCCAGGAAAGAAACCACGCGGTCGCGGCGCTAGTAAATGCCGCCTCCGGCCTGGTTGGAGCGGACCACGCCGCCTTCCACATCGAGCGTGTAGGCCGTGCCGCCGTGCCCCGCCCAGGTCTTCAGGTCGAAATCGCCGCCCTTGGGGACGCGGTACACGGCCAGGCCGTGGAAGGTCAGTGGAACGCCGGGCTTCGCGACTTCGGCCGGCTTTCGCGCGCGGATGAAGTACACGCATCCCACGCCATCCACCGCAATTCGGCCATCGGCTTCGGTGAGGGCGGCGGTGCTCTCGTCGATGGCGATGGCGCGCGCCTCGGGGAGCTTGCCGCCTTCCAACATGCGGGATAGAAACGCCAGGGTGCGGCCCATGCGGTCGCGCGCATGGAAATGGGTGTCGGTGATCAGACCCTTGAGAGCGGGGATGCGCAGAAAATCGGTGCCCACGGTTACGTGCTCGTCGAAGGGGTTGGCCAGAGCTTGGGCGGACGTAACCGTGTCCTTTTCGGCGGTGTAGATGTACTCGCCCAAAACGGCCAGGCCGGCGCTGGTCCCGCCCACCGGCACGCCCTTGTCGATGAGGTACTGGATGGCTTCGGAAACCGGCGTGTGGTTCCAGACCCGGATGTAGTTCCACTGATCGCCGCCGGCGATGAACAGCGCTTCGGCCTTGCGGATGCGGTCGGCGACGAAGGGGTCGCGGGCAGCCTCGGGAGTGGCCACCACCAGGCTTTCCACCGAATCGACGGGGGCCAGTTCCTTCATGTAGGAGTTGTAGCCGTCGGCGCCGGAAGCGCGCAGCACCACTACGTCGCCGCCGCCGGAGCGGAGCAGAAACCAGCGGAAAACGGAGTCCACGTCCTTGCCCCCGCCGACCAGCGCGAAGCCCGGCGCGGTTTTGGTTTGGACATCGGCGGCGTTGCCGGTCAGGTAGTACTTGTAAGGCGGATCCGCGAAGAAAGACGAGAACGCCAAAGACCCCAGCACCGCAACTCGCAACAGGAGATAATGCATGACCAATAGGATAACCGAAGCCGGCGGTTGCTGATATAGTGGGCAGTTGGTGCAAGAGAGGAGAACCTTTATGTCCGGGAAGAAGGGATCGCGCCGGGACTTTCTCGGCGCAGCCGTCGCCGCTCCCGCGGTGGGAGCGATGGCGCTGACCGATCCGGGCCGCGCTGCAGCGCAGGCGGCCGGCGTCAAACGTGGCGACTTGCCAGATCTGACCATCAAACAGGTAAGGGTCCTGGTGTTGAAGCCGGAAGAGCGCAGGGCTCCGGCCGGCGGCGCCGGCGCGGGGGGCGGCCGCGGTGGCGGCGGGCGCGGAGGCGGAGGCGGAGCCTTTGCCGGCCCGCCCGGCGAGCGCACCGGAGAGAAGTTCGCCTCCATCGTCACCAACAGCGGCATCGAGGGCAATTACACCCTCGACGATCGCTACTTCCATCCCAACTGGAGCAACCTCGGGTGGCTCGAGTATGCCAAGACCGCGTGGGTCGGCAAGAACGTCTTCGACCTGCCGGCGCTCACCTCGCAATGGCGGCCCAGCCTGCGCCGCTACGGCCAGCTTTCCTACGCCGCCGCCGTCGATAACTGCTGCTGGGACATCCTCGGCAAGGCCGCCGGTCTCCCGGTCTATCGCATCCTGGGCGCCTACCGCAACCGCGTGCGCGCCTACGCCAGCTCCCAGCATCTGGGAACCGTCGAGGCATTCGTGGCCGACGTCAAACACGCCATGTCGGACGGCTTCACGGCTTATAAAATCCATCCGCCCGGGGGCGCCGGCGGGCATGACTACAAGCTCGACATGGAGGTCATCAAGGCCGTCCGCAAGACCGGCGGGGACAACATGCCCCTGCTATACGACCCCGTAGGCGTTCTGACGCGCGAGGAGGCCATGAAGGTGGGCCGCCTGCTGGATGAGTTGCACTACGTCTCTTTCGAGGACGCGCTTCCGACTAAGGACATCGACGGCCTGGTGGAACTGGCCGCCGCCCTGGACGTGCCAGTGGTCATGGGCGAATTTATGCCGTCGCCCTACGACTACGTCCCTTACATCATGCGCGGCGCGATGGACGAGGTCCGCTTCATCGTCGATAACATCGGCGGCATCACCGGCGGCATGAAGGTGGCCCGCATGGCCGAGTGCTTCAACATGATGTGCCAGCCTCACAACTGGGGCACGCTGCTGGACCACGTGGTGCATTTCCACTGCGAGCTGGCCATGCCCAACAACATCTGGTTCGAAGTGACGCAGCCGCTGGGCACCGCCGACCGCCCCTATTTCAAGGACAAGATCACGCTCGACAAAGAAGGCTACGTTCCGGCGCCGGTCAAACCCGGCCTGGGCTACGAGATCGACCGCGGCGTGCTCGATAACATGATGCTGCGGGTGGAGAGTTAGGAGAAACCGCCATGTCAAAACTCAATCTATCGCGACGCAATTTCTTCGGCGCCACAGCGGGCGCCATCGGGGCGGTTTCCGCGGTATCCGATCCGGGCCGCGCCGCAGCCCAAGCCGTCGGCGTCAACCCGGCGGACCTGCCCGACCTCACCATCAAGGAAGTCAAAGTCTACGTGCTGAAGCCCACGGAGGCCAACACCGGGCAGGGCGGCGCCAACTTCCGCCGCGCCGAGCAGTTCGCCTCCGTCGTGACCGCGAGCGGCATCGAGGGCAACTATGAGCTCTCCAACCGCTACAGCCACTCCAACTGGAGCAACCTCGGATGGCTGGCCGCCGCCAAGCGCACGCTGGTCGGCAAACGCGTCCTGGACCTGCCCGAGTTCACTTCCCAGTGGCACAGCGCGGTGGGCCAGCTTTCCTATGCCTCCGCCATGAACAACTGCCTCTGGGACATTCTCGGCAAGGCCGTGAACATGCCGGTGTACCGCATCCTGGGCGCCTATCGCGACCGTGTGCGGGCCTACGCCAGCTCGCAGCATCTCCGCACCGTGGAGGCCTTCGTGGCCGACGTCCAGCACGCTAAATCGCAGGGCTTCACGGCTTACAAGATCCATCCGCCATGGCTCGCCAACAACGAGGTGGACTACAAACTGGATATCGAGGTGGCCAAGGCCGTCCGCAAGACCGGCGGCGACGATATGGCGCTGCTGTTCGACCGCGTGGGCGCCTACACCCGGCTGGAGGCAATGAGAGTGGGCCGCGCGCTCGACGAGTTGAACTACGTCTCCTACGAAGATTGTCTGCCCACCGACGATATGGAGGGTCTCGCCGAACTGGCCAAGGCCCTGGATGTCCCAGTGGTCATGGGCGAATTCCTCCTTTCGCCTTACGATTACGCCAAATACATCCGCTTCGGCTCGCTCGACGAAGTGCGCTTCATCGTCGATAACCTGGGCGGCATCACCGGCGGCATGAAGGTGGCTCAAATGGCGGAGTGTTTCGGCATGTTATGCCAGCCTCACAATTGGGGCACGCTGCTGGACCACGCCGTCCACTTCCATTGCGAGCTGGCCATGCCCAACAACGTCTGGTTCGAGATGACGCAGCCCATGGGCACTACCGACCGCCCGTACTTCAAGGACCAGCTCCGCATCGACAAGGACGGCTACGTGCCCGCGCCCCGCAAACCGGGCCTGGGCTACGAGATCGACTACAACGCGCTCCACAACGTGCTGGATCGCGTGGAGACGTAGACTACGATCCGCCGGCGCTTCTTCCCCGCCCCGCGGCGGATTCGAGATCGGCTGCGATCCGCGCGGCGGCGGCGGTGAGCGCGACCACGATCGCCGCCTCGTGCCCCGCGTCTCGCAAACGCGACTTGGGCAGGGAGAGGCT
>Ga0265316_10005784_pt1 | contig 11936 bp, 11 predicted proteins | sample 4522metaG_FD_202092 | JGI IMG/M metagenome (GOLD analysis project Ga0265316, IMG submission 202092) | Rhizosphere microbial communities from Carex aquatilis grown in University of Washington, Seatle, WA, United States - 4-5-22 metaG | ecosystem: Host-associated > Plants > Roots > Rhizosphere >... | reverse complement strand
CGTAGGGTTTCCCCCTCGGCTACCCGGTATTGTTTTCCTCCGGTCTGGATGACGGCGTACATGTTTCAAGCTCCCGAGCGAGGCGCGTAATCTAAAGGAGTTTCCCCGGCTGTCAAGGGCGTGTCGGGAATTCGGTCACGCGACCTTCGAGCCAGAGCCAAAGTTCATAGGCACGGTCCACGATGACCGGAGGGGTGAACGAACTAGGTTTGGGCTTTTCAGGTCAAAGGGACAGGAAGAGGATGAAGGGGAGGAAGAGGTGGAATGTCTACATTTTGGCCCCGCGTGCGCAGCGGAACCCCTGAGAGTAGATGCGACTAGCAGGGTCGATCCTGCCGCGAATGGCCGCGCGGACCCAGGCCGAGACGCTGTTGTCCCAACACCCGCCACGGAACACGTGGGGTGATGCATCGGGCCGAGATCTTTGCGGATTTGTGACCGCCTCGTCGCTGTAGTCAGCAAAACTATCTGCGGTCCACTCCCAGACGTTCCCTGCCATATCCAAGACGCCGAAAGGGCTGGCGCCCTTGGGATAGCTGCCCACTGGCGCTGTGGCAGGCCAGCCGTCGTCGCCCGTGTACATGGTTGTCCAGGTCGCATCAAACCGTTGCTTCCCCATCGATGCGCACTCGCTGCCACAGGCGTTCAGCCTCTTCGCGTCCGGCGGCTCGTTACCCCAGGGATATTGGCGACCGTCGTTTCCGCGGGCCGCGTATTCCCATTCGGCCTCGGTGGGCAGGCGGCCACCCGTCCATTCGCAGTAGGCAGTGGCCTGTTTCCAATCCACGCAGTTGATGGGGTGCTGGTCCAGGCCAGTCTTGGCCCACGTGCAGAACTGGCTCCACTTCGTCTTGATTTCGGGCTTGATGTCCTTCCAGTCGACCGTTGCGCTCGGGGGCTGGCAGTCGCCAGCCTGCACGCAGGCGCCGAAGGCAGCCACGGTCACCTCGGTCTTGTCTATGCAGAAAGGCGACAGGGTCACCTTGTGCACAGGCTTCGCTAGCTCTTGGTCGCCCATCCAGAATGTCCCGCCAGGGATGGGCACCTGGTTCGCGGCGCAGCCACGGGCCGGCTGGGACGCGGGCCGTGGTGGCGGGACCCTCGCCGCTGCAGCGCTTGTCGCCGCCGGCGGCGGCTCTGGGGCTGGCGGCAGCGCCACAGGCGGCGGAGCCGGACGAGGCCCGATGTTGTTGGCCACGATGGCTCGGCCGTGTTCGCGCAGTTGGTGCAAGACCTCAAGTTGCTTCTTTGCATCGATCTGATCAGTGGCCAGCAAGCTGCCATCCCTGGTTTCGTGAAGCTTCAGGGTGACCACGAAGGCTTCATCAATGCGCACCACAGAGCCAGACACCACGAAGTCCGCGCCAATGTTCCGCGCTGTCTCCACCTCGCAGTCGCCTTCCGCGCATTCCTTCTTTCCCATCTCTTTGAGAAGGACCATCATGTTCTCGCGGGTCATGACCTGAACCCCGCGGCCGGCCAACCCCTCGACAGCGCCGCCGCGAACCGCGTCCGCGAAAGCATCGAGCACCTCGCCCTCGATCTTCGCGCCTTTGAGTTCCAGCACCGCCAGCCGCTTGCTAACCGTCCCCGAAGCCGCAGGCTGGCCGAGCAGCACCGCCAACGCGAGGCCAATCAATGTGGGCAGGCGGAGTGACCGAGGGACGATCGTCATCGCCGTACTGTCTCACGTGGCCAGCGACCCTCGCAAGACCGAGCGGCCCGAGGGCGTCTCTGCGCCACCGACCGCGATGTTTTCGCGCTGACCTTGTCGTTCGTCCTTGCGCCGGGACAGGGGACCGTCACACGCGCACGGCGGCCTGCTTGAGGCCGCGACAGCCTTGAAGTCTACGAAATGGCTCTGCAGATGGTCAGCGCGCTTCGGCCGGCAGTCGAGCACATTCGCCTTCAGACAGGGATCTGGCCCAGCAGCTCAAACGAGCCGGCTCATCGTGCCGGGCAACATCGCCGAAGGGGCCCGACGCGCGGGCCAGGACCGCCTTCACCACTACCGGATCGCTGCCGGCTCGGCCGGTGGCCATGGCCTGGGGCGATGTGGACCAAGCCACCGTCACACCCGCACTCACCCTGCTCGATTCCATCCTCGCGATCCTCTGGCGCCTGACTCATCCCTGACTCCGTCCCGGCCCGGGCCGCCCGAGGCCCAGGCCCACCGCCACCGTCCCCGCCTCTGTCACCGCCACCGCCACCGCCCCTGCCACCGTCATCGGCCCGTGCGAATGCTGACCGATCGCCCGTGGCCGGCCAGGCCTTCGACCTCGGCCAGCGCCACGATGTCGTCTCCCTGGCGCGCCAGAGCGTCAGCTTCATATTCAATGAAGGAGGTGCGCTTGGTGAAGTCGGCCACCCCGAGCGGCGACGCGTAGCGCGCGCTGCCACCAGTGGGCAGCACGTGGCTCGGCCCGGCGAAGTAGTCGCCCACCGCCTCGCAGGCGTGCTCGCCCACGAAGACGGCGCCGGCCGACGTCACCTGCTCGGCCAGGGCCGCGGCGTTGGCCAGCGCGAGACCCGCATGTTCAGGTGCCAGCCGATTGACCAGAGCGATGGCCGCGGCTGCATCCTCGACCACGAAAGCCACCCCCTGATTGTCGACGGCCTTGCTCGCGATCTCTCGTCGCGGGAGTGTCGCCAATTGCCGGTCCACTTCCGCTGCCACGGCTTCGGCCACCGCGCGCCCGACAGCCACCAAGATAGGAACCGACAGCACGTCGTGCTCGGCCTGCGCGAGAAGGTCCGCGGCCACCCAGGATGGTTTCGCGCTGGCATCAGCCGCGATCACGACCTCTGTAGGACCCGCGATCATATCGATGCCGACATCGCCGTAGACCAGACGCTTGGCCGCAGCCACATAAGCATTGCCGGGCCCGGCAATCTTGTCGACGCGCGGAACCGTCTCGGTGCCGTAGGCCAGGGCAGCGATCGCCTGCGCGCCACCCAGAAGAAAAACCCGATCCACACCGGCCTCCAATGCCGCCGCCAAGGTCTCGGGCGACGGACCCGGTGTGGTCATGATGATCTCGCGCACGCCAGCCACCTTTGCCGGAATGGCCGTCATCAATACAGTCGAGGCCAGGCAGGCCGTGCCGCCGGGAATGTACAGGCCCACGCGCTCGAGCGGCGTTACGCGGCAGCGCAGCCGGACTCCTGGCTCGTTCAATTGGTACGCGCTCGGCTTTTCGAGTCGATGATAGGAGCGAATACGCGCAGCTGCGTTGGCCAGCGCCCGCCTGACCGGCACGCTGGTTTTTCCAGCCTGTTCCAGCCAGTCCGGGCGTTGCAACTCGATGGCGGCCAGTTGGCGATGTTCAAACCGCTCGGTGAACTCGCGTAGGGCGCGGTCGCCTTCACGCCGAACCTTGGCTACGATCTCCGCAACGCGGATCTCGATGTCCTTGGGCAGGCTTGCGCCCCGGCCAACGAGAGCCAACAGCCTCGTCTCGTAGTCGGGATCGTGCGGGGTCAGGATACGCAGCATGGTCTCAAGGCTAGCAGAGCGAACCGCCGCTGGCGCGCAAGAGAACAGTCCCCGAGCGGCCGTACGCCAAGCCGACCTGCCCCCCGCGCTGGGAGGCGGCGTTGGCCGAAGCCGCGAGCCCGGCTTTGCAATCAGCTCACTTGGCCGCGCGGCGCTGGGCGCGGTACTTCTTGATCAGCGCCTTGGACACCTTCCTGTGCTCGGAGCAGACCATGCCGAAGACGGGCGCGGCCACGCCCTTGCATCCTGGCACCGGGCAAAACTGCTTGGGCCGACGCTGGGCCGGCGCGTGCGCGACCGGGGCAACCAGGTAGGACGCCTTGGCCGGACGCCCGGGGCGGCGCTTGAGCGCGACAGCTGGGCCGGCGCCAAGCGCCACGGACACGGCTGCCTGCACGCGATGGGCGGCGGCCGCTTCAACCGTGGCTACGATTTGTTTCACGAAATTGTCGACCAAGAACTGAATGCTGTTGTCCATTGTTTTTGTGTCCCGCTTAACAGATTGCGCGGGATAATGCCCGCTCAAATGGAAAAGTAAAGCGCGTTCTTGCAGATTGAGAGCTCTTGTTGGTTGTGGACGCTGTTCTTGTCCTTCTTGCAGAACGCTTGACGCCGGATGACACGTTGGCCATTATTTGATTCCATGTTGAGGTCAGAGCGCGGCGCGGCCGGAGAATTTCTGTCGCTGCTGAGGACTGGTGACGTACGCGCATTGTTTGCGCGCTATTCGGACATATTCCTGGCTGCGCTGGTGGCGGTGATTGTCGGGATGATGATCGTTCCGCTGCCCACTTTCGTACTGGATCTGTTTGTCACTCTGAATATCGCCGCAGCGGTCAGCCTTTTACTCATCGCGATTTACGTAAGCGAGGCTCTGCGCATCGCGACCTTCCCTTCCCTGCTGCTGATTACCACGCTATTTCGGCTGGCAATCGAAGTGTCGGCCACTCGACTGATTCTGCTCAAGGCCAATGCCGGGCAGGTCATCCACGCGTTCGGGAATTTCGTGGTGGCGGGCAACCTGGTGGTGGGAGCCGTGGTTTTTTTCATTCTGACCGTCATCCAGTTCATCGTGATTGCGAAGGGGTCTGAGCGGGTCGCCGAAGTGGGGGCGCGGTTCACACTGGACGCCATGCCCGGCAAACAGATGTCCATTGATGCCGAGTTGCGCGGGGGCCACATCGATCTGTCCGAAGCTCGCCGGCGGCGCGCCCTGCTGGCGCGCGAATCCCAGTTCTTCGGGTCAATGGACGGCGCCATGAAATTCGTCAAGGGCGACGCGATTGCAGGAATCATCGTCCTTCTGACCAACATTGTGGGCGGTCTGGTGATTGGAACTGTTCAAAGGGGGATGGACCCGGCCACAGCGGTCAAGACGTACACCCTTCTCACCATTGGCGCGGGCCTGGTTTCACAAATCCCGGCCCTGGTTATTTCCACGGCAGCCGGAATTATCGTGACCCGCGTTTCTTCGGAGGAAGAGGGCGGTCATCTGGGCCAGGACATCGGCCGGCAGATTCTTGCCCAGCCCAAAGCCCTGGCGATTGCGGCCGGTCTACTCGGACTCCTGGCCATCGTGCCAGGCCTGCCCACGGCGCCTTTTGCCGTGCTGGGAGGCCTTCTCGGATTGGTCGCCTACCGAATCATGCGCTGGGACCGTCTGGTCGCTGGAAACGTCCGTTCGGCCGACAGCTCAATCGCAATCTTACAATTGGGCTCAGCTGGCGCAGATGCTCCCTCGCCCTTGTTGTTGCCTGTCGCGATCGATCTGTCCAGCGTGCTCTCGCAATCGCTTCTGTTCGCGGGTCCTAATCGGATGGAGCGCGAACTCTTGCCCGCTGCCCGCGAACGCTTCTTCTCCGAGACCGGCATTCCGCTTCCCGCAGTTGCCGTGCGCCCCAACGCCGCCGGCCTGGCCGCTGGGGCCTATGTGCTGCGCCTGCAGGAAGTGCCAATGGCCCGGGGCGAGGTTGTGCCAGGAGGTGGGCTTGCGCTCGATACGCTCGACCACCTGCGCGCAATGGGGATCGCGGCCCAGCCGGCGGTGCATCCCGAGGGCCGCCCGGCCGCGTGGATTCCCGCTGGCGAGCTGAGCATTGCTGGCCTGCGGGGGGTGCCCACCTTGGCACCGGAAGAGGTGATTGTCCTCCATCTACTGCAAGTTCTGCGTCGCTATGGCCACGAATTCGTTGGCATCCAAGAGACGCAGGCGCTGCTCGACCAGCTCGCGCGCACGCAGCCAGCACTGGTGCGAGAAGTGGTGCCCAAGGTTGTCTCGCCGGCGCTACTGACAGAGATTCTGCGTCGGCTGGCTGCCGAGGGCATCTCGCTGCGCACTTTGCGCGAGATCCTGGGCGCGCTAGCCGAACGAGCGCCGGCCGATTCCGATCCGGGCTCCCTGACTGAACACGTGCGCGCGGCCTTGCGACGTCCGATCACGTTTGCTTACGCGGGTGAATCCGGCGTGCTTCGGGCGTACTTCCTCGACCCAATCATCGAAGACACCGTGCGCGAGGCGATTCAACACGGGGCCAACGGCATCACCCTTGCGCTTGAGCCCGAACTTTCTTCGGACATTGTCAAAGCCGTGGGCCGCGCGGTCGTTGACAGTGCCGCGCCGGTGATTGTCACCACTGCGGACATTCGCTGTCACGTGCACCATCTGCTCGAAAGCGAGCATCCTAAGATTGCGGTGCTTTCGTACCAGGAAATCGAGCCCGACGTGAAGTTGCAGCCGCTCGGCCGAATTACGGTATCGACCAGCTAGCCGTCAACGGGCAGATCCTTGTGGATATAGTGGCGCCCACCCGGGCCGTAGTCGGTGGTCACCTGGCCATGACCATAGAGCACCCAGCGGTAGGTGAGCAACCCTTCCACGCCGACCGGGCCGCGCGCGTGCAGTTTCTCGGTGGAGATTCCGACCTCGGCCCCCAAGCCGAAACGGTAGCCGTCGGAAAAGCGATTGCTGGCATTGTGGAACACACAGGCCGCGTCCACCTCTGCCAGAAAGCGAGCGGCGACCACAGGGTCCTGGGTCACAATCACGTCGGTGTGGCGCGAGCCGTGCCGGGCAATGTGGGCCAGCGCCTGATCCAGCCCCGCCACTTGCCGGATGGAGAGAATGAGCGCGCCGTATTCCGTGTCCCAATCTGCTCCGGTCGCGGCGTTCATTTGTGGGTGACGCTTGCGCGTTTCTTTGCAACCGCGCAGCTCAACACCCTGGGCAGCCAACGCCGTCACACAACTGTCGAGCGCCGCAACGGCTTCCGGATCCCAGAGTAGGGTTTCCACGGAATTGCACGCGGCCGGGTAACTGCACTTGGCGTCCACGACCAAACGTGCGGCCATAGCCGGATCCGCGGCCGCGTGCAGGTACATGTGACAAATGCCGTCGGCGTGGGCCATCACCGGGATGCGCGTGTGGCTGCGCACATGCTGAATGAATGACGACGAGCCCCGCGCAATCATGAGTTCGACCAAATCGTCCATGCCCAAGAGTGCGTCCACTTCCGCACGGTCTTCCAGCAGGACCATCGCGCGGGTGTCGATGCCGTTCGCGGAAAGGACCTCATGGGCCACTGCGCACAGGGCACGGTTGCTGGCGCTGGCCTCGTGGCCCCCCTTGAGTGCGACGGCATTGCCGCTCTTCCAGGCCAGACTCGTGATCTGCACAAGAGCATCGGGGCGCGCCTCGAACACCACCCCCAGAACGCCGAGCGGACAGCTCACGCGCTTGAGGATAAGCCCGTGGTCGAGCGCCCGGTGGGTCAGCGTGCGTCCCACCAACTCCGGCATGTCGGCCAGCTGCCTGATGCCGTCGATGGTGGTGTCCAACTTCTTGTCGTCGAGCAGGAGTCGCTTGACCAGGGCAGAGCCCAGACGACCGGCGGCTTCCTCTTCGCGCGCGCTGGCCATGTCGCGCGCGTTGGCTTCGAGCACGGCCTGGCGTGCTTCAGGTCGTGCCAAAGCCGCGGCAAAATCGGCAAGCAGATGGCTCCGCTCGGGTCCGGTCAACTCCGCCAGGCGCCGGGCCGCTGCACGCGCTGCAATCAGGCTCTCTCGCAGGTCCATAACGCCTCAATATGACTTGATTCGGACCTGACCGCCAGCGTCCTCACGCGGCGCCCATCACCAGGTTGTCGCGGGTGATGAGAGCATCGTAGCCGCGGTACCCGAGGATGGTGTCGATCTCGTCGCTGTGCCGGCCCGCCAGCTTGCGGCACGCGTCGGCGTCGTAGTTGACCAGGCCGCGGCCATGCACGCGGCCGCTGCCGTCGCGGATTTCGACCAGCTCGCCCTTGTCGAAACCCCCTTCCACCGCCACCACGCCGATAGGAAGCAGCGACGCCTTGCCCTGCAGCAACGCCCGTAATGCACCCTGGTTGACCACCAGCGCGCCCTGCTTGCGACCTGAAACCGCGATATGGCGCCAGCGTGCTCCGCGCCACTCGCTCGGCGCAATCAGGGTGCCCACATCGTCGCCGGCCAGGATCCTGTCGAGCACGTCCGGCATGCCTCCATTGGCGATCACCACCGCGGTACCCTCGGCCGTGGCCAGCCGGGCCGCTTCCAGCTTGCTGCCCATGCCGCCGGTTCCGCCGCTGGATGCGCCCATGGCGCGGGCCAGGGCTTGTTCGTCGACTGAGGACAGCTCGGCCACGCGAAGGGCGCTGGGATCGAGCGCCGGATTTGCCGTGTACAGCCCGTCCACGTTGCTCAGCATCAGCAACAGGTCCGCATCCAGGGCCACGGCCACGCGTGCCGACAGGCCGTCATTGTCGCCGAAGACCGGCTGGGAAGTCTGCTCGCCCTCGCGACGCCGGTGCTCGACCAGCTCGCGCACGCTGACGCTATCGTTTTCGTTGAGCACCGGGATGGTTCCCAGTTCCATCAGGCGCATCAGAGTGGTGCGCAGGCAAAGCGCACGGTCGCGATCGGCCAGATCTTCGTGAGTGAGCAGAACCTGGGCGGCCACCACACCAAACTCGGCAAAGGCCTTGGTGTAAAGCGCCATGAGGTGGCCCTGCCCCACCGCCGCGCAGGCCTGGCGCAGGCCCAGCGAGCGCGGCCGCTGCCGGAGGCCGAGCAGACTCATGCCCATGCCCACGGCGCCGCTCGACACCAGAACCAGGTCGCGGCCGGCTCGTCGCTGCCGCGCCAAACCCTCGACTAGATTCGTCACGCGTTCGGCGGCGACGTCCCCGCTCTCCCGGATGACGACATGGGTGCCCAGCTTGATCACCAGACGGTGGCTCTGGGCCAGGGAGGCGCGGCCGGCAAAAGAAGTGGAACTCATGAGGACGGTCTCACTTTACCTTGGCCTTGGTTCGTGTGGTAATGCGGGCGTGAGCATCCTTGAAGGAAACAAGACCCTGACTCTGATTGGCGCCGGCACCATGGGCGAGGCCATCCTGCGTGGAATTCTGCGCGCAGGCAAGCTTAGCCCCTCTCAGGTGCTTGCGTCCGACGTGCGAGCCGACGCCCTGGCCGAACTGGCCAAGCGCCACGGCATCCGCACGACCACCGACAACCTGGAGGCAGCGCGCGCCGCTACCGTGGCCCTGATTTGCGTGAAGCCGTACCAAGTGGGTGCCGTGCTCAACACCGATGCCATGCGGGAAGCTCTCAGCGGCAAGGTTGTGATCAGCATCGCGGCTGGGGTGCGCCTGCAGCAGCTCGCCCACTGGCTCCCGGCCAGCGCGCTCATTCGCGCCATGCCCAATACCCCGGCCCTTATCGGCGAGGGCATGACCGCCCTCTCGCGCGGCAAGGGCACCAACGACGCGGCCATGACCTTGGCCCTGGAGCTCTTCGCGAGCGTGGGCCGCTCGACAGAGATCGATGAGAGCCAGATGGACGTCGTGACTGCGCTGTCGGGCAGCGGTCCGGCCTTTGCCTTTCTGGTTCTCGAATCGCTGGCTGACGGCGCGGTGAAGATGGGCTTGCGGCGCGATCTGGCCTTGTCCATGGCCGCCCAGATGCTGCAGGGTTCGGCGCGCATGGTTCTGCAGACAGGTACTCATCCCGCCGTGCTCAAGGATCAGGTGACCACGCCTGGCGGCTGCACTATAGCCGGTCTTTCAAAAATGGAAGAGGGCCGTGTGCGCTACGCGCTGGCCAGTGGCGTCGAGGAAGCGGCTCGCGTGGCGAGCAAGCTGGGGCAGAGTTAGTTCTTCCTAGCGACGCTGGCAGCGCGGGCAGTAGAAAGTCGATCGTCCTGCGTCGGGCGCCCGGCGCACAGGCTCGCCACAGACGCGGCAGGGGTTGCCTTCGCGGCCGTAGACCAGCAAAGCCGCCGCGTTGTCGCCGCGGCGACCTTCGGAGTCGACGAAGTCGCGCATGGTGGTTCCCCGATTGGCGAGCGCAATGCTGAGCGCGGCTCGGATGGCGCGTAGGAGTTGGGGGGCGCGGCTCGCAGCCCGACGCGCTGGCGTTCGGGGATGCAAACGCGCCCGAAACAGCGCTTCGCAGACGTAGATATTGCCCAGCCCCGCGACGCGTTTCTGGTCCAGCAGGAAGGCCTTGAGTGGCGCGCCCGACGCCGCCAGCAAGGCACGCAGCCGAGCGACATCTAGCTCGGCCAGAGCATCTGGCCCCAGCCCAGCCACCTCGGGCAAGGCGTCGACGTCGCGACTGGCCGCGACCCAGCCGAACCGTCGCGCATCCACGAAGCGCAACTCGCGTCTTCCGGTCAGCGACCACACCACATGGGTGTGCGGGGCGCGCGGCTCGCTGGCAGCCTGCAGGCGCAATCGTCCGGTCATTCCCAAGTGGACCAAGATCCCGGCCTGCGCTCGGTCCAGGTCGATGAGGATGTACTTGCCGTTGCGGCGCACGCTGGTGATCCGCGCTGTGATCGAAAGTCTCGCGAGGGCCGCTCGATCCACCGGACGAGCCATGCGCAAGCCCTTGCCACTGGTCCACACGGCCCGGATGCAGGCCCCGAGCAAGCCCGGCCGCAGCGTGCGTACCACGGTCTCGACTTCGGGTAGTTCTGGCATTGCTACTTTTCCGGTATCGCGTCGTCGGCAAGCACGGGACCGAAAGCGTCTGCCAAGCGGGCGAACTCTGCCACCGACAGCTCTTCGGCGCGGCGGGTTCCTTCGATTCCGGCCTGCGCCAGCGCGCGGCCAGCAGCCTCGGTTCCAGCCAATGGCTCCAGCGCCCGCCGCAGCATCTTCCGTCGCGCGGCGAACGCTTGCTTGACCACGCGGGCAAAGTGCGCCGGATCGCGCACCGGTGCCAGCGGCGTCAGCCGCGGTCGCAGTCGCAGAACGGTCGAGGTGACGGCGGGACGAGGATGAAAGGCGCCTGGACCGACGTGAAACAGGATCTCGCCCTCGGCCCGCTGCTGCACCATCACCGACAGGCGGCCATACACCTTGCTACCCGGTGGCGCCAACATGCGCTGGGCGAACTCCTTCTGCACCATGAGGATGGCTCGGCCAATCACCTGGCCTCCAGCCGCAGCGTCGGTGATGGCAAAAAGCAGCGGCGACGTGATCTGGTAGGGCAAATTCCCCACCACCACGATCGGCCGGCCCGCCACGCGCGCTGCCTCGGCGAAATCAAAGGCCAGCGCGTCGGCACGCTCGATCCGCAGCCCGGAACTTGGTCCCAACTCCTGCTCGAGCAGAGTGGCCAGTTCCCCGTCATGCTCGATGGCAATGGTTTGGCCGGCCTGCGCGACCAGCCGTCTTGTGAGTGCCCCGAGTCCGGCTCCTATCTCGACCACCACGTCGTCGCTGCCGAGCGCCGCTGCCGCGACGATGCGCTCCTGCACCCGTGCATCGACCAGGAAGTTCTGTCCCCACGATTTCTTGGCGCGCAGCCCGTGGCGCTGCAAGATCTCGCGCGTTGACGGCGGGCGGTCCTGAGGCGGAGCGTCCCTCACAGGGGCAGCCCCGGATCGACGCTGAGATCCCAGGATGCGCGCTCGCCGCGCCCAAGCGCCCATGTGCCGGCCTCGGCGATCATGGCGCCATTGTCCGTACACAATTTGGGCGTTGGGACGAAGAGTCGGAAACCGTCTTCTTCGGCGGCCGCAGCCAGCGCGGCCCGCAGCCCGCGGTTGGCCGCAACGCCGCCGCAGATGAGTAGGTCGCGCAGATCCTCGCGCAGCAACGCACGCCGCGACTTGCGCACAAGCACGTCGACCACGGCCGCTTGGAAGCTGGCACAGAAGTCAGGCATCTGCGCCGGCCCCGGCAAGCCCTGCTGCTTGATTCGTGTGGCCACCGCGGTCTTGAGACCCGAGAAGGAAAAATCGAGGTCCTGTCGAGCCGGCAAGGCGCGCGGAAAATCAATCGCTTCCGGATTGCCTTGGCTCGCCAGTCCGTCGATGACCACGCCGCCCGGATAGCCGAGTCCCAGCAGCTTCGCCACCTTGTCGAATGCTTCGCCAGCGGCGTCGTCGCGTGTGGCCCCGAGCGACTTGACC
>Ga0265316_10005781_pt1 | contig 11939 bp, 11 predicted proteins | sample 4522metaG_FD_202092 | JGI IMG/M metagenome (GOLD analysis project Ga0265316, IMG submission 202092) | Rhizosphere microbial communities from Carex aquatilis grown in University of Washington, Seatle, WA, United States - 4-5-22 metaG | ecosystem: Host-associated > Plants > Roots > Rhizosphere >... | reverse complement strand
ATGCGCTTGGCTTCTCTGGCTGAGGCCAGATGGATGGCGTCGTAGGTTCGTAGCGGAAATCTCTGAGCAAGTTGGCAGGCGTCTCGCAAGACATCCTCGCTGAGTTCCACCTCTTGGATAGACTCCTCCCAGTACCTTTCAAGAATTCCCAAGTGATGGGGCAGGTCAGCGGCGAGTATTCGTCCGAGGTGAACCATGCGCGCCAAACTGACCGAGGCCTCCGTGTAGCCGAGCCGACTCACCAGCAGGACGGCCGCACCCCCGCCTCCTTTGGCCAGCGCTCGAACCTGCGCACTGCCATCCTCCTCGACGAACAGCTTCATCAAGGCGGAAGTGTCGAGGTAGAGAGCGAAGCGGGCGTGGGGAGCTGCCACTTCAACCCGCCCGATCCTTCAGAACCAGTTCCGACGCAGAGGGCCCCTTGCCCCGCAACCGAATCAGCATGGGCAAGGGCCCTGGGCGCTTGAGGTGGCGTATCGGTATGGCGCCCGTTCCGTGCTGTACCAAATCGGCAATGGGCGTTCCATGGCTGGTGATGACGACGCGTATGCCAGCCTTGGCCTGCTTTGTCAGGCAACTCAGCTTCGCTTTTGCCTCCCGCAAGGGGGCGGTCTTCTCCTTGGGAAGTTGTGCTGTGTTCCGCATGGACATACTCCAAGGTAGGCCCCATGTGGTCACATTGCAACTACATTCGCGACGACCGAATGGGTATTCTTGTTCTTTCTCCCGCGCGCGACAACACGGAAGTATGTTACCCCGAAAATTCGAAGACAGACTCCGAAATTTCGGGGTGCCAGCTGTCCCCTATTCGCTGCCAACATCGGAGAGCTCGGGCTACGGGCGATTCGCGAATCGCTCGGGATGACCCAGAACGATGTGGCGGGAAGGATAGAGGTCGACCAGGGCCAGTTGTCTCGCTTTGAACGTGGCCAGGACATGCGCGTCTCGACGCTTCGTCGCTATTTGGGGGCGCTGGGATTCGACCTGGAAATCACGGCCGTTGCCGGCAACAAACGAATCGTCATTCGCAGAGAGCACGCGCATCGGTAGCCTGGGTCACTCACCGGTTCTCGGCCCACAGCGCTTCCAGCGGCACGGCCCACATCCGGTCGCCGAAGGGAAGCGTTTCCCGGCCTGCGTACAGCACTATGCCCGCCCGCAGTCGCTTGCCGGCAATGGCCGCAAAGTTGTGCAGGCCACGGAAGTCTGCGTCGGCCACCGTGGCCGCCGACTTGATTTCCACGCCCACGAGATCGCGCCGGCGAGTCTCCATCACCACGTCCACCTCTTGACCTGAACTGGTGCGGAAGTGGAACAGCGACGGGCGCGCCTGCGAGTTCGCGGCGAGCTTTATCAATTCCATGACGGCGAAGTTTTCGATCAGCGCACCTTTGCTCACTGACTGGTGCGCCAGCCCGTCGGCGTCGACACCCAGCAGGTGAGCAAGCAGTCCAGCGTCGTTGAAGTAGATCTTGGCTGTCTTGGCCAGTCGTTTGCCCAGGTTGTCAGACCACGGGGGCAGCGCGACCACGAGGAACAGCGCCTCGAAAAGCGCAATGTAGCGCTTCACCGTCATCTGGTTCATCGCCAGATTGCGTCCCAGGTCGGCAAAATTGAGCGGACTGCCGGCACGTGCCGCCAATGTGGCGAGCAGGGACGGGAGCTGTATGACGCCCTCGATCTGGGCCAGATCCCTCACATCCCTTTGCACCAGGGTGGTCAAGTAGCCATCGAACCAGCGCGCACGTGCCTGGCCTGTCGCGCGCGCCAGAGCCTCGGGGTAGCCACCAGCCAACACGCGCTGGAGAAGAGTCGTCCGCGACCTGCCCGGGCCACGCAGCGAGCCCGCCTGGCCGGAGAAGCAGGCATCGATAAATCCCGGGTGCGTCCCCTCGATTTCGGCCTGGGTAAGTGGCCACAAGGTCAGGATCTCCATGCGCCCCGCCAGACTGTCCGACACGCGGGGCAGTGCCAGCACATTGGCCGAACCGGTCAACACGAAGCGGCCGGGCCGGCGGTCCCGGTCGACCGCGGCTTTGATGGGCAGGAACACCTCCGGGGCACGCTGGACCTCGTCGAGGAAAGCCCGGGTGGGCAACGCTTCCACAAAACCCTTCGGGTCGCGCCGGGCCGACGCCAAGGTATTGAGGTCGTCCATCGTGCGATAACCGCTGTCCCGCAGACCGGCCTGCACGGCCTGCACCAGCGTGCTTTTACCGGTCTGCCGCGAGCCCGCCACGAAGACCACCGGCGTGTCTTTCATGGCTTGCAGCACCTGGCCTTGAAGCATGCGCGCAAACATGATGGATAATCTAACAGTAACTGTTTGCTTATCCAACATATAGCGGTGGAAATCGTATCGGACAGGTACGACCAGACGTGGCGGGCTGGGCGGACCCCAGGGAACACCGGTCATGATGCGAGATCGATCGCTACGATTGGCTGGTGGCCGAGCGGGACTGATAACGCAGGCGCCACTTGCGCCACTGCGGGCGTACGCAATTCGACCGGCTTTCGATTGCGTTTGACGATATCATGATGATGATGCATGATAACGTCGATGAGAACCATCGTGGACATACCGGATGAGCAATTGGGGGCACTCGCCCGTCTGTGCGAGAAGCAAGAGATTTCCCGTGCCGAGGCAGTACGCCGCGCTGTCGATCGGCTGATCAAGGAATCGAAAAGTCAGCAGAAGGACGTGGGATTCGGAACCTGGAAACACAAAAGGATCGAGAGCCGTAGATTCGTCGAGAAGCTCCGGAACGAGTGGGGCCATCGATGAGGGCGATCATCGACAGCGACGTGCTTATCGACTACCTGCAAGGACTCGAGAAGGCCAAGCGGGAACTGGATCGGTATGCGAAGCGCGAGACAAGCGTCATCTCCTGGATGGAAGTCATGACTGGCGCAGATACTCCTGAAGAGGACAAGGATTGCCGAGACTTCCTGTCCACCTTCACCATCCATCCCTTGTCCGCCGAGATCGCGTCAGAGGCGGTCGAGATCCGGAAGGAGTTTAGGATTCGGCTTCCCGACGCGATCGTGTGGGCGACGGCGCGGGTTGGTGGCTGCCTGCTTGTGACCAGGAATGCCAGGGACTTTTCACCGAAAGAACCGGGCGTACGCATCCCCTATGCAGTGCCCTAGCCCGGGTCACCCCAGACCAGCCAGATGCGGGCGTTCGGGCGTCGTTTCGCCGACCAAAGTGCTTTGGTTTCCCGGCCGCCGTTGCTATAGGATTCTCCCGCATGACATCGCTATCGGTACTGGTGCCCGTGTACAACGAGCAACACTTGGTTGCTGCTTCGTTGGCCAGGTTGGATTCCCTGGAATCGTCCCCCCACCTCGAGCAAATCCAAGTCATCGTCGTGGATGACTGCTCGAAGGACGGCACGCCCGAGCAGCTACGCATTTTCGCGAGCAAGCGTGGGCTGGTCTGGCGGGATGATGCCACCCCGGCGGACGGGGTCTCGCTCACGGCAAGCGGGCGCGCGGGCAAGACCGACTGGGTGTTTCTCAGGCACGCGCGCAATGGCGGCAAGGGCAACGCCATCCGCACCGCGCTGACTCGCGCCCAATGTGCCATCACGGTCATCCACGACGCCGATCTGGAATATCACCCGCGCGATCTCGAGCGCATCGTCAAGGTCTTCATCGACGAGAGGGCGGACGCGGTTTTCGGTTCGCGCTTTGCCGGCAGCGAAGTTCGCCGGGCGTTGTTCTTTCATCACGAGATCGGCAATCGGTTCATGACGTTTCTCACCAATTGTGTGACCAACCTGAACCTGACCGACATGGAGACGTGCTACAAGGCGGTCCGCACCGACCTGCTGCGCTCGATCCCCATCGTGTCGAATGACTTCAGGCTCGAGCCCGAGCTGACCATCAAGCTGGCCAAGCGTGGCGCTCGCATCTTCGAGGTTCCCATCAGCTACTCCGGTCGTACTTACCAGGAGGGCAAGAAGATCAACTGGCGCGACGGGATCCAGGCATTGGCGGCCATTGCGCGCTTCGGGATCGGCGACGATCTCTTCACCGGGGATGAGCACGGCTCCCACACGCGCAACCGTCTGTCGCGCGCGCCGCGCTTCAATGCCTGGATGGGTGATGTGGTGCGGCCCTTCTGTGGCCAGCGCGTGCTCGAGATCGGCAGTGGCACCGGCAACCTGACGCGCGAGTTGGTTCCGCGCGAGCTGTACGTGGCGACGGATATCAGCCCGCTGTATCTGGATTCGCTCAAGGGCCTCACCCTTGACCGGCCCTATCTGCGCGTGGCCGCGACCGACGTGACCAAGGCCGAGACCTTTCCCCAGGTTCCCGGCGGCTTTGACACCGTGGTTTGCCTGAACGTGATCGAATATGTCGACGACGATAGGGCTGCGCTGGAGAACATTCGACGGGTGCTCACGCCCGGCGGCCGCGCCATCGTGCTGGTTCCCCATGGTCCGCAGATCCAGGGCACGCTCGACGAGGTTCTGGGACATCGACGCCGCTACACGATGGAGTCGCTCAAGCAGGTCGCGGAGCAGGCGGGGTTCACGGTGCGGGAGACGATTCTCTTCAACCGCACGGGCTGGGCGGCCTGGTGGCTCAATGGCAAGCTGCTCAAGCGACGAGTCTTCGGCCTCGGGCAGATCTTCGCACTGAATGCCCTCATGCCGGTGTTTCGCCGCGTGGACGAGCGATTGCCGTTCCCGCCGCTGTCCCTCATCGCGATCCTTGAACCCCGCAAACAGGAGTCCTCGTGACAAAACCCGCACGCATACTGGTCACAGGAGGCGCTGGATTTCTCGGCTCGCACCTGTGCGAACGCCTGGTTGCCGAGGGCCACGACGTCGTGTGCCTGGACAATTTCTTCACCGGCACGCGCGCCAACGTGGCGCATCTGCTGGCCCACCCGCGTTTCGAGCTTTTCCGCCACGACGTGGAACACCCGCTGACCATGGAGGTCGACCAGATTTTCCACCTGGCCTGCCCCGCTTCGCCGGTGCACTACCAGCGCAACCCGGTGCGCACCATTCGGACTGCGGTGCAAGGCACGCTCAATTTGCTGGAGGTGGCGCGCGAGGCCGGGGCGCGCATGATGATCGCGTCGACCTCCGAGGTGTACGGCGATCCGGCCGAGCACCCGCAGCGCGAGAGCTACTGGGGCCATGTGAATCCCATCGGGCCGCGCGCCTGCTACGACGAGGGCAAGCGTTGCGCCGAGACCTTGGCCACAAGCTACGCGCGCCAGTACGGGGTTGAGGTCCGCATCGCGCGCATCTTCAACACCTACGGTCCGCGCATGCATGAGAACGACGGCCGGGTGGTGTCCAACTTCGTCGTGCAGGCGCTGGCCGGGCAGCCGTTGACCGTGTTCGGCGACGGCCAGCAGACCCGTTCCTTCTGCTACGTGTCCGACCTCATCGAGGGTTTCTTGCGGCTGATGGCCAGCCCGCACGGCTGCGACCCGGTTAATCTGGGCAACCCGCGCGAGACTTCGATGCTGGAGCTGGCGACCATGGTTCGCGACATGGTTGGATCGCACGCCGGGATCGTGCATGCGCCTTTGCCCAAGGACGATCCGGTGCGGCGCAACCCGAACATCGCGCTGGCGCAGAAGCTGCTGGGTGGCTGGACGCCGCAGGTGCCGCTGGAGCGCGGGATCGAGGCCACCATCGCATACTTCCGCGGGCTGAATAGTCGCAACAACGGCGCAGCCTGATTGGCCACGCGGGCGCGACCTGTTCCCGCGCGCGAACCGGCGTATACTTTCCGCCGCTCAACTATTCGCGCCCCTCTGCCGAAGCAAGGGAGTGAGTCTGCCATGGATGACGAACGACGCACGAGTCAACGCTTGCAAGTCAATGTCGAGATCGGCATGCAGACTGAGAGCAACTTCTACACCGGGCTCACCCAGGATTTGAGTGGGGGCGGAGTCTTCGTGGCCACCCACCAGATCCGGAAGGTCGGCGATCGCATCAAGGTGATGCTGACCCTGCCCGGGCAGGAGGAGACTTTTGAGATCCTCACCGAGGTTCGCTGGGTACGCAGCACAACCTTCAGCCGAAACGTCGAGGACCCGGGCATGGGCTTGCGCTTTCTGCAGATGTCGCCCGGGGCAAAGCAAGCGGTGACGGATTTCCTCAGCAAACGCGAGTCACTCTTCTTCGACGAGGACTGAGCCTCGATACCGTCGGTGCTGGTGCTCAGCGTCCCACGCGCAGAAGTTCGACCAAGGGCGCGTTTTCCTGGCCGGGCTGAAGCGGCTGGGAAAGATCGATGCGTGCGTGAATGGCGAAGTCTTCGTCGCCTTCTGGATCGACTAGGCGCTGCTGCGCTTCCCACAGGCGCGGCGCAACCGGCGTCAGCAAAGTGTTGTGCGGGCTGCGTGCTGCGGGCGTGACCATGATGGAACCATGTTCCTGGAAGTAGGGCGCAAGCTCGGCGGCCAGGCGCTCGGCGGTCCATTCCGGCGTGTCGCTCGCGGGATTGTCGCGCAGGGCGGACACGGCGTCATCCCAGTCGCGACGGGCCAGGGATCCCAACAAGCGGTGCAGTTCGGCGCGAATGCGGGCGGCAAAGACGCGCGGGTCGGCGGCCGGATCGCGCGGGCGCGCGGCGCGGGTGGGCTGGCTTGGCGCTGATGGGCCAGCCGGCGTGCGCAGTTCCTCCCATTCTTCCAGCAGGCTTGAGTCAACCGTGCGCACCAGGCCGCCCAGACTGGCCAGAAGATCCTCCACCTCTGGCGTGCGAAAGGCTGCCGGCACGGACTGGTTGAAGGTCCGGTACGCGTCCGACAAATAGCGCAGCAGAACCCCCTCGGCGCGTTGCAGGCCATAGTCGCGCACGTAATCGTGGAAGCTGCAGAAGCGCTCGAGGATCTCGCGCGCCACGGATTTCGGTGCGATGTTCTCCTCGCCCACCCAGGGATGCTTGTCGGCAAACGCGTTGAACGTCTCGTAGATGAAGTCGCGATTGGGCTTGGGCCATTCCAGCTTTTCCAGCTCCTCCATACGCGCTTCGTACTCGACGCCTTGAGCTTTCAGCGCCGCCACCGTCTCACCCTTCACCCGATCAAGCTGCGCGAATAGCACCGGCCGCGGGTTTTCCAGAATGGCCTCGACCAGCGAGAGCACGTCGAAGGCGTAGGTTTCCGCGGCTGCATCCAGCAACGGCAAGGTGTCGACCAGGTACAGCGACAACGTGTGGTGCATTGAGAAGTCGTGCTGCAGTTCGGGACTGGCCACCGCCTGCGGGCAGCGGGCTTTCTCGTCGACCACCAGGCTGACCAATCCGGCCCGGCGCAGGGTGCGGAAACAGGCGGCCGCGGTCCGCCGGTGGCGACGCTTGAGCACGTCGCTGTCGTGGCAAGCGGCGATGATCTCCAGCAACTTGCGATAGCCGCCCCCGCGCCGCGGGTCACCCTGCCCGCCTTGCAGAAGCGTGAGCAGCAGCCCATGGCTCACGGCAAAGCGCGATTCCAGCGGCTCGGGCGTGCCGGCCGCCAGGCGATCGAAGGTGCCCTTGTCGAAGTGCACGTAGCCCTTCTGCGGCGGCTTCTGCATGTGCACTTTCTTGCCACCCGCAGCTTTGGCTTTTAGGCGCAGGTTCTCAACCACATGCGCCGGCGCTTGCGCCACCACCCAGCCGCGCTCGTCAAAGCCCTTGCGGCCCGCCCGTCCCGCGATTTGCTTAAACTCGCGCACGCCAAGAATGCCGTCTTTCTGCCCGTCGTATTTGCACAGTTGCGTGAACAGCACCGTGCGGATCGGGATGTTCACTCCGACGCCAAGCGTGTCGGTGCCGCTGACCACCTTGAGCAGGCCGCGCTGGCTCAGGCGCTCGACGATGCGGCGGTAGCGCGGCAGCAGGCCGGCGTGGTGCAGGCCGATGCCGTGGCGAAGGAAACGCAGCAGCTCTTTGCCGTAGGGGCTGTCCAGTCGCTCATCGCGCAGGGCGAGCTTGATGGCCTCCTTCTCCTCCTTGCTACACACGTCCACGCTCATCAGGTTCTGCACTTCCTCGGCGGCCGCGCGCTGGGTGAAGTTCACCAGATAGATGGGCGCGCGGTTGAGCTTGATTAGCTCCGCGATGGTTTCGTGTAGCGGCGTGTCCCGGTACTCGAAGTCGAGCGGCACGGGACGGACAGCGCCGCGCACGCTGGCCACTTCACGCCCGGTGAAGGCAGCCACCTGGCTTTCGATGGACGTGGTGTCGCCCAGGGTGGCTGACATGAGCAAGAAGACGCTTTCGCGCAGAGTGACCAGCGGAATTTGCCAGGCGATGCCGCGCTCGCGATCGCCGTAGTAGTGAAATTCGTCCATGACCACGTAGTCGGCCGCTGGGCGCGACCGGCGCAGTGCCATGTTGGACAGAATCTCGGCCGTGCCGACCAGAATGGGCGCGCTGCCGTTCACCGAGGCGTCGCCAGTGAGCAGGCCCACGCGTTCCGGGCCAAAGCAGGCGCACAGATCGAAGAACTTCTCGTTGACCAGGGCCTTGACCGGGCAGCTATAGAAACCAGTTTTGCCCTCGCACAGGGCCTTGAACAGGAACGCGGTGGCGACCAGCGACTTGCCCGAGCCCGTGGGGGTGGCCAACACTACGTGCTTGCCGGCCAGGATCTCGAACAGCGCCTCTTCTTGCGCTGGATACAGCGACAGGCCCAGGGCAGTCACGTAGCCGAGGAATTGCTCCAGCACGTGGTCCGCGTCCACCGCCCCGGACGGCGGGGCCAGCGGTGGGGCCTGGCTAGCATCGGAAGCCGTGCCGGTCATGAACCCTTGCCTTCCACGGTTGGGCTAGCGTTTAGGCGCAGCCGCAGGCTGGGGTGCTGGTTCGAGTGGCACGGTCAGCGCGAGCTCGAGCGCTCGGTCGTAGCGGATGGGACGCGAAACCGGCACGAAGCCCTCCTTGCGCAGCTCAATCACATGCACGGCCAGATCTCTCTTCACCTGCGCGCGCATCGGCGTGGGGGCGGGAAGCTTCTTGCCGTCGAGCACGATGTCGGCGCCCTGGGGCCGCGAATCGATGAGCATCGTCGTGGGCTCAAACCACACGGCGGCCACGGGAAGCGGCACCACCACCAGGTGAACCAGCGCTGCGGCTGCGGCGAGAACCAGCAAGAGGACGATGATAACCGGCAGCAGAATTCCGCGCCGCCTGGTCACCGGCGTCAGCGCCGGAGTCAAGTACGCAGCCCCTCTACCAAATGGAGTTGGCAGGGTGGGGCGTGGGTTGATGATCTGAGGGGGTGCGACCAAGACCGCGCCCTGCGCCGCGGGCAGCGAGGGCATGGGCGACTTGCCCACCGGAGGCGGTCTGCTGGCCGGCTTTTGTGCGGGGACAGATCCCGCGCGCTCGGCGCGGGCTGCTTGCATGGGAATCTCGGACTCGGGCACGGTTTCGTCGGACCACAGATCAGGGGCCAGCCGAATCACTTTTGACGCCGGTCGCGCCGGGGTCAGGCTGCCAGACGGCAACAGCGTGCGCAGCAAGAGTTTCAGCTCGGTGGCCTCGCCGGAAGCTGGGCGAGGGACCTGATTGAGCGCCACGCGACACGCGTCGGCAAAGGCGCGCGCATCGGGAAAGCGATCGCGCGGATCGGGCGCCAGCGAATCGGCGATAAGTCGTGCCAGCGGCGGCGGCAGGTCCGGACGGCGCTGTTGCGGAGAGAACACCAGGCCCGAGGCCACCTGGCGCCAGGTCTCGGCCTGGTTCGAAGAATCGCGCAGCGGATACCCGGTTAGCAGTTCGAACAGCACCGCGCCCAACGAGTAGATGTCACTGCGTCGGTCCAGCGCCACGCCGCGCGCCTGTTCCGGCGACATATATGCCAGATTGCCCTTGAGCGAAGAGATCAGCGAGTTGTCGGTGCGCCGCTTGGCCACTCCGAAGTCGGACAGTTTCACCTCGCCGGCATAGGAAAGCAGCACGTTGTCCGGCGAGATATCTCGATGTACCAGGCCTGAGGGCCGGCCATCGGTCCCGCGTAGCTCATGGGCGAAGTGCACGCCCTCGCACAGCTCGCCCACGATGTACAGGGCGATGGCGTCGTCCAGCCGCTTGGGCAGACCATCGGGGCTGGATGACTTGCGCAGCACCGCGATCAGCTCGCCCAGATCGCGGCCATCCACATACTCGAGCACGATGAAGTACTCGCCCTCGGGCGAGATGCCGAGGTCATGAATCTGCACGATGTTCTTGTGCGACAGCGACGCGTGGATGCCCGCCTCGGTGAGCAGCATGTGGACGAAGCGTTCATCGGCGGCAAGATGCGGCAGAATGCGCTTGATGGCCACCGGCTTCTCGAAGCCCTCTTCGCCATAGGCTCGGCCCAGGTACAGCTCGGCCATGTCGCCGACGGCGAAGCGGTCGAAAAGCTCGTAGTGTCCGAATCTCATCGCTGTCAGGTCCGCGCCAGAATCCCAGTGCCCAATATACTCGCGCACGGGTTCGCTGGGTTGCACGAAACCTATCCGAAACCTGATAGCCTGACAGGCATGGCCGCTGATTTCACCCCGGTTCGCGCCCTGGCCCGGCGTTCCGTCGACGACGGCGTGATTCCGGGATTGGTCTTGGGCATTGGGCAAAGTGGGCAGGTGCGGCTTCTTGATGCATTCGGCCATCGACAGGTCGTGCCGGAGGTCGATGGGCTGACTGCCGACGTGGTCTACGATCTGGCCTCGTTGACCAAGGCCGTGGTGACCAGCCTGCTCGTCATGCGCGGAGTCGGCAGCGGAATCTGGGCGTTGGACGACCCGCTCGCCAAGCACTTGCCGGCGCTGGCGGCGCGGCCCGAGGTGACCCTACGGCGGACTTTGGCCCATGCCGCTGGCTTTGCAGCCCATCGCCCATTGTTCGAGCAGGTCATCAAGGACGGCGTGGCTCCGGAGGAGGCACGGGAACGCATCATCGCGCTGGCCGCGGCTGAGCCCTTGGCCTACCGGCCAGGAACGCGCTCGCTCTACTCGGATTTGGGCTTCATGCTCTTGGGCGATTTGGTGGAGCGTGGCCTGGGCGGCCGACTGGACGCGCTGGCGGAGAAGTTCTTGTTCACGCCCCTTGGGCTGCGTGCCACCGCCTTTTCCGGTGCGGCGACGCTTTCCGGCCGAAAGCTGGCGCCCACCGAGCGTTGTCCCGTGCGCGGCCGCATGCTCGTGGGCGAGGTACACGATCTCAACGCCTTTGCCATGGGCGGGGTGGCAGGTCACGCCGGGCTTTTCGCCAATGCTGCGGATCTGCTTGGGCTGGCCGGTGCCTTGTGCGCTGCCTGGCGCGATACTGGGCCAGCGGGCGGGGCGTCTCTGGTTCCCGCCGAGGTGCTGCGTCTGTTCTGGCAGCCAGCCGGGATCCCGGGATCGACCTGGCGCCTCGGCTGGGATGGGCCGGCGGCCACGGGCTCGCTGGCCGGCGATCGCCTGTCTCGCCAGGCAGTGGGCCACCTGGGTTTCACCGGCTGCTCGCTTTGGATCGATCCTGAGCGCGAGAGCAGCATCGTATTGCTGACCAACTTCGTCCATCCGACGGCGCACAAGGATCCGCGCTTTCGAGCCCTGCGGCCCGCGTTGCACGACGCAGCCCTGGACGCCATCGGGTATCGAGCGTAGGGAAGCTAGCTCTTTCCACCACAGAGGTCACAGAGGGCACAGAGCCGGATCGGAAAGGGGTGGGGACAGCGCGGTCCAGACTTCTTCTTTTCATCCGATCTCTGTGGTCTCTGTGACCTCTGTGGTGAAAAGAGCTAACCTCAGGCCTGTGAAGATCGCACTCGGCCAAATCAACCCCACGGTGGGTGACTTCGACGGCAACCTGCGCCTGGCCGAAGACGCGTTGGCTGCGGCCGAGGCCGCATGCGCCGATCTCCTGGTGCTTCCCGAGCTGGCGCTCTCGGGCTATCCGCCGCGCGACCTGTTGGAGCGCGATGCCTTCGTGCAGGCGGGCGTGCGCAG